>Ga0137403_10000682_pt1 | contig 43795 bp, 47 predicted proteins | sample CZOMad2_1_16fung_FD_122057 | JGI IMG/M metagenome (GOLD analysis project Ga0137403, IMG submission 122057) | Vadose zone soil fungal communities from Angelo Coast Range Reserve, California, USA - CZOMad2_1_16fungal (Hybrid Assembly) | ecosystem: Environmental > Terrestrial > Soil > Vadose zone...
CGCGGCGGATCGCGTCCACCAGGATCATGTTTATGAGGCGGACCACCGGGGCCTCGTCCGCCGACTCCTTCAGCTCGAAGATGTCGGCCTTGGCCCACTGCTCGTCCTCGCCCTCGACGACCTCGACGTCGCCCACGGCAAGGTCCATCTCCGAGAGCACCTCGGCGAGGCCGCCGGTCTGCGCCTCGTACAGCCGATCGATGGCCTTGCGAATGGCGCCCTGGGAGGCCACCACCGGGACCACCTGAAGATTGGTCATGAACCCGACGTCGTCCACCGCGAAGACGTTGGTGGGGTCGGCCATGGCCAGGGTCAGCTGATTCCCCGTCCGCTTGATCGGCAGCACCTCGTACTTGCGCGCGATCTGGGCGGGCACGAGCTTGACTACCTCGACGTCCACATCCAGCTGGGTGAGCGTGATGGAGGGGATGCCGTACTGCTTCGAGAGGAATGCGATGAGCTGGTCTTCATTGATGATGCTCAGCCGGACCAGGATGGAGCCGAGCTTTTCGTTGTTGCCCTTCTGGTCGGCGAGCGCACGCTGGAGCTGCTCCTGGTTGATGAGTCCTTCCCGGACCAGGAGATCTCCCAGACGTCGACTAATAGGCTGGCTGGGTTTCGCGTCCGCCATCTTCAGAGAGGGCTCGATTTCGAGCCCGACCTTTCCACTATAACCCAGTAAGCTTTTTCAACGTGTCGGTAAAAGCCTTCTGCGCCTCAGTTTGATAGAGGATGAACTGCACCTTTTGTAACGAGGACTTACCGGATTTCAGGTGCTCGAGCAGGGCCCCCAGCATGGCCTCGGCGCTTTTCGCCGGGGGTACCCCTCCGACCCCGCTCCCCAGGGCGGGGAAGGCGATGGAGGTGAGCTTGTGCTTTTCCACCAGAGCCAGGCTGGACTTGGTGGCGGCGGCGATGAGCGCGGGGTCGGTCTTGAGATCCGGGCCCATGGTGGCGGCATGGATCACGTGGGTGGCGGGCAGGTTGCCGGCCACTGAAAGGACCGCCTCGCCCACCTCGATGGGCCCCTGACGAACAGCGTCCTCCTCGATCACGGTTCCGCCCTTGCGCTTCATTGCACCCGCCACCCCCGTGCCCATGACGAGCTGGGAGTTCGCGGCGCTCACGATGGCGTCTACCTCGGCGTCCGTGATGTCGCCAAGCTGAATCGAGATGGTGGCGGTGCCGAGCTTCGCCTTCATGCCCGGTCACCTGCCTCGGGCCGGTCGGGCGCCGGTTGACCTTCGCGCCCCTTGACCGTTTCCCACGCCCGATCAAGCTCTTCTTGAGACGCCTCACCGACGGTCCGGCCCGCGGCCCTCATCTCCCCCTCCACCTCATTGAAGCGACGGGTGAACTTCTCCGCGGCCCCCCTCAAGCTGTCCTCGGCGTCCACGCCGAGCAGCCGGGCCACGTTGACGACCGAGAACAGGAGGTCGCCGAGCTCCTCACGTATTCGACCCGCATCACCTTCCGTCGCCGCGCGCTCGAGCTCCGCCATCTCCTCGCCTACCTTGGGCCAAGCCTCGCGCCACCCCGGCCAGTCGAAGCCCACGCGGCCGGCCTTCACCTGGAGCCGCTGCGCGCGCAGGAGCGCGGGGAGCGAGGCGGGCACGCCGGCCAGCGCCAAGCGGGACGAGCCGTCCGGCTTTGCCTCGGCGCGCTTGATCCTCTCCCATTGCGACAGCGCCTCCTCCGCGTCGGCGACGCGGCCTCCCGCAAAGACGTGCGGGTGGCGCCGGATCATCTTCTCCTGGAGACGGGCGAGCAAATCCGCCATCGTGAACTCGCCGCGCTCGCGCGCGAGCTGGCTGTGAAAGACCACCTGAAACAGGACGTCGCCGAGCTCTTCCTGGATGTGCTCCGGCCGGCCGGAGTCGATGGCTTCCAGGGTCTCGTAGGCCTCCTCGATCAGGTAGGGTTTGAGCGACTCGCGCGTCTGCTCGCGGTCCCAGGGACAGCCCCCTTCGCTTCTCAGACGGGACATGATGGAGAGCAGGGACTCGAAAAGGGTGCCGGCGGAGTCAGCCATGGAAGGTCCTGGAAGTGCATCGACAGTATACACAAGGGTCTCGTGTCCTTGAAGGACTTCGGCGGGCGTGCTAGCCTTCGATCCCGGATGGAGGAGGAGCGCTTCAAGGTCACCGACCGACGTCATCACGCCGCCGACTCCCCTTCGCCGCAGGGGACAGACGCGCCTGACCTCCCGGGTCTCTTCGTCATGCTCATGGGCTGGGCGCTAATCGGTCTCGGGGAAGCGCAGGATCCGGCGACGGGCGAGCGGCGCCTGGACCTTCCGCAAGCGCGGCAAGCCATCGAGACCCTGCGGCTCCTTCGCGAGAAGACGGAGGGGAACCGGACGGAGTCGGAGAGCGGACTCCTCGAGGAGCTCCTCTATGACGTGCAGATGCGCTACGTACGCATCGCGAAGGCCGCCGGCGGCTGACTCCGGCTACTGCGTCCGGATCACCGCGCGCCGCTCGTCGATCTGCACCGAATCCACGACCGACGGCACCTGGAAGCGCAGGAGCTTCGAGCCGGTGGGGCCCAGCATGAGCCACAGGAGCCAGCGCCCAACTGGCTGCTTGCCGAGGGCGAACTCTGTGACCTCGACCCGTGCATAGCCCCGGCCCCCCTTGGTTCGCGGATGGTCGATGACGAAACGTCCGCGAACGGTGACCCAGACCGTCTGGTCCAGGCGGGCGGCGGGCAGGTACGGCATGAGCTGGGGGAACGGGGGTCCCTGGAGCAGGTTCCGGAGCAGGGTCTGACCCCGGAGCTCGAGCTGGCCACCCTCGAAGCGGACGATGAGAGGGCTGAAGGGAAGGTCGGCGGCCTCGGCGAGATGATTTGCGAGGAAGGCGTTGACCTCCGCCTCGCTGAGGATCACGGGGTCGGTCCGCGTCGAGCGTCCGGACTCCCGGAGCACCAGCTCGTAGAGCTTCCGCTGCGCCGAGTAGCCATCCGCCCGGGTAAATCGGGTGGGCTGGACGTCGGGGGGAGTGCCCATGTTCCCGGATAGGAAGACGAACCCCGCGGCCGCGACGCCTACTATCAGGATCGCGACAATGAGGACGAGGCAGCCTAGGCACCCCAATCGCATCGGCCAACCATAGCATCCCGGGTTTCGAAGTGTCAAAAACCCCAAAAGTTTGAAGTGGTTATGGGAAAGCCAGCCAGCTACTTGACATGGACGCACTCATAGAATATAAGTAGCTCAGACTCACATTGATGGGCCGTGCGCACAGCGCCGGCCGGGGGAGGCCGACATGGCGATTCTCAGCTGGCGTCCGATGGGTCAGTCCGTAGAGCGTTGGGATCCGCTTCGTGAGGTCGGTGACTTTCAGTCGGAATTCAACAGGGTGTTCGACGGGTTTTTCGGTCGCGCAGACAATATGCCTGGTGGCGATCGGGTCTGGGCGCCGGCAGTCGACATGTACGAGACGAAGGACGATCTCGTCGTGACCGCGGAGCTGCCCGGCGTGAACGAGAAGGACGTGCAGCTGTCCATCACCGGTGACGTCCTGTCGCTGCGGGGCGAGCGCACGCTGAACCAGGAGACCAAGCAGGAGAGCTTCCATCGCGGCGAGCGCTGGTACGGGCGATTCGAGCGGCATCTCTCGCTGATTTCCGTGCAGGCTGACAAGGTGAAGGCGACGTATCGCGACGGGGTGCTCACGATCACCCTCCCCAAGGCGGAGGAGATCAAGCCCAAGTCCATCAAGATCGACGTCCGGTAGCTCGCGTGGAGGCGGAAGGGGGAGGGCTCGCCCCTCCCCCTGAGCGTCCAACGCGCGGCAGGCAGACAATCCAAAGAGGAGACGGACAACATGGCGAAGGTGATCGGTATCGACCTGGGGACGACGAACTCGGTGGTCGCGGTGGTGGAAGGTGGAGACCCCACCGTCATCCCCAATCAGGAAGGCAGCCGCCTGACCCCTTCCGTGGTGGCGTTCACGAAGGAAGGAGAGACGCTCGTCGGTCAGGTGGCCAAGCGACAGGCCATCACCAATGCCGACAACACCGTCTTCTCCATCAAGCGCTTCATGGGGCGCCGGTACGATGAGGTGCTTCAGGAGATCAAGCTCGTTCCGTACAAGGTGGTGAAGGCGTCCAGCGGGGACGCACGCGTGGAGGTACGGGGCAAGGTCTATACCGCCCAGGAAATCTCCGCGCTGATCCTACGCAAGCTCAAGGAGGCTGCCGAGGCCTATCTCGGCGAAAAGGTCACCCAGGCGGTGATCACGGTGCCCGCGTACTTCAATGACGCGCAGCGGCAGGCCACCAAGGAGGCGGGCACCATCGCCGGCTTGGAGGTCCTCCGTATCGTCAACGAGCCCACCGCGGCCGCGCTGGCCTACGGGCTCGACAAGAAGAAGGATGAAACCATCGCGGTCTATGACCTCGGCGGCGGCACCTTCGACATCTCGGTGCTCGAGATCGGCGAAGGCGTGGTCGAGGTGAAGGCGACCAACGGTGACACCCATCTCGGGGGCGACGACTTCGACCAGCGAGTCATGGATTGGATCGCCGACGAGTTCAAGCGGGAGAACGGGATCGACCTCCGTAAGGACCGCATGGCACTCCAGCGGCTGAAGGAGGCCGCGGAAAAGGCCAAGTGCGAGCTGTCCACCACGGTGCAGACGGAGATCAACCTCCCCTTCATCACCGCGGACGCCACCGGACCCAAGCACCTCGTCCTCACGCTCACGCGGGCCAAGCTGGAATCCCTCGTGGCGGACCTCATCGAGCGGAGCCTGGTGCCCTGCCGGGAGGCCTTGCGGCAGGCGGGTGTGTCCAACGATGACATCGACGAGGTGATCCTGGTCGGGGGCCAGACCCGCATGCCCAAGGTGCAGGAAGAGGTCAAGAAGCTCTTCGGCAAGGAGCCGAACAAGACGGTGAACCCCGACGAGGTGGTGGCGGTGGGGGCCGCGGTTCAGGCCGCCGTGCTCACCGGCGAGGTGAAGGACCTGCTGCTCCTCGACGTGACGCCGCTGTCGCTCGGCATCGAGACCCTGGGTGGGGTGATGACGCGCCTCATCGACGCGAACACGACCATCCCGACCAAGAAGAGCGAGGCGTTCACCACCGCGTCGGACAGCCAGCCCTCGGTGGAGGTGCACGTGCTGCAGGGCGAGCGGCCGATGGCGCGGGACAACCGGACGCTGGGCCGGTTTCACCTGGACGGCATCCCGCCCGCGCCGCGAGGCGTGCCCCAGATCGAGGTCACGTTCGACATCGACGCCAATGGCATCGTGAATGTCTCGGCGCGCGACAAGGCGACCAGTAAACAACAGAACATCACGATCACGGCGTCCTCGACCCTGACCAAGGACGAGATCGCCCGGATGAAGCGAGAGGCGGAGGCGAATGCCGCCGAGGATGCACGGCACCGGGAGGAGATCGAGATCAGGAACCACGCCGACTCGCTGGTCTACACGACCGAGCGGACGCTCAGCGAGAACGGCGACAAGATCCCGGCGGATGACAAGCAGGCCGTCGAGGCCGCGATCAACGAGACAAAGGAAGCGCTCAAGGGGACCGACCTCGAGCGGATCAAACAGGCCCAGGAGGCGCTCACCAAGGCATCGCACAAGGTCGCCGAGGCCATGTATCGGGCTCAGGCGGCGGGCGCGAGCGCCCCGGGAGACGGGGCGGCGGCGGGCAACCCCGAAGGGACCACCGCGGCGGGTGATGGCGCCAAGGGCGATGTAATCGATGCGGAGTTCAAGGACCTCGGCGACAAGAAGTAGCCGACCGGAGCCCCCCCGGCCGCCCGGGGGGCCGGATGGCATAGACATGGCAAGGGACTATTACGCGGTACTGGGGATCGGGACGGCGGCCTCCGCCGTCCAGATCCGCCGCGCGTACCAGCGGCTGGCGCGGCGCTACTCGCCCGACGTCAACTTCTGGGACCGCGAGGCACAGTCGCTGTTCGAGGAGATCAGCCAGGCGTATCGCGTCCTCGGCGATCCCTCCGCGCGCACCCTGTACGACCGGCACGGCGGGGCGGCCCCGACCGACGCCGGCGCCGGTGGACGGCCGGCGGGCCGGCGCGGTGACCACGTGCATGTGCCGGTGGAGCTGGCGTTCGACCAGGCGGCCAACGGCCTCACCGCGGATCTCCCGGTGGAGCGACTGTCGCCCTGCGAGACGTGCGGCACCAGCGGGTCCCGACCCGGCGGCCGGATGGCGACATGCGCGCACTGCGGGGGCGCCGGTGTGGTCTGGAGCGGCGATTCGACGCCCCGGACGTCCGAGTGTCCGGTCTGCGCGGGCGCGGGCGAGCGGGTGACCGAGCCCTGCGCCGCCTGCCGCGGGCGCGGAGTGACGCCCTCCCATGCGGTTGTGCGGGTGGCGATTCCCGCCGGCATGGACACCGGCTCACAGATCCGCATCCCCGAGGAGGGGCATGCCGGGCCGTTCGGCGGCCCGCGAGGGGACCTGATCGTCATCACGCGGGTGCACGATGATCCGGTCTTCACGCGTAAGGGGGACAACCTGTACGCGGAGGTGCCGGTGAGCGTTGCCGAGGCCATACTCGGCGCCCGCGTGACCGTTCGCACCCTGTGGGGCGAGGTGGACCTCGTGGTGCCGCCCGGCACTCAGAGCGCGCAGGTGCTCCGCATCCGCGGCCGCGGGATGCCGCGGCTGTCGGGGGAGGGCCGAGGGGACCTGTTTGTGGCGGTGTCGGTCACGATCCCGCGGGACCTGGACGTGAGAACCCAGGAGATCATCCGCGACCTCGGCCGGCTGCTGCCAGGCTTGGCCGCGAATCCCGTGAAAAGGACGGCGCGGGCATGACGGACAGGGGCAAGCCGCTCTATATGATCGGCGCGGTGTCGGACATGCTCAAGCTCCACCCCCAGACCCTGCGCATGTACGAGAAGAAGGGCCTCATCCAGCCCGGCCGCAGCGTCGGCAAGACCCGGATGTACTCCGCGGAAGACGTGGAGGAGATCGCCCGGCTGGTCAGGCTCACGCGAGATCTCGGGGTGAATCTGGCCGGCGCGGAAATCATCTTAAAGATGAGGCGACGGATGCTTAGCCTGCAGGGCCAGATGGAGCAGCTCCTGGGGTACGTGCGGGACGACGTCGCGCAAAAACCCGACTCGACGAGCCGGGGCACCGGGGAGGCGCTGGTTCGGGCCGCCTCCGGACAGCTCTCGCCCATCGAGATGTTCTGACAGAAAGGAAGACCACCATGGCCAACGAACTCGGCGGTGCCACTCAGTCGGTACCCGAGATGCTTTCCATCCTGCCCCTGCGCGGGACCGTTCTCTTCCCGGAGGCGGTGCTTCCGCTTGCCGCGGGCCGGGAGGCCTCCGTCCGCCTGATCGAGGATGCCGTACGCGGCGATCGGGTGATCGGTGTCTTCGGCCAGCGGGATGCCACGGTGGAGGACCCTCAGGAGAGGGATCTGCACCGCGTGGGCACGGTGGCGACCATCCACAAGGTGCTCAAGCAGCCCGACGGGACCGTGCGGCTCGTGGTGCAGGGCATGTCCCGGATCCGCATCGTGGAAGTGCTGCAGCAGAAGCCGTTTCTTCGCGCGCGTGTGGAGGTGCTCGCGGACGTGCCCGCCGAAAAGGGTGACCTCGAGGCCGAGGCCCTCGTCCGCAACGTGACCGCGTTGTTCCGCCAGGTGGTGGAGCTCTCGCCCTTTCTTCCCGACGAGCTGGCCGCCGCGGTGGAGACCGTGACGGAGCCCGGGCGCGTCGCGGACGTGGTGTCATCGGCCCTGCCCTCCCTTTCCACCGAGCTCCGCCAGGAGCTCCTGGAGACGGAGTCCGTGAAGGCGCGGCTGGCCCGGCTGGTGTCCGCCCTCACCAAAGAGGTGGAGATTCTCGCCCTGGGCTCCAAGATCCAGTCGCAGGTGGAGTCCGAGATGGGCAAGGGCCAGCGCGAGTACTACCTGCGCGAGCAGCTCAAGGCCATCCAGAAAGAGCTCGGCGACAGCGACGAGCGCGGACAGGAAGCGGGCGAGCTGCGTGCCAAGATCGAGGCCGCGGGCATGCCCGAGGAGGCCAAGAAGGAGGCGCTGCGCGAGCTCGATCGGCTCGCCAAGATGCCGCCCGCCGCGGCCGAGTACACGGTCGCCCGCACCTATCTCGAGTGGCTGGTGGCGTTGCCATGGGCCAAGGAGACCCAGGACGACCTGGATCTCGCCCAGGCCCGGGCCATCCTCGACGCGGATCACTGGGGTCTGCCCAAGGTGAAGGACCGCATCCTCGAGTACCTCGCGGTCAAGAGCATGCGGCCGGCGGGCAAGGACCCGATCCTCTGCTTCGTGGGCCCCCCCGGCGTGGGCAAGACCTCGCTCGGACGCTCGATCGCCCGGGCGCTGGGCCGGAAGTTCCACCGGATCTCGCTCGGTGGCATGCGCGACGAGGCGGAGATCCGCGGGCACCGGCGCACCTATATCGGGGCGCTGCCCGGCCAGATCATCCAGGGCCTGCGCCGCGTGGAAACGAAGAACCCCGTCTTCATGCTGGACGAGATCGACAAGCTCGGCATGGACTTCCGGGGGGACCCGGCCTCCGCGCTGCTGGAGGTGCTCGATCCCGAGCAGAACGTGGCCTTCCGCGACCACTATGTCGACGTGCCGTTCGATCTTTCGAAGGCGCTCTTCATCACCACCGCGAACGTGCTCGACACGGTGCCGCCGCCGCTCCGCGACCGGATGGAGATCATCGAGCTCGCCGGGTACACGGAGGAGGAGAAGGTGCACATCGCGAATCAGCACCTGATCCCCAAGCAGGCAGCCGATCATGGGATGGTGCTGGGCGACCACCTGCGCTGGACCGACGATGCGCTGCGAGGCCTCGTCCGGGGCTACACGCGCGAGGCCGGGCTCCGCAACCTCGAGCGGGAGATCGCGGCCATCACCCGGAAGCTCGCCAAGCGGCGGGTGGAGGGACGGACGGAGCTCGTGGACGTGACGCCCGCTCTGGTGGGCGAGCTGCTCGGCGCCCCGCGCTTCGTGCAGGAGGAGCTCGAGGAGCGGACGCGCGTGCCCGGAGTGGCGGTGGGACTCGCATGGACGCCTACCGGAGGCGACATCCTCTTCATCGAGGCCACTCGCATGAAGGGCAGCAAGACGCTCGCCCTCACCGGTCAGCTCGGTGACGTGATGAAGGAGTCCGCCCAGACGGCGCTGTCCTGGGTCCGGTCGCACGCGCCCGAGCTCGGGATCCGTTCCGATTTCTGGGAGCACTCCGACATCCACGTGCATATCCCGGCGGGCGCCATCCCCAAGGATGGGCCGTCGGCCGGGGTGACCATGGCGACGTCCTTGGTCTCGCTCCTCACGCGGCGCGCGGTGCGGGCGAATCTGGCCATGACGGGGGAGATCACGCTGTCGGGGAGGGTGTTGCCGGTGGGTGGCATCAAGGAGAAGGTGTTGGCGGCCCGGCGCGCCGGCGTCCGCACGATCATCCTGCCGAGCCGGAACGAGAAGAACCTGCTCGAGGATGTGCCGGACGACGCGCGGAAGGGCATGACCTTCCACCTGGTCGAGTCCATCGACCAGGTTATCCGCCTGGCCCTGGAGGACGCGCCGCCCGTGGACGCGCCCGCCCTGCGCGAGCTGGTGGCCGCGAACAACTAGTGGGAAAACTACTTCCCGACTGGGGCGTAAGCCCCAGTCGGGACGGACGTCCTCGATTCGCCCTTGCCCCCGCCCTGGCCGGTACCTTATGCTTGACCTATCGTGTCCAGAAACCTTCTCCTGGGTAGTTTCTTCCTCTTGACCACGACCGGCCTCCCAATAGTGGAGGGCCATGCTTCGTCATATCGCCTCACCGACGGTGAAGGGGTGACGCACTTCACCAATGCGCCGACGGACCCCCGCTACCGGCAAATGCCCGGCATGACGGGGACCAATGCGGGCTGGCTTCGCCTGCCGCCGGCCACTCAAGCGAGATACCAGGACGAAATCAAGGAGATCGCGGGCCGCTATGGCTTGAGCCCCAGCCTGGTCGAATCCGTCATTCGCGTGGAGTCCGCATTCAATCCCTCCGCGGTTTCGCGCGCAGGCGCCCAGGGGCTCATGCAACTGATGCCACGGACGGCCACTTCGCTCGGCGTGCGCAATGCCTTCGATCCGCGGCAGAACATCGAGGGCGGCGTCCGTCACCTGCGCTACCTGGTCGACCGCTATCCCGGCAATCTCCCGCTGGCGCTGGCCGCTTACAATGCGGGCGCCGGCGCGGTGGATACCTACCGCGGCATCCCGCCGTATCCGGAAACCCAGGACTACGTGCGGAAGATCTTGCAGATCCACGGGGGTGGCGTGGGCGTGTCCCAGCCGATCTTCCGTATCGAAGACGGCCGCGGGGGCGTTACATACACCAACGTTCCCCCCGCCGGCCGCGTTCGCCTCCGCTAGCAAGCCCCCGCTCATCCGGGTCTTCCGAGTTCGTAGCACACTCACTGCGGGGGGATCTATGCGCCCATGCGTCCCGGCGGCGTTGGGCGTGGTCATCTTCGGCGGCTGGCGGGCAGACCCTTAACCCAGGGCGGCGCCTCTCACTGGCATTCTCCCTCTCACTCGGTGCGATCCAGGTTCCGGTATTGGATGGCCTCCGACACGTGGTCGACGGTGAGGCCGTCCGCGCCCCCCAGATCCGCGATGGTGCGGGCGACCTTGAGCACGCGATGATAGGCGCGTGCGGAGAGTCCGAGCCGGCTCACCGCGCGGGCGAGGAGTCGGGCGGCGTCGGGCGGGAGAGCGCACCAGCGGCGCGTGGCCCGGCCCGTCATCCCCGCATTGACGCGAATGTCGGTGCCGCGGAAGCGCGCGGCCTGCCGGGCGCGGGCGGCTACCACACGGGCTCGGATGGCGGCGGACGGCTCCTCGGGCGCCTCGGAGGTGAGCTCGGCGACGCCCACGGCCGGGAGCTCGAGATGCAGGTCGATGCGATCCAGCAGGGGACCCGAAAGCCGCCCGAGGTATTGCCGGCGTTCACCCTCGGTGCACACGCAGTGCTCGAGGGAGCGGCAGGCGCGCCGGCAGGGATTGGCTGCGGCGACCAGCTGAACGCGCGCCGGGAACACGGCGCTTCCGGCGGCGCGGGCAACGGCGACGGTGCCTTCCTCGAGGGGCTGGCGCAGGGACTCCAGCGCGCGGCGGGTAAACTCGGGGAGCTCGTCGAGGAAGAGGACGCCGAGATGCCCCAGGCTCACCTCGCCCGGATGGGGCACCCTGCCCCCTCCGATGAGGCCAGACTCCGACACGGTATGATGCGGCGCCCGGAACGGACGGAGAGTGACGAGGCCCTGGCCGGCGCTGAGCAGTCCCGCCACGCTCCAGATCGCCGAGACCTCGATGGCCTCATCCAGCGTGAGCGGCGGGAGAATGGTGGCCAGCCGCCGCGCCAGCATGGTCTTACCCGCACCGGGCGGCCCGAGCATGATCACGTTGTGGGCGCCGGCCGCGGCGATCTCGAGCGCGCGCTTGGCATGCGCCTGTCCCCGCACCTCGGCGAAGTCCGCGCCCTCCGCTGCCGGCCCTACGGTAGGGAGCGGCTCACGGATGAAAGGGAGGAGCGGGCGCTCGCCGTTGAGGTACTCGACCGCCTCGTGCAGCGAGGCGACCGCCACCGCGTCCACTCCCCCCACCGCGGCGGCCTCGGCGGCATTGCCCTCGGGCAGCAGCAGCCACGGGATGCCCGCGTCCCGGCAGAGGAGGGCCACCGGCAGGGCCCCGCGCACCGCGCGGACGCTGCCGTCCAGCGCGAGCTCGCCGAGCACGGCGCAGCGCTCCAGGTGCGCGGGCTTCACGACACCGGTGGCGGCGAGAATGCCCAGCGCCATCGGAAGATCAAACGCTGGTCCCTCCTTCCGGAAGTCGGCCGGCGCCAGGCTCACCGTGATTCGCTCGAAGGGGAAGTCGAAGCCCGAGTTGTGGATGGCGGCACGGATCCGGTCGCGGCTCTCGCGGACGGTCGAATCGGGAAGGCCGACGGTGGAGAAGCTGGGGAGCCCGCTGGTCACGTCCACCTCCACCCAGACGCTGCGGGCGTGAATCCCGTGGATGCCGGCGGAGCGGATGCGCGCGAGCATGGCGTCGAGTGTTGGCGGGGGGCGGCCCGCCGTCAACGTCTCGAAACCGATACGGCCGGGAGGCCTCGGACGGGGCGCTAGGCGTTCAGCCGGCGCTTGAGGAAGCCGAGGATGCCCTGGGGCATGAAGATCACCATGGCGGTGAAGATGATGCCGACCGGGATCAGATAGTACTCGGTGAAGTAGCGCGAGAGGCCCTCGCGGAGGAGGAAGAAGAAGGCCGCGCCCGCCACCGGCCCCACCAGCGTGCCCATCCCACCCATCACGTTGAAGATCACGACCTCGCCGGAGATGACGAAGAAGACGAAGTCGGGGGCGGCGAACTTGTTCTGGAGCGCGTACAGGATGCCGGAGAGCCCCGCGAAGAGCCCGGAGAGCATCACCGCCACGATCTTGTAGCGCTCGACGGAGTACCCGATGGCGCGCGTGCGCGGCTCGTTCTCGCGGATCGACTGCAGCACCTTGCCGAAGGGCGACTGGGTGATTCGGCGCAGGAGCAGGAAGGAGACGACCACCACCGCCAGCACGAACCAATGCAGGGTGGTGGACGTGAAGCGCGCCGAGTAGAGCCCGAGGAACGAGAGCGGCGGCTGGCTGAAGGACAGCCCGTTCTCCCCGCCGGTGACCTCGGTCCAGGTGAAGATGATGACGTAGAAGATCTGGGAGAAGACCAGAGTGGTGATGGAAAAGTAGATGTCGCGCAGGCGCGTGGCGAAATAGGCGACGAAGGCCGCCACCACCGCAGCGCCGACCAGGCCATAGACGAGGGTCACCCAGAGATTGGGCGGCTTCACGCTCAGGAGAGCGGCCGCGGCCCCGTACATCCCCAGGCCGAAGAAGACCGAGTGCCCGAAGGAGACCATCCCCGTATAGCCGATGAGGATGTCCGAGGACATGGCCAGGAGCCCCCAGATGAGGATCTCGGTGGCGAACCGGCCCCAGAAGGGGGGCAGCACGAGAGGGGCCGCCCCCAGGAGGCCGACCACCACCAGGAAGCCGATCCAGTAGCCGTAGTCCCGGCGCGGCGCGCTCATTTGGGCGTGGGCACGAAGAGTCCCGTGGGACGGAAGAGCAAGGTGAGGATCAGGGCCACGAAGGACACGATGACGGCCTGGGCGGGGGACACCACCAGCGAGGCATAGGCCTCCAGCAGGCTGATGAAGATGGCGGCGAGGATGGAGCCGCCGAGATTGCCCATGCCGCCCACCACCACCACGATGAAGGCGCGCAGCGTGAAGTCGAAGCCCATGTTCTGGGTCACGCCGCCCAGGGGCCCGAAGAGCACCCCGCTGGCCGCCGCCATGGCGGCCCCGATCGCGAACACGGTGGTGTGCACAAGAGGCACCGGGATGCCCATGGCCGAGGCCATCACGCGATCCTGCATGGTGGCCCGGATCCAGATGCCGTACTTCCCGAACTTCAGGAAGAGATAGAGCCCGCCGATGATGGCGGCGGAGAGCACGGCAGTGAGGATGCGGTACCAGGGGTACTGGAGGTAGAACAGCTGGAACTGTCCCGAGATGGGCTCGACGATCTGCCGGGCCGACGGCCCCCACTGCCAGATGGCGTATTTCTGCAAGACCAGTGAGATCCCGAAGGTGGCGAGAATGGTGGTGAGCGGGTCTCGCCCCAGCAGCGGCCGGAGAGTCGTCATCTGGAGCACGGCACCGAATACCGCGAGGGTCAACGCGGCGATGAGCAGGCCCAGCCAGAAGCTTCCGGTGCTGGCCACCGCGGTCGCGCCCACGAAGGCGCCCAGCATCACGAGGTCGCCGTGGGCGAAGTTCACCACGTCCATGATCCCGAAGATCAGGGTGAGGCCGGACGCCACCAGCGCCAGGATCATTCCGTTCACCAGTCCGGTGACGGTCTGGATGAGGATCTGGTCGAGGGGAATAGCCACGGTCTAGACCCCGAGGTATTGCCGGATGACCGCGTGGTTGTTCTTCAGCTCGGCGGACGGCGCATGGTACTGCACCGCGCCCTTCTCCATGATGTAGCAGCGGCTGGTGGCCTCCAGCGTGAGCGGCACGTTCTGCTCCACGAGGAGAATGGCCACGCCGTCCTGGCGGAGCCGCTGCACGATGTCGCGGATCAGGGACACCATCCGGGGCATGAGCCCCTCGGTGGGCTCGTCGAGCAGGATGATCTTGGGCTCCAGCATCATGGCGCGCGCGATGGCGAGCATCTGCTGCTCGCCGCCCGAGAGCGTGCCGCCGGCCTGGGAGCGCCGCTCCGCGAGCACCGGGAAGTAGGCATAGACCTTGTCCAGGAGCGCGCTCTTCTGCGCCTCGCTGACCCCCGGCCGCTCCAGCCCCGTGCGCAGGTTCTCTAGCACGGTGAGGAGGCGGAACACGCGCCGGTCCTCGGGCACCCACGCGATCCCGAGATGGGCGAGCCGGTACGGCGGCAACCCGCCCACCGGCCGGCCCTCGAAGGTCACCTGGCCCCCGGCGGGGCGCACGATGCCGGCGATGGTCTTGAGCGTCGTGCTCTTGCCCACTCCGTTGCGGCCGAGGAGACCCACCACCTCACCCGGCTGCACCTCGAGGGAGACGCCGTGCAGGATATGGCTCTTGCCGTAGTAGGTCTGGACGTCCTCGAGGCGCAGCAGCATCAGCTCTTCAGATAGACCTCTTGGACGCGGGGGTTGGCCTGGATCTCGGCCGGCGTGCCCTCGGCGAGCACCTCGCCGTAGTGGAGCACGGTGATGGCGCCGGCCAGCCCCATCACCACCTCCATGTCGTGCTCCACGATCACGATGGTGAGGTCGTGGGCGATCCGGCGCACGAGCTCCACGGTGGCCTCGGTCTCGGCCACGCTCATGCCGGCGGTGGGCTCGTCCAGGCACAGGAGCACGGGCTCGGTGGCGAGCGCGATCGCGATCTCGAGCGTCCGCTGCTCCCCGTGGGAGAGATTCGCCGCGAGCTCGTCATCCTTTCCGTCGAGGCCGACGTCATGCAATACCGCTCGGGACCGCTCGATCAGGTCGGTGAAGGCGCGGTGATGGCGCAGCAGGCTCCAGCCGTGCTTGCGCGACTGGGCGGCGATGCGCACGTTTTCCAGGACGGTGGCGCCGGGGAGGATGTTGGTGATCTGGTACGAGCGGGCGATGCCCCGGCGCGAGATCAAGTGGGGCGGCAGCCCGGCCACATCACCGCCCTCCAGCAGGACGCGCCCCGCGCTGGGACGTAGGACGCCGGTGATGCAGTTGAAGAAAGTGCTCTTGCCCGCGCCGTTGGGCCCGATGATGGCGCGGATCTGCCCGCGGGGCACCGAGAGGCTCACGTTGTTGACGGCGACGAGGCCACCGAACCGCATGGTGAGCCCTTCGGTGCGCAGGAGCGGGGACGCAGAGGACCCCCGGCCGTTGCCAGCCGGGGGTCCGGGGTCGGAAAGCCAGTCTGCCGTCACTAGGCGAACTTGCAGGCGGCCGGGACGATAGTCTTCTCCTTCGCGATGACGTCGAGGATCTTGTACTTGCCACCGCGGATCTCGAACATGAACTCGCGGAGAAAGGCCTGGTGATCCTCTTTCCTCAAGAGCTTGTCGCCCTGTGGGAAGTCGTCCCCTTCCTTCATCTCCAGCCCCTCGAGGGCCTCGATGAGCTTCATCGAGTCCTCGCGCCCGCGGAAGCCCGACTTCTGCATGCCGACCTTGAGCGCGTTGACCCCCTCGTAGTTCGACTGCACGTACCGGTCCGGGAGCGGCCCGGTGGGGTCGATCTGCTTGAGCCGGGCGGTGGAGTCCTCGAGGAAGCGCTTGTGATGCGGCGTGTTCAGCACGCCCTCCAGCAGAGGGAGGTAGCGGTCGATGCCGACGAAGCCCTCGGCCTTGGCTCCCATGGCGGGGAGGCTGACCGACACCGCGATGGCGCCGTCCCCCGCGATCTTGTACTTCTTGGTCAGCCCGAGGTCGAAGCTCTGATTGACGAAGGCGATGCCCTGGGGCCCGAAGAAGATACCGAAGAGCCCGTCGAAGCTCCCGCTGATCTTGGACAGGAAGGACGTCATGTCGGCGGTGCCGAGCGGGATGCCGGTGGTGTCCACCACGTCACCGCCGTTCTTCTTGATTTCGGCGACGTAGGCATCCTTGGTGGACTGGCCCCACGCATAGTCCGCGTAGGCGATGTGCCACTTCTTGCCCATCTTGTTCACCAGGTAGGGCGCCGCCGCCACCGCCTGCGAGGGAGCGAAGTCGAAGGGCCGGAAGGTGTACCGGCTGCACTTGCTCTGGGTGATGGTGGTGTCGAGGCACACCGTGATCATGTTGACGAGCTTGTGCTCCTCGTAGACGGGCATGCAGGCGAGGCAGACATTGGAGAGATAGCCGCCCGCGTGGACGTCGATCTTGTCGTCCACCACGAGCTTCTCCGCCTTGCGGCGGCCCACGTCCGGCTTCGACTCGTAGTCGGCGATGATGAGCTCCACGGGCCGCCCGTTGATCCCGCCCGCCTTGTTGATGCGGTCCGCCGCCATCTGCACGCCCACCAGCGCGGTCTTGCCGCCCGCGGCGGCGGTGCCCGACAGGGGCTGGAGCGTGCCGAGCTTGAACGCCTTGGCCTGGCCGAAGGCGGCCCGCCACGGCGCGGGAACCAGCATGGAGGCGCCCAGCGCGCCCGCGGCGGCGGCGCCCATCCCGATGAGGCTCCGCCGGGTCACCTTGCCGCGGTACCAGAACTCTTGGGTTCTCGCCCAGCCCTCGTCTTGCCAGCGCTCGCTCATCATGTCGCTCCTTCTGTTGTTGGCTGTTATTGGCAGGTATTGGCACTCCCGCCGCAGCGGTGGGCGGGTGTGATCGGGCGCCTCAGTGCCGCCGGTCGGCGACGGTGCGGAGCGCCTGGCTGAAGGCCTCGACGGTGTGGCGGATCTCGTCCTCGCCGTGCGCGAGGGAGACGTAGAACTTCTGAGCCGCCTTGACGACGCCCCGCCGGATCAGCTCGTCGGTGAAGGCCCGGTGACGCGCCCGATCCGCGGTGAGCGTGGCGCGGTAGTCCGTGATCGGCCGGTCGGTGAAGTAGATCTCGAAGACCGGCGCCTCGCCGGCCACGTGGGCGGCGAGCCCCGCCGCGTCCGCGGCGGCCTGGAGCGCGGTCTTGATGCGCATGCCCGTCGCGAAGAGGCGCTCGTACGTGCCCGGCCGGCGCAGCTCCGCCAGGGTGGCCAGGCCGGCGGCGGCCGCCACCGGATTGCCGTTGAGCGTGCCCGCCTGCGCCACGAACTCCGGCGTGCCTTCCAGCTCGGGGGCGAGGTGGCGCATGATTTCGGCCCGCCCCACCACCGCCGCCAGGGGGAATCCGCCGCCCACGATCTTGCCAATGGCCGCGAGGTCGGGGACGACGCCGTAGTATTCCTGGGCGCCGCCGTAGGCGAAGCGAAAGCCGGTCACGATCTCGTCGAAGATCAGCGGCACGCCGAAGCGCTTCGTGATCTCCCGCACGCCCTTGAGGAACCCCGGCTCCGGCGGCACCAAGCGCTGGAACGGCTCCATGATGACGGCAGCCAGGTCCGCGTGGTGCGCGGCGAGGATGGCCTCCGTCTCCGCGAGGTCGTTGAAGGGCGCGATCAGCACGTGCTCCTGGATCGCGTGCGGAATGCCGGCGGAGTCCGGCGTGGGGGCCGGGAAGGCCTTGGGTGACTTCGGTCCCACGCTCATCAGGGAATAGTCGTGGGTGCCGTGGAAGCCGCCCTCGAATTTCAGGATCTTCTCCCGCTGGCGGAACGCGCGCGCCACCCGGAGCGCGAAGAACGTGGCCTCGCTCCCCGTGGACGTGAACCGGATCTGCTCCGCGCAGGGTACCGCGCGACAGATCTCCTCGGCGAGCTCGAGAGTGGGCTCGCTGAGCTGGAAATAGGTCGTGCCCTTGCTGAGCTGGCGCTCCACCGCCGACACCACGGCCGGGTGCGCGTGGCCGAGCACGAGCGGCCCGCTCCCGAGAATGTAGTCGACGTACTCGCGACCGGAAACATCGGTCAGTCGAGCCCCGCGTGCCTGCCGCACCACGAAGCTGAGCTCGGCGGGGGCGGAGTAACCGCCCAGGACTCCGCCGGGCAGAAGACGGCTGGCCTTGTCGAGGAGCGCTTGCTCGTGTTGACTTCGACCTGCCGAGGATGCCATCGGACCCCTTGAAGTGCCGAAAATGTTGGACCCTTATACCCTAAGCGCCTAGCCCTTGCAATACGCTCCCTCCCTGCCGATGGTCCCTGGGGCCGCCAGGGTGCACGGTCCTGGTTCGTCGGCGATCCGTCGATGTCGGCTGCGTCACCGTCACTTTCTCGCCTTCCCCTTCCGCCCGCCCCGCTGCTGTCGCCACGCGGCCAGATTCGCCTCGATCTGGCGGGCGTGAATCTCGAGATGGTCGGCGTAGAGGCCCAGCCAGCCCTCCACCGTGTACGCGCCCATCTCCATATGCCGCCCGCTCCGGCTCCAGGCCGCGTCCGGCAGCGCGCGGAGGAGCGGCACCGTATTCGCGCGCACCGCCGCCACGGTGGCGAGGGCGGGCGCGAGGGGGCGCCGCGCATAGTCCAGGGCGCGCGCCCATTCCGCCTGGTCATAGCCCACGATGAGCGGATCCTTCTCGGCGAGCACGTAGCGCAGGCGCATGTGCGCGTTGCTCTCGCTGTCGGCGCAGTGGTGGACGACCTCGTGCGCGGACCACTCGCCCGGCGCCGGACGCCAGTGGAGCGCCGGCCGCGGGACGCGGCGCAGCGCGGCGCGAAGACGCGCCGGACCGGCCGCGTAGCGGCGGATGGCCGCCTTCCGCTCCGCCGGCGTCACCGCGCGGCGCCCTCGCGGGTGAGCCGGGCCTCGCGCAGCGCCAGCCGGATGCGGTGCCGCTCGTCGTCGGACACCGGCGTCAGCGGCGGCCGCACATGGGCGGCGGGAATGCGCCCGAGGGAGGCGAGCGCCTCCTTCATCCGGTTGTGCATGTCCACGAACGGTGGCGCGTAGAAGACGGAGACCAGCGGGGCGAGCCGGTCGTTGAGCGCGCGCGCCTCCTCCAGGCGCCCGGCCTTGACGGCGGCGAGGAGGGCGGCTTGCAAGTCGGCGGCCACGCTGCCCATGCCCGAGATGCAGCCGTCGGCCCCGAGCGTGAAGCTGGCCATGAGCGACATGGTGAAGGAGGACAGCATGGCCACCGGACGGCCGGACGCGCGCAGCGCGCGCAGGTTCTTCTCGTAGGCCACGATGTCGTTCGACCAGTCCTTGACCCCCGCCACGGTGGGGATCTTGCAGAGCGCGGCGAGGGTCTCCGGGCCATAGCCGATGCCCGAGGCGGGCGGGTACTCGAAGACGATGAGCGGAAGGTCCACGCCGTCGGCCAGCTCCGAGAAGTGACGGAGGACCATGTCCGGCTTGAGCTGGGCGCCCCACATGAAGACCGTGGGCGGGAAGACGAGAAGCCCCGCCGCGCCCGCCGCCCGCGCGTCGCGCGCCAGCTCCACCGCCTCGCGCGTGCCGTCCGAGTAGACGCCCGCGATCACCGGCACCTTGCCCGCCACCTCGTCCACCCCGATGGCGAGCGCGCGCTTTCGCTCCTCGCGGGTGAGCGAGGACACCTCGGCGGCATGGCCATTAGCCACGATGCCGGTGACCCCGGGGGCGTCGGCCAGCCAGCGCATATGGGCGCGATAGGCGGGCTCGTCGATCTCGAGGTCGCGGGTGAAGGGGAGGAGGTTGGCCGGGATGCAGCCCTGGAAGCGGAGCTCGGGGGTCATCGCCAGATCCTCGCGGGGAGGCTAGAGGTTCGAGATCTCGTCGACGACCGTCTTGGCCGGTCGCACGCGCGCGTAGGCGCGCGCGATGATGTCCAGCGTGGCCCGCTGGATCTGGGGCCATAGCGTGGCCACGCCGTCCTCGACCACGGTCATCCGGTACTCGCGATTGAAGCCGCCGACGACGGTGGCGAGCACGCAGATGTCGGTCAGGGTGCCGGTGATTACCAAGTGGGTAATCCCACGCGCGCGCAGCGCGCCATCGAGCACGGTGCCGTGGAAGGCATCGTAGGAGGACTTTTGCACCACCAGCTCGTCGGGGCGGGGGGCCAGCTCGGCGACGGTCGCCACGTTGGCTTCCCCGGCCAGGCAGGAAGACGACTGCCGGCCGAATCCGCGCGGCGTCCCGGGCGTCGCGCGGCGGTGCTCGGGATGGAGCTCGCCCACCAGGAGGGGCGCCGTCTCCGTGTAGAGGAACTCGGTGAACACCACCGGAAGCCTCCGGGCGCGGAAGACCATGAGCAGCTCCTGGATGCGCGGCACCACCTCGCGCGCCGGCGGCACCTCCATCGCCTCCCCCGGCTCCAGGAAGGCCCGCTGCATGTCCACCACGACGAGCGCGGTGCGCCCCGCGGCCGGGGCCAGCGCACCCTCGAAGGCGGCCGACCGATCGGTCATGCGCTACCAGGGAGCGACGGAGAAGGCGTTCGGAATGTGACGGATGGCCTTGACGCCGCCCTCGTCATTGACGATCACCGCCACCACGTCGAAGCGGCAGGGCGTCTCACGCATGCGCTTGGACTTGAGATAGCCGTGCGCCAGCTTGCCGAGGCGATTCTGCTTGCGCACGTTCACGGCGGCCTGGGGCGGATCCCCCTCGATGACCTTGCGCGTCTTGACCTCGACGAAGACGAGGGTCTTGCCCTCTCTCGCCACGAGGTCGATCTCTCCCGCGCGCGTCCGGACGTTCTTGTCCAGGATCGCGTAGCCGCAGCGCGCGAGAAAGCGCGCCGCCTCGTCCTCACCCCGGATTCCGGTGGTCCTGCGAGTGTCAGTGGGCACGGTTCACTCCTTGATCAGCACAAGATCGAAGGTCACGGCGGTCTGACCCACCCGGGGATAGAGCTGGGTGGTGAGCGCCCGGTGGCCGGGCGCGGACGCCTTGAAATGGATATGCGACGGACGCCCCGAGTAGGGCGGGGGGAAGTCGGTCTCTATCTGATAGCGGCCGCCTTCGCTCGCGACCAGGGTGCCGCGGTGGGCGTCGTCGTAATCGCCCCGCGGATTGGCCTGCCACCATTCGACTCGGGCACCCGGCAGCGGCGCGCACGAACCGGCGGACTTCACGGCGCCGATCACCGAGAGCCCCTTGCCGGTGGCCTCGCGTCGCGGCGCATCGGGCTTGTAGAAGGGCCCTTCCATGTCCGCGCGCGTGGGCGCGCAGGCTCCCTGCGCCCATGCCGCGGGCGCGAGCAGGACCACGCCGACCATGAGGAACGCCCCTAGCGTCATACCGTGAAGAGCCCCATCTGTGTCGAGACACCCTGAAAAGTCCGACGGTGCAGGAGACAGGGCCCGTGCCGCTCCAGCGCCGCGCGATGCTCGCGCGTCGGATAGCCCTTGTGCCGGCGGAATCCGTAGACGGGGAAGGCGAAGTCCGCCTCCTCCATCAGCCGGTCCCGCGTGACCTTGGCGATGATCGAGGCCGCGGCCACGGTCGCCGAGCGCTGATCACCCCGGACGAGGTTGCGCTGCGGGCAGTCGAGCCCGGCCAGGCGCACGAAGTCCGTCAGCACCAGCTCCGGCACTACTTGTAGGGCCGCCACCGCCGCGCCCATCGCCAGCCTCGTCGCCTCCAGGATGTTCACCCGGTCTATCGTCTGCGCGTCCGCCATCCCCACGCCCACCGCCACCGCCCGCGACTGGATCAGCAAGAAGAGCCGCTCCCGCTCCTCGGGTGGCAAGAGCTTCGAGTCGTCCAAGCCGACGATGCGTGTCTCCGCGTCCAGGATCACCGCCGCCGCGACCACGGGCCCCGCGAGCGGGGCCCGCCCCGCCTCGTCGACTCCCGCCACCCGGACGACGCCGCGCCGCCAGGCGGCGCCCTCGAACCGATACGGTGCGACCGTGGTCGGAGCCCTCCTACGCCTGATCGCCCGAGCTGGGAACCTGCGCCAGCCGCTTCTCCTTCAATCGCGCCGCCTTGCCCGCGAGGTCACGCAGGTAGTAGAGCTTGGAGCGGCGTACCACCGCCCGCTTCGTCACCTGGATCTTGTCGATGCGCGGCGAGTGCACCGGGAAGGTGCGCTCCACGCCCACCCCGTAGGAGATGCGGCGCACGGTGAACGACGCGCTCGCCCCGCCTCCCCGCTTCCGGATGACGACGCCCTCGAAAGCCTGCAGCCGCTCCTTCTCGCCCTCCACGACCTTGACTTGCACCCGCACGGTGTCGCCCGGGGCAAAGCCCCCCCGGTCCTTCTTGAGCTGCCCCGCGTCCACGAGTCGAATCGCTTCCATGGCCTCTTCCGCTCCTTCGCTAGATGTAATCCGAGGGCTCGTGCCCCTGGCCGAACCCGTCCACCCACTTCTGCTCCTCGGGCGCGAGGTCCGCGGTCTCGAGAAGGTCCGGACGGCGCTGCCACGTCCGCCACACCGACATCACGCGCCGCCAGCGCTCCACCCGGGCGTGGTCGCCGCCCAGCAGCAGCGGCGGGACCCGCCAGCCGCGGAAGACCTCCGGGCGCGTGTACTGCGGGTGCTCGAGCAATCCGCGCGCGAACGAGTCGTGGGCCGGCGCCTCGGCATCTCCCAGCACGCCGGGGAGGAGGCGCGTCACCGCGTCGGCCACTACCAGAGCTGCCGGCTCGCCGCCGGTGAGCACGTAGTCGCCGACGGACAGCTCCTCGTCCACCAGATGCTCGCGCACCCGCTCGTCCACGCCCTCGTAGCGCCCGCACACGAGCACCAGGTGGGTCGCCCGCGCGTATTCCCGAGCCACCGCCTGGCTGAAGCGGCGGCCGGCCGGGTCCAGCAGGATCACCCGCGCCGCTGGGCTACGGAGGCTCTCCAGGCAAGTGGCCAGCGGCTCCGGCTTGAGGATCATGCCGCCGCCGCCCCCGAAGGGCGCGTCGTCGGCGACCAGGTGCCGGCCCGTTGCATGGTCGCGGAGGTTGCACACGCGGATGTCCACCAGCCCACGCTCGCGCGCGCGGCCGAGGATCGACTCGCCGAGCGCGCCGGTGAGCATCCCCGGGAACAGGGTCACGATGTCGATCCTCACAGCGTCTCCAGTCCCTCCGGCGGAGTCGCCACGATGCGTCGCTCCGCCACGCTCACCTCCACCACGAACTCCGGCACCGCCGGCAGCAGCCACTCGCGCCCGTCCCGCTCGATCACCCAGAGGGGCTGGGCGGGCGACTCCATCACCCGGAGGAACCGGCCGAGGGCCCGGCCGTCCGGCGTCTCTACCAAGGCGCCCTCGAGCTGCCACGGATAGAACTCGCCCGAGCGGGGCGGCAGCGCATCGTCGCGCTCCACCGCGAGCAGCCGGCCCGCCAGCGCGCGGGCCGCCTCGGGTGAATCCACGCCGTCCAGCCGGAGGAGCACGCTCGTCGCCTCGAAGCGCCGGGAGACGATGCGGCACGGCTCCTTGCGATTCTCCGCGGGGTCCCAGAGAAAGCACGACTGCAGCGCGTCGAACCGCTCCCGCGGCCGGTCGGTGAGCGGGCGCACGCGCACGTCCCCACGAACCCCGTGGGGGCCGAGCACCTCACCCACCGCGATGAGCGGCGCGCCGGAAGCGTCCGTCACGTCAGGCCTTGCCGACCCCGGCGCGCTTGAGGAGGTGCTTCACCGTGTTCGACGGCTGCGCCCCCTTCTTGATCCACGCGGTGGCCTTTTCCGCCTCGATCTTGAGCAGCGGCGGGCTGGACAGGGGGTTGTAGTGGCCGATGATCTCGATGAACCGTCCGTCGCGTGCGGCGCGGGAGTCCGCCACCACCACGCGATACGTCGGCTTCCTGGTCGTGCCCGTCCGTCTCAATCGAATGTGTACCGCCACGTGATCACCTCGGTTGCTGGGGGTTATCGGTTGAGGAACGGGAGCGCGCCCTTGAGCTTGCCCATCCGCCCCTCCATCTGCTTGAGGCCCTTCATCATCTTCTTGAGCTGCGCGTGCTGCTTGAGGAGCCGGTTGACGTCGGCGACCTGGGTGCCGCTGCCCCGCGCGATACGGAGCCGCCGGCTCCCGTTGATGAGCGCCGGCGTCTCGCGCTCCGCCGGCGTCATCGAGGCGATGATGGCTTCGTAGCGGCGCAGCTCGCCCTCCTCGCCCTTGAGCTCCTTCGGCATGCCGGCGCCCCGGAGGCCGGGGACCATCTCCATGATCTGCTCCAGCGGGCCCATGGAGCGCAGCTGCTTGAGCTGCTTGGCGAAGTCCTCCAGCGAGAAGGTCTCCTCGCGGATCTTCCGCGCCAGCTCCTCCGCCTGCGACTGGTCCACCACCGACTGCGCCTTCTCGACCAGGGACAGCACGTCGCCCATTCCCAGGATGCGCGCGGCCAGCCGGTCGGGGTGGAAGGGCTCCAGCGCGTCCGTCTTCTCGCCGAGCCCCACGAAGGCGATCGGGCGGCCGGTGACCTCGCGCACCGACAGCGCCGCGCCGCCGCGTGCGTCGCCGTCCATCTTGGTGAGGACGAAGGCGTCCACGCCCACGGCGGCGTTGAACTTGTCGGCCACCGTCACCGCGTCCTGCCCGGTCATGGCGTCCACGACCAGCAGCACGTGATGGGGCCCCACCTCGCGCTTGATCGCCTTGAGCTCGCCGAGCATCTCCTCGTCGATGTGCAGGCGCCCCGCGGTGTCCAGGATGAGCGGGGAGAGGCCACGTTGCGCCGCCTCGTCCCGCGCGGCGGCGCAGATGGCCAGCGGCTTCGCGCCGGGGTCGCCCAGCACCGGAATGCCGAGGGAGGCGCCGAGCGTCTTGAGCTGGTCGATGGCGGCCGGCCGGTACACGTCGGCGGAGGCGAGGATCGGGTGCTGGCCCTGCTTCTGGAACCAGCGCGCGAGCTTGGCCGCGGTGGTGGTCTTGCCCGATCCCTGCAGCCCGACCAGCATGATGACGGTGGGCGGATGCGATGCCATGGCCAGGCGATGCGCCGAGCCGCCCAGCAGCGTGACCAGCTCGTCGTGGACGACCTTCACCACCTGCTGCCCCGGCGTCAGCGACTTGAGGACGTCCTGCCCGAGGGCCTTCTCGCGGACGCGCTCGATGAAACTCTTGACGACCTTGAAGTTGACGTCGGCTTCGAGGAGGGCGATCCGCACTTCACGGAGGGCCTCCTGGACGTTCTCCTCCGTCAGCCGGCCGAATCCGCGTAGCCGGTCGAAGATTCCGTTGAGACGACTCGTGAGGTTGTCGAACATGGCTGCCCCAGAAGTATGCTTCTGGAAAGACTAAAGATTAAGGGCGGAAAACCGAAAAGTCAAGCCTATTTCGCTACTTCCGAAGCACTCCGGAGTTCCTTGACCGCCTGGGCGGGGTCCGGGGTCCCGAAGACGGCCGACCCCGCCACCAGCACGGAGGCCCCGGCCCGGGCGAGGGCTCCCGCATTGTCCCGCTTGACGCCCCCGTCCACCGAGACCTCGATCGCTCTAGAGGCGACCAAGACCTTGATATCGCGGATCTTTTGATACGCGCTGGAGATGAAGGATTGCCCGCCGAAGCCGGGGTTCACCGACATCACCAGCACAAGGTCCAGGTCGTCGAGCACGTACCGGAGGCATTCAGGGGAGGTGCCCGGATTGAGCGCCACCCCGGCCCTCGCTCCTGCCTCCCGGATCAGGGACAGGGCGCGCTGGAGGTGGGTGCAGGCCTCGACGTGCACGGTGACCCAGTCCGCGCCGGCGCGGACATAGGTGTCCACCCAGCGCTCCGGCTCCTCGATCATGAGATGGACGTCGAGGGGGATCCGGGTGCGCTTGCGAATCGCCTCGATGACGGGCGGGCCGAGGGTGAGGTTGGGAACGAAGTGGCCGTCCATCACGTCCACGTGGAGCAGGTCCGCGCCGCCCGCCTCCACGCGCGCGATGGCGTCCCCCAGCGCGGCGAAATCGGCGGACAGGATGCTCGGCGCGATGCGGGTCACGCCTTCACCATACTCGACGCGCAGGGCGCCGCGCAAATGCGCTTGCTTACATCGAGCGTTCGGCCCTGATGGGCGGCTGCTTCCGGAGGAAGACGAGCGCTCCCTGAACGCGTCGCCGCCGCGCTTGGCCGTCTCCGCCATCTCGGCGTTGAGCACGATGAGCACGCGCCCGAAGACCCGCGCGGTGGGAAATGCGCTCGCGAATGCGCGGGCGCGGAGCCGGGCTCATGGCTTGGCCCCATTGGGCGTCGGCGCCGGACTCGCGAGGCCGATACGCCAGGGCGGCCCGCCATTGGCCAGGGGCGCCTCGCAGCCCACGAAGCCAGGCACCGGGTCCGCCAGGATCCAGCACTGCTGCCGTCCCGGCGTCCGGCCGAGTATGGCGCCGGCGACGCGCAAGAGAACTCCCAGGCGCGGCTTCAGCTCGTACCGGGTCACCGGCCTCGACTCGTCTCCCACCCGGACCTTTTCCTCGCCCTGGGGAAGCAGGTCGAGATCGATGAGATAGGGCTTGGGCGTGAACGCGATGTAGTGAACCCTTGCCGCGGCGCCGGTCGGCAGGTTCTTGAGCACGATGAGGAGCAGGCCGTTATACGTGTCGGGGGGCAGCTTGAGCGTTCCGCGATAGATTTTCTCGCGGTCGGCGGCCCCGGGGTGGGCCTTGACGAGGTACTCGCCGGATCCCGCCTCCAGGGAGATCTCGACGGGCTCCGGGAAGGAGGGGCCCTTCTGGACCAGCCGGTAGCGCTCCAGCTTGAAGACCTTGTCCTGGGTATAGGTGACGGTCTCGTCGTGGAGGGAGCCGTCGCGAAAGCGGAGCATCATCCGGCTCTCGACTTGGCCTGGATGCGCGGTCTGCCGGATGTCGCCCTGGCCCAGGGGCTTGCCGTCCACCGCGCTCACGACGAGAAATCCCCGCGTGATGCCCTCGATGAAGCGCACCGCGACTGGATCCGCGCCGGCGCGGCCGGGAGCCCATGCCGGGACGGCCAGGGCGGCTATCAGCAGGGCTCCCGCCCGGACGAGGCCCGCCACTCCGGCGATCAGGGGACTCGCGGCGGCGCGGGCGTCGCCGGCGGAGTCGCGCCAGTGGAGACGCATCCGCCGAGGGACGCGACGATCGGAAAGGCCAGCGCGGCCACCAGCACTCGTCGAATTCTCGCGTCCTTCTTCACTCGCACCTCGCGATGTGGATTCAGATTCGAGGGCGCGCGCGGCGCTCCCTCTGCGAGACCGAGCATGGGCAATGCCAAAGCGAGCGGGCGGATCGGGCGGGGGGAACCCCCCCGATGTCGGCCACATGCGAGGAACGGGCCTTTCCGGGTCACTGATCCGGACCGCGGAAGAGACCTGTCGCCAGACACCGTGACCGGGTAGAATCTGCCCGATGCCCCGGACCCCCGGCGATTCGGGCGCGGAATCGGTGACGGGCCAGCGGCCCGGATGGCTCGCCCCTGTCGAATGGGCGGCCATGACGGCGGCGTCTGTGCTCTGGCTCGTCCTCGTCGTTCGTCTCGCCGGCGCGGGGCCGACCGCCTCCCGGCTCGTCTGGCTCGCGGCAGGCGTAGTGCTCGGCTACCTCGCGGCCGACTTCTTTTCCGGCGTCGTCCACTGGTTCTGCGACACCTTCTTCGAGGAGGACACGCCGCTCCTCGGGCGGATGCTCATCGAGCCCTTCCGCGAGCACCACCGCGATCCTCTCGCGATGACGCGGCACGGCCTCGCGGAGATCGCGGGCAACAGCTGTCTCGCCATCGCCCCGCTCCTCGCGGTCGTCGCCCTCCTTCCGCCGCCTGCCGCGGGCGCGCCGCTCTCACTCGTGTCGCACACCACGCTCCTGACCTTCGCGGTGGGGGCGGTGATCACCAACCAGTTCCACAAGTGGGCGCATCTGCCGGCGGCGCCCCGGGCGGTGGTACGGCTTCAGCGCGCGGGACTGGTGCTCCGTCCGGTGCATCATGCCCAGCATCATCGGACCCAGGCGGAAGCCTACTGCGTCGCCACCGGCTGGCTGAATCCCGTCCTCGACCGGATCGGCTTCTTCCCGGCCACCGAGCGCGCGCTCTGCGCGTTGGGGCTGCCGATGTCGGTCACCGCGCCGCGCCGGCGCGCCCCTCAGCCGCCCGTGGACCCGCCCCTGCGAAGGAACGGCCCGCCCCCGCGAAGGAATGGATAAGCTATCTGGCGCCCGTAGCCCTCGGGCACGGGATCCCCCTCGAGTCCGTAGCGCGCGGGCCAACGCCGGCCCGGCAGGTAGAAGGTGCCGAACACCCAGTCGATCACGGGCAGGTGCACTGCGAAGTTCTTGTCCACCGCCTCCGACTCCGCCGCGTGATGCCAGTGATGGAACTGGGGCGTCGCGAGCAGCCAGCGCAACGGCCCGAAGGCGAAGGACACGTTGGCGTGGATGAGGATGGCCTGGAAGGACACGAAGACGAGGTAGGCGTAGGTCGGCCCCGACGCAAAGCCCAGGATGTACACCGGCACGAACCCCACCGCCCGGGTGATGGCGATGTCCACCAGATGCAGGCGCGAGGCGGCGAGCCAGTCCATGTCACGGCTCGAGTGGTGCACCTGATGGAAGCGCCAGAGCCAGGGCACTCGGTGGAAGAGCCGATGCATGCCGTACTGCGTGAGATCGGCGATGGCGAGGATCTCCACGAACTGGAGCACGATCGGCTGCGCGGCCACCATGCCCTGGAGCGCGGGGCTCACCGCCCAGCGGAAGAACACCGCCGCGGGGGTGAGGGTGAGCAGCACGCCGGCCTGCACCAGGAGATGGCTCACCGCGAAGTGCGCGAGGTCGGTGGTCCAGCCGCGGCGGAAGACGCGCTGCGCGGGCAGCCGCGCGAACACGGACTCGAGGGGGACGAAGACGGTGGAGAGGATGAGGAGATTGATGAGGAACCAGTCCAGCCCGAGATAGTCCGACGGCCGTACCGGAGTGGCCACCTCGACCGCAGATCCGCCCATGAGGGTGGCCAGCGCGGCGAGTCCGACGCCGGTGAGTCCCAGCGCCTTCCGGCGCTTGAGCAGCAGGCTGGCGGCGCCGAGCGCGAAGGCGGCGATGAGGCCCGCCTTGATCAGGCCGCGGATCAGCCGCATGTCGTAGACGTCGCGCAGGGCGGGCGTGGTCAGCAGCGCCGGGTACCAGAGGCAGAGCACGGCGCCGACACCGGCCGCGCCGAGGATCACCGAGGATACTCCGGTGAACCAGCCCAGCGGTCCCAGCCAGCGCCGGCGCGCGCGCGGCGGCTCGCTCATCCGCGTCCCCGCCGGCGCAGGCGCACCGCGGTGAAGGCGTCGGTGCCGTGCCGGTGCGGAAAGAGCCGGACCATGCCGCGGCCGTCGGCCGGCACCGGGAACTCGGCCGGCACGTCCAGCGCCCAGTCGGGATGCGCGGCGAGGAACGGCAGCACCACGTCCTCGTTCTCCTCGGGCTCGGGCGAGCAGGTGGCATAGACCAGGGTGCCCCCCGGCTTCGCCATCGCCGCGGCGGCGGCGAGGATGGTGCGCTGCTTCTGCTGCAGGCGGCGGAGATCCTCCTCCGTGCGCCGCCACTTCACCTCCGGGTTCCGGCGGAGCACGCCCAGGTTGGAGCAGGGAGCGTCCACGAGCACCCGGTCGCAGCGACCGTTCCAGCGGGGCGCGAGCGCGGCGGCGCCGCCGGCGTGGCTCTCCACGATGCTGACGCCCAGCCGCGCGGCGGCGCGGTCGAGCAGCTTGAGGCGCCCGGCCGAGGCATCGAGCGCGATGATGCGCCCCCGATTGCCCATGAGCTCGGCGAGCTGGGTGGTCTTGGTGCCGGGCGCGGCGCAGGCGTCCGCCACCACGTCGCCCGGCTGCGGGTCGAGGAGCAGCGCCACCAGCATGGAGGCCTCGTCCTGCACCGTGCACCAGCCCTCGGTGAAGGCGGCCAGACGGGACACCGTCCCCTTGTCCAGGGTCAGCCCGTCGGGCGCCAGCGCGGTGGGCCGAGCCTCGGCGAGGTCCTCCTCACGGAGGCGGGCCGCGAGCCCCTCTCGCGTGATGCGGAGCCGGTTGGCGCGAAGAGTGAGCGGCGGCCGCTCGTTGAGCGCCGCCATCAGCGCCTCCGCCTCCGCGCGACCGTATCGGGCAATCCACCGCTCGGCGATCCAGTCAGGAAAGGACCACCGGACGCCGGCCGCTTCGACTGGATTGGAAGGGAGCGGCGGCGCTCCGGGCGCGCGGGTCAGCGCCCGCAGCACGGCATTGACGAACTCCGCGGGGCCCGGCGTGCGCGACTTGAGCTTGGCCAGGCTCACCGCCTCGTCCACCGCGGCCCAGCGGGGCACGCGGTCGAGGAAGAGGATCTGATACGCGGTGAGACGCAGCACCGCCCGCACCCACGGATCGAGCCGCGCCATGGGCCGGTGCAGATGGACGGCGAGCCGCCAGTCGAGGTGACGCTGCCAGCGGAGCGTCCCGTAGACGATCTCGGTGCAGAGCGCCGCGTCCCGCGCCTCCAGCCCCGCGCGGTCGAGCGCGTGCTCGAGCGTGATGTCGGCGAAGGCCCGGTCGGTCTCCACGCGCACGAGGATCCGCAGGGCTTCGTAGCGCGCCTGCGCCACGGGCCCGGCGCGGAGCACCGGGCTCACGAGGCGATCTCGGTCAAGCGATCACCGGGGCCGAGCCGGGCGCCGCGGAGAAAGTCCTCCCAGGACATGGCCTTTCGATTCTCGGGCTGCACCTCGACGGGCAGGAGCAGGCCCTCGCCGGTCGCCACCGCGGTGGCGCCGGGTCCGGTCGTTACCAGAGTGCCGGGCGCCGCGGTCGTTGGATGCGGCACCCCCACGGCGCGCCAGATCAGCAGGCGATTGGTCGCGGCGGTGAGCACGGCACCGGGCCACGGATTGCACCCGCGCACTCGATCGACGAGAGCCTTCGCCGGCTCGTGGAGCCGCAGCCAGCCGTCTTCCTTCTTGAGCCGCGGGGCCAGGGTGGCTTGCGTGTGGTCCTGGGGCGTCGGCGTGAGCGCGTCCAGGTCCGCCAGCGTGCGCAGGATCACCGCCGCGCCGAGGGGCGCGAGTCGCGCCGCCAGCTCCTCCGCCGTCTCTCCAGGGCCGATGGGGGTGGCCTCGCGGAGCAGCATGTCGCCGGTGTCCATCCCCGGGTCCATCTGGAACGTGGTGATGCCGGTTTCCCTCTCGCCGCGGATGATGGCCCAGGCGATGGGCGCGGCGCCGCGATAGCGCGGCAGCAGTGAGGCATGGATATTGATGGAGCCGCGCGCGGGGACGTCGAGCACCGCCTTGGGTAGGATCTGGCCGAAGGCCACCACCACCGCAATCTCGGCGCCGAGCTCCGTGAGCCGCTCGGGCCAGCCGGGGTCTCGCAGGCGCGGGGGCTGCAACACCGGCACCCCGGCCGCGCGCGCGCGCTCCTTCACGGGCGGGACGGTAATGCGCTGGCCCCGCCCGGCGGGCCTGTCCGGCTGGGTGACGACGCCGACGACGTGATGGGCGGCGAGCAGTGCCTCGAGGGTCGGCAAGGCAAAGGCCGGCGTCCCGTAGAAGAGGACCCGCAACGCTCCTCCGCTAGAGCGCGAAGGCGTGGTGCGGCGCGTCCTCGGGCAGGCCGTCCTTCTGGATCTTCTTCTTCATCCGGTCCCGGGTCACCGGAGGCAGGTGGTCGATGAAGAGCACGCCGTCGAGATGGTCCATCTCGTGCTGGATCACCCGGGCCTGCAGGCCTTTGGCCTCGAAGGCCAGCGGAAGGCCCTCGGCGTCCAGCGCCTCGACCCGCACCCACTCGCTGCGCTCGACTTCGCCAAAGAAGCCGGGGATCGACAGGCAGCCCTCCTCGCCGCGCACGACGCCCCGTCGCTCGACGATCACGGGGTTGATCAGCGCGCGCGGGCCGCGCGGGCCGTCGTCTACCAGGATGATGCGGAGGCTGACCCCCACCTGAGGGGCGGCCAGGCCGATGCCCACCTGGTGGTACATGGTCTCGAGCATGTCGGCGAGGGTCTTGCGGATCTCGGGCGTCACGGTCTCCACCGGCTGGGCCCTCTGCCGGAGAATGGGGTCGCCGTAGCGCCTGACGTTCAGGACGGCCATGTGAGCTGCGCTCCTCGGTTTTCTGTCATCATTTTCAGCCTTTATTGATCTACGGTCGTCCCAAGGGACGACCTCTATAAGGAAATGGGATCTACTATAAGGAAATGGGATCTACCTCTATTTCTACCACACCGGGCGAGCGGCGGCGGCGCTCGAGGAGCGGGCGAAGAGGCTCCTCGAGCAAGCGCGGCAGGTCGGCGGGCCCCTTGACCAGCATCCGCCACCAGGGCCGCCGTGCGGCCGCCGTGCCCCGCGACGTGGCGGAATAGGCGCGGATCCCCGCGATGCCGCTCAGCGCGGCCGTGCACTCCTTGATCAGCGTCCGGGCCCCCTCCTCGCTCTTGCCCCGCACGTCGAGGAGGCAAAGCCGGCGATAGGGCGGGTACCCCAGCTCGGCGCGGAACTGCAGCTCCGGCTCGTAGAACAGTCGCGGCTCGTGCTGGCGAACCGCCTGGATCGCGTAGTGCTCGGGATGCAGGGTCTGAACGATCACGCGTCCGCTGCCGCCCACCGCTTCCGCCGCGGCCCAGAGGGACTGGAAGGCGCGCTCCCCGGCCCGGAAGTCGGGGATGCGCAGGAGCCCGTCGAGGGCGATGAATCCCACCGCGCTCAGACTGCCGAGCGCGAGACCTCGCAGCACGCCGGCCCCGCCGATCACCACCTGTGCCCGGGCCGCGTGCGCTCTGGCCGCGCGCGGGCCCGCGCGGGCCACCGTCAGCGCGGGAAACCGCTTGCGCACCGATGCCTCGACGCGCTCGGGGCTCCAGCCGAAGGGCGAGAGACGATGGCCGCCGCAACGGGGGCAGGCGCCCGGCGCCGCCTCGCGGCGGCCGCAGATGCGACAGCCGAGCGGTTCTCCCGTGCGCGCGAGCCCCAGCGCCACGCCGCAATCCGGGCAGCGCAGCACCTCGCCACACTCATCGCAACCCAGCGCGGCGGCGCCGCGCGAGACCACCAGCGCCACGCGCCGGCCGCGTCGGCCCGCCTCCTCGATGGCGCGGGTGAGCGGCAGCGTGAGGGGATGATTGCGGAGGATGCCGCGCGTGTCGGCGGCGATGATCTCGGGCCAGGCTGTCTCACCCGTCATCGGGGCGACCCATTGAAAGGTTCCGGACCGGGCGTGGTGCCAGGTCTCGACGGCGGGCGCGCCGGCGAGAAGGATGAGCCGGCTGCCCTCGCGCCGGGCCCGCTCTACGAGGAGCTCGCGCGAGTGCAGTCGCGGGGCGCCCGGGGGCTTGTGCGCGGTGTCGCCCTCATCGAGCAGCGCCAGCGTGGTGGGCGGCGGCAAGGGGACGAGGAGGGCCGAGCGCGTGCCCACCACGACGCGGGGCCGGCCGCGCCCGGCGCCGAACCAGGCCGCGCGGCGCGCGGCGTCCGGGGCGCCGCTGTCCAGCCGCCCGCCATCGAGCCGCTCGGCCCAGCGTGCGGCGGACTCGATGTCGGGCGCGACCACCAGCACGGGCCCGTCCGCCCGCGCGGCCAGCTCCGCCAGCCGCGCCTCTCGACCGAGATCGGTCCAGAGCTCGGGGGGCGCGGGAGCGGCCGCGGGGGCGGGCATCGGCGGCGGGGCCACACTCTCCATGCTCCCGCGGCGAGGGACGGGGGGCAGCATCGCGGACAGGGTGGAGCCGGGAGCAGAGAGGCTTTCCGCGGCGGCCCAGCGGCCGAGATCCAGCATCACCGGCGAGAGAACTGGCGCGGGTTCCAAGGTTCGCTCGACGGTCGCCAGTCCCGCCGCGTCGGCGTCGCGCAGCGCGAGCACGAGGCCCACCCGGGCGCGCCCCTGCACGGGCGCGCTGACGCGCTGGCCCGGCGCGAGCACGAGCCCGTCGGGCACGGCGTAGGACAGCGGGTGGCGCAGCGGGAGATCGAACAGGAGATCGGCGACGAGCAAGCGGCTAGTGCTTGATGGCGGTCAGCCGGTCGAATTCGCGCTTCGCGAGCTTGAGATCATCCCAGGCCATCCGGCGGTACTCGGGGCCGGGGTTTCGCAGCAGGAACGCGGGGTGGAAGGTCGGCACGAGGATGCTCGACCGATACTCGTAAGCGCGGCCCCGCAGCTTGGTGATGCCCTCGCGGGTGCCGAGGAGAGTCTGGGTGGCGAAATTGCCCAGGGTCAGGATCACCGCGGGCCGCACGGTGTCGAGCTGGGCCATGAGGAAGGGATTGCAGGCCGCGACCTCGTCCGGCTCCGGATTGCGATTCCGCTCCGGCCGGCACTTCACCACGTTGGCGATATAGGCGTCACGCTCCCGGTCGAAGCCCACCGACTCGAGCATCTTGGTCAGGAGCTGGCCGGCGCGACCCACGAAGGGCTTGGCCTGCCGATCTTCCTCTTCGCCCGGTCCTTCGCCCACCACCATGAGCCCCGCGCGCGGATTGCCGGAGCCGAAGGCGATATTCGTCCGGCTCTGGCAGAGCTTGCAGAGGGTGCAGCCCTGCAGCGCGGCCTCCTGGGCGGCGAGCGCCTTCGCGGCGTCAATCGGTGGCTTGGGCGGGGGCGGGGCGTCCGCGCTCATGGGCACCTCGATGAGGCCGAGGTCACGATGGTGGCGAAGCGTGCCCGCGAGGTCGCGCAGCGCGTCGGCGAGCTCTTCCCGGTCACCCACCGCCGGCCCTTCTTCCTCAGGCGAGCGGGCTAGGGTGAGGGGCGACCGCGGCCGCCCGAAGCGCCAGCACGCGGTCGAGGATGGCGTCGGCGACGGCGAGCTTGGACATCTTCGGGAGCTCGACCTCGCCGCCCCAGCGATCGATGAGCACCACCTGGTTGTCGTCCGCCTCGAAGCCGATGCCGCTCCGGCTCACGTCGTTGGCGACCAGGAGGTCGATCCCCTTGGCGGCCAGCTTGGCCTGCGCGTGGCGCCGGAGGTCATGGGTCTCGGCGGCGAAGCCCACCAGGAAGGTACGCCCCCTGCGCGCGGCCAGCTCGCGGAGGATGTCGGGATTCGGCACCAGATCCAGGGTGAGCCCCTCGTCCTTCTTCGACTTGATCTTCTGACCGGCGGGGTTGGCCACGCGATAGTCCGCCACCGCGGCGGCCTTGATCACCACCGTCGCCGCGGGAAGGTGCTGGAGCGCGGCCTCGCGCATCTCCTCCGCGGTCTGTACCGGGACGAAGGTGGCGCCTGGCGGTGGCGTGAGCGCGGTGGGGCCCGAGATCAGGGTGACGGCGGCGCCCCGGCGGAGCGCGGCGGTGGTAATGGCGTGGCCCATCTTCCCCGACGAGCGGTTGGAGAGATAGCGCACGGGATCGATGGGCTCGCGCGTGGGCCCCGAGGTAACGAGGAAGCGCTCGCCGGTGAGGTCGCGGGCGGGCGTGAGGAGTCGCTCCAGCGCCTCGACGATGTCGTCCACCTCGGGCAGGCGGCCCTTGCCGCTGAGCCCGGAGGCGAGGGCGCCCGCGTCCGGCTCGAGCACCGTCACGCCGCGGGACCGCAGCAGGGCCACGTTGGCGGAAACCGCGGCGTGGCCCCACATCCCGCCGTCCATGGCCGGCGCCATCAGCACCGGCCCGCGGGCGGCGAGGAGCACGGTGGTCAGGAAGTCGTCGGCGATGCCGTGGGCCGCCTTGGCGAGGAGATTGGCGGTGGCCGGCGCGACCACCACCGCCTCCGCGCGCTCGGCGAGGGCCACGTGCTCCACCGCCTCCCCGCTCCCCGGGTCGAAGAGGTCGGCGAGCACCGGCCGTCCGGAGAGCGTGCGCCAGGTGAGATCGCCCACGAACTTCTCGGCGTGGGCGGTGCGGACGACGGTGACGCGGGCGCCCAGGCGGACGAGCTCACGGAGCAGATACACCGCCTTGTAGGCGGCGATGCTGCCCGTGACCCCGAGGATCAGCTCCCGGCCGCCGAGCGCCACCGCTTCAGTCCTTGGGGGCGTCCTCGTCCTTGAGGCGATAGCCCACCCTGGCGTCGGCGATCTCCTCCAGCGCCACGCTGGTGGGCTTCTTGTGCTTGGAGTCGAGCTGCGCCTGCGCGCCGCGGTTGAGCTGGCGGGCTCGCTTGGCGGCGAGCACGACGAGCAGATAGCGATTGGATACCTTGTCGAGCGAGCGCTCCAGGGAGGGGAACGTCATCAGTCGGGAACCTCCACGTCGGGAAAGCGAATGGTGAGACGGCTCGTGCGGTGGCGCTCGGCCTGGATGATGGTGGCGAGCTGGTCCACCGCTTCTTTGACGTCGCGGTTGATGATCAGGTAGTCGTACTCGCGCCAGGCCGCGATCTCCTCGCGGGCCCGGCTCATGCGCCGGGCAATCTCACCCGGCGCGTCGCTCTTGCGCTCGCGCAGCCGCGCGTCCAGCTCGGCCAGTGAGGGGGCCATGATGAACACCGACACCGCCTCCGGATAGCGGGCGCGGAGCTGCCGGGCGCCGCTGGTGTCGATGTCGAGCAGGATGTCCAGCCCGCGAGCGAGCGCGCTCTCCAGCGCGCGGGCGGGGGTGCCGTAGTAGTGTCCGTGCACCTGCGCCCACTCCGCGAACTCGTTGCGATCGCGCATGGCGATGAAGTCGCCGGTGTCGATGAAGTGGAAGTCCGTCCCGTTCACCTCGCCGTTGCGGGGGGCGCGGGTGGTGCACGACACCGAGTAGTAGAGGTCGGGCACCAGCGAGCGCACCTCGTGGCAGAGGGTGGTCTTGCCCGCACCCGATGGGGCCGAGACCACCACCAGCGTGCCCCGCCGCTTGATGAGCTCCATCATTCGATGTTCTGCACTTGCTCGCGGATCTTCTCGAGGGTGGCCTTAGCGGCGATGACGGCCTGGGAGATCTCGAGATCGTCGGCCTTGGATCCCACCGTGTTGACCTCGCGGTTGATCTCCTGGATGAGGAAGTCCAGCGGGCGACCCACCGTCCCGCCCTCGTCGATCCGCGCGCGGAGCTCGCCCAGGTGCACGCGGAGCCGCGCCAGCTCCTCGGTGATGTCGGCCCGCTCCGCCAGCGCGGCCACCTCGGTGGCGAGGCGGCCCTCGTCCACCGGGATCTCGCTCAGCAGCGCCTGCACACGCTCCCGGAACCGGGTCGCGCGGCGCGCCTGGGCCGCCGGCACCCGGGCGACGATCAGCGCCACGCCGGCCTCGAGCGTCTGGTGCAAGGTGCCCAGCTCCTGGGCGAGCGCCTTGCCCTCGGCCTCGCGACGCGCCACGAGGTCGGCCAGCGCCGCCTCCAGCCCCTGGGCCAGCAAGGTCCAGCCTTCTTCAGGCGAGACGGCGGGCTCGGCGTCGCGCGCGAGCACGCCGGGCTGCGCGAGCAGCCACTCGATGCGGAGCGACGGCGTCAGCCCCAGCTCATCCGCGAGGGTGCGCGCGGCCGCCTCGTACTCGCGCGCCTGGGCGGTATTGACCGACAGCGTGCCGAGGCTGCCGCCGCCCGCCGGTGTGAGCGCGACGGAGACGTCGACGCGGCCGCGCTCCACCGCCGCCTGGACCAGCCGACGGGCATCGGGCTCATATACCGCCAGCGCCCGCGGCAGCTTGAGCGCGATGTCGAGATGGCGATGATTGACGGAGCGGCATTCCACCGTGACCGACAGCCGGGGCCCGGACACCTCGGCCCGGCCATACCCCGTCATGCTGCGAATCATGAACGCCTCTGGGAATGGGAAACAGGGGGGATGCGGCAGGCTCCCATCGCTGCATCGTAGCCCAAAAACATCTTTCCTGTCAACGTGTTCCGGGTGTACAGTGCGGCCGGACCCCCATCCCGTCTCCGGAGGACTTCCATGGCAGAGCGGCCTGGCGATCGGCAATGGACGCGGCGCGACTTCGTGAGCGCGGTGGGGGCGGGGCTGGCCGGCGGAGCGGCGCTGGCCGGCCGTCCCCGAGCGGGACAGGCCCAGGGGGCGCTCAAGACCTTCACCGCCTCCCACAGCGTCTCCACCGTCGTCTACGGCCAGCATCTCGTCGCGGCCCAGAAGAAATTCTTCGAGGAGGAGGGTCTCAAGAGTCCGGACTTCATCGTGCCGGGCGGCGGGGCCAAGGTCGTCCAGGCGGTGGCGGCGGGGCAGGCCCAGTTCGGTCTCGGAGACTCGAACCATCCGCTCAAGACCACCGAGAAGGGCCGCGACGCGGTGATCCTGTTCGCCACCGACACCCGTTGCTCCTACGCCAACATCGTCGTGCGGAAGGAGCTCTTCGACCGGGGCGTGAAGAGCGTGGAGGCCCTCGGCGACGAGAAGCTCGTGGGCCGCAAGGCGGTGCTGGCTGCGACCGCCATCGGCTCCGGCACCCACGTCTACGGCGTCTACGTGTGCAAGAACGTCAAGGCGCCCGACGGCCGGGCGGTCAACGACCATGTGGAGTGGGTGGGCGGGGGCGCCTCCACCACCATGCTGGGCGGGCTCAAGGCGGGAAAGTTCGACGCCATCATGGCGGTGCCGGAGTGGCAATCGGCGGCGGTGAGCGAGGGTTTCGGACGGCCCATCTACGACATCCAGGACGAGAAGGCCTGGAATCGCGTGTTTGGCGGTCCCATCCCGGTGACGGTCGGCTATTGCCTCAAGGAAACCGTCGACAAGTCCCCCGACCTCGTCCAGGCCTACGTCAATGCCTGCTACCGGGCGCAGCAGTGGATCCGGCGCAGCAAGGACGACGAGATCGTGGAGCTCCTGCACAAGCCCTACATGGACGCCTTCGCGCGTGAGGTGGTGCTGGAATCCGTCCGCTACTACCGCACCATCTTCGACTGGGACTTCCTGGTCGAGGAGGCGGACTACGCGCGCGGGGAGAAGGTCTGGATCCCCACCGCGCTCGACAAGCCCGTTCCCTACGCTCAGGCCGTGGACATGCGCTTCGTGCGGAAGGCGCAAGCCAAGTTCAAGTCGTAGCGCGGTGACCGCTCCGCGCGTCCGCATCGCCGTTCAGGACCTCGCCAAGACCTTCCACGAGGGTACCCGCGAGGTCCCGGCGGTGGCGGGCGTGTCGTTCGACGTGGCCGATCAGGAGTTTGTGGCCATCGTTGGCCCGTCCGGATGCGGCAAGTCCACCATCCTGAACATGATCGGCGCCCTGGTGGCGCCCAGCGGCGGTCGCATCCTAGTGGACGGCGCGCCGGTCGCGGGTCGAGCCCCGCGCCAGGTCGGCTACGTGTTCCAGAAGGACACCGTCTTTCCCTGGCGAACGGTCCAGCGCAATATTGCCCTCGCGCTCGAGTACCGCGGAGCGCCCGCCGCCGAACGCGCGGCGCGCGTCAAGGAGGCGATCGCGCTGGCCGGGCTCCAGGGCTTCGAGGAGGCCTTTCCCGCCACGCTCTCCGGGGGCATGCGCCAGCGCGTCGCGCTCATGCGCTCGCTGGTGGCGGATCCCGAGATCCTCCTCATGGACGAGCCGTTCGGCGCGCTCGACACCCACACCAAGCTCACGCTCCACGCCGAGCTCCTCGCCCTCTGGGAGGCCAAGCGCCAGACGGTGGTGTTTGTCACCCACGACCTCTCCGAGGCCATCACGCTGGCCGACCGGGTGGTGGTGATGACGCGCCGGCCGGGGCGAATCAAGCTGGTCTACTCCGTGAAGCTCCCGCGCCCCCGCGACGTGATCCGCATCCGCGAGACCGAGGAGTACTCCCGCGAGTACGGTGAGATCTGGCACGCCCTGGGCGAGGAATTCATGCCTGGCGAGCCGCAGCCGCAGGCGAGGCGGCAGTAGCTTGGCGAGCCGCAGCCGCAGGCGAGGCGAGCGGATACATGATGCTTTCCGAGCGGAGCGAGGCAGGACCATGACCTCCGACCGCTGGCGGATCCTCGCTTGGCAGGTCGCGATCCTGGTCGCCGTCGTGGCGGCATGGGAGTACCTGACCGGGATCAAGGCCATCTCCCGGATGCCGGGGCTTTACTGGATCGACCCCTTCTTCATCAGCCGGCCGTCCAAGATCGTGGAGCGTTTCATGCACCTCGCGGGGGGCTCGGTGCGGCTGAGCATCTGGGCCATGGCGTGGTCCACCGTGCAGTCCACCCTCTGGGGCTTCCTGGTGGGGATCAGCACCGGCTTCGTGGCGGGACTGGTGCTGGGGCGGAGCGAGCGTCTGGCGCGAGTCTGCTCACCCTTCATCGTGGCCTTCAACTCGCTGCCGCGCATCGCGCTGGTGCCCCTCATCACCATGATCTTCGGCTTCGGCCTGCTCGCGAAGGTGGTGCTCGCCTGGAGCATCGTGTTCTTCATCGTCTTCTTCAACACCTTCCAGGGCGCGCGGAGCGTGGACGCCGACCTCATCCACTCCGCCCGGTTCCTCGGCGCGAACGAACGGCAGGTCATGTGGTCAGTCATCGTGCCCTCCGCGCTCGCCTGGACCTTCGCCTCGCTCACGCCCTCCATCTCCTTCGCCCTCATCGGCGTGGTGGTGGGCGAGTTCATCGGCGGCGAGTCCGGGGGCGGGCTCGGCTATCTCATCATCCAGAGCCTGGGCACGCTGAACGCCGCCGACATGATGGTGGCCTTGGTGGTGCTGGGCGTGATCGGGATCGTGATGGCGCTCGGCATCCGCCAGGTCGAGGCCCGGCTGCTCCGGTGGCGTCCGGAGTACCAGAAGCGGTGAGCGACGAGACGGGCGCGGCCCACTCGCACAACCCGCTGGTCCGATACTTCAAGGTGCTGGGCCCCGGGCTGGTCACCGGCGCCTCCGACGACGATCCCAGCGGCATCACGACGTACTCGGTGGCGGGCGCCTCGCTCGGCTACGGGATGCTGTGGACGGCGCTGGCGACCTACCCGCTCATGGCCGCCGTGCAGCTTGTCTGCGCGCGCATCGGCCTCGTCACCGGCCAGGGGCTGGCCGGCGTGCTGCGGCGACACTATCCCCGTCCGCTCCTCTACGCCGCCTGCCTGCTCCTCCTCGTGGCCAATGTCTTCAATATCAGCGCCGACCTCGGCGGCATGGGCGAGGCCGCGGAGATGCTCTCGGGTCTTTCCCGGGTCGTCTGGGTCCCGCTGTTCGGCGTGTCCATCGTGCTGGTGACGACCTACGCGAGCTATGCCACGTTCGCGCGTGCCCTCAAATGGCTGACCGCTACCCTCTTCGCCTACATCATCGCCGCGGTGCTGGCCCATCCCGCCTGGGCGGTCGCCCTCGCCGCCACCTTGGTCCCGCGAATCCGCGGGGACGCGGTGTCGATCGCCACCCTGGTGGCGATTCTCGGCACCACCATCTCGCCGTACCTGTTCTTCTGGCAGGCCTCACAGGAGGTCGAGGAGGAAAAGGAGCGCGGCCGGCGCACGCTCGCGCAACGGCGGGGGGCGACGCCGCACGAGCTGGCCGACGCCGCCCTCGACGTCAATACCGGCATGTTCTTCTCCAATCTCGTCATGTTCTTCATCATCCTGGCCACGGCGGCCACGCTGCACCGCACCGGCCACCGCGAGATCGAGTCGGCGCGGCAGGCGGCGGAGGTGCTGCGGCCGCTCGCCGGGGACGCGGCGTACCTCCTCTACGCGCTCGGCCTGATCGGGACGGGGCTCCTCGCCATTCCCGTCCTCGCGGGCTCCGCCTCCTACGCGGTGGCCGAGGTGTTCGGCTGGCGCGCGGGTCTCGCCCTCAAGCCCCGGCGCGCGCGGCGCTTCTACCTCGTCATCGCGAGCGCCATCCTCGGCGGCATGCTCCTGACCTTGCTCCAGGACAACCCGGTCCGCGTGCTCTTCGTCTCCGCCGTGGTCAACGGGCTCCTCGCGCCGCCGCTGCTCCTCCTCGTGATGCTCGTGGGCGGCAACCCTCGCATCATGGGCCAGCACGTCAACGGCCCCTGGCTCACCGTGCTCGGCTGGACGGCGACCGCGGTGATGACGGCGGCCGCGGTCGCTTTCTTCGCCGTCAGTCTCTAGGCGGCGTGGCTCCTCGGGCCCTTGACAGCGCGCGCGGCCGCGCCTAGAGTCGCCGCAGCATTCACCCCGGGTCCGGTCCCTCACTCCATCGCAGCAGGGAGGGTTTATGGCCACGCTGACCGTCAATGGGAAGCCCTACACCGTCAACGTCCCCGCCGACACCCCGCTCCTCTGGGTGATCCGCGAGCACCTCCAGCTCACCGGGACCAAGTTCGGCTGCGGGCTGGCGCAGTGCGGCGCCTGTACCGTGCATCTCGACGGGAGCCCCGTGCGCTCCTGCCAGATTCCGCTCTCGGCGGCGGCGGGCAAGAAGATCACGACGATCGAGGGGCTGCACCCGCAGGGGCAGCACCCGTTACAGGTGGCGTGGATCGCCGAGCAGGTGCCCCAGTGCGGCTACTGCCAGTCGGGGCAGATCATGCAGGCGGCGGGGCTCCTGGCCAAGAACCCCAATCCCACCGACGACGAGATCGTGACGCACATGTCGGGCAATATCTGCCGCTGCGCCACCTATCTCCGCATCAAGCGCGCGATCCGGCGCGCGGCGAAGGGAGGGGCCTAGCCATGACCACCCAGCTCGATCGCCGGGACTTCCTCAAGAGCGGGGCCGCCGCCGGCGTCGGCCTCGCCGTCTACTTCACCATCCCCGCCGGCCGGGGCGGCATCGTGGAGGCGGCCGCGAAGTACGAGCCCAACGCCTTCATCACCATCACGCCGGACGGGCTTGCCACCGTCCACGTCCTGAAGGCGGAGATGGGGCAGGGCGTGGGCACCGCGCTCGCCCAGGTGGTCGCCGAGGAGCTGGAGACCGACTGGAAGGACATGCGGATCGACTACCCGGTCGCCGATCCCAAGTACGGCCTCATGCTCACGGGCGGGAGCTGGAGCATCAACTGGACGTTCGACAGCCTCTCGCGCGGCGCCGCCGCCGCCCGGCTGGCGCTGATCGACGCGGCCGCCACCTCGTGGAAGGTGCCGGCGAGCGAGTGTGCGGCCGCGCGGAGCGCGGTGCGCCACCTCCCGACGGGCCGCACCCTGACCTACGGCGAGATCGTGGCCAAGGCGCCCATCACCAAGACGTTCTCCGAGGACGACCTCAAGAAGGTCGTCCTCAAGAAGCCCGCCGAGTACAAGGTGATCGGGCAGTGGATCCAGCGGCTCGACATCCCCGAAAAGACGAACGGGCGGGCGAAGTTCGGTATCGATACGTTCCTGCCCGGGATGGCCTACGCGAAGATCGCCTACCCCCCGACCCGCGAGGGCGGGAAGCCCACCGCGGTGGACGACAGCGCCACCAAGAAGGTGCCCGGCTATCTGAAGACGGTGAGGCTGCCCGATATGGTGGCGGTGGTGGCGACGTCGTACTCGGCGGCGGTGAAGGCGCGGGACGCGCTGAAGGTCACCTGGGACCTGGGCCCGAACGCGGCGGTGAGCACCGAGAGCATCTTCCGCGACTACGCGCCGCCCAGCGACCTGCCAGATCTTCAACAGCACAATCTGATATATGGCTTTAATCGCACCGGCAAGACTACCCTGTCTCGGGTCTTTGCGAGCCTGGAAGCGGGTACAGTGCGCGCGGAACTGCCTTACGGCGGGGAATTCGGAGTCGAGCTGACCGACGGAACCGTCATCGCGAGTACCGGCGCACTGGACGGGCTAAAAAGCCGGATGCTCGTCTTCAACGTTGATTTCATCGAAGACAACCTCCGTTGGAAAGAAGGTACCGCGAAGCCGGTCTTCTACTTAGGCAAGGCCCAGGCAGAGCTGATGACGAAGCTAACAGGAATCGAAGCCGCCATCAGCACGCTCGAGCCGAAGCGAGCGGACGCTGCCAAGGACTACGGCCGTAAGGAAAGCGCGTTCACCGAACACAAGCGCAATGCCGCCCGTCTGATCGCCGAGCAGCTGGGCCTCGGCCGCAAGTACGACGCTACCAACCTCGCCGCGGACTACCGCCAAGCCTCCTATCATGACGACCTCA
>Ga0137403_10000683_pt1 | contig 43777 bp, 47 predicted proteins | sample CZOMad2_1_16fung_FD_122057 | JGI IMG/M metagenome (GOLD analysis project Ga0137403, IMG submission 122057) | Vadose zone soil fungal communities from Angelo Coast Range Reserve, California, USA - CZOMad2_1_16fungal (Hybrid Assembly) | ecosystem: Environmental > Terrestrial > Soil > Vadose zone...
GTGGTGACCCCGGCGGGATTCGAACCCGCGGTCTCGACCTTGAAAGGGTCGCGTCCTGGGCCAGGCTAGACGACGGGGTCTAAACCTCTATCACTGCGCATGAAACAGACAATTGAGATTAGCAGAGCCGGTCGGGGATAACAAGGTCGGCGTCCCCGGGCAGATTCGGGGTCGGACAACAGGTGGGCGTTCAGGTCAGCGGAACGTAGTCGTACTCGCCAATGCCCTGTAAAACGAGGAAAGTAGCCGATCCTTCGCCCTCATTGGTCACCAGATGCGGGCGGCCGGGCCGGACCGCATAGCTCTGGCCAGGCTCGAGCCGGATCTCCTCCTTTGGGTCCCGTACGAAGATCCGGAGTTGGCCCTCAAGGACATAGAAGGTGTCCTGGATATTGTTGTGGTAGTGCCAAGGCACTTGCTGCTTGGGCCCGATCTGAAGCTCGGAGATCCTGAAGCCGGGACGCTCGGCGTGACGGGCCCGCCGCTCGACCTCGTAGAGCCCACTCGAGTCCTTGACGGCCTTGCTGTCGCTCACGACGTCACGAGACCCGCGACTTCCCGGAGATCACGGACCAGAGCGCTCCGGCGATGAGAAGCCCGATCCCCACGAGCAACGGGTTCCAGTAGGACGGAATGCCCATCTCGTGCCTGATCACAATGAAGAGGCCGATCAGGGTGACGACCAATCCGGCCAGCATCAGCTTGTTCGGCCTCATGGTGACCCCTCCGTTCGCCCGAGGTTCCCACCGTGAGCGTGGCGAAGTCAAGCGCGAGAAGAGCGGGTGCCGAGAGGTTTGCTAAACTCCACGAGGCTCGACCACATCGAAGGAGGCGGCCATGGCCACCCGCTCCTGGGCAACCGAGGCGAAAGGATTGCTCTCCCTCCTGAATTCAGTATTTCTGGTCGTCCTGGCGATCTTCACGGGCTGCGCCTCGATGCAGGATACTCCGCAGCAGGAATACGTGTGGGCGATGGGGCGCATCTGCGACGCCAAGAGCAACACGTGGTACATGGACAAGGTCGAGCCTGACGGCAGCTATACGATAAGGGGAGCGACCAATTCCGTCCCGGGTCCCAACCTCCCCTACTTCGACTGCATGAAGGAGCAGTTCAGGGTCCAGCCCTATTCCGAATGGGCCAAGACCCAGAAGAAGTAGCATCGGCTGCGCCGCCGCGCCAAACCCCCCAGCTCCGCGGCGAATCGTCCTGAGTCGGTCGAGAAGCTCTCCGGGGGGAGGAGCAGGGTAGATCCTACTCCTTCTGATCAAAATTCCCGGTCCGGACATACCAGCAATACGATGGTTCGGCCGCAATCCGCGCCTGCTGAAGTGGACACCGACTTGCCGGCTTGTGGCATCTCCTTTGCTCGTGACAAAGCCGTCATTCACGCCGGGTGTGAGCTCCTATCGTGCGGGCTCCCGACTCACGCACCAGGCGCACCGTCGCGCGGCGATTACAGGATGGAGGAGAGACGCGAATGAAGATCGTTCCCCTTCGGTCCGCCGGATCCGACGCCGGAGCTGCAGAGCTGGACTTTCCGCTTCCGGTGGCAGACCCGTCCGTGCGGCCAATGCATCGCGAATGCGTTCTGAAGGGATGTTCGTATCGGAGTCGTTTCCTGTCTGCGGCGGGCTGGGTCCTTGCCGCGCTTTTCCTGCTCACAGCCCTTGCCATTGGTCTCCAGAGCGCACGCTCGCAGGAAGCCTTGCTGAAGGAGAATGCGTACCTGTACCAGCAGATCGAAGCCCAACGCGAGCAGAGGGTGACGCGACCTCCCGCTCCTGATCCTGCCGAAAAAGAACCGGCGGAGGCGTCCGCTCCGTCTCCTCCACCCGCAGCGGCGGCTCCCATACCCAGGAAAAGCGTGCCGCCGAAAACCTCCACCGAGCTGCCCCGGGTTCCAGAATCTGATAAATGGTGGAACCGTCCTTGAGTGGATAGCCCGCCACGCTCCGGAGCTACGACCCACTAGTCAATCATCAGGCGTCCCCTGCGACACGCTTCAGGCCTGCCCCGCTCCGACCTACATGCCGTTCCGCCACATGCGATCACCGGCTCGGCGAGCGGCGGTCTCTCGGACATGAGCGTTGATGCTGGAATCGCCTTCCCTTCGCTCCGATGGGTCCGAGCGATGACGGTTCTGCTAGACTTGCGCCAGCCTGCAAGGAGGGCTCATAGGATGGACCACTCCCACTATGCCGACTCGTATCGACGCAAGGGCACGAAACCCGCTGACCTCCCCATTGAGCAGCCGACCAGACTGGAGCTGGTGAACATCAAAGACCGCGAAGGTCCTGGGCCTGGCAATTCCGCCGGCGTTACTGAGGCGGGCGGATGATGTGATCCAGCAATCTCCACGCTCGGGTTGGCCCCGTCGTCAGGTGACTACGACGTGATACTCGCGGGGCAACCGCCAGACGCACGCATGGCGGCTGCCCGGTGCGGGGTGTGCTCAGGCGGCGCGCCGAGCCCTCTGCCGACTCCTCTGAGATGTCACGACGAGGCGGTCTTCGATCCTGTAGCTGTCCGTCAGAAATGCCGCCTCGAGTTTCACGAACTGGAGTACGCCCTCCCGGAGCACGGGGGTCGGGACCACACCTGTGAGCATGATGACCGCCTGGGGGTAACGCCCAAAGGGCACGCGGACCGTGGGGATGATGGGAAGACGCGCTAGCGAGGGCTCGCCCACCAATGCGTCCGAGAAGCGAGCCTGCAGCGCGACCGCCTCGTCCTCCCGCTTCCGTTTGATGCCATGTAGCATCAATACGAACCCAACAATAGCCAGTGCAATGACGAACGCGAGCGCGAAGACCAAGAAGATCGGCTCACTCTCGGCAGCTGGTCCGGGAGACATTGACTGCGGCCAAGCAAACTCGACCAGTGCCAACAGCACGAACACTCCGGCCAAGCCCGACCGAATCAGCCCCTGAAGTGATCTCATGTCCGATATCCTTGCATGAGCAGGTTGCATCGGGTGTGCCACTGAGTCGTGAGGCAAATCGGTCAATGTTCTCGACAGTTGGGGCGAGCAAGTATCGACAAGGTCAAGAAAGCGCAAGCCAAATCGGGATCGGCGTGTAGAAATTCCCCTCCATTCAGACCTAGCGCTCCGTGACGGCACGTAGGTTGCTAACTCTAGGAGACGCGGTTGGGGCCACTCGGGCCGAGAACCGCCACGAATCGCAGGAGGGTATGCCATGAACATACGCGTGGAACGAAAGGATGGAGCGATCGTCACGATCGAGGTAGTTGTGGACCGGCGTGTCGACCCTTTTGAGCTGCACGTTCTTGCGGGCCCACGCATGCAGCACGTCTTCACGCAGGAAGGCTACTACGACCACTCGGAGGCGAAGCCCACTGCTCCGCCTTCCAGCGAAGAGCGCCGCCTCGATGTAGGTCCCTCCGAAGGGGCCGCCTGCGTCCCGTGAGTTCCGGGCGCTGACAGGTCATCGACGTGCTCAGCCATGCCTCGCGAAGATCTCGGCCTGATCGGCACCTGCGCCGCGGGGTGCAAGTCCTCCGTGACGTCGCCGGTACCGCCGCGCGGTGGCTGTCCCGACAGGAGGCCGCCGTGCTCGTGGCGGTGCTGGTGGTCCTGCTCGCGGTGTTCGGCTTCATCAAGATCGCGGAAGAGTTGGGCGAAGGCGAGCTGGCGAAGCTTGACGAGTGGCTCCTGTTGCTTTTCAGGGTGCCCGGACAACCTCATGTTCCCATCGGGCCGCCGTGGCTGGTGGAGGCCGCCCAGGACATCACCGTGCTCGGCGGACGCACCATGCTGATCGCCGTCACACTGTTCACCACAGGATATCTCGCCCTCGAGCGGAAATACGGGGCGATGTGGCTGGTGGTGCTTGCCGTGGGCAGCGGTGGCATGCTGAGCACGGCGATGAAGCAGCTATTCGGTCGCGGCCGACCCGACCTCGTCCCCCATCTCGTCGCCGTGACTTCTCCGAGCTTTCCCAGCGGTCACTCCATGCTGGCCGCCATCATGTATCTCACCCTGGGAGCTCTGCTCGCCCGCTTTGCGACGAGGCGCCGGACGAAAGCGTACCTGCTTACGGTGGCGCTCTTCGCCACTTTCGTGGTGGGGAGCAGCCGCGTCTATCTCGGGGTTCACTACCCGAGCGATGTGGTGGCCGGCTGGTGCGCCGGTCTCGTGTGGGCCCTGATCTGCTGGCTCGCGGCCCGGTATCTGCAGTATCGCGGCACCGTCGATAGATCCGGCCGAGTCTGAGCTCCGGCGGAACTCCCCTGCCGGGCTATCGCACAACCCGCATCCCCCCCCTCTCCTCGACTCAGGTCATGCGCACGACGACCGGCACCGTAGCGAGCTTGGCAAACAACCGACAGCGGTGCCAGATCGGCCGCCAGTCGTAGAGAAAGATTTCCAGGGGGCCACATGGCCACCCAGCCAACGATGTACAAACCCTCGTCCACGATCTGCACACCGAGGCCCTTCCCAAAGGCAAGGGCGACCTGGCGCAGGAGTATGCAGCCGAGGAGAAAGGCAAGCGCCACCACCAATGCGATGCGCCCATCTCGAAAGAAAAACTTCAAGCGGCGGTGAGTCTCGTTCATCCGGTAGTTGAAGTAGTTGTGGATGGCCTGCGCCAAGTCGGGAAGGGAGCCAGCTTGCAGCTGGTCTGCCGGCATGTGGATGATCACGATCAACGGCCTCTTCAGGGGATACTCGTCGGCCGAGTCCACCAGGTAGTCTTCCGCGTCCTGGTCGAGATCCCGTTCGTGAAAGGGCGATGGGTCAAGCGAGTTGAACAGCTGTTGGGGCCGGCTCAGTCTGATTTCGATGGCCGCCGCGCCCTGAGCGAGCGCCTCCTCGAAAGTTTCCCTCGCCCCGAAATTCACCATGGGCCGTCTCCATCACGATACCCGACACCTTAGGCGGCGCCTTTCGGCCGCCCGTCGGCGGTCTTGTCGCGATAAAGGATTGACGCCCGCGGAAGAGCTACTGCGCTCGCCTTGGCGTATTCGCCTCCGCATACTCGAAGGGATTGTGCTGCTCACCAAGTAACTGAAGTGGTGAGCCGTGGTGGGATCGAACCACCGACCCCCTGATTAAAAGTCAGGTGCTCTGCCAACTGAGCTAACGGCTCACAGTCCCATCATAACCGGGAGGGCGGCGCTCCCGGCGCCTCTTAGTGCGGGGGCAGCGACGAGCGGAGACTCGGAATCCAGCGCGTGAGCGTCGAGTCGTTGACGAGGATGGTCTCGTCGCGCACCGGCCCTGTCGATACGAGGGAGATGCCCACGCCGCAAAGCTCCGAGAGTCGTGCCAGGTACTCGCGCGCCTTGGTGGGCAGGTCCTCGTAGTCGCGCATTCCCGCGGTGGACGTCTGCCAGCCCGAGAGCTCTTCGTAGACGGGCTCGGCCTCGTGCCAGATGCGCTCCTCCTCGGGAAAGTCCGTGAGCACCTCGTCGTCGTACTTGTAGCCGACGCAGATCTTCACCGTGTCGCAGGAGTCGAGCACGTCCAGCTTGGTGATGGCAAGCGTGTCGAGTCCATTGATGCGCGTGGCATAGCGCAGGCCGATCGCGTCGACCCACCCGCAGCGCCGCGGCCGTCCGGTCACGGAGCCGAACTCGTTGCCGCGGGCCCGTAGAAGGTCGGCGATCTCGCCACTGAGCTCGGTGGGAAACGGGCCCCCGCCCACGCGTGTGCAGTACGCCTTGGAGATGCCGATGACCCCGTTGATCCTGGTCGGCGGCACGCCCGATCCGGTGCAGGCGCCGCCCGCCGTCGTGCTCGACGACGTGATGAATGGATACGTGCCGTGATCGAGGTCGAGCATGGTCCCCTGCGCCCCCTCGAAGAGCACGGAGGAGCCCGCCTCCATCCACTTGTGGATGAGGAGCGCGGTATCCGTGATATACGGCGCGAGCCACCCAGCATAACGCAGGTACGCGCTCAGGATACCGTCCACGGTGAAGCTCTCCGCGTCGTAGATCTCGCGAAGCAGCCGGTTCTTCTGAGCCACGTTGTATTCGAGCTTCTCGCGCAGCAGCCGCTCGTCGAGGAGATCGGCCATGCGTATGCCCACCCGCGCCGTCTTGTCCGCATAGGCGGGGCCCACGCCCTTGCCCGTGGTGCCGATGCGGTGCTTGCCCGCCTTGGACTCGCTCGCGCGATCGAGGGCGGGATGGTAGGGCATGATCACGTGCGCGTTCTTCGAGATATAGAGGTTGCCGTCGAGGGAGACGCCGCGCTGGACGAGCGACTCCATCTCGTCGATGAGCGACGCCGGGTTGACCACCACCCCGCAGCCGATGATGTTGCGGCGCCCCGGGTGCAGGATCCCCGAGGGAATGGTCTGGAGCACGAACTTCTCGCGCCCCACCACCACGGTGTGGCCGGCATTGTTGCCGCCCTGGTAGCGTACGATCACGTCGAAGTGCGGCGTGATCACGTCCACCACCTTGCCCTTGCCCTCGTCGCCCCACTGGGCGCCCACGATCACGATGTTTGGCATGACACCTACCTCCTGCTTCCGGTTTCGGGAAAGATCCGCGCGGGGTCGGTCAGGATTTCCGCCGCGGGCAGGCGTCGCTCGGCCGCCGCCCCATCCAGCGCGATGATCCTCACCTGCTCCGCGTCCGCGCCAGGCTCGCCGATCACGAGCGCCCACCGGGCGCGCTGCTCGCGCGCATAGGCGAGTGAATCGTCGAGGCCGCGGCTCAAGATGTCCCGCGCCACCGCCGCCCCCCCGTCGCGGAGCCGGCGTGAGAGCGCGAGGGCCCGGGTCTTGTCGGCCGTGAAGTCGATGATGAAGAAATCCGGGCCCGGCGGCGGCACGGCCGCACCCTGGCCTTCCATGGCCAGGAGCACGCGACCAACCTCGAAGGCGAAGCCGGTCGCCGGGCAATCATAGCCGAAACGGGCCAGCATGTGGTCGTAGCGCCCGCCGCCGGCCAGGGGCGCCCCCAGCCCCGACACGTAGGCTTCGAAGTGCACACCTGAGTAATAATCGAATCCGCTCACCTCGCCGAGATCGAGGAGCACCGAGTCGGCGAGGCCATACAGCGTGAGGAGCCGATACACCTCGGACAGGTTCTTGAGCGCCGCCTCGGAGCGCGGATTCTTCACGAGCCGTTCCGCGCGATCGAGGACGTCGGCACGTCCATAGAGCACAGGGAGAGCGAGCAGGAGCTCGCCCACCGCCGCGGGCGCTCCCAGTCCGGTCACGATGCGCTCCAGAGCCGAGATGTCCTTCCTGCCCAGGGTCGAGCGGAGCTCACTGGCCGTGGCCTCGTCGAGACCCAGATCTTCGAGAATGCCGCGGAAGAAGTCCGTCTGGCCGACATCGAGCTGGAAGCGCTCCAGCCCGAGGGCGCGCAGTCCCTCCACCGTCATGGCGATGAGCTCCGCGTCACCTTCGGGATTGGGGAGGCCTACCAGCTCCACGCCCGCCTGGTAGAACTCGCGGTAGCGCCCCACGTGGGGCTCGTCGTAACGGAAGACGTTGGTCACGTAGGCCAGGCGCAGCGGCTTGGCCTCCTCGCGCATGCGCGTGGCCACGATGCGGGCGATCTGCGGCGTAACGTCCGCGCGCAGGGCGAGAAGCCGCCCGCTCTCGCGGTCCACCATCTTGAACATCCGCTCCTGGAGGTCCTGGTCCGTTCCCTGCGAGAGCACGTCGAAGTACTCATAGGCCGGGGTGACGATCTCGCGGTAGCCCCACTTCCGGAAGACGCTCCAGAGCTCCGCTTCGACGCGCCGCTTCTGGGCGGCCTCGTCGGGCAGATAGATCTTGGCCCCTTTGGGCAGTTGGGTCTGCTGCACCTTGCGCTGCATGGCGGGTGTCGCGTCCTACCGTCCCGCCAGCGCGGTGTCGAGGTGGACGAGGGTATTCATGCAGTGCAGCGCCGTCCAGTCGTCGCGAAACTCGAGCTCGGAGATGCCGGTGGGCGCCGAGTGCAGCGACCAGATGCGGTCGAGCCCGAGACCGAGCGCTTCGAGAATGAGGATGCGAACGGGGATGCCGTGGGCGACCAGACACACGGCCTCGTCTTTGTGCCCCGCGCGCAGCCGCTGGAGGCCGCCGAGCACCCGCTCGCGCACTTGGGCGAGGGTCTCGGCCCCCGGCGGCGAAACCAGGTGCGGCGTCTTGGCCCAGCCTTCGAAGAGCCCGGTGTCACGCGCCCGCGCCTCGTCGAGGGTCAGCCCTTCCCACTCGCCGAAGCCCAGCTCCCGGAAGGCCGGGTCCGTCTCGACTTCGAGGCCATGCGGAGACGCGATGGCGGCCGCCGTGTCGCGGGCCCGCTGAAGCGGGCTCGAGTAGACGGCGGCGAAGACGTGTTCCTTGAGCTCCCGGGCGGCCGCCTCCGCCTGCTGCAGGCCCGTCGCGGATAGAGGAGTGTCGGTCCAGCCCTGGTACCGGCGTTCCCGGTTCCAGGCCGTTTCCCCATGACGTAGTAGCAAGAGTCTCAGCGACATGGCCAAGCCGCTATCCTACCAGCGACTACCCCCGCTCGGCGAACACCTTCTGGGCGGCCCCGAGCGAGGCGCCGAAGTCTACGGGCTGGCCCAGCTCGTGGAGCACCTGCTCGAGGGCGGCCAGCGCGCTGGTGATATCGAAGTCGCCGACATAGCCCATATGACCGATGCGGAAGATCTTGCCCTTCGTCGGGCCACGGCCGCCGTCGATGGTGATGTTGTGCGAGGTCGCGAACCGTTCCACGACTCGGTCGGCATCCACGCCCGCCGGCACCTGCACCGCGGTGAGCGCGGGACTAGGGGTGGTCTTCGGGAAGAGGGTGAGTCCAAGCGCCTCTACGCCGGCACGCGTGGCGCGCGAGAGGCGGTCGTGGCGACGGATGACGTTCGGCAGCCCCTCTTCGGCGATCATGCGAAGCACCTCGCGCAGCCCGACCATGATGGAGACCGCGGGGGTGAAGCGCGCCTCGTTCTTCGCCGTGTACTTCCGCTCCTCCGTGAGATCGAGATAGAACTTGGGCAGCGTCGATCGCTTGGCCGCCGCCCAGGCCTTCTCGCTGAGGGCGAGGAGACCAAGCCCCGGCGGCAGCATGAGCCCCTTCTGGGAGGCGGAGACAACGACGTCGATGCCCCAGGCGTCCATGGGAAGCTCGGCGATGCCGAGACTCGACACGGCATCGACCACCAGGATCGCATCGGTGCCGCGCGTCGCCTGCGCATAGGCGCGCACGTCGTGCAGCACGCCCGTGGACGACTCGCTGTGCTGAACGAGCACGGCCTTGACGTCCTTGTGCTCCCGCAGAGCCTGGGCCACGCGCTCGGGAGCCACCGTGTCGCCGTGGGGTGCCTCGAGCTCGACGACATTGAGCCCGTAGGCCTTGCACAGGGCGAGCCATCGCTGGGCGAATGCCCCGGCATTGACCACGATCACCCGGTCGCCGGCGGAGAGCGTGTTGGCCACTGCCGCTTCCATGGCGCCGGTGCCGGTGCACGCCGGGGTCACCACGTCCTGCTGAGTCTGCACGAGGCGCTTCAGTCCTTCGCGCACCTCGAGAAAGAGCGCGTCGTACTCCGCGGCCCGGTGATGGATGATCGGACGGGCCATGGCGAGCAGGACATTGGGCGGGACGGGCGTAGGGCCCGGCGCCATCAGCTGATACTTCTTCATGTGCTTCTCCTTCCTCGTAGTGTGTGCGCCGCTCCCACACTAGCAGAAGCTCAGCGCCCGAGGCAACGGAGAGGTATGATCGCGCCATGGCGACCCGCACCGTGCGCACCATGTGCCCCATGAATTGCCACCCGACCTTCTGCGGGATGCTCGTCGACGTGTCCGACGAGGGGCGCGTGCTCGGCGTCAAGGGCGATCCCGACAACCCCGACAGCCGCGGCTTCCTCTGCATCCGCGGCCGCGCCGCCGTGGAGATCCCGGACAACGGGCGGCGGCTCACCCAGCCGCTTGTAAGAGACGGCCGGCGCGGCGAGGACCGCTGGCGGCCTGTCAGCTGGAACGAGGCGCTCGACCGCATCGTATCCGCGATCGACGCGACCAGGCGCGAGCGCATCGGCTTGTGGTTCGGCCACGGCGCGCACGTCACGGGCATCAACCGGCCGCTCATCATGCGCTTCGGCCACCTGGGCGGCATGCAGGTCTGGAACCCGGCCATCGTGTGCTGGGCCATGGGTGCCTACGGGCTCGGGATCACGGGGGTCATCGAGGCCAATACCAAGGAAGACATGGCGGAGCACTCGCGTCTCGTGATTCTGTGGGGCGCCAATCTCGCGAGCCAGCCGACCACTGCCCCTCATCTCGTCGCGGCCCGCAAGCGCGGAGCGCGCGTGGTCGCCATCGACGTCCGCCGCACGGAAGCCTCGCGTCACGCCGATGAGACGTGGCTCATCCGTCCGGGGACCGACGCGGCTCTCGCGCTGGCCATGGCCCATGTGATCGTGAGCGAGGGGCTCGTGGCCCGCGATTTCGTCGCGCAGCACACCCTGGGCTATGACGCCTACGCCCAGCATCTGGGAGCCTTCTCCCCCGAGTGGGCGGAGGGGGAGACCGGCCTCCCGGCGGAGAAAATACGTGGGCTGGCGCGCGAGTACGCCACGAGCCGGCCCGCCATGATCGTCGTGGGCGGTGCCAGCATGTACAAGCACCGTCACGGTTGGCAGCCGGGACGCGCCATCGCCACTCTGCCCGCGCTCACCGGCCAGCTGGGGGTGCCGGGCGGCGGCCTCGGACCACGTCACCGTTCGTTCCCCTCGGGAGATCACTTCGCGGATCTCTCGGCCGCTGACCGCCGCCCCGCCGGGCCATGGGTGCCCAGCCACATGTCCTCCATCGCCCGCCTCATCAAAGATGGTGGCCTCGACGTGCTGCTCGCGCTGGGCACCGACATGCTGAACTCGTTCTCCGATGCCGGGGCTATCGAGCGCGATCTCGAGCGGGTGGGCCTGATCGTCGCGTACGACATCTTCGCCAACGACACCACCAGGCGCATCGCCGACATCGTGCTGCCTGGAACGATCTGGCTCGAAGACCTGGGCATCAAGGAGACCGCCACGCATCTCTACCTGATGGACAAGGCGCGGGAGCCCGCGGGAGAAACCCGGCCGTTGATCGCCGTGCTTCGAGAGCTGGCGCAACGGCTGGCCATCGACGATTTCTTCCCGTGGCACTCGCTCGAGGCATACATGGACGCGCTGCTGGCCCCTCAGCAGGACGGGGCGCTCACCGTCGCCAGGATGAGGGAGTGGGGCGGCATGGCGGAGAGGAGCCGGCTCGATCACGTTCCGTATCGCCACGGCCGTTACCCGACGCCATCGGGCAAGATCGAGTTCTACTCCGAGCGTGCGGTGACGCTGGGCCTCCCGGCGCTTCCCAACTATACCCGCCCCGAGGCCGACGACGCGCGCCACCCGCTCGAGTTCCGCCAGGGACGCGTGCTCACCGCTTTTCATTCCTTCTACGACAATGGTCGCGCCCTGCCCATGCTCACGCGGGCCGAGCCACACGCGGAGCTGTGGATTCATCCGGAGGACGCGGGCCCTCGCGGGATCGCCGCCGGCGGTCGTGTGGAGCTCGCCAATGAGCGCGGCCGCTTCGAGGCGGTGGCGCGCGTGACCGAGGACATCCTCCCCGGCGTGGTGTGGGCCCGCGATGGATGGCCGGGGCTCAATACCCTGACGAGCGGCGAGGCGTGCCTGAGCCCCGAGGCCAGCGATGGCCTCGACCCCCGCATTCCGGGCGGCCAGTCCGCCTACGACGCTCGCGTCGAGGTGCGCCCCATCCCGGCGTGAATGCGCCCGACCCCTCTCATCTTGGCCCTCGCCCTCCTCTCCGCGCCGGCATCGGCGACGGCCGACGAGGCGATCTGGGGCCTTCTCAAGAGCGGCGGCCAGGTCGTGATCATGCGCCACGCCGCGACGGTGCCGAATGTCTCCGACTCGCTCGGCCCGGGCGGGTGTACCGTCCAGCGCAATCTCTCCGAGGCCGGCCGCGAGGACGCGCGGCGCATCGGCGACGCCTTTCACGCCCGCGGCATCGTCGTGGAGGATGTGCGGGCCAGCGTGTGGTGCATCACCGCCCTCACGGGTCTCTTCCCGACCGAGGGTGAAATGCTAGTCCTCACCCCCCGCGGCGACGGCTTCACCGTCGCCGGGCGCCTCAAACCTTCAGACATGAGCGCGAACTGAAAGCCAGGCAAGAAATGCGCATCCGACTGACTCTCACGCTCGCCGTGGCCGTGGTGGCCGCGCTCGCCGGCACGGCGCTCGGCCATCACGGGTGGAGCGGCTACGACGCCAGCAAGGAGATGACGCTCACCGGCTCCATCCTGGAGGCCGGCTACGAGCACCCCCATGGCTACGTCAAGCTGGAGGCGGGCGGCAAGGTGTGGCGAGTCGTCCTGGCGCCGCCGACGCGCATGGAGAACCGAGGTCTGCCCCGCGACATGCTCAAGGTGGGGACGACCGCCACCGTGGTGGGCTATCCAAACCGCACGGACCCGGAGGAGCTCAGGGCCGAGCGCATCACGATCAGCAACAAGACCACGGAGCTCCGCTAATCCATCCGATTGCCGGACCGGCGTGGCAGGTCTGGCTCGAGACCTCCGCGCTCGCGGTAGCGATGCGCCAGTGGGCGTGGCTCTACCCTGCGGTGGAGGTCGTTCACATTCTCGGCTTCGTGATCGTGGTCGGCGCCGCCTTCTTCTTCGACCTGCGGTTGCTCGGGCTTGCGCGATCGGTCCCGGTCACCGCCCTGGCGAGCCACCTCCTGACGTGGGCGCGGGCAGGCTTCGCGGTGGTGGTGCCCACGGGCCTGATGATGTTCACGGCGCACGCGACCGAGATGGCCTCGAACCCGGTCTTCGCCATCAAGCTCGCCCTGATCGCCGCGGGCGTGCTGAACGCGGTGGCCTTTCATCAATGGCCGTTCAAGTCGGTCCACGGTTGGGACGTTCGAGCCAACACACCGCCGTGGGCGAGAACCGCCGCCGTGGTTTCCCTCCTATGCTGGTCGGGCGCGATCACGTGCGGTCGCTTGCTCGCCTACTTCTAGATTCACTGCGAGCGAATCACACGAGGCGGACGGGACCGGTGGTCGTCCGACTGCCCTCGAACTCCCCGGATCACGCGGGCTGGCTTCGGCGGATCTGCATGGGCGCGGAGGATTGGGCAAGGCCCTTCACGGAGCGGCCGAGGGCAGTGACGAAGAGAGCCTCCTTGCCCGCGGCGTGCGGGGAGAAGAAGGCGACCACGTCGCGGTCGTAGAAGGTGAGGCCCGAGGCGCCGAAGCGCTGGGCGTAGGCGGCGAGATAGAGCCGACCGCCGATCAGGCCCGCCTCCAGATTGGCCACGCGGTAGCCGCGGTTGCCGTATGTGTCGAGGAGCGCTGCGAGATTTGCCAGGAAGAATACGGTGGTGGCGGACATGCCTCCCAGCGGCTGGTCGAGGCAGAGGAATGCGGATTCACGGCGGAAGTCCCCGGGCTTGATGAGCTCGAGAGCGTGGACGTCCGGATGATAGACGTAAGCGCCCGGCGTTACGCCCTCCACGGCATGCACGCTGAGGTAAAGATCCACCATTCGCGTGGGGACGTCCGCGGGCCAGCCGCGTGTGGCGTGCCAGAGTGCGGTCGAAAGATGGTCGGCGCTAATGGCTTCGCCCGAGAACTCGCGCGTCGACCCGCGGGCCATGATGGTCTCGGCGATCGTTCGGCCGGCCGCCTGGCGCGGCGGTGGCAATCGCACCACGCTCGCGCCGGTGGCCGGCGAACCCGGCCAGGACCTCTCACGCCACGCCTCCACCTCGCTCTCGGTATCGAGCGACGAGTTGGAATAGGCATCACGCAGCAACGGATAGTCCACGTCCGACGACGAGAGGGGGAGCACGACGGGTGCGATGGCGGTCACCACCGGCGAGGCGGGAGCGGGGCGACCCTGGCCGCCCACGGGGACGAGAAGGAGCGCACCTTCCTTCTCGGCGTCGAGACCGAGGAGCCCGTTGACTTCGAGGTCCACGAAGCCGGTCGCGGCACGCGCGGGCAGATCGAGCGCGGAGGCGGTGGCCAGCAGGTTGGCCAGCATGGATCCCGAGTCCCAGAAGAGGTGCCGGTACCCCCGCGCCTGGTACTTCCAGGTGTTCCGCCAGTAGAGGCCGCTCAGGATGAGGGTGGCGGGCCGCACGGCCATGTCTTCGTCGGCCGCGGCGATGGCGAGCGCTCCGCGGAAATCTCCGTCGCGCAGGCGCCGCAGGACGAAGTCCCCCGGTGAGAAGTGGTAGACGCCGGGCACGAGCCCCGCGACATCGGCAGCGACGAGATAGACTTCGGTCTGATAGAGGGCTCCCGTTGACGGCGCGGCGCGGAAGTACATCGTGCCGCCACCCGGATACGCCGTTCGCTTCGTGACCCCGGCCGTGAAGAAGAGCAGCGAAGCGAGCCGTTCGATGTCCAATGCCGCCACGGCCCCTGGCGCCCCGGAGACGGCGGGGAGCGCATCCAGCGCGGGCACGGGAAAGTCGCGAGGCAGCGCGACCACGGGAAGCTCCGGATAAATCTTGAACGGCTCCGGCTTGGTGTCCCAGTCGAGCCGGTGGCTGCTCGAGCGGACAGACTGCGGCGAGTGCATGGTGGCGTCGTGATAGCGCCGAGCGGCTTCGGGGTGGGCGTTGCCCGACACGGGCTACGTGAACGAGTACGGGAAGCGGAAGACTCCCCGCTCGGTGATGATGCCGGCGATGAGCTCGGCCGGGGTCACGTCGAAAGCGGGATTGTACACCGGCGTCTCCAAGGGCGCGGTCTGACGGCCGCCGGTGCGGCGGACCTCGTCGCCGGCGCGCTCCTCGATCGGAATGGCCGCTCCCGACGGGATCGACCTGTCGATGGTCGAGAAGGGCGCGGCAATGTAGAACGGGATGCCGTGATGCTTGGCGAGCACCGCCACCGAGTACGTGCCGATCTTGTTCGCGGTGTCCCCGTTCGACGCGATCCGGTCCGCTCCCGTGACCACGAGGTCGACCTCGCCTCGCTTCATGACGAAGCCCGCGGCCACGTCGGAGATGAGCCGGTGAGGAATCCCTTCCTTGACCATTTCCCAGGCGGTGAGCCGCGAGCCCTGCATCACCGGCCGTGTCTCGTCGACCCAGACCATGGCCACGCGCCCGCGCTCGTGGGCGGCCCGGATCACGCCCATCGCCGTGCCATAGCCCGCGGTGGCGAGCGCACCGGCATTGCAGTGGGTGAGGATACGCGCTCCTTCGGGCACGAGTGATGCGCCGTGGGCGCCCAGCGCCCGATTCCCCGCCACGTCCTCCTCGAGGATGGCCTGCGCCTCCGCGAGAAGCCTGGCTCTCAAAGCGGGAAGGGGCCGCGCGCGTTCCGCGTGCGCCACCCCCCGCATGCGATCGAGCGCCCAGAAGAGGTTGACGGCCGTGGGGCGCGTGGCCGCGAGCCCCTTCTCCGCCTCCTCGAGGTCGCGCAGGAGCCCGTCCGCGTCCTCGGCGAGACTCTCGCGCGCGGCCAGCACGATGCCGAAGGCGGCCGCGCAGCCGATGGCGGGCGCTCCGCGCACGACCAGGGTGCGAATGGCCTCCGCCACGTCCGACCAGCGCGAATACTCGCGAGTGCGCTCCTCCACGGGAAGCAGCGTCTGATCGAGGAGGAGGAGGCGGTCCCGCTCCCAGCGGATCGGCGCGATCATGCGGGCGGCGGGATGCCCGCGGGCAGGCGGAACCACTTGTCGCGCGAGGTGGCGCCCCGGACCAGGCTGATGGACGAAGGCGGCACGGCGCATTTCTCCGCGAGCAGCGCGATCACGGCCCGATTGGCCTTGCCGTCCTCGGGAGGAGCCGTCACGCAGACGCGAAGCGCTTCGCCTCGCCAGCCCATCACCGCATTCGTCCGGGCCTTGGGCTGCACGCGCACGTGGAGCAAGCCGGCCTCACGCGCTGGGGGCTTCATCCTCGATATTGGCCTTGATGTCCTGGTCGAGCAGGCGCGAATACATCTCGAGCGTGGAGCGAAGACCTTCGGCGAGCTGCCGCCGGGTCCGCCGCAGGGCGAGGATCTCGCTTCGGAGACCCCCCTCCGCGGTACGCGAGGCTTCGATGATTCGCTCCGCATGCACCTCAGCCTCGCGGATGATGACGCCGGCCTCGCGTCGCGCCTGCTCCTTCATCTCCTCGACGAGCCGCTGCGTGGTGACGAGCGTCTCCTGCAGCACCTTCTCCCGCTCCTCGAGCCCCCGCGCGCGCTCCTCGAGGGCCTGGAGCTGTTCCTTGAGGAGCGAGTTCTCCTTGAGGAGGGCCTCGTAGTCGGAGGCGAGATCCTCCAGGAAGGTGTCCACTTCCTGGGTGTCGAAGCCACGGAACATCTTGACCGTGAACTGCTGCTGCCGGATGTCCATTGGTGTGATGCGCACGGTTGTCTCCTCCTGCGGCTAGCCCAGAAGCGCAAAGAGCAGGCGCGGGACTACCCACTGGATCAGAGCGATAACGATCATCGGGGAGAAATCGAGACCCCAGGTCTTCCACGGCGGCAGCAGCCTGCGGATGGGCGCGAGGACCGGCTCCGTCAGGCGACGCAGGATGAGCACCACCGGGTGGTAAGGGCTCAGATTAACCCAGGAGATGATGGCGGCCGCGATGATGATCCAGGTGTAGATATCCAGGAGCAGCATGATGAGCCGGATCACCTCGAAGGACAGCAACGCTAGCCCGCCCCCAACTCGCGCGACCGCAGCGTGGCGCGCTCGACGGCCTGGATGAGCGCGCGACGAAACCCGCCCTCCTCGAGGGCGGCGATGCCCGCAATGGTGGTGCCACCCGGCGAGGAGACCATGTCCTTGAGCTGGCCCGGGTGCACCCCCGTCTCGAGGAGGAGGCGCGCCGAGCCCAGCACCGTCTGGGCGGCCAGGGTCATGGCCGTCGCACGGTCGAGTCCCATCTTCACGCCGCCGTCGGCGAGCGCTTCGATGGCGATGGCGACATAGGCGGGGCCCGATCCCGATAGCCCGGTGACGGCGTCCATGGCGCTCTCGTCGAGCACCACCACCTTGCCCACCGCGGCGAAGAGCTCCTGCGCGGCCTCGAGATCGCCGGGCTTGAGCCCGTCGGCCCGCGCGACGGCCGTCACGCCCTCGAGGACGAGGGCGGGCGTATTGGGCATGACGCGGATCAGTCGCGCCGCCTTGCCCAGCTGATCGCGGAGCTTGCGCGTGGACACGCCCGCCGCGATGGAGATGAGGAGCTTGCCGTCATCCACGGCGGAAGCGATCTCCTTGAGCACCGCGGCCATGATCTGGGGCTTGATGGCGAGGATGATCACGTCGGCCCCGCCCACGAGCGCGGCATTGTCCGTCACGGCCCGGATACCGTAACGCGTCGCCACCTGCCCCAGGTGATCTGCCCGGGGATCGGAGGCCGAGATGGAGCCGGCGGGCACGAGGCCCGCCTGGGCCAGACCCTTGATGAGCGCCTCGCCCATGTTCCCTGCTCCGAGGAAGGCCACGCGCTTGCCCTTGATACTCACGCCCTGCCCTCCGTGACCGCGGGCCGGGGCGCTCGGGGTCCGAAGATGGCCGTCCCCACCCGCACCATGGTTGCCCCTTCCTCGATCGCGACTTCGAAGTCCCCGCTCATGCCCATGGAGCAGTGCTCGAGCGCCGCGGCATCGCGCAAGTCGCGGAGCCGCTTGAACCATGGCCGCGATGCCTCCGCCGTCTCCGCTGCGGGCGGGATGCACATGAGCCCGCGCACGTCGAGATTGGAGAAGGCCGTCATGGCTTCGAGCAGGCCTTTGAGATCCGCCGGATGTACGCCACCCTTTTGCGGCTCCTCACCCACGTTCACCTGCACCAGTACCTTCACCCTGCGCTCGCGCTGATGGGCACGGCGGTCGAGCTCCCGGGCCAGCTCCTCGCGGTCGACGGAGTGGATCCAGTCGAAAAGCTCGACGGCATCCCTCGCCTTGTTCGTCTGGAGCGAGCCGATGAGATGCCACGGCACGGGCCGCCCGAGCGTGGCGACCTTGTCCTTCGCTTCCTGGACGCGATTCTCTCCGAGAGCCTGCACGCCGGCCGTGACGGCGAGCCGTATCCGCTCGGTCTCTACCGTCTTGGACACCGCGATGAGAAGCACGTCGTCCGGCTTTCGACCGGCGCGCTCGCAGGCGCGAGAGACGCGCTCATGCACAGCCTCGAGATTTGCGCGAATGTCTTGTATCAATGTCTGTCCGGCTGGCCGATTCTAGCACGCCGCGCGAGGGCCTGCTGTCCGGTGACTCCCGAATCCCCGCCGTTCATCCGTCCGATGCAGGAAGAGCCGCGATCGACACCAGTCGCCCCATCTTTCCCCGGCGGTACGAGTAGAAGAGATCGGTGCGGCAGCCGGTGCAGAGCCGCGGATTGGAGATCCGGTCCCCGCGGATTCCCGCGCCGCGAAGCTGCTCTTCGTTGGCTGCCCAGAGATCGAACATCCATCTTCCAGGTCCCCCCGACCTAACCCATGCTCCCCAGCGACCCGGGAAGGCCTGGTCGAGCTGCGCGATGACCGGCTTGTCCACCTCGTAGCAGCACGGGCCGATGGAGGGTCCCACCGCAGCCAGAAAGCCTTCGGGCCGTCCTCCGGCCTCTACCAGAGCCTCAACGACGGCTCGGGCCACCGACTGCACGGTACCTCGCCACCCGGCATGCGCCGCGGCCAGGCGCCGCCCGTCGGGATCGTAGACGAGAAGCGGCACACAGTCCGCCGAGAAGACGGCGATGGGCAGCCCGGGCATCGCCGTCACGATCGCGTCGGCATTTCCCACCAGGCCGCCTTCGGTGGCGTGGACGACCCCCGCGCCGTGCACCTGCGTGAGAAAGGCCGCGGGGTGGGAGCCGAGGCCGTTCTCCGCGAGAAGGGGCTGGGCATCGGCGCCGAGCGGCGGATACGGATCCCTGAACGCGGTCACGCCGGGAAAATTCCGCGTGGTGAAGAGATGCGGGAGGCCTGCCTTTTCGAGCAATGGGGAGAGAAAGTGCGTCGGCGGATCACCCTCGAAGCGAGGACTCGTCATGGCTCCAACATTGTCTCATGTGGCGCGGTACCATGAGGGGTGCCCTACACGGACATCCGTGTCCGCCACGTCCGCACCGGCCCTGGCCGCCCGGGCGGCGACTATGTCCTCTACTGGATACAGGCCTATCGCCGCCTCGAAAGCAATCACGCTCTCGACGAGGCACTCCGACGTGCCGACGGAGCGGGCAAGCCGCTCGTCGTTTACGAAGAGCTCAGGCTCGACTATCCGTGGGCGAGCGTCCGGCACCATCGCTTCATCCTCGAGGGCATGCAGGCCAATCGCGCGGCGGCGGCCCGGCTCGGCCTCGCGTACTGGCCCTTCGTCGAGACGGAGCCCGGGGCGGGCCGGGGGCTCGTGGCGGGTCTCGCCGAGCGCGCCGTCCTGGTCGTCACCGACGACTTCCCCTGCTTCGTGGTCCCAGAGCAGACGGAGGCGCTCGCCCGGCACGCCACGGTCCCCGTCATCGCCGTGGACGGCAACACCATCGTGCCCCTCGCGCGACTCCAGGGGGGAGGCCCGGCGATCACCGCCGCCGCCCACCTTCGTCCACGCATTCACCGAGACTTCGCCGACGCATGGGAGGGCCGCGCGAGCGCGAAGCCTCACGTTCCCACCGTCGCGCGCTCGAGCCTTTCCCCGCCATTCCCGTCCGTGGACCTTGGCGATCTCGACGGGCTGCTCGCCCGCCTCCCCATCGATCGATCGGTCCCGGCAGTAGCGGGGATGCCCGGCGGCTCCGTGGCCGCGCGACGGCGTCTGGAGGATTTTCTCGCCCGTCGACTGGCCGGCTACGCGGAGTCGCGGTCCGAGCCCGCCTCTCCTGAGGCCGGACACCAGAGCGGCTTGAGCCCGTATCTCCACTTCGGTCACATCTCGATCGAGGAGATAGTGGAGCGTACCCTCGCCACCACCGATCGCTGGACGCCGATGAATCTGAAGCCGCGCATGGCGGGCCGGCGCGAGGGCTTCTTCACCCGCAACGTCGACGTCGGCGCCTTCCTCGACGAGGCCATCACATGGCGGGATCTCGGCTATCACTGGCACTGGTCGCGCCGGGACGACACGGAGAGCCTCGAGCGGGCCCTGCCGGCATGGGCGCTCAAGACTCTCGCCGATCACGCGGACGACGAGCGTGAGTACACCTACACGACGGCGGAGTGGGAGGCCGGCGCGACCCACGATCCGCTCTGGAACGCGGCCCAGCGGGAGCTCGTGGCCACGGGCACCATCCACAACTACCTGCGCATGCTCTGGGGCAAGAAGGTGATCGAGTGGTCTCGCACCCCGGACGAGGCGTACCGCACGCTCGTTCACCTCAACAACAAGTATGCCCTTGACGGCCGCGACCCGAATTCCTGGAGCGGCATCCTCTGGTGCTTCGGCCTCTTCGACCGTCCGTGGGCGCCCGAGCGTCAGGTGCTGGGCCGGATCCGCTACATGTCCTCCGCCAACACGGCGAAGAAGTTCCGCCTCGGACCCTATCTCGCCTACGTCGACAGTCTGCCTAAGCCGGCCTGACTTCAGAAGTGCAGTGAGCGCAGCGGGTAGCCCCGAGCGGTATGGCGGAAAGGCAGAGCGGACACGGCCGCGTGGTCACGGGCGCGGCCACGGGCGGGAACAGCCGATTGACCTGCTTGATCAAGAGGAAGATGGCAAAGGCCACGATGAGGAAATCCACGATCGTCTGAAGGAAGGCGCCGTAGTTGAGGGTGGGCGCCCCCGCCGCCTTCGCCGCGGCCACCGTCGGGAACGGCTGTCCCGTGAGGCTGACGAAGAGGTTGGAGAAGTCCGCCTTGCCGAGCAGGAGACCGATGGGGGGCATGAGAAGATCGCTGACGAACGAGGCGACGACCCTCCCGAAGGCCGCCCCGATGATCACGCCCACTGCCAGCTCGACGACACTGCCCCGCATGATGAATTCTCTGAACTCTTTCAGCATGGCGCTCTCCCTGGATCTTTAGTCGGCCTGGATCTTTAGTCGGCCTGCCTCCTGAGAAACGCCGGGACATCCAGATCTTCCTCGGTCGGCTCCCCTTCACCCTCAGCCCGGATGTCGGCGGGCACGCGGCGACGCCAGTCCTTGGTGGTGGGCACGCCGGGGCGGGCCGGCCGCGGCAGGTCCACCACCTTGCCGGAAGGCTGGCTCGACTCCTTGCGCTCGCTGAATCCGGTGGCGATCACGGTGATCCGCACCTCGTCCTGCAGACTCGGATCGATGACGGCGCCGAAGATGATGTGCGCCTCCTCGTGCGCCGCCTCCTGGACGATGCGGGCGGCCTCCTCGACCTCGTGGAGGGAGAGATCCGACCCCCCCGTGAAATTGATCAGGATGCCGCGGGCTCCGTCAATCGAGGTCTCGTCGAGCAATGGGCTGGCCACCGCCTTCTGCGCCGCGTCGAGGGCGCGGTGCTCGCCCTTGCCCACGCCCGCGCCCATGAGGGCCATGCCCATGCCCGCCATGATGGTCCGCACGTCGGCGAAGTCGAGGTTGATGAGGCCCGGCACGAGAATGAGGTCCGAGATGCCCTGCACCGCCTGCAGCAACACAGTGTCCGCGACCTTGAAGGCCTCAATGAGCGTCGTGCCCCGATCCACTACCGCGAGCAGCCGCTGGTTGGGGATGGTAATCAGCGTATCGACCACCCCGCGAAGCTCGGCGAGGCCGGTCTCCGCCTGCTGCGAGCGCCGCCGGCCCTCGAAGGCGAAGGGCTTGGTGACCACGGCCACGGTGAGGATGCCCATCTCCTTGGCCGTGGCGGCCACGATGGGCGCGGAGCCCGTGCCCGTACCACCGCCCAGGCCCGCGGTGACGAACACCATGTCGGCGCCCTCGAGGAGCTTCTTGATCTGCTCGCGATCCTCGAGGGCGGCGTTCTTCCCCACCTCGGGATCCGCCCCCGCGCCCAAGCCCTGCGTCAGACGCGCGCCTAACTGAATCTTGAGAGGGGCAGGCGAGGCGCGGAGAGCCTGGCTGTCCGTGTTCGCCACGATGAACTCGACGCCGGTGAAGCGGGCCTCCATCATGCGATTGATGGCATTGGACCCGCCGCCGCCGAGACCGATCACTTTGATCTTGGCGTTATCCCTGGTCTCTTCGAGCTCGAACACCGGCCGCCGTGACTCTACCATCGGCTCCTCCTTGACTACCCTGCGTGAGAATCGTGGTGGCTAGAAAAGTTCGCCGAACCAATCCCTCAGTCTGCGTACCGCGCCGGGCGCCGTCGAGACGCCCGCGTCGTCCATGGGGGCGCCGCTCCGGCGCCCGCGTGCCCCGTAGAGGGCGAGCCCGACCCCGGTGGAATAGATGGGGCTGTGCACCACGTCCGACAAGCCGCCGATGCCCGTGGGCAGGCCGCGTCGCACCGGCAGATCGAAGACCTGCTCCGCGAGCTCGGGCATGCCCTGCAGGATGGAGGTGCCCCCGGTGACCACCACGCCCGCCGCCGCCGCGTCCTCCAGCCCGGCCTTGGTCAGGTCGCGGGCGACGAGCGTGAAGATCTCCTCGACGCGAGGCTGGATGATCTCGGAGAGGATCTGGCGCGACAGCTCGCGCGCCTTGCGCCCCCCCACCGAGGGCACCGAGATCACCTCGTCCTCGCGCACGAGCGCGGTGAGGGCGCAGCCGTGACGCTTCTTGAGCTCTTCCGCCTCGGCGGTCGGAGTGCGGAGCCCCACCGCCACGTCGTTCGAGATGTGATCGCCCCCCAGGGGCAGGATGCTCGTGTGCCACACCGCGCCGTCGCGGAAAAGGGCCACGTCCGTGGTGCCGCCGCCCAAATCGATGAGGAGGATGCCCAGCTCCTTCTCCTCGTCGGAGAGGACAGCCTCGGCCGAAGCCAACGGCTCGAGCACGATGTCCTGGACCTGGAGCCCCGCGCGATTGACGCTGCGGACGACGTTTCTCACGGACGTGGTCGCCCCCGTCACGAGGTGCACTTCGACCTCGAGGCGGACGCCCGACATACCGAGGGGCTCCTTGACGCCGTCCTGGTCGTCCACCACGTAGGTCTGGGGCAGCGCGTGAATGATCTCGCGGTCCTGGGGCAGGTTGATGGCGCGGGCGGCGTCGAGGGCCCGATCCACGTCGGCCTGGCTCACCTCGCGGTGCTTGCCCGACACGGCGATGACCCCGCGGCTGTTCACGCCCCGGATGTGGCCGCCCGCCACGCCCGCGAGCACGCTCGCGATCTCCACGCCCGCCATCTCCTCGGCGTCTCCCACGGCCTGCTTGATGCTCTCCACGGTGGAGTCGATGTTGACCACCACGCCCTTGCGGAGGCCTCGCGAGGGGCTGGTGCCCACGCCCACGATGTCGAGAGTGCCGATGGACGACCATTCGGCGATGACGCAGCAGATCTTGGTCGTCCCCACGTCGAGCCCCGTGATGATCTGCCGCCCTCTCGATCTGCCCATGGCGCCCCCTACCTCTTCGCGGTTTTGAGCACGACCTGGTCGCGGAAGCGCAGGTCGATCGACGTCACGGTTTGTCCCGAGGCCCGCAGCTGCGCGATCACCCCGCTCAGGCGCCCCAGCCGGCCATCCCAGTCCTCGCTGCCGATCCGCACCTCCACGCCGTCCAGCATGAAGAGCACCGGTCCCTCGGGACGGCTCACGTCCACCTCGGAGATCTCGCCGAGCAGCGAGCTCTGCGCGCGCATGAGCGTGCGCAGGAGCGCCACCCCCGTGGCCACGCGCTCGGACGGCATGCGGCCCGCGGCGGCCACCTCGGCGGCGGCCACCCCGGAGATCACCGGCGCGTCGACGCTCACCGCCCGGGTCTCGGGGCCGAGCAGCATGCCTTGCTCGTCCACCCAGTAGAGAATGCCCGCGTTGACGAGAGTGAAGGGCTGCCGCTCTTCCACGAAGAGGGTGACGCGATTCGGGAATGCGCGGACCACCTCGGCGCGCCGCACGAGCGGCAGGGCCTCGACCCCGGCCACGGCGCGCCGCGCGTCCAGGGTCCAGAGGCTCTGCCCGCGGGCGAGGCCGGAGGCCTTGACCACTTCATCGGCAGAGAGCCGGCTCTGTCCCGCGACCTCCACGCGTTCGATGGCGAAGCGCGACGTCTTGAGCATCGACGCGGCCACGGTCGCGACCGGACCGCTGAGCGCGGCCAGCAGCACGCCGACACCGAGCCATGTGCCGATGCGGCGGATCCGTCGCAGGGCGCGCCGCCGGCGTCGACGACGGTCGAGCCGCTGGCCACCGATGGCGGTGGTCGGCTCGGCCAAGTCGGCCAGGCCCCCGTGCGACACTCCGCGCGGCGAGAGGACGCCGGTATGACTCCTCATCCTTCTCCCATGACCCGGATCTCGGGCTCCAGCGAGATACCGAACTGGCCCTGCACACGCTCGCGTGTCATGTCCATGAGGGCAGTGATGTCGCCCGCATTCGCCGCGCCCCGGTTGACGATGAAGTTGGCGTGCTTGGCCGAGATCTCGGCGCCATTGAGCCGCTTGCCCTTCAAGCCGACCTTCTCGACCAGACGACCCGCCACCTCACCCGCGGGGTTTTTCCAGACGCAGCCGGCGGAGGCGAGGGCGAGGGGCTGCGTCGCCTTCTTGACCTTGAGGCGCTGCTTCATCTCTTTCTGGATCTCGGCCTGCGGCCGCCGGTGCAGCTGAAGCCGCGCTCCCACCAGCACCGCCCCCCCCGGCGCCGCGAAGGCGCGGTAGCCGAAGGCTCCGTTGCCCGGCTTGAACTCGCCCAGCGTGCCGTCCGGATGGAGAAAGTACACGGCGGAGACGAAGTCCCCGATCCAGCCGTCCGAGGTGCCCGCGTTCATGGCGAGCGCGCCGCCGATCGTCGCGGGAATGCCCACCAGACATTCGATGCCGCCCAGGTTGAGGGCGGCCGCCTCGCGGATGAGGGCGGAGAGCCCCACCCCCGCACCCGCCACCGCCTCCTCGCCGTTGAACTCGGCGCGGCCCAAGCACCCTTCGATCTTCACGACCACCCCACGCACGCCGCGGTCGCGCACGAGCAGATTGTTGCCGCCCCCGATGATTTCCACGGGCAGCTGCTCACGATCCGCGAAGCTCAGGGCGAGCCGGATGTCCTCGACGTCCTGGGGGACGACGAAGATGTCCGCCGGCCCTCCAATCCGCAAGGAGGTATGGAAGCTCAGGGGTTCCTTGAACCGTACTTCGCCTCGGATCTCTCCCAGCATCAGGGCCTCCTGTTCGACGGGTCGCGCGGGTCGTTGAGGCGCGTGAGGAGCTCCGCGCCAAGCTGGCCAACATCTCCGGCGCCCAGGGTGAGCACGAGGTCGCCGGAACGGGTGGATTCGCACAAATAGTCGAGGATGCCGGTCCGGTCGCCGTCCATGTACAACACTTCGCGGTGACCGTGGGCGGCGATGCCGTCCGCGAGATCCTTGGCGTGCACGCCGGAAATCGGCGCCTCGCCCGCGGCGTAGATGTCCATGACGATGAGGACGTCGGACTGGTAGAACGCGGTCAGGAACTCCTGCCGGAGGTGCTGCGTCCGCGTGTAGCGATGGGGCTGGAAGACCGTGATCACGCGGCGATCGAACCCGGCCTTGGCGGCGGCGAGGGTGGCGCGGATCTCGGCCGGGTGATGGCCGTAGTCGTCCACGACGAGCACGCCTCCCGCCTCCCCCTTGACCTGGAAGCGGCGCTGGACGCCCGCGAAGCCGGCGAGGGCCTGCTGGATCCTCTCGAACGGCACCTCGAGGTCGAGGCCCACGCCGACGGCGGCGAGGGCGTTGAGCACGTTGTGGCGACCCGGGACCTGTATGCCGACCTGGCCGAGGTTCTTGCCCCGGTTCAGCACTTCGAACTGCGACTGCATGCCGGAGAAGGTGAGGCGGCGCGCCGTCACGTCGGCGCCGGACTCGATGCCGTAGGTGATCACGCGCTTCTCGATGCTGGGAATGAGCTGCTGGATATTCGGCTGGTCGAGGCACAGCACGGCCGAGCCGTAGAACGGCACCTTGTTCACGAAGGCGAGAAAGGCCGCGCGAATCGTGTCGAGGTCCGCGTAGTAGTCGAGGTGCTCGGCATCAATCGTCGTGACCACTGCGATGGTCGGCGTGAGCTTGAGGAACGATCCGTCGGATTCATCCGCCTCCGCCACGAGGAACTCTCCCCGCCCGAGCCGCGCATTGGTGCCGAGGCCGTGGACGCGCCCGCCCACCACCACTGTGGGGTCGAGACCCGCCGCGCCGAGCACCGCCGCCACCATGGAGGTGGCGGTCGTCTTGCCGTGCGTGCCCGCGATGGCGATGCCGTACTTGAGCCGCATCAGCTCCGCGAGCATCTCGGCGCGCGGGATGACGGGGACGCCCCGCTGCCGCGCCACGTGAACCTCGACGTTGTCGCGGGCCACCGCCGAGGAGTAGACGACGACGTGGGCGCCCTCCACGTGGGACGGCTCGTGCCCGGCGAAGACCTTGGCGCCGAGGCGCTCGAGCCGCTCCACCGCCTCCCCACGCTTCTGATCGGAACCGGTGACCCGATAGCCGAGGTTCAGCAGCACCTCGGCGATTCCGCTCATGCCGACGCCGCCGATGCCCACGAAGTGAATCTGCTGGTACTTCTTGAACATGACTACCTCCCTCTCCCTGGGAGGGAGAGGGCCGGGGTGAGGGTCCCCAACGCGGGCTGTCGCCCCTCACCCTTGCCCTCTCCCCTGAGGGGAGAGGGAACAGTCGTGTGATTCGTCATTCAAGTCGTCCCCGTGTGCTGCGAGATGTTCAAGAGGACGCCGACGGAGAAGAGCGTCATGGTCAGCGCCGAGCCGCCGAACGAGATGAAGGGCAGCGGCAGCCCCTTGGTGGGCAGCGAGCCCGTCACCACGCCCAGGTTAACGATGGTCTGGGTGGCGAGCATCACGGTCAGTCCGAGGGCCAGATAGGAGCCGAAGGCCTCGGGCGCCCGCAGGCCGATGCGCAGGCCGCGCCAGATGAGGAGGGTGAAGAGCGCGACCACCACGGCCGCGCCCGCGATCCCGAATTCCTCCCCGATGATGGCGAAGACGAAGTCCGTGTGCGCCTCGGGCAGGTAGAAGAGCTTCTGCTTGGACTCGCCGAGTCCGCGTCCGAGCCAGCCCCCCGAGCCGAGGGCCAAGAAAGACTGGATGATCTGGAAGCCCGAGCCCTGCGGGTCGTTCCACGGGTTCATGAACGCGACCATCCGGCGCAGCCGATAGGGCTTCATGGCGATGGCCACCGCACAGAGGGGCAGGGCGGCGCCGGCGATGAGGCCCATGTGCATCACGCGCGCGCCGCCGAGGTAGGCGAGGGCGAGGGTCAGGATCACCAGCACCATCGCGTTTCCCATGTCGGGCTGCAGAAGGGTGAGGGCGGCCATGCCGCCCGCCATGAGGAGGAGCGGGAACAAGCCCCGGCTGAAGGTCGCCATGGCCTCCTCGCGGCGGGCGAGAAAGGAGGCCAGGTAGAGGAGGAGCGAGAGCTTGGCCAGCTCCACCGGCTGAAAGGACACCGGGCCCAGGCGCAGCCACCGGCGCGTGCCGTTGATCTCCTGTCCGAAGGGCGGCACGAGCACGAGGACGAGGAGGACGAAGGACACGGCGAGGAGCGGCACCACGAATCGCTCGAGCCGGCGGTAGTCGAAAAGCATGCCCGCCCACAGGGCGCCCATGCCGAGCAGCACCCACACGGCCTGCCGCTTCAGGAAGTGCAGGGGGTCGTGAAAGCGATCCGCGGCCATGATGGCGCTCGCCGAGTAGACCATCACCACCCCGATGGAGACCAGGGCCACGATCAAGGCGAAGAGCCAGAGATCGGGGGTGAGCTTCCTAGGCATGCGTGAACTCGTGCACCGCAGCCATGAACACGTCGCCGCGGTGCTCGAAGTTGTCGAACATGTCGAAGGAGGCGCAGGCGGGCGAGAGGAGCACCACGTCGCCGGCACGAGCGAGGGAGCGCGCGGTGGCCACCGCCTCCCGCATCGAGGTCGCATCGTCGCAGGAAACCCCCGCGGCCTCGAGGGCGGCGCGGATCGCCGGGCGGTCGACGCCGATCAACACCGCCTGGCGCACGCGCCCGCGCGCGGCAGTGGCGAGGGGGGTGAAGTCCTGCCCCTTACCCTTGCCGCCCGCGATCAGCACGACGGGCTCGGTGAAGCTCTCGAGCGCCTTGATGGTGGAGGCGACGTTGGTGCCCTTGGAGTCGTTGTAGTAGACGACGCCGCGTTCCTCGTCCACGCGCTCGATGCGGTGCGAGACGCCGCGGAAGACACCGATATGGCGGCGGATCGCATCGGGCGACAGCCCCGTCCACAGCCCGCAGGCGGTGGCGGCGAGGACATTTTCGACATTGTGCTGGCCCCGCAGGGTGATCTCGGCGAGGGGGCAGATCTTCTCCACGTGGCCGTTGAGCTTCGCCATCACCCAGCCGTCCCGCACGAAGACGCCGCGCTCGAGAGCCTTCACGCGGCTGAACCACAGCACTCCGGCCTGCGTGCGCGAGGCGAGGGTGGCCGTCACCGCGTCGTCGGCGTTCAGCACCGCGCAGTCCGCGGACGTCTGATGGGCGAAGATCTTCGCCTTGGCGTCGACGTACCGCTCGAAGGTCTGGTGGCGGTCGAGATGGTCCGGAGTGAGGTTGAGGACGACGGCGACCCGCGGGCGCAGCCGCTCCGTCGTGTCGAGCTGGAAGGACGACGCTTCCGCCACCACCAGCCCGTCGGCCGGGAAGTCGAGAGCCTGCGCGCAGAGCGGCGTCCCGATATTGCCTCCCACGAGGACCGGTCGCATGGTGCCCGCGGCGAGCTCGCCCGTGAGCGCGGTGGTCGTGGTCTTGCCGTTGGTCCCTGTAATGGCGATGAGATCGGCTTCCATGACGCACCAGCCGAGCTCGAGCTCGCCGATGATGGGCACTCCGCGGGCACGCGCGGCCTCGAGGGCGGGCAGCTCGAGGGGCACGCCGGGGCTCACCACGACCAACTCGGCGCCCGCGAAGGCCGCGTCGGGATGACCGCCCGCGAAGAGCGCGCAGCCGAGCGCTTCGAGCTGGACGGCCTCGGGCGTGAGCGACTCGCGGGCACCCGAGTCGGACGCGAGCACGCGGCCGCCCAGGCGGCGGATCAAGCGGGCGGCCGCCACGCCGCTCCGCGCCAGCCCGACCACGGCCACGGTGCGCCGGGCGAGCCACTGACGGTAGGCCGGGCCGCGCTCCGCCGTCATGTGATCCTCCTCGACCGTGTCGGCCGTGAACAGGCTCAAGCCGTTACCGGAGCTTGAGCGTGGTGAGGGCGAGGAGGGCGAGCATGAAGGACACGATCCAGAACCGGACGATGATCTTGGGCTCCGGCCATCCCTCCATCTCGTAGTGATGATGCAGGGGCGCCATGCGGAAGAAGCGCTTGCCCGTCAGCTTGAAGTAGGCGACCTGGATGATGACGGACACCGCTTCCACCACGTAGATCCCGCCGATGAGGGGCAGCAGCAGCTCGGACTTGGTCAGCACGGCGAGGGTCCCAATCGCTCCCCCCAGGGCGAGAGAGCCCACGTCCCCCATGAACACCTGTGCCGGATAGCTGTTGAACCAGAGAAAGCCCAAGGCCGCGCCGACGAGCGCGGCACAGAAGATCGCCAGCTCGCCCGTGCCCTTGACGTTCAGGATGCGCAGATATTCCGCGAGTCGGAAGTTGCCGCTCAGATACGCGATGATCGCGAAGGCCCCGCCCGCCATCACGATGGGGCCGATGGCGAGGCCGTCGAGGCCGTCCGTCAAGTTGACCGCGTTCGACGCCCCCACGATCACCAGCACCGCGAAGGGTACCCAGAGCGCGCCGAGAGTGATCAGCCAGCCCTTGAAGAAGGGAATCGATAGCGCGGTGGTGAAGCCGTCGGGCGGCCACAGGTAGAGCCAGGTCATGAGAGCGCCGACGGCGAGGATCTGCCCGCCGAACTTCTGCTTGGCGAGGATGCCCTTCTTGGTGCGGAGCTTCCGGTAGTCGTCGAGGAAGCCGATGAGGGCGAAGCTCGTGGTGGCCACGATCAGGACCCACACGTAGCGGTTGTGGAGATTCGTCCACAGGAGCGTCGAGACGAGCAGCGCGGTCAGGATGATGAAGCCGCCCATGGAGGGCGTGCCCGCCTTGGCGCGGTGACGCTCCGGCGTATCCTCGCGTATCGTCTCCCCGCCATACTGCAGCACCCGCAGCCGCGCGATCATCCAGGGCCCGAGCAGGAAGGAGATCGCGATGGCCGTCACCGTGGCCATGGCCGCCCGGAACGTGATGTACCGGAAGACGTTGAAGACGATGCTGTCTCTGGCCAGCGGTACGAGGAGCTCGTAGAGCATCAGGCATCCTCTCCTCCGAAGCGGGCGAGCAGCGCATCGACCACGCGCTCCATGCGCATGCCGCGCGAGCCCTTGACGAGGACGACGTCGCCGGGCACCAGTCGCTTGAGGAGGAGGGCGACGGTGTCTTCGAAGGTCGCGGCGTAATGGCTCTCCGCGAGCCCCGCCTCGCGCGCGGCCTCTACCGCGCCGCGGCACGCTCGCCCGAGACCGATGAACTCGGCCGCGCCTGATGCGGCCACCGCCGCCCCCATCTCGCGATGCACCGCGTCCGTGATGGGGCCGAGCTCGAGCATGTCGCCCAGCACCACGACCCGACGGCGCTCCCCCGCGGAGGCCGCGAGGGTTTCGAGCGCCGCGCGCACCGAGACCGGATTGGCATTGTAGGTGTCGTCGAGGATCGACAGGGCTCCCGCCCCCCGCCACACGCAGCGACCCTTGGCCGGCCGCGCCTTCTCGAGGCCGCGGGCGATCTGCTCGACATCGAGCCCGAGCGTCACACCGATGCCGGCGGCGGCCAGGGCATTGGTCACGTTGTGCCGTCCCGCGAAGCGGAGTCGCACCGGCTGGCGCCCGTCGGGAGTCTCGAGGACGAACCCGACGCCCTCCGGACCCTCGTCCACCGCGCCCGCAGAGCGGATATCCGCCGGACCGCGCGCGCTATAGGTCCATACTCGCGCGCGGCTGAATGCGCTCATGGCGAGCACCCGCGGGTCGTCGGCATTGAGGACGACGGCACCGTCCGCGGGAATGGCGCGCACCAGCGCGGATTTCTCCTCCTGAATGCTCTCCAGCGAGCCGAGGAACTCCGTGTGCGCGCTCGACACGGTGGTGACGGCAGCGATGGTCGGGCACGCGATGGCGGCCAGCGCGGCGATCTCGCCCAGGCGATTGGTGCCGAGCTCGAGGGCGGCCGAGTGATGCTCGGCCGTGAGCTTGAGAAGCGTCAGGGGGAGACCCCACTGGTTGTTGAAGCTCGACTCGGGCTTGAGCACGGGTCCGAGGGCTCCGAGCACCGCGGCCATCAGCTCTTTGGTCGTCGTCTTGCCATTCGAGCCTGTGACCGACGCCACGGGAATCGTGAAGCGCGCCCGATGCCAGGCTCCGAGACGGCCGAGGGCCACCGTGGCATTCTCCACGAGGACGAGGGGCACTCCCGCGGGCAATTCGTCGGGCACCGTGTCCACCACGAGGCAGCCCGCTCCGCGGCCGACCGCATCGCGGAGAAAGGCGTGACCATCGAGTCGGTCTCCGCGAATCGCGAAGAACGCCTCCCCCACATTGAGGGTGCGGCTGTCGATGGACACGCCGGACACGGCGATGCCGAGGTCGCCTCCGATGAGGGCGCCTCGGGTGCCGCGGACGATCTCCTCGACGGTGAATGCCGGCATGCGCGGTCCTATGTCGCCCTCCCGGAAAGCGCAGCCCGGGCCTGGGCACGGTCGTCGAAGGGGAGCACGTCGGAGCCGATGATCTGATAGGTCTCGTGACCTTTGCCCGCGATGACGACCACGTCGCCGGCTCCGGCCCAGGCAAGCGCGCGCTGGATGGCGGCTTTCCTGTCGGCAATTGTCTCATGCCGGTCGAGAGCGATACCGCCCGGAATGCCCGCCACGATATCGGCGATGATCGCCTCCGGCGGCTCGCTGCGCGGGTTGTCGGAGGTGACCCACACGCGATCGGCGAGCCGCGCGGCGATTCCACCCATGAGGGGCCGCTTACCGCGATCGCGATCGCCGCCACAGCCGAAGACGACGGCGAGGCGTCCCGCCGGGCCGCGAAGCTTGCGCGCCGTCTCCAGTGTCCGCTCGAGCGCGTCCGGCGTATGGGCATAGTCGACGACCACGAGGAAGGGCTGACCCGCCTCGACGCGCTCGAACCGTCCCGGCACCGAGCCCACGGATCCGAGGGCGCTCGAGATCAGGGCCGGATCCATCCCGAGGGCGACGCCCACGCCGGTCGCGGCCAGCAGATTCTCGACATTGTGCTCGCCCACCAGCGGAGAAGAGATGTCCAGATGGCCGGCCGGCGTCCGCACATTCATGCGAATGCCCTCGGCGCCGGACGACCAGCGCGTGGGGCGCACGTCGGCACGGCCGCGGACGCCGTAGGTCAGGGTGTGGAGGGGCAGGTCGGCGACCATGGCCAGTCCCGATGGATCGTCGGCATTGACCACCGCCGTCCGCTTGGGCTTGCCCCCGGCCACGAGGAGAGCGAAGAGATGTCGCTTGGCGTCTCGGTAGGCCTCCATGGTCACGTGAAAATCGAGATGATCCTGGGTCAGGTTCGTGAAGACGGCTACGTCGAAGTCGATGCCCTCTACCCGCGACAGCGCCAGCGCGTGCGAGGACACTTCCATGGCCACGGCGGTGACGCCCTCGTCCACCATGCGCCGAAGCAGCCTCTGCGTCTCGAGCGCCTCCGGCGTGGTCTGGCCGGCGGGCATGCTGAGAGCGCCGATGCGGTACTGCACGGTGCCGATGAGACCGGTGCGTCGCCCCTGGGCGGCGAGCAGTCCGTCCACGAGATAGGAGGTCGTGGTCTTGCCGTTGGTGCCCGTGATCCCGATCACCGTCAGCGATCCGGACGGATGCCCGAAGTACGCGTCGGCGAGGCGGGCCAGCGCCTCGCGCGCGGAGGACACGAGCACGCGTCCCACGCTTCGCCCCTCCAGCAGATCCGGGCCCTCGAGAACCACCGCAGCCGCTCCTCGGGCAAGGGCATCCTCGACGTAGCGTCGGCCGTCCTGCTTGAGGCCGGGAATGGCCACGAAGATCTCGCCCGCCTCGACCTTTCGCGAGTCGTAGGCGACGCCTCGAATATCCGCGGGCAGCTGGCCCAGCACCCTCCTGTCAGCCAAGGCCTCGAGCAACCTCACCGTGGGCACGGGGTCTCCACTCATTGGCTCGCGGCCGGCTGACCAGCCGGACCGGCAAGCGTGAGGCGGCACGGCATGCCGATCGACATCGGCGAACCCGGCGGGGGAAATTGGGCGACGACCACGCCGTGCCCATGCACCTCGAGGGCCACGTCGAAAGGGGCGAGCGCGGCCATCGCGCGACGGAGCGAGCGGCCCTGAAGCGCGGGCATGACCCCCGACGCGTCGGACGCCTCCTCGAGGCTCGCCAGCCTGATCACCGGCGCCGCCCCCACCGCCTCGACGGCGCTCGAGTCGGCGCGCAGGATGGGCACGGGGGTAGTGCCGCGAGGCGGCACGTTCATGTGACGCAGCGCCTCTCGCCCGATGGCGGAGAAGATCGGCGCCGCGGCCTCGCTTCCCCACTTCTCGTTCTTGGGCTCGTCGAGCAGGACGATCATGGCCATCCGCGGATCGTCGGCGGGGGCGAAGCCCACGAAAGACAGAATGCCCGGCGCGTGCGAATAGCGGCGGGTGGCCGGGTCCATCTTCTGCGCGGTGCCCGTCTTGCCTGCCACTTCGTAGCCGGGGATGGCGGCGTTGTGCCCGGTGCCTTCGCGCACGACCGCGGTCATGATGGTGGTGAGCTCGCGCGCCGTCTCGGGCGAGATCACCTGGCGGATCGCCTTCGGCTCGAAGACGCTGGCCTCGCGGCCCTGGGCATCGAGCACGGCGCGAACGATCTGCGGCTGCATGAGCCGTCCCCCGTTGGCGATGGCCGCGAACGCCGAGAGAATCTGCACCGCGGTCACCGAGATTTCCTGGCCGATGGACATGGTGGCGAGTGACAGCGCCGACCACTTGGCGGGCGCGCGGAGCTGGCCGCGGCTCTCCCCGGGCAGGCCCAGTCCCACGGGCTGGCCGAAGCCGAAGGCCGTGATGTAGCGATAGTAGCGCTCCTTGCCGAGGAGCGTCCCTGCCTTGATCGAGCCCACGTTGGAGGAGTTCTGCAGGACCTCGCTGAAGGTCAGCCAGCCGAAGGGCTTCCAGTCGGAGATGACGGCCGTGGCAACCTTGATCTTGCCGTTCTCACCGTAGAAGCGATCGGTAGGCTTCACCACGCCTTCCTCGAGCGCGGCCGCGGCCATGATGACCTTGAAGGTCGAGCCCGGCTCGAAGGGATCGGTGATGGCGCGGTTGCGCCGCTGCTCGTCGGTGGCGGTGGCGAAGGCATTGGGATTGAACGTGGGACGGATGGCGAGGGCGAGGATCTCCCCCGTGCGGGGGTCCATCATGACCGCCATGGCGGCCTTGGAGCGGGTCCGTTGCCACGCGGCCTCGACCTCCTTCTCCGCCAGATACTGCAGGGTGGCATCGATGGTAAGGGCGACACCTTGGCCGGGCACTGATGGCCTGAGGACCGCCGGCGCGCCCGTGACGTCGCGGCCGAGCGCATCACGCTCCACGAGGGCCCGGCCCTCGGCGCCGGCGAGGTGGTGATCCCAGACCTGCTCGACACCGCTCAGACCCTTGCCGTCCAGCCCCTCGAAGCCCACCACCTGGGCGGCGAGCTCCCGGCTCGGATAGAGGCGCAGGCTCTCCTGGAGGAAGCCGAGGCCGGGATCGTTGAGCTCGCGCACGGCCTGCGCCACGGCGGGCGGCAGCTTGCGCTTGACCCAGACGAAGCGCTTGGAGGCATCCATGCGCTTGGCGATTTCCGAAGCCGGCTCGCGCAGGATGGGCGCCAGCCTGCGCGCGAGACGGGGAATGTCGTCGATGCGATGGGGCAGCGCGAAGAGCGACTCGGCGGCCGAGGACTCCGCCAGCACCTGCCCGGTGCGATCCACGATAGGCCCGCGCTTGGGCTTGAGGGCGATGGTCTTGGCGTGCTGGCTCTCGGCCAGCCGGGAGTACTCGTCGTGCTTGACGACCTGGAGATAGCTCAGCCGGAGCAGGATCCCGAGGAAGGCACAGGCGACGAACGCGGCAAAGACCAGCGTCCGGCTCCTCAGGCCCGCCGTCTGGATGGCCGTCATGGCGGCGGAGTGGCCTCGCCTCGCTTCATCCTAGTGGGACCCTTGCTGATCCGGGGACGCGGCGGCCACCGTACGCTCGATAGCCGCGGTGGTGCCCGACCCGCCGGCGACGAATTCGCGCGCGAGCTGCACCTGTTGCTGAGTCGGCGCGACCATGCCGAAGCGGGTCCGAGCCTCGACCTCGATACGCGCGAGCGACTGCAGGCTCGCCTTTTCCACGCGGAGCCGGCGATTCATCTCCTCGGCCTGGGTTCGCGCGGAGCGAAGGGCGTCCAACCGGTAGGATAGCCGCACCTGCTGCATGCGGAGCCCGACCAGACCCAGCACGAGCGCCACGAAGACGCCGGCCGCCGCCGCGCCGGCCAGCATGGCGCGAAGGCGCCGGCGATCGCTCTCGCGATGGAAGCGCGCGACCTGCTGATCGGCCGTGGACGGGGGCCGGAGACTGAGCGACAACTGGATCGGCATCGTGTGACCACTGCTTGGTTTCATCTCAGCCCTCGCCTCGCCGCCGTCTTGCCTGCGGCATTTCGCCTGCGTCTCGGCTCGCACATCCACTCAGCCCTCGCCTCGCCGCATTCTGGCCTGCGGCATTTCGCCTGCGTCTCGGCTCGCACATCGTGGCTCGCACATCAGGCCTCCATCCGCTGGAGAACGCGGAGCTTGGCGCTCCGTGCGCGCGGATTCTCTCTGGTCTCGTCATCCGACGCGGTGATCGGTGAGGGTTCGAGCGGAGCGAAACCGCGGTCGCGCAGGGCGCGGAAGGCGTGCTTGACAGCCCGGTCCTCGCCCGAATGGAAGGAGATCACCCCGAGGCGGCCCCCGCCCTCAAGAAGCTCGGGGGCGGCCCCCAGCGCCTCACGGAGCGCCTCCGGCTCTTCATTGACGACGATGCGGAGAGCCTGGAAAGTGCGCGTCGCCACATGCGTGCGACGCGACCACGCGGCACGGGGCACCCCGGCCTTGACCGCGTCCACCAGGTCAGCCGTGGTCTGGATCGGCACGCGGTGACGGCGCTCCACGATGCGCCGGGCGATGCGCCGGGCGTGACGCTCTTCGCCGTGGTCGAAGAGAATAGCCGCGAGCTCCTCCTCCGAGGCATCCGCGAGCAGCTCGGCGGCGGTGCGGCCCCGGCTGGGATCAAAGCGCATGTCGAGCGGCTCGTCCTTCTGGAACGTGAAGCCGCGCCCGGAACCCTCGAGCTGATAGGACGAGAGCCCGAGATCGAGGAGGACGGCCGCGGCCTGCTCCACGCCGGCCGCCCGCGCATGCTCCCGCAGGTCGCGGAAGCTGCCGCGCCGCAGGGTCACGCGGCCGCCGAAGCGAGCGAGACGCTCTCGCGCCCGCGCCAGCGCCTCCGGGTCGTGGTCGATGCCGAGCAGGCGCGTCTCCGTGCCGCCCGCATCCAACAGCCGCTCCGCGTGTCCACCCATGCCGATCGTCCCGTCCACCACCCAGCCCCCGTGTCGGGGGCGCAAGAGAAACGTCACTTCGTCGGCGAGGACCGGGAGGTGCGCCCCCTCCCGCTCCACACCTAGACGCCCTTTTCGGCCAGCTTCGCCTCGACGTCCTCGATGGGCGCCCCGATCTTGTCGCGCTCGTAGTGCGAGAAGCGCTCGCTGTTCCACACCTCGAAGCGCTCCTGCATGCCGATGATCAACGCGTCCTTGGTCAGACTCTCGCTCTGGCGCAGATCGAGAGGAATCTGGATTCGCCCCTGCGGATCGAAAATCACGTCCTGAGCCTTCGAGAGATATTGGTACTGAAAGGCGCGCCGGAACGGGTCGAGCCGTGGCAGACGACCCACGCGATCGGAGAGCTCGTTGAAGTTTCGTTCGGGGTACACGTCAAGGCCGCCACGTCCATTGGGAACGATGACGAGCTTGTCTCCAAATCCGTCGGCGAGGAGCTCCCGGAATTTCGCGGGAATGCTGAGTCGCCCCTTCGGATCCACCGTGTGTCTGAAATGTCCCCGAAACACGCGCTCCCCTTGGGGGAAAAATCTCTCCCCGGACAATAGATAGACACCACTTCATGGGATTTCATCCCACTAGCGGACCAATCTAAGGCCTGTAAAATTGGGTGTCAAGCAAAAACACCAATTTCTTTGCTAGATCCGGGGCACTTGAGAGGGACGACTGGTGGGGCCAGCCACGAGGTGAAGCTACCGCATCTGGGAGAGGGGACGGCTCAGCGCGGCTTGTAGTACTGCATCGCCTCCGGCATCCACGCTTCGATCTGCGTGATGCGGGTTGCGTCGGAAGGGTGGGTCGAGAGGAACTCGGGGGGCTTGCCCGATCCCTTGGCGGACAGCTCGGCCATGCGAACCCAGAGATCCCGCGCCGCGTGTGGGTCATAGCCGGCCTTGGCCATGAGGATGAGACCGAGATGATCGGCCTCCGACTCCTGGGCCCTCCCCCAGGGCAGAAGCACGCCCACCGAAGCTCCTGCACCGAGGGCCGCACTGACGCTCTGGACGACCAGCGGGTTGCCGGAGGAAAGCCCGGCCAAGGTCTCGACGACGACATTCGCGCCCATCTGCTGGCTCATGCGCTCGCCGCCGTGGCGCGCCACCACATGGCCGATTTCATGGCCGAGGACGGCCGCAAGTCCGTTTTCGTCCTTGGTGACGGGGAGAATGCCCGTGTAGACCGCAACCTTGCCTCCCGGCAGGGCGAAGGCATTGACCTGCTTGTCGTCCTGGATGAGCCGGTACTCCCACTGGTATTCCGGATGACCGGCGGCGGCTGCGATGCGCTTCCCCACCCGCGTGACCATCTCGCTCGAGGCGGCATCGTTGGAGAGCTTGGCCTTGCCCACGATTTGCTGAAAGGCCTGCACGCCCATCTCGCTCTCCTGCTGAGGCGAGATGAGCTGCAGCTGGGAGCGGCCCGTGTACGGCACCGTCTCGCAGGCGGCGAAAACGGTCGCCGCCATCATGGTTGCCACCATCGAGGAATAGGACGGGAAATTGCGCATGCGCGCATCCTACCAGATCGGCGCATTCCTCAGCATGACGTGGGTGGCCATCGTCGCCTCGGCCCGCGTCTTGCCCGCTTCGAGCTCGATACGAACCGACGCAATTCGCGCGGGATCGGTCGTGGAGAGGCCATGGTCGTCGAAATAGGCCAGCGTGAAGCGCCGCACGCCGTCGGCAATGGGCTGGGCGCCGCCCCCCGCGTCGCGCCGAAGCGTGTTTTCCCCGGCGCGGAGAACATAGGTCACCCGCTCGTGCGTCGGATCGATCACGCCATTGCCATTGAGATCGCCCTGGAAGACGATGCGGGCGGGCTCGGCGACGACCACGGCTTCTAGGCCGGCCGATGCGGGATCATAGCCGGCCTCGCGCAGCTCGCGCGCCATACGCTCGAGGGCCGCCCGGACCGCCTGCTGCGCCTCCACACGTCCGGAGCCCCAGCCGGAAGCCGCCAGGCCGGACTGGAGAATGCTGAGGGTGGCGGCCATGAGCAGCGCCATCACCGCGGTCGCGATGAGCACCTCGACCAGCGAATGCCCCGCCTGCTCCTGCTCACGCCGCCCGCCCATGCCGCAGACACTCGGCCGTGGCGGGGCGCGCGTCAATGTCCCTGTTTCGTGGCACCCCGCGACGAGACACGTATCCGTCAGGCGCCGGGGCGCGACTCCCTGTCCCCGGGCACGGAAGGCCGGAAGACGAGGTCGAAAGCCAGCCAGAGGGTCTTGGAGAACGGAAAGAAGAGAACGGGGAGGAGGATCATCAGAGCGATGCCGCCCCAGAAGATGCCGTCCCAGGGCGGGTGCGGCCAGGTCAGGAGCACCACGGCCACCAGCCCGGCCACGAAGGCGAGCTCGGCCGCGATCAGGTTGAAGAGCACGGCGCCCAGGTAGTATCCCTGCTCGCCACGCTCGAAGTAGAGCCCGCAGACGGGACAGCTCTCGCGCACGTCGAACCAGGAGCGGAGCACACCCGCTCCTCCGCAACGAGGGCAGCGCAGGAGCACGGCGCGCCCAAGAAGCCGCGCCACCCGTCCGCCCTGCCCCACCCGCTCGGCCTCAGTCCAGGATGGGCCTGGGCGGGTCCGTCGAGTAGTCGTAGAAGCCCCGGCCCGTCTTGCGCCCCAGATCGCCCCGCTTGACTCGCTTCTCGAGCTCCTTGGGCGGCCGATCGTTCTCGTTCTTCGTCAGCTCATACGTCTCGAGCCGCGCGTTGTAGCCGATGTCGAGGCCGGAAAGGTCACCCAACCGGAAAGGTCCGAGCGGGTGATTGAGGCCGAGCTCCACGGCCTTGTCGATGTCGGCGTGATTGGCCACTCCCTGCTCGAGGCAGTAGTAGGCTTCGCGCACGAGGGCGCGCAGGATGCGGTTGACGAGGAAGCCGGGCAGCTCCTTGCGCAGGATCACGGGCTCCCGCCCGCTCCGCCGCGTCACCTCGGCCGTGATCTCCACCGTCTCCTCGGTCGTCCCCTGCCCCTTGACCACCTCGACGAGCTTCATGACGAGGGGCGGGAAGAAGTAGTGCATGTTGACGCACTTCTCGGGGCGCTTGGTCGAGGGCGCGATCTGCGAATTCATGAGCGTGGAGGAGTTGGTGGCGAGGATCGCGTGGGGCGGGCAGAAACGGTCGAGCTTCGCGAAGCATTCCTTCTTGGGCTCGAGGCGCTCCACGATGGCCTCGATGACGAAGTCGGCGTCGCGGGCGGCCTTCTCGAGATCGGGCTCGAGTCTGACGCGCGCGATGGCCTCTTCCATCTGGTCCTTCGTCATTTGACCCTTCTGCACGCGCCGCTCGAGCTGCTTGCGGTTGCCCGCCATGCCCTTCTGAAGCAGGTCCATGGAAAGATCGTTCAGCGTGAGCTGATAACCGTGCAGGGCCGACTGCATGGCGATCTGCGCACCCATCTGCCCCGCACCTACCACGAGGATCCTCTTCACATCGTCGGCGGTCATGGCGTCTCCTCGCTCGTCGAGCGGCGGGTCAGTTGAGGGGCGGCGTGAGCTCTCGCCAGGGCTGGGCGCGCTCGAAAGCGTGGGCGGCGCGCAGCACCGTCACGTCGTCGAAGCGGCGACCCACGATCTGCAGGCCCACGGGAAGCTTGTCCGCGGTGAAGCCGGCGGGCACCGAGCAGGCGGGCTGGCCCGTCATGTTGAAGGGGTACGTGAACGGGATCCACTCGTACGGCTCGGCGGGACGGCCCGCAATCTCGTTCGGGTTGTCGAGGCCGATCTTGAAGGGCGGGCAGGCCACGGTGGGGGTGAGCATGAAGTCATAGGTCTCGAAGAGCCGGCGCGGGTGCTCCCACCACGCCATGCGCTCGAACCAGGCCTGAGCGTAGGTCGTGGGACCCCAGGCCAGGGTCTCGTCGATGAGGGCGGCGAGCCCGGCGTCGATGTCGGCACGCCGCTCCGCCAGGTAGGGCGCGAGGCGCGCCGCCACGCCTCCACAGAAGATCGCCTTCCACGGCTGACGAGGGGAGGGCCAGCGCGGATTCACTTCCTCCACGCGGCAGCCGAGCTCGCGAAAGCGCTTGGACGCGCGCGCGCACACCGCCACGACCTCGGGATCCACCAGCTTGGCGTAGCCGGGATCGGGCACCCACGCCACGCGCAGTCCCTTGAGCGAGCCCTTGAGGGCCTTGACGTAGTCCACGCGCTCGGCAGGCAGGGAGAAGGAATCACGCGAGTCGGGACCGGCGCACACGTTCATCATGAGCGCAGCGTCGGTCACCGTCCGCGTCATCGGACCAATGTGCGAAAGGCTCCACACCGCGCTGCCCGCCTGGATCGGAATGCGTCCGTAGGAGGCCTTGTGACCGACGATGCCCGCGAAGGACGCGGGAATCCGGATGGAGCCTCCGCCGTCGGTGCCGATGGCGAGGGGCCCCAGGCCGGCGGCCACCGCGGCGCTCGCGCCGCCGCTGGAGCCGCCCGGGGTGCGGTCGAGATTCCACGGATTCCGCGTCACGCCGAAGAGAAGGTTGTGGGTGGCTCCGATCCAGCCGAAGGTCGGCGTGTTCGTCTTGCCGAGCTGTATCGCGCCGGCCGCGAGCATCCGCTCGACGATGGGGGCGGTCTCCGTCGGTACGTTGTCGGCATAGAGCCGCGTCCCGAACGTGGTCCGGATGCCCTTGGTCAAGACGAGGTCCTTGGTGGAAAACGGCACGCCGTGGAGCGGGCCCAGCTTGGTCCCCTTCTTCCCCAGGGCCCGCTCGGCCGCGCGGGCATCCCGCATGGCCTGCTCGGCCGTGAGAGTCACGAAGGCGTTCAGGGTCGGGTTCAGGCGGTCGATTCGGGCGAGCACCTCCTTCATCACCTCGACTGGCGAGACCTTCTTTCGCCGAATGGCGGCGGCCATCTCCGAGGCCGGCATCCAGCACAGCCCATCCGAAGCCATGTCTACTTCCTCCCGTTGAGAGTGTGGTCAGGCGCCGCGCAGGCGCGGGTCCAGGGTGTCGCGAAGGGCATCCCCGAGCAGATTCGACCCGAAGACGGCGAGGCTGATGGCGATGCCGGGGAAGAGCACGAGCCACGGCGCCTTCTGCGCGTATTCGGCGGCGGAGACGGAGAGCATCCGTCCCCACGAGGGATACGGCTCGGGAACGCCGAGGCCGAGAAAGGACAGCGCGGCCTCGGTGAGGATCGCGCTGCCGAGCTGGGCGGTCCCGAGAACGATGAACGGACCGACGGTGTTGGGCAGGATGTGGCGGAAAGCGATGCGCAGATGCGTGAGGCCGAGGGACCGCGCCGCCTCGACATATTGGAATTCGCGGATCGAGAGCACGCTCGAGCGGATGACGCGGGCCGCGCGCGGCATGATCGGGATCGAGATGGCGAGGATGACGTTCGGGATGGACGGGCCGAGGGCGGCGGCCATGACGAGGGCGAGCACGAGCAGGGGCAGACCCTGCAGAATGTCCATGAAGCGCTGGACGACCAGATCCGTCTTGCCCCCCACATAGCCCGACAAGAGCCCGATGATGCCCCCGAGGAGCGAGGCGACCAGGGTCGAGCCCAGACCCACGAGGAGGGAGACGCGGGCCCCGTGCAGGATGCGGGAGTAGATGTCGCGTCCGAGGTGATCGGTGCCGAGCCAGTGCGCGGCGCTCGGGGGGGCGAGAGTGGCGGCGGCATTCGTCGCGATCGGATCGTGGGTCTGCAGCACGTTGGCGAAGATCGCCGTGAACACGATCACGAGCATGATGAAGCCGCCCGCGGCGCCCAAGGGCTTCTTGCGGCAGAAGCGAAGAAGCGTTTCCGGCCAGCCCCGATCCGACCGCGGCGCGGGGAGCGCCACCACCACCATCCCGCTAGTTGCCATAGCGCACCCGCGGATCGAGCACGCCGTACAGCATGTCCACGGCGAGGTTCGAGATGATCACGACCATGGCGATGAACATGACGAGCGTCTGCACGATCGGATAGTCGCGCCACAGGATGGCCTGCACGAGAAAGCGCGCGATGCCGGGCAGGTTGAACACCGTCTCGGTGACCACGAGCCCGCCGATGAGGAACGCGAACTCGATGCCGATGACGGTGACCACGGGCAGGATGGCGTTCTTGAGGGCGTGATTCCAGATCACCGTGCGCTCTCCCTGCCCCTTGGCGCGCGCCGTCCTGATGTAGTCCTCGCGCATCACTTCGAGCAGCGCCGAGCGCGTGATGCGCATGATCAGGGCGGACGAACGATAGCCGACCGCGAGCGCGGGCAAGGCGAACTGGATCATGTGGAGCTTGAGGTTCTCGCGGGCCGGCACGTAGGTCATGGGGGGTATCCAGCCTATCCAGGCCACGAGGGCGAGGATGATGACCATGCCGAGCCAGAACGACGGCATGGACAGCCCGGCCAGGCTCACCACGCGCAGGACATAGTCGAGCGTGCTGTCCTGGCGGACGGCGCTGATCACGCCCGTGGGCACCCCGAGCAGCACGGCCACGATCATGGACAGCGTGGCCAGCTCGATGGTGACGGGAAGGAGCGGCCGGATGATCTCCCACGCCGGCAGGTCATACCGATAGGACTTGCCGAGGTCGCCGGTGGCCATGTTGCGCATCCACTCCACGTACTGGGCCCACAGGGGCTTGTCGAGTCCGAGCTCCTTCTCGATGGCCACACGCTCCGAGGGGTTCACGTAGCCGCCGGTCGAGAAGAGGATGTCGACGATATCCCCGGGGGCCAGGCGCAGGAGGACGAAGATCACCAGCGACATCCCGAAAAGGGTGAGCGCCGCGATGCCGAGGCGCTGGGCGAGGTAGGTCTTCACTCCCCGGAGACTACTTGTCTCGCCACACGTCCTGCATGCGGCCGAAGTTGTAGATGTTGTTCTGCGGGATCATATTGTGCACGTAGGGCCAGTGGGAGAAGTAGTCGAGCTTCCAGTCCAGGATGGGCCGCGGCGCCTCCTCCTCGACCTTCCTCTGGAGCGCCAGAACCAGCTCGAGCCGCTTCTGCTGGTTCACCTCCTGGGACTGCTGGTCGATCATCTTCCCCACCTGCTCGCTGCAATACTGGCTGTAGTTGCGGGGCGAGCCGCAGGCGTAGTTCTCGTAGAAGTTGGCGTCCGGGTCGTCGATGCCCAGGCCCGTCAGGTTGGCGCCGATCTGGTAGTC
>Ga0137403_10000684_pt1 | contig 43746 bp, 41 predicted proteins | sample CZOMad2_1_16fung_FD_122057 | JGI IMG/M metagenome (GOLD analysis project Ga0137403, IMG submission 122057) | Vadose zone soil fungal communities from Angelo Coast Range Reserve, California, USA - CZOMad2_1_16fungal (Hybrid Assembly) | ecosystem: Environmental > Terrestrial > Soil > Vadose zone...
TGGTACATTTCCGCGTGGAGGAGACGATCATGCCGGTGACGATCACTCTGCAGACGCTGACGGCCAATGAGGTAGTCGAGAAGCTCCGGGCGCTTCGAGCCCGGCAGCCGGTCAAGTACTGGGCGTTCTACTCGAGCCAGCTCGGCGGGATCGTGACCGACCCCGCGCTGATGATCATCCCGTTCGACGACCACATGGTGCACCGCGGCCACGGGATCTTCGACACGGCGGCGATCGAGGCCGGCAAGATCTACGACCTCGAGGCGCACCTCGATCGCTTCATCCGGTCCGCCCGGAACTCGAAGCTCCGGCTTCCGGCCCGGGACGAGATGCGCGACATCATCGTGCGGACCACCGCCGCGAGCGGGCGGCGCGAGGGCTCGATCCGCTACTGGGCTTCGGCGGGGCCGGGCAGTCTCGGCCTCACGCCGGCCGCCGGCGCCGAGCCCGGCTTCTTCGTCATGATCTCGGCCGGCCTCGCCTATCCCGACAGCTGGTACGCGCAGGGGCTCCGGGTCATGACGACGACCTATCCGATCAAGCCGCCCCTCTACGCGGTCACCAAGAGCGTCACCTACCTGCCCAACGTCCTCATGCAGATGGAGGCGCAGGAGCGCGGTCTCGACAACGGTGTGTTCATCGACGAGGCCGGCAACGTGGGCGAGAGCTCGAACATGAACGTCGCGTTCGTGAGCGCCGACGGCACGCTCAAGCACCCGAAGTTCGACCACATCCTGTCCGGCTGCACGTCGCTGCGCTTGCTCGAGCTCGCGACCGCGCTCCAGGGGCCCCGCCTCATCAAGGGCATCGAGGTCTGCGACATTCCGGTGGCCGAGGCCCGCGCGGCGCGCGAGATGCTGCTGATCGGAAGCTCGGTCAAGGTCGCGCCGATCGTCGAGTGGGACGGCAAGCCCATCGGCGACGGCAAGCCCGGCCCCATTGCCCGCGCGCTCCGCGAGCTCCTGACCGAAGACATGCGCTCCGGGCGTGACCGCCTGATCGAGGTGCCCTACTGAGGGCGCCGGAGGTCGGTGGCCAGGAGGCCGAGCGCCACCAGCACGACCGCGACGGCGCTCAGCGTCAGCGATAGCTCGACGCCGATCAAGGCACCCAGCACGCCGACCGTCAGCCCGCTGCCGGCGCGCAGCCCCATCATCGAGGTGTTGAACAATCCCACGACGCGGCCGCGCAGGCTCGGCGGCGCCAGGATCTGAACGACCGCCTGCGCCATCGACGTGAACGCGATGTTGAAGATGCCGGCGAGCACCAGGAGCGCCACCGCCGCCGCGTAGCCGTGGACGAACGGAAAGATCGCCATCACCGCGCCCCAGATGGCCGCGCACACGATGGCCCCGCGCACGCCGCCCTGCAGGAGCGCGACGCTTTCCAGGACGACGGCGCCGATCACGGCGCCGGCCGCGTTGGCGCCGAACAGCACGCTGTACCAGACGTCGGCCTCCTCGGAGCCGTGATGGTGCGCGTACTCCGGCATCTGGGCCTGGAACGCGGTGCCGACGAAGAACGACGTCGCGCCCGCCAGCACGATCATCCGGATGATGCGCGGCTCGGAGCGCACCTCGGCCAGAAGGCGCCCGGCGTCGGCGAGGCCGAGTCGCGACGCCGGCCGACGCTCACCGCCGCCGCTCGGGTGCCCGGTGTACGGCATGCGGAACAGGTAAAGCGTGAGCGGCGCGTACAGGACTACGTTGACGAGCAGCGCCACGCCCGGCCCCAGCGCGAGCATGAGACCGCCGCCGACGGCGGGGCCGACCAGCATGGAGAGGTAGCGGCTGATCGCGTTGAGACGGATCGCGCTGGGCAGATGCTCGGCGCCCACGATGTCGTGGACGATGAGCTGGATGGACGGTGACGCGATGACGCCGGCCAGGCCGTGGGCCATCAGGAGCGCGGCCGCGTGCCACGCCCGCAGCGTGCCGCTCAGGAACAGGGCGCCCCATGCGAGCGACACGAGCATCAGCAATCCCTGTGAGACCTGGATGAGCCGGCGGCAGTCGAACCGATCGGCGAGGGCGCCCGTGTACACGGAGAGAACGAGGAACGGGACCCAGTGGCTGATGACGGCGAAGCCACCGAGGCTCGGCGAGTGGAACGACTCGAAGATGACCCAGTAGCTGGTGACGTGCTCGATGCTCTCGGCGGTCATGCCGAGGAGCGCCAGCAGGAAGTAGTTCCGATAGTCGCGGTGGTAGAGCGCGCCGAACTTCGTGGCGGCCGCCGGCGCGGCCTCCCGGAGGCTCATCGCCCGCTGTCGCTCACCTCGAGCACGATCTTGCCGGTCTGCGCGTCGCTCAGCATGTACCGGTGCGCGTCGGCCAGCCGCTCGAACGGGAAGGTGCGGTCCAGCACGGGCTTGAGGGCGCCCGTGGCGACGGCGCCCAGCAGGTGCGCCGCGAACCGCTCGCTGCACGCCAGCGACTCCTCCGGCGTGCGCGTGCGGAAGGTGACGCCGATGATGCTGGCGCGCTTGCGGGCGATCTCGTCGAGATCGCAGTCGCCGACCCGCCCCGCGTTGCGGCCCACGCTCACCAGCCGCGCCTTGAGCGCGAGCACCTGGATGTTGTCGGCCAGCATCGGGCCGCCGACGTGGTCGATGATGACGTCGACGCCGCGGCCGGCGGTGGCGCGCATGACGGCGTCGACCCACTTGCCGGCGTCGCGCGTGTCGACGACCTCGTGCGCGCCGAGGGCACGCAGCGCGGCGGCCTTCGCCGGGGTCCGCGTGGTCGCCAGCACGGGGTTCGCGCCGATGTGGCGGGCGATCTGGATCGCCGCCGTGCCGACGCCCGAGGGCCCGGCGGTGACCATGACGGACTCGCCCGGCTTGGCGGCCCCGTTGGTCACCAGCGCGTCGTGGGCGGTGACGAAGACGTTGGGAATGGCCGCGGCCTCGGCCCACGACATGCCGTCGGGAATCCGCATCAGGGCTCGCTGCGGGGCGGCAACGAGATGGGCGTAGCTGCCCACCGAGCGGCCCATGACCCGGTCGCCCGCTTTCCAGCCGCTCACCCCTTCGCCGAGCGCGGCGATCTCGCCCGCGAACTCGGTGCCGGCCCGCGCCGGGGCGGCCGCCGCGCCCGCCCGCAGCGCCGCGCCGCGGATCAGCTCGCCGCGATTCGTGCCGGCGGCGCGAACGGCAACGACGACCTGGCCCGGCCCGGCGACCGGGACGGGACTCTCGCGCAGCTCGAACACCGCGCCTTCGGGGCCGGGAACGGCGAACCACGCTTTCATGGTCCGTGTCATGGCGCGGCGGGCGCCTCCGACGCCGGTACGAGCTGGGAGAGCGGCATGCGCGCCTTGATCTGCTCGTCCCAGCCGCGGGCGCGCACGTCCATCATCAGCCCGTCTGGACCCTTGTACTTGCGGTTGACCTTGGTGCTGCCCGGGCACTCCGTGCAGCTCGCCGTCTCGAGCGTGGCGCACGTCTGCTCGACGTCGTCGACGTAGAAGCCGATGTGATGGATGCCCTTGACCGTGGACGGGCCGTCACCCAGGTTGGGTGTGTCCTCGCCGCCGTACTTGAGGATCGCGAAGTAGATGTAGCCGTCGCTCAGCCACACACCCTCGGCGCCCGTGTCGGCCGGCGTGCGCCGCAGCTCGGTCAGTCCGAACACGCTCTTGTAGAACTCGGCGGTCTTCGCCGGGTCGTCGGTCGACAGCGCGATGTGCTTGATCCTCGCCATGACGCCTTCCTTTCTTGTGAGCGGCCTGGTGAACGGCGCGAGCGACGCGCTCCGCCGATCAGCGGAGCGCGGGGACGTCGGCCTTCACGATGAAGTGCTTCTGGGCGGTCGGCATGTCGACCTCGATCGGCTTCGGGTTCATCGAGGCGCAGCCGAACAGCAGGAGGACGACACCGAGCGAGGCGTACCGGAACACCGCCATGACTTCCTCCTGCCGCGAAAGGTGAACGGCAGGATACGAGCGACGTCGTTTTCTGTCAAGGGGAGCGCGGGTTCCGGAAAAAAACGAACGGCGCGGACCGGTCCGCGCCGTTCAGAGGGTTGCCGAAACGGGACTCGACGCTACTCGGACTGCGGCTCGCGCGAGCGGTCGCGCGAGGGGCCGAAGCTGAGGTTCAGCACCTGCTTGTTGTAAACGGCCTGGCCGTTCTCGAACGTGACCTGACCGGCCGGGTACTGCGGCTCCGTCGGCCCCATCTGGGGCTGGATGCCCGAGGCCTGTCCGGCGACCTGCGCGCCGCTCTGCGTGGCCACGCACGGCGCGAAGTTGGTGCCCTCGGCACCGTACGAGCCGCCGCACCAGGCCCCGCTGGGCGCCGCCTGGGCGAAGGCCATCGCTGGGATGACCAGCGCCACTGCCGCCAACGCTACGACTCCCGTCCACCTCATATCGCACTCTCCGTCGGTTGGGGATTCACTGCAGTCAACTCCGCTCCGCCGTACCGTTCCGAGTCCGCGTGCAATCGGTATCCTGCGAGCGGATCCGGAAAGTGCAACGCGGGTGCCAGGCCCCGCGCCACGGGGCGAACGTCACTCCGGTGCGGACTTAGGGGGCGGAACGGGCGCGCGCGCGAGGCCGCGAGGACCGCCGCTGCCAGGAAATGCCACCGATCGGTGCCGGTCTGACAGGAAGCTCACATCGCGCAAACATTGCGAGCACGCGGCGCCGTGCACTACGCTGGCGTTCGTGGTCCGGAACTGGATCGATCGCAATCTGCTCGCGCTCGCGCGCGAGATGCGTCTGTCCTACCTGCCGCCGCTCATGGTCTACGTCGCGGCCGGGATCGCCGGGCTCACCGGGATCGTCGGGACGTTCTTCGTCAAGGAGCGGCTCGGGCTCTCGGCCGAATTTCTGGCCGCGCTCGGCTTCTGGGCGGGCCTGCCGTGGGCGCTCAAGGTTCCGCTCGGCCATCTCGTCGACCTGATCTGGCGATGGAAAGCGGCGATGGTTTTCGTCGGCGCCGGGCTGATCACGGCGAGCCTGGTGATCATGATCGGCCTCCTGGCCGCGCCCGCGTCGATGGGCGCGTGGTGGAGCGTCGAAGCGTGGTTCGTCGCCGGCGCGCTCCTCTCGCCCATCGGGTACGTCGTGCAGGACGTCGTCGCCGACGCGATGACCGTCGAGGCGGTGCCGCGCTTCGATGGCGACGGCCGGCCGATCGGCTTGGCCGAGCGCAAGTCCATGAACACGACGGTTCAGACGCTCGGCCGGGTCGCCATCATCGGGGGCACCGTGCTCGTCGCGCTCGCCAACGTGTACCTGCTGCGCGGGGCGGCCGAGATGCCGGAGGCCGAGAAGACGCTGGCCTATCTCCGCGTCTACGAGCTGGCGCTGATCATTCCGGTGGTGTCGGTGCTCGGCGTGGTGCTGGGAATGGCGCTCGCATGGCGGGACGCGAGGCGGCTCAGGGCGAAGGGTTTCGCGCGGGCCGAGCTGCGCCGGATGCTGAACCCGCACGGCGAGCGTCCCCCGGTCAACTGGTGGATCCTCGGCGGCGGTCTGGCGTTCGCCGTCATCTCGCTCGGCGTCGGGGTCGGCCAGCTTCCGGGTGCGGAGGAGATCGTGTTCAGCCTGTCGATGGCGATCGTCCTCTTCCTGATCTGGCGGCTCACCGGGGAGCTGGAGCCGGACGCGCGCCACGTGCTGGTGGGCACCGCGATCGTGGTCTTCGTATTCCGGGCGCTGCCCGGCCCCGGGGCCGGCTCCACGTGGTGGATGATCGATCGCCTGGGGTTCGATCAGCAGTTCCTCGCCACCCTGTCGCTGATCGGGAGCGTGCTCACGCTGGCCGGGCTGTTTGTCTTTCGCCGGTTCATGGCCGAGCGGTCCATCGCCTACATCGTCGGGTTCCTCACCGTCGCGGGCACGCTGCTCGGGCTGCCGATCGTCGGGATGTTCTATGGCCTGCACGAGTGGACGGCCGCGCACACCGGTGGCCTCGTCGATGCGCGCGCCATCGCCCTCATCGACACGGCGCTCGAGTCGCCGCTGGGCCAGATCGCGATGGTGCCGATGCTGGCGTGGATCGCCAATTCCGCGCCCGACCGGCTGAAGGCGACCTTCTTCGCCGTCATGGCATCGTTCACGAACCTCGCGCTGGCGGCGGCGCAGCTCGGCACGAAGTACCTGAATCAGATCTTCGTCGTCACCCGCGAGGTCCGGGATGCCACGGGCGCGGTAAGGGCGCCGGCCGACTACAGCGAGGTCGGGACGCTCCTCGTGGTGACGACGGTGCTCGGGCTGGTGGCCCCGCTCCTGACCATCTTGCTCGTCAAGGCCAGCCGCTTCCGAAGCGCCTGACCGCCCCCGGAGCAGCCGAACAGTGTTCCGCGGGCCGCCGAACCGTGTTACGGTTGCGTGCCGGAGTCAAATACCTCTTCAACGAGGAGCCTTGATGCCTGACGACAAAGGGTCGATCCCCGAGCAGTCCGGACTGAGCCGCCGCGAGACGCTCAAGCTCGTCGCGGCCGTCGCCGCCTTCGGCGCCGCCCTCGGCGTCCGCCCAGCCAACTCACTTGCCCAGGCCAAGAGTGAAGGCAAGGCCGACGCGAAAGGTGATGGTAAGGGCGACGCGAAAGGTGATGGCAAGGGCGCCGCGAAGAGCGAGGGGAAGGGCGCCGCGAAGAGCGAGGGGAAGGGCGCCGCGAAGGGCGAAGGCAAGGGCGCCGCGAAGGGCGAAGGCAAGGGCGCCGCGAAGAGTGAGGGCAAGGGCGACGCGAAAGGTGATGGCAAGAGCGAGGGCAAGGCGACCGGCAAGTAAGGCGCACTGCTCTGATCGGTCACGACTGAGGGCACGGTCGTTCCTTACGGCGATCCGATAGCCCGGGTCGACTTCAGCCTCCGGCGTGACAGCCCGTTCTCGTACGTCTGCAACGCCTGCAACCGGTGTTGCCACGGTAAGGCGATCCGGATCGGGGCGTACGAGGCGCTCAGGCTGTCACGCCGGCTGGGCATCAGCACCACCGAGTTTTTTTCCCGCTACACCGAGGCCGGCGGCACTATTCTGCTGACCCGCGCCGACGACCGGGGCTGCGTCTTCCTCGGGCCGCGGGGCTGCACGGTTCACCCCGACCGCCCGCTGGCCTGCCGTCTCTATCCGCTCGCGCGCTGGATCGCTCCCGACGGCGACGAGAGCTTCGGCCATCTCCAGCCTCACCCCGAGACGGCGGGCGTCTACGGGACCCGCGGAACCGTGAACGACTTCCTGACCTCCCAGGGGCTGCCGCCGTACTTCGCGATGGGCGACCGCTACGGCGCGCTCTACGACCGGATGGTGTCGATCATGGAGCGCCTCGACCCGGCGGAAAATTCCGAGCGCAGGGCGGAGCGGCGCGCGGAGATCGACGAGCTCGATCCGGGCACCATGGCGAGCGCGTGGCTCGACGTCGACGCGACCGTCGGCGCCTACTGCCGCGAGCGCGCCCTGGCCGTGCCGGTCGAGATCGACGCGCTCGTCGACCTGCACCTCAAAGCGATCGGTGCCTGGCTCGACGCGCTGGAGACGCGCCTGCCCACGTAGGCTACGGCGAGGATTTCTCGAGCGTGTAGCCCTTGTCCGTCATGCACCGCCGGTAGCGATCCTGGTTGACGCTGATCTGCGGTCCGTCGGGTCTCTGCGTGACGATGCGCGCGTCGAAGAGACAGTCGGTCTTGTCGCGCTCCTTCTGCTCCGTCGTGGCGCCCGGCCTGGTGTAGACATAGCTGTCGGCGCCGGCACACCCGCCGGCAAGCAGGACCGCGGCGAGCAACGTTCGTGTGTTCATCGGCTCTGCGCCCCCTTTGCTGAAATTGTCGACGGGTTCCGGCCCGCCTGCGCCACCACCTCGAGGAGTCCGGCGCCGTAGCGGGCGGCCTTGTACGGGCCGACGCCATGAGCCCGCTCGAGCTCGACCAGATCGCGCGGCCGCAGCGCGGCGATGTCGCGCAGCGTTCGATCGCTGGCCACGATGAAGGGCGCCACGCCCTCGGCCCTCGCCACCGCGAGGCGGTGGCGGCGGAGCGCCTCGAAGAGGACCAGCGCCTCCGCGTCCGGCTGGGCCGCGTCACGGCCCGGGTGCGCCGGCACGGGCTCGACGACCAGCGCCTGCCTCGGCCGGGCGACTTGCTCGGCGCGCTCGCGTCGAGACGCCGCGGCCGGCAGGAGCAGGCGGGCCGGGCGCTCGCCCTTCATCACGGCGCGGCCATCCTCCGTCAGCGTCACGACCGGCCGATCGACACCGGCAAAGCTCACCCAGCCGGCCGACACACAGCGGCGGAGCAGCGCGAGCAGCCACGCCGCTCCGTGTTCCTTGAGGTTGCCGAAGGTCTGAAACTTCGTGAGGCCGGCGCGCTCGAGCCGCTCGTCCGCATCACCGTGGACGAGCTTGACGGCGAGGCCGAGCCCGAAGCGCCCGTGCACGCGCGCGACGCCCGACAGCGCCTTGCGCACGATCAGCGTGTCGCGCTCGGGGTCGCCCGCCTCGGGCTTCTCCCCCAGCGCCAGGCACACGTCGCAGCGGCCGCAGCCCGCGAGCGTCTCGGCCTCGTCGCCGAAATATCGCAAGATCGCGTCGTGGCGGCAACTGCCGCCCTCGGCCCAGCGAATCAGCTCGAGGAACATGCTCCACTTGTGCTCGAGCACTGCGCGGTCCGGCGGCGCGTCGCCGGCGCCCCGCTCGAGTAGCGCCCGGCGCAGCGGCAGGTCGCGCGCGCCGATCAGGAGCAGGCCCAGCGCGGGCGCGCCGTCGCGCCCCGCCCGGCCGACCTCCTGGTAGTACGCCTCGACCGACCCGGGGGGACCGAGGTGGATCACCGCCCGAACGTCCGGACGGTCGATCCCCATGCCGAAGGCGTTGGTCGCCACCACGATGTCGAGGTCACCCCCGGCGAAGTGGCGCTGCGCGGCCTCGCGCGTCTTCGGGGCGAGGCCGGCGTGGTACGCGCGAGCCCGCCAGCCTCGCGCCGCCAGCCGCGCGCTCTCGTCCTCGGCCTGCTTGCGCGTGGGCGCGTAGACGAGCGCCGTCCCGCGACCTCGCCGGGGGCCACCGAGCGCCTCCGCCAGCGCGCCGTCGACGAGCCGCTCGCGCTCGCGGCGGCCGCCGACCTCCGCCGCGCGCAGCGCGAGGTTGGGCCGGGCGAAGCCCCGGACGATCTGGGGTGTGTCGGGCGGCAGACCGAGCCGGGCCAGGATCTCGTCGCGCACGATCGGCGTCGCCGTCGCCGTGCACGCCAGCACGCGCGCGTGGGACAGGTCGGCCAGGAGCGCCCCGATCTCCAGGTATTCCGGACGGAAGTCGTGGCCCCACTCGCTGATGCAGTGGGCCTCGTCGATCGCCACCAGGGGGCAGTCGATCTCGCGGATGAGGCCGCGGAATCCCGGGAACACCAGCCGCTCCGGCGCCACGTACACGAGCGCGAACTCTCGCCGCGCCAGCCCCGCCATGCGGCGCCGCATCTCGGCCGCCTCGAGCGTCGAGGCGAGATAGGTCGCCCGCACGCCGCGCGCCTCGAGCGCCCCGACCTGATCGGCCATCAGCGCCACGAGCGGCGACACGACGAGGGTCGTGCCGGTGAGGATCGTGGCCGGCAGCTGGTAGCTGAGGCTCTTGCCGCCGCCGGTCGGCGCCACCAGCAGGAGCCGTCCGGCCGCGAGCAGCGTCTCGATCGCCTCGCGCTGTCCGGGTCGGAACGCCGAATAGCCCAGCCGACCAAGCGCGATCTCGAGGTCGCTCACTCGTCACCCGTCACGCTTTGTGATATAGCAGACCCGACTCGTCACCGACAACGCGTCCATGAAACTGGTCATCAAGTTCGGCGGCTATCAGGAGCCCGCGTCCGTCCACAACCGCGCGGCGGCGCGCTTCGGCGAGCTGCTCGAGCAGCGGCTCGGCGATCAGGTCGACTTCGAGCTGATCGGCAGCATCCTCAAGCTCGGCCGCCCGTCGGGCGATCTGGTTCCGATGGTCGAGCGCGGCGAGCTGTCGTTCTGCTACATGTCCACGGTGCGCTTCTCGCGGGCGGCGCCGGAGCTGCAGCTGCTCGAGCTCCCGTTCATCGTCGAGGACCGCGGTGCCGCGTTCCGGGCGCTCGACGGCGAGTACGGCGACATCGCCCGGGAGCGGGTTCACGACCGGACCGCCTGCCGGCTCCTGGGATACTGGGACAACGGCTTCCGCCACCTCTCGACCCGCGTACGGCCGATCCGCGCGCCCGAGGATTGTCGCGGGATCCGCATCCGCACGCAGATGAGCGAGCTGCACGGCGAGGTCTTCAAGGCACTCGGCTTCGAGCCGATCGCCTCGGACGTCAAGGAGTTCGTGGAGCAGATCGCCGGCGAGCGGTTCCAGGCTCAGGACAATCCCCTCACGAACATCTACAACTTCGGCGTTCACCACCACCATCGCTACATCACGCTCAGCGCGCACTTCTGGGGCGCGTCCGCCATGGTGTGCAATGCCGAGCACTACCGCGGCTGGCCGCGGGACGTGCAGGCCGCGGTGGATGCGGCGGCCCGCGAGGCTACCGCCTTTCAGCGGCAGCTCGCGGCCGCCGAGGACGAGGCGATCTTGAAGATGCTCGACCCGGCCCGGAACGACGTGATCCGGCTCACCGACGTCGAGCGCGCGGCGTTCATGCGCGCCGTGGAGCCGGTGCTGGCGAAGTATCGCCGGGAGCTCGATCCGACGCTGTTCGCCTACCTGGGCGTCTGACGCACCCCGGCGGCCGGCTCACCGGCCCTTCAGCTTCAGGTCCTCGTAGGGCGACAGGTACGGATGGCCCGTGATCGTGGGCAGCTCCGCCATCCGCGATCCCACGCCGGTCAGGAACGCGGGCTCGACGATCGAGGCGAACATCGCCCGCTCGTACATGAGCTGCTGGATCTTGTGCAGCGTCGCCTCGCGCCGCTTCCTGTCCATCTCCGCGGCCTGGTCGCGGAAGAGCGCGTCGATGTCGGGTACCCACCGTAGGACCGGATGCCGGTCGAGAGCACGAACGCCTCGATCCGGGTCGCCGCACGTCTCCGGCTTCGTCGCGCGCTACGACGACGACTGCTGCACGTTGTTCGCGGAGAATCTGCGGCGCTATCTGGACGGCGCGCCGCTCCTGAACCCGGTCGACCGGGCGAAGGGGTACTAGGCCAGGATCGTCGCGAGATTTCGCGCCGCGTCGAGCACCTCGACGGCGGTCCGTCGCGCCTGCCTCGAGAGGTTCTCCCAGTCGCCGAGTACGCGCCCGACCGCCTCCCGGGCCCCGGCGAGATCGGCCACCCACTCGATGCCGCTCGCCGACGGAAGATAGGGCGCGGCGCGCGTGTCCTCGGTGATCACCGGGCGGCCGGTGGCGAGATACGCCGCGGCGCGGTCGCTCAGCCAGCCGGTCCTCAGGAGCACGTCGCCGCTCTTGCACACCGTGAACTCGGCCAGCGAGCCGGCGATGTACGCGCGATACGCGGCCGCCGTCGGCGTCACCTCGTGAGGCTCGGCCAGGGCCCAGCCGTGGCGGTGGAGACGCACGCGATCCGGATCGTCGGAGCCGATGTTGACCGCCAGCTCGAGCTCGGCCGCCGGCGCCGCCGACGGCAGGCCGAGGTAGCGTTCGAACGCGGCCCGCTTCGAGAGGTCGGGCCAGCGGCCGTCGACCTCGACCTGCTGCAGCGTGTACCACTGGCCGACAGTGGTGAACCGCGGCCGTGGCGGCCGCGGCGCCGGCGTGAAGAGCTCCGTGTCCACGAGCGGATAGAAGGTCTTCCAGGGCACGATCGGCTCGGGCAGGGCACAGTCGAGGCCGTTGCGATTCAGGCCGACGGTCCAGAACTCGTGGTGATAGGACTGGCCCATCTCCAGCCGGTTCATCCAGTACGAGATCTCGGCCGGATCGAGATCGCACAGGATGCGGCGCTCGAACTCGAGGAGCAGCGGGGGATGGACCGAGTAGCTCAGGTTGAGCAGGATGCTCGGCCGGGTCAGGAGGCTTCGCAGCTGCTCCACGGTCCGGCCGCGAGCGTCCATGCCCTCCAGCCGGTGGCTTTCGTCGCGGACCCGCTGGTAGAGGAGACAGTAGCGCCGATCCAGCCCGTGCTCGGCGAGCTGGCGCTCGAAGGCCGCGATGCACCGGCGATCCTCGTCGGCGTCCGCGCCGGCCGGCATGATCTCGAGCCAGAGCGCGTCGAGCCCGAGCCGGCAGAGCCCCTGCATCCATTGCAAGGGGACCGAGAAATTTCCGCCGCCCAGCCGATACTTCGCGGCGAAGCCGCAGCCCAGGACGACCACGATGCCGCGAAGCGCTGCCGCCACACCCATCAGAGTCCGGCGGTCGCGAGCAGATCGCGCAGCACGACGTCCGATCCGAAGTACTCGGCGGCCAGCGCGCGCGCGGCGCGGCAGTGGGCGCCGTAGTCGCGGTTCATCTCCTGCACGGCCGCCGTCGCCTCCTCGAGCGAATCGAACGAGAAGAGCCCGCGGCCGGTCGGGACGAGCTTCGTGAAGCCCGTGTCCTGAGTGATGACCGGCTTGCCGGCGGCCAGATAGCAGACGCTCCGGTCGCTGAACCAGCCGCTGTGCGTCCGCGCGTAGATGTCCTTCGCCACCGTGAGCTCGCCGCGCGACCGTTGCACGTAGTCCGTGTAGGCGTCGAGGTCGGCCGAATGCTCGTACGCGTCGGCCAGCCGCCAGCCGCGGGCGGCGAAACCCGCGCGGATCGCCGGGTCGTTCGTGTCGAGGGCCATCTCGAGCGGCTGGGACGTCCGGCCGGGGAGATCGGCGAAGCGGCGAAAATTGACGTCCTTCGACCAGTAGTACGTCTCGCCGTCGTAGCTCACGTCTTTGCCCACGTTCTTCAGGGTCGCAATCGTCGTGAGCACCTCGCAGGCCGGATCGGGGCGGTAGTCCCACAGGTCGAGGACGACCGGCGGCCGCGTCGCCGTCCAGCCGTACCGCGGCAGAGGGATCGGGCACCCGGGCCGCCCGAGGTTCTCGCCGTAGGTGGCGTGATGGGTGTGCGCGTCGAGAAACTCGCGGGTCGACGCATCACCCGCGGCCAGCCGGATCTGCTCGTGGACCGGATCGGTCTCGACGTACATCCGCACGGGGCAGCGCAGGTGCTCCTCCCGCAGCCGTGTGGCGCCGCAGAGGTTCAGCAGCGCGTCGGCCTCGCCGTAGAGGCGGAGGAGGTCCCTGCGGTCGAGGCCGTGGCATCGGCCGCTGCTTTGGTCCCAGTAGGCCCACCGGTCGCCGAGATCGAACCGGTCCATCGTGCGCCGGAGGAACTCTACGCCGTAGGCACACTCCTCGACCACGCTCCGCGTCCGCGGGTCGTAGGGCGGAGCGCCCGCGTCCTCCACGTAGAACACGTCGTGGCCGAGTCGCCTCAGGCCGACGAGGTAGTGGACGGCCTGCCATCCGATGCCGCCCATCGGATAGCGCCCGGCCAGGTGCAGCACGAGGATCCGCTTACGGGATCGCAACGCCATCCTCCGCTCGGAGACCGCCCGCGATCCGGCACAGCCCCTGGAACACGCCCGGGCGCTCGACGAGCGTCCGGAAGGTCCCGTGCTCGACGATCCGGCCGTCGCGCAAGACCACGATCAGGTCGGCCTTCCGGACGGTCGAGAGCCGATGCGCGATGACGAAGGTCGTCCGGCCCGCCGCCAGACGCTCGAGCCCTTGCAGGATCAGGGCCTCGGTCTCCGCGTCCAGCGCCGAGGTCGGCTCGTCCAGGATCAGGATCGGCGCGTCGCGCACGAGCGCGCGGGCGATGGTGATTCGCTGCTTTTCACCCTCGGAGAGCGTGACGCCCTGCTCGCCCACGACCGTGTCGTAGCCATCCGGCAGCGCCACGATCGTGTCGTGGATGCGGGCCAGGCGCGCGGCCGTCACGACCTCGTCGAGCCCGGCGTCCGGCCGGCCGAACGCGATGTTGTCGCGGACGCTGAACGGCAGCACGAGCGGCGGCTGCAGGACCATGGCGATCTGCCGGCGGAGCGACGCCAGCCGGTACTCGCGCACGTCCACGCCGTCGACGAGGATCCGGCCTCCGGTCGCGTCGTAGAAGCGCGGAAGCAGGCTGAGCAAGGTCGACTTGCCGGCGCCTGTCGCGCCGACGACCGCCACCGTCTGGCCCGGCTCGACGCGAAGGCTCACGTCACGCAGGACCGGGTGGCCGCGCGTGTACTCGAAGGCGGCGCCTTCCCACGCGACCTCGCCCCGCGCGCCGGCCGCGGGGAAATCGCGGCGTCCGTCCGCGATCTCGCGCTCGACGTCGAGCAGATCGAGGACGCGCTGTACACCGATGGTCGAGCTCTGGGCGAGCCCCCAGGTCTGGAACATGCTGTTGATGGGGCTGTAGAGCGCGGCGAGATACGAGACGAACACGACGAGCGAGCCGACGCTCAGCGAGCCGTCGAGGACGTGCCGCGCGCCCACCCAGACGACCGCGGCGGTGCCCAGCGCGATCACGACGTTGACGATGCCCCCGTAGAAGGTCTGGAGCGTGTAGAGTCGCAGGCCGTCGGCGAGGCTCCGCTGGCTGGCGGTCATGAAGCGGCGGTGCTCGTCGTCTTCTCGCGTGAAGGCCTGGATCACGCGCATGGTCGACATCGCCCGCTGCACGACTGCGTAGACCTCGCTCTCGCCCTCCCGGAGCTTGCCCGCCGCCCGGGCGACGCGGCCGTCGAGCCGCGCGATGACGACGAAGAGCGCGGGGCACACCGCGAGGGCCAGCAGAGTCAGCGCCGGATCGAGCCGGACCATGACGCCGCTCATTCCGACCAGCAGCATCGCCGCCGTCACCGCGGGAAACAGGCAGTTCATGGTCAGGGACTGGAGCGCGAGGGTGTCCGCGGTGACGCGGTAGAGCAGGTCGCCGACGCGCGCGCGCCCGTGGAAGCCGAGCGACAGCCGGTGCAGGTGCGCGTACAGGTCGCTGCGCAGGTCGTTCACCATGCGCTGACCGACCTCGATCGTCGTGTAGTTGTTCAGCACGTGCAGGGCGCCGACGACGGCGTAGAGAGCCACCATGGCGAGACACGCGGCGAGGAGCACCGCCGAGGACGACCATCCGCGGGCCCAGTCCCAGGGCAGCGGCTGCCCGCCGAGGACCGAATCGATGACGATCTTCAGCGGCCAGGGCTTGAGCAGCTCGCACGCGCTGATGAACAGCGCCAGGACGAGCGCCCACGCGAGCCTCGGCCAGTGGGCGGACAGATAGGGGAGGATGCGGCGGGCGACCCTGCTCACTTCGCCCGAGCCCGAGGATCTTGAAGCGCGGGCGCGTGGTGCAGCCGCGCTTGCCGTGCCGTGGTCCGCAGCACATCGTGGAGCATTCGGCCGAGGTTCAGGCACTCCCGAACGAGCGCGACGCCCATGATGGCCGCGCCGACGGTCAGGATCACCGGCAGGAAGCCGATCTTGAGCTCGAGCAGCGCCACGGTGATCGCGCCCAGCGTGCCGAGGCTCGCCAGTCGCGAGCTCCGGAGCTCGCACTTGAAGCGGAGGACGCGGCGCTCGCCGCCGTGGTTCTCGGCGGCGACCTTGATTCGCGCCCGGGACCAGAGGCCGCCGTGGATCTCGAGGTCCCAGTCGCTCCATCCCTGGTCTACGAGGACCAGATACTTGCGCGCGACCACGGCCTCCCGCACCTTGTGCAGGATCGTTTCCTTCTCGACCCCGTTCTCGCTCCAGAACGACAGCGCGAACCCGCGATCGCGCCACGACAGCGGCAGCGCGGAGACTCGAGGCCCCCGCGGCGACTCGGCGGCGGCGAGGCTGCGGGCCCACCAGCGATAGCGCTCGAGGCAGCGGAGCAGCGGGCCGGCGTACGTCAGCACCGCGATCAGCAATCGCCCGCGAATCTCGTCGGCCGGGGCGTCCACGCGGGCGCGGAGCGCGCCCGCCAGACACGAGCCCCACGTCAGCATGAGCGGTACCAGGCCCAACGCCGCCAGGGGCCAGCTCCGGCTGGCCAGCGCCAGCAGAACGATTGCCGCCGCCGTCACGTTCCACTCGATCGTGAAGGGCAGGTGGGCGAGGAAGCTCTGGGGCGGCTGATACAGCGTCTGAAAGAGACCTCGGCCGAAGACACCGCCGTAGATCACCGGCCGTCGCCACGAGAACAGCGACGAGATGCCGCCGTAGATCCGGCCGCGCCACCGCGAGTAGAGGAGCGCATTGAAGCGATGGGGATGACGGAAGTAGAGGAGCGCCTCGGCCTTGCCGTAGCCGCGCTGCTGGCCGATGTAGGCCTGGACGGTGTTGCGGCGGAAGTGCCACACCATCGCCGCCGGGCTGAAGCCGATGCGATGCCCGCGCTCCTGGATCCGCCAGCACAGATCCACGTCGTCGCCCGCGGACCGGAATATCGGATCGAAGCCGTTGATCTCCTCGAGCACCTCGCGCCGGAACGCCATGTTGCAGCCCGGGATGTGCTCGGCCTCCTCGTCGTCCAGCAGCACGTGCCGGGGGCCGCCGGGTGAGGCCGCCACGCAGGAGGCGACGAAGGAATCCTCCGGCGGCGGCAGGTTGGGCCCGCCGACCGCCGGGAGCCCCGAGGAGATGAAGGTCGCGGCGAGATAGTAGAGCCAGTCGGGATCGGCCACGCAGTCGGAGTCGGTGAACGCGACGATCTCGCCCAGGGCGCTGGCGGACCCGACGTTGCGCGCCGCGCTCAGCCCCTTGTTCTCCTGGTGGATGACGCGCACGCCCTCGTACCCGTCGGCGATGTCGCCGGTCCGATCGCTCGAGCCGTCGTCGACCACGATGATCTCGTACGCGGGATAGCGGAGGCGCTGCAGGGACGCCAGGCAGGCGTCCATCGTGCTCTCGGCGTTGTACGCGCACACGACGACGGACACCTTTGGATATTCGGCCAGCGTCGGCAGCTCATCGGCGGCGTACCAGCGCTGGACCGCGCCGAACGCCGGCTTCGGACGGCGCTCCCGGTCGACCAGGCCGAACGCCCAGTCCTGGATCTCGTAGCCTCCGGTGAACCACTCGTCCGTGAACGAGAAGGTGAAGGTGCCGGCCGCGCCCATCGTGAGCGCCGTCCGCACCTGCCAGGAGAGCGTCGACGCCTGCTGCTCCGGCCCCTCGCGTCCGGAGTCCATGCCGAACTCGGTCAGCACGAGCGGCCGGTCGCCGGCCAGCGTGTGCAGCCGATAGAGATATCTGGCGAAGTCTTCCTCGCGATGCAGATAGACGTTGAACGCGAGGAAATCGGTGAAGTCGGTTTCGAGATATTCGGTGGACGGGTAGTTCGCGTAGCCGACGAGCCGCTCGGGATCGCGGCTCTTGACGACCTCCGCCAGCTCGCCCAGGAAGGCGGCGACGCGCCTGGCGCCGTACCAGCGGACGATGTCCGAGGGGATCTCGTTGCCGACCAGCAGCGCGGCCACCGCCGGATGGTGCTCGCATGCCTCGGCTGCCCGCGCGAGCGTGTCGCGGATCTCGCCGGTCAGCTTCTTCGAATCGAGGAAGCACACGTGCTCGGCCCATGGCACACCGACGAGCACGCGAAGACCGCGCTCCGCGGCCAGATCGAGCAGCCAGCGCGGCGGGACGGTGAACGTCCTGAGCGTGTTGGCGCCGAGCTCGGCCATGAGACCGAGATCGGTCTCGACCTTCTTCGGGTCTGGAAACTGATCCCCGCGGCCATCCGGGGCGAAGGGGCCGTAGGCGACACCCTTGAGCCGGACCTTCTCGGACCCGGCGAAGAAAAACTTGCCGCGCGCCTCGAGCCGCTCGCTGCTCAACGAGCGGGCCTCGAGCCCGCCGGACGCCGGGAATGCAACCACTCGAGCCTGCACCGAACCGACCTCCTTTGACCGTCTAGACCGAATTCGACCGGCGTCTCACCGCAACCCGTATGCCAGAACCTGACAGCGGCCAAGTCAGCGATTGTGCGGGCCTGAGGTCAGGGATGCTGCGTCCTGTCAGGACGCCAGACTGACAGTTGCGTAACAGTTACACGTTAGAGAGACGATCCTGCCGACCGGGTATTCAGGCGCGGCGAAGCGGAGGGCGCGGCGCGGGGATGGGAACGCGACGATCCCACATCTGTCGGATGAGGCGTCGCCGCTCGCTCTCGAGATTCTCGATCGCCTCGACCGCCGACTCCGCCTCGGCGAAAGCAGCCCGGCAATTCCGGATATTCCGCGCAGGCGGAGCCACTGGCCGCCGCGATCAACCGACTCGACCACGAGGAGATACGGCACGGCCTCGTAGTAGGCGAGGTCGCGGACGTCGTCTCTCTCGCGCTCGGCGTGCGTCACGGCGCGAACGGCACCCAGGCGATCGGCACGCCCGCGTCCGACTGACGTGCCTTCTCAGTCGCCGAAATCCAGCTGTCGCCCTCGGGCAGGAGCACGGAGGCCGCGCGCACCCGGCACATGGAGGCATCGTCGACGTTGGCGGGCACCGCGCCGTGCTCGCGCAGCGCGCGGGCGGCCTCGAGCAGCCGGCGCCGGACGTAGATGACCATCGCGTCGGTCGTGCCGAGATGCTCCTGGGTTCGGTCGTAGATCGGTCCCATCGTCAGCTCGCGCTCCTGCTCCGTGACCGGCCGGTCCAGTCGACCGCGCATCATGATCTGGAGATTGTCGTTGTCGTCGAGCGGCTCCGCGAAGGACCGTATAATTCGGGCCCATGAACGCTTCGGAGATCCTCCGCGACGCCCGCGCCGTCCTCGACGACACCATCCAGCTCCGCCGCCGCATTCACCGCCAGCCCGAGGTCGGCCTCTCGGTGCCGCGCACGCAGGCGGCCGTCCTCGAGGCCCTCGCGGGGCTGGGCCTCGACGTGGGGACCGGCCAGCGCACGACGTCGGTGATCGCGCGCCTCACCGGGGCGCGGCCGGGGCCGACGATCCTGCTCCGCGCGGACATGGACGCCCTGCCGATGCAGGAGGAGACCGGGCTTCCGTTCGCCTCGGAGGTGAAGGGCGCGATGCACGCATGCGGCCACGACGCGCACACGGCGATGCTGGTCGGCGCGGCCCGTCTCCTGGCCGGCCGTCGCGACGCGCTCGCCGGCTCGGTGCTGTTCATGTTTCAGCCCGGCGAGGAGGGCTACCACGGCGCCCGGGTCATGCTCGAGGAGGGCCTGCTCGACAGCGGCGCGCCGCCGACCGCGGCCTTCGCGCTGCACGTGACGCATCGGCTCACCCCCGGCGCCATCTCGGCGCGCCCGGGGCCCGCGATGGCGTCCGGCGACACGATCCAGATCACGGTGCGAGGCCGGGGCGGCCACGCGTCGGCGCCCCACGACTGCCTCGACCCGATCCCGATCGCGTGCGAGATCGTCCAGGCGTTCCAGACGCTGGTGACCCGCCGGGTCCACGTCTTCGATCCGGCGGTGGTGACCATCGCGAAGATCGAGGCGGGGACGACCCGCAACGTGATCCCGGACACCGCGAATCTGCTCGGCACGATCCGCACGGTCTCGGAAGCTACGCGCGAGCGCGTGCTCGAGGGCGTGCGGCGGGTCGCCGAGGGCGTCGCGTCCGCGCACGGCGCCGAGGTCGGGGTCGAGGTGACTCGCGGCTATCCGGTCACGGTGAACGACGTGGGCTTTGCCGGCTTCGCCCTCGACACCGCGCGCGAGCTGATCGGCCCGGACGCCGTGCACACCGCCGGCTACCCGACGATGGCGAGCGAGGACTTCTCGTACGTGCTCCAGCGCGTTCCCGGCGCCATCGTGAACCTGAGCACGCGCCCGGCCGACGGCGCCGCGTTCCCGAACCACTCGCCGCGCATGCTCGTGAACGAGTCGGCGCTCGCCACCGGCATCGCCATGCACGTCGCCGTGGCGCTGCGGTTCTTCGCTCAGGGACGAGGGGGAGGCTGAGGGGGACGTCCGCCCCCGGACGGCGCCTCCTTCTCGGCGGCGCGGATCGCCGCCGGACCGCCGTTCACCTTGACCCGCTGGCCGGTGTCCTTGAGCATCGCGCCGCTCCACTGGAAGACCCAGTAGTCCTTCTCGACCATGTTGCCGACCAGAATCGTCGTGCCGTCCGGCGAGAAGACCACGCCCTGCGACCAGTGACCGATCGGCGCCTCTCCCACCCGCGACAGGGTCTTGCCGGTCACGCGGACGATGACGAGCTTGCCGGCGTCGTTGTAGAAGGGCGACTCCTTCGGGCGGTTGCTGCCGTTGTGAACGACGACGGCGACGACGGAGCTGTCCGGCGAGATCTTCAGCCCCTCGGCGGTGGCGCCGAGGACGCCGATCGTGTCGACGACACGCGGCGGCTTCGCGGTCAGGTCGATGAGGCTGATGCTGTCGCTGTCGCCGGTGACGCCGCCGGCCAGGCTCGCCACCACCGCGAAGGCGCCGCTCGACGCGACGTCGAGCACGATCGGGCGCACGCCGGCCGTCATGTCGCGGTTGGTGTACTCGACCTTCGCGCCATCGATCGAGAGCACGGAGATCTTGTGGTCGTTGCTTCGCGAGACGAGCGCGCTCTTGCCGTCGGGCGTGATCGCCACCATGCCGCCGCCCGCCTTGGCGCCGCCGACCTCGACCGTGCCGGCCGGCGTCACCGTCTTGCCCTGGATGGTGAAGACCGACACGGTGCCGTCGACCAGATTGGAGACGAGCGCGAGCGTGCCCTGCCGGTTCACCGAGATTCCGGCGGCCCCCATGCCCGCCTCGAGCGTCGCGATGACCTTCGGCGGATTGACGGTCAGATCGATCACGGTCACGCGGTTGTCGGGCGTCTGCTTCGTCTTGTCGTTCGGGTCGACCTTGTTGGAGGCCGTGACGAGCGCCAGGCTCTCGTCCGGCGTCATCGCGATGCTGAGCGGGGGCCCGACCACGCTCACCGGCGCCTTGACCTCGCCCACCACGCGCGGCGGCGACGCCTTGAGGTCGATCACCGATACCGTGTCGGGCGGGGGATCGGGTACGACCGTCACGACGCCGTTCACGTTGACCACCTTGTTCTCGTTGCCGGACACGGCGAGCTGAGCATCGGCGCGCGCGCCGAGCGCGTGAGCCGCGAGCAGCGCAAGGCCGAGCGCGAGCGGTGTGTGTCGACGCAGCGTCATGGCGTCCTCCCGGTAACGGATGGCGTGCCTCAGTCGGACTCGTCCTCTTCCGGCGACGGGTCTTCCCGCTCCACGAATGCGCGATTGGCGTCGGCCTTCCCGCGGAGATCGCTCAGGTCGGGCGCAAATCGCTCGAGCGACTCCCCCCGCCGCATCACGAGCGCCGGCGGCACGACCAGATCGCGATCGCCGACGTAGCTGGGGCTCCGGTTCTGGCTGCGCGCCTGCGTCCACAGTACTACCGCGAGAATGACGAACGGGATCGTGACGCCGATGCCCAGCGCCAATCGCGCGCGCATCGGGCTCGCGTTGACGAGGTGGGCCGACAGCGCGATCGACACCGCGATCGCGACCAGCAGGGGACCGACGACGGGCGACAGGTGGAGCCCGAGCGCCCCGTTCACGACGTCGACCAGGCCGGTCACGACGGAGACCACCGCGTACGCCGCCGCCACGATCACCGCGTGGCGCACCCACCGGGACTCGCCGAAGGCGACCCGGCTCGCGAGCGCCCACAGCGCGATCCACAGCCCGGTGAGGCCGAGCAGGGCGAGCAGCGTCGTGACGAGCGCGGTCGAAAGCTCGCGCGGCTGCGTGGTGCTCGTCCAGACCTCGAACACGGTGACGGCAATGCTCACCACGGATCCGGCCGCGAGCGCCTTGAGCTCCGTGCCGCGCGACCACCAGGCCGATCCACCCCGGTCCGCTCGCTCCGGGGCGACGACCTCGCGGGCCGTCCGCACGCGCAGGCGGGTGTGGCCGACGCGAAACACGCCGCCGTCCAGCTCCGCCGGCTCCCCGCCGTGCCGGCGCCGGCCGGCGATCTCGATTCCGTTGATGCTCTCGAGATCGGTGACCGTGACGCGGCCCTCGGCGTCGACGCTGATCCGGGCATGGACCGCGGCGACGAACGGATCGTCGAGCACCACGTCACAGGCCACACTGCGGCCGACGGTGCAGCGCGCCTCCCCGCCGACCGCGCCGAAGTGATAGCGCGTCCTCACGCGGTGATGGCCGCTGAGGACTTCGACGACCATCACGGCTTCCATTGCATCGCATCCAGGTAGGTCTTGGCGAACGCGAGCGCCCGCTCCGGCGCGACCCCGGTCACGATCAGGCTCGACAGGAACCCCTGCCGCGGCCCGTTCTTGCTGACGACCCGCACGTGGAGGTCGTAGATCCCGTCGAGCTTTCGGTAGGCGCGCAGGCACACCGTCGCGTTGGCCGTGAAGCCGCCGAGCTCGACATTGCGCTGCTTGCAGGCGAAGGGCGCGAGCTGCCGGCGGGAGCCGAACAGGTCGTCCGACCCCTTCGCCGCTTGCATCCCGCGGGCGAAGCGCCACGGATCGAGCGTGCGCGTGGTGAACACCTGGTGCTGGAACGAGAGCCCGCCCGGCTGGAGGTTGCGGCCGAGGTAGAGGGACGACTTCGCGTCGCACCCGATGCGCTCGACGCTCACGGGCTGGTCGGGCGCGGGGTCGCCGGCGGCCCGGCACTCGACAAAGGCCGCCGGCTTCGACGGCAGCTCGTACCCGTGATGATTCTGGGTCGGGAGCTTGGGGCCGAGCGCGGCGAGCATCGCGTCGGAGTGCGCGCGCACCTGGCGCGCGACCTCATCGCGCGCCTGCCGGACGTCGAGCGGTGGCTTGCTCGCGCCCGCGAGCAGGCCCACCGCGTGCTCGGCGGGAACCAGGAACGCGACGAGCTGCGACGCCCGGTAGCCGGCGACGTTGACCCCGATCACGTTCCCGGCGCCGTCGAGCCCCGGCCCTCCGGACATGCCGGCGTTGAGCGCGCCCGAGTAGTGAACGCGCGGCTCGAACGAATCCTCGACCCGCCCGTTGCTGATCCCCTCGGTGATCGTGAGGCCCACGTCGAGCGGAAAGCCGACCGAGTAGGCGCGCTCGCCACCGATGGCCGCGTTCGGCCGGAGCCGGAGCGGCGGCGGCGCGAAGCCTTCGGCATCGACGAGAGCCAGGTCGTGGCGAACGTCGATCGCGCGCACGGTTACGCGGCCGGTGGCGCCGGCGGCCGTCCGGTATTCGAGTCGGTACTTCTCGGGATAGAGGACGACCTCGCTCACGACGTGCCAGTTGGTGACGAACACGCCCCGGTGGCCGATCGCGAAGCCGCTGCCGTGAAATGCCTCGGCCGTGTTCGTGCCGAAAAACCCCTTGATCTGGATTACCGAGGGGCGCACCCGGTCGAGGATGACGCGCGCGGCGGTCGAGGCGGTCGCCGCCGACGGCACGGGCTGAGACCGTGCGTCGGCTTCGCCGGCGGGCAGCCGGCTCTGGGCGGCGCCGCAGGTGACGCCGAGGAGGACCAGCGCGATGCCCCGGGCGACGGCGCGGCCCGGCGGGCCCGCCCGATTCATCGCCGTCGGGGCGCGGCTACTTGATCAGGCCGTAGAACTTCCCGGCGTTCTCGCACGTGATCTTGCGGACCACGTCGGCCGGCAAGTGGCCGAACTGCTCCTCGATGTACTTCGACGACTCGGGCCACACGCCGTCGGTGTGCGGGTAGTCCGACGCCCACATGAGCGTCTCGGCGCCCATCTCGTGGATCATCTGAGTGCCGATGCGATCGAACTGGAACGTCGCCTTGCACTGGCGCCGCCAGTAGTCGCTCGGCTTCATCGTCAGGCCGAGGTCGCGGAAGCGATCCTCCCACTCGAAGTCCATGCGATCGAGCGCGTACGGGATCCAGCCGATGCCGCTCTCGCCGAAGGAGATCTTCAAGTTCGGGTACCGCTCGAGCACGGCGGAGCCGATGATCGCGGACAGGATGTTGACCAGGTTCATCTGAAACCCGCAAACGCCCTGGAACAGCGCGGCCCGGCGGGCGAGCGGGGTGGTCGCCTTCTCGCGGACGCTGGCCGGCGTGCTCGGGAACGTGTGGAAGTGCAGCGGCAGGTTCACTTCGTTGACGGCCTGCCAGAGCGGCTCCCACGCGGGATGCCACATGGGATCCATGTCCCACGAGCAGGAAAGCTCGATGCCCTTCAGGCCCATCTTCGCCACGCGCCGCACTTCCTGCACGGCGGCGTCGATGTCCCCGTAGGGCAGGCAGGCCAGGCCGATCTGCCGGTCGGGGTAGTGACGGCAGAAATCCTTCAGCCAGTCGTTGTAAATCCGAAACATCTCCTTCGCCGCGTCGTGGTCGTTCAGCCGGGTGGCGGCGCCGAGGATGCCGAAAATCACCTCGGCCTGCACGCCGTCGAGCTCCATGTCCTTGATCCGGAGGTGCGGATCGGTCGGCCGCCGAATGCCCTTCTTGCCGTCCTCGTACAACCCGACCGCGGCCATCTTGTCGACGCGATAGTTCTGGCCGGGGACCAGCTTCTGGCCGCCCGGGCCCACGCCACCGACCAGGCCGAACGATGTGCCGTTCTTGCAGGTCCAGTGGGGACCGTCCGGGCCGTCGACGACGAACGGCATGCGCTCGCGCAACGCCGCCGACGCGTTGGCGGTGAACAGGTCGTTGGGGATCCAGGGCATGTCGATGTGACAGTCGGCGGAGATCCGAGAATATTGCATCGCGTCCTCCTCTCGAGGATGCTGCGCCCCCATCCTACTACAAGACCGAGCGCACCAGGCCACCATCGACCAGGATCGTGGTGCCGGTGATGTAGCTCGCCTTCCCGGAAGCCAGGAACGCCACCAGGTACGCGAGCTCCTTGGGCTCGCCGATGCGCCCGACGGCGGTCTCGGCCGCCCGCTGGGCCAGGGCCTCGTCGACCGGGATGCCAAGCTCCTTGGCGCGGGCCGTCACGTTCGAGAGCATCCGCTCGCTCAGAATCGAGCCGGGGCAGACGTTGTTGACGAGAATGCCGTCGCGCCCGACCTCGTCCGCCAGGCTCTTGGCGAACGCCACCACGCCCATGCGGGTCGCGCCCGACAACGCCAGGTTGGGAATCGGCTGATAGACCGTGCTGGCGAGGATGTTGATGATGCGACCGCCGCCGTGCTTCTTCAGATGCGGGACCGCCTCCCGCGACATGCGCGCGAAGAACAGGAGTGAGCGCTGCACCGCCGTGGCCCACTGCTCCTCGGTGGCGTTGTGGGCCCGGGCCAGCGGCGGGCCACCGGAGTTGTTGACCAGGATGTCGAGACGCCCGAAGCGCTCGACGGCCCGCCCGATCAGCTCCTTGATCGTGTCGTAGCGGTCCAGGTCGCCCGCGAACGCGAGCACGTCGCGGCCCGTGGCGCCCCGGATCTCCTGGGCGGTCTTCTCGAGGTCGTCGTGCGAGCGGCTGCAGACGGCGACCCGGACCCCCTCCTCGGCCAGCACCTGGGCGCACGCGCGACCCAGGCCCTTGCTCGCTCCTCCGACGATCGCGACCTTGTCCTTCAGCTCGAGATCCATGGGTCGCGCTCAGGCCTTCTTGAAGCCGCCGTCGCGGTCGATCTGCATGAGCGCCTGCACGCCGGTGCTGAAGGTCGGCCCGCCGCCCGGCACCGCGGCGGACTCGATCGCCTCGAGCAGCTCGCGCTTGGTCGCGCCGTGCTGGATGGCGCGCCGCATGTGGGTGACGACGCCGTCCTCCCGGCCGCGATACGCGAGGATCCCGATGATGACCATCTCGCGGTGCTTGATCGAGAGCTCCTTGCCCTCGCCGACCGACAGGGCGCTCAGCGGCCCCCGAGCCTTGACGTATTCGGGATCTTCCTTCGCGACCCAGTCCCAGAAGGGGTAACCGTACGGGCTGGCGGTCTTGCCGTCGACCTTCTTCGGGCGAGCGCTCATCGCGGCCTCCTGTCGATCGCTTTCATCGCTTCGCGAGACTCGCCAGAAGGTATCACATGCCGGCGGGGGCCGTGGGCGCCCGGGCTGCGATACGATGCCCACGCATGGCGACGGGCGAAGCGCTGAAGCGGCTCGTGTGGCGGGCGCTGTCCCGGCTGCCCGAGTTTCGGATCACGCGGCGGACGCGGCACGGCGTCCTCGGCTTCAGCAGCCGCGACCGCGGGGTCGGGCGCATCCTTTTCATGCGCGGCGAGTACGAGTACGAGCAGCTCGAGCGCGCCGTCGCGCTCGGGGGCTTTCCGTCGCGAGGCCGCGGCTGGCTCCTCGACGTCGGCGCCAACGTCGGCACGGTGTGCATCGCGCTCGCGCGGCGCGGCGCCTTCGCGCGGGCCCTGGCGGTGGAGCCGGCGCCCGACACCTTCCGGCACCTCGTCAAGAACGTGGCGCGCAACCGACTCGGCGACGCGATTCGCTGCGTGAACGCGGCGCTGTCGGCGACGAGCGGCACGGCCGAGCTGGAGCTGTCGACGAATTCCGGCGACCATCGCGTGCGGGTCGCCGGGCCGCTGACCGCCGAGCAGTATCACGAGCACACACGGCCGCTCATTCGAGTCCCGCTGCGCCGGCTCGACGATCTTCTGGACGAGCACGGGATCGCCCGGGGCGACGTCGGTCTGCTCTGGATGGACGTGCAGGGGCACGAGCGGCACGTGCTGGACGGCGCGCCGAAGCTCCTCGCCAGCGGGGTTTCCCTCGTGGTGGAGCTCTGGCCCTACGGGCTCCGCCGCGCCGGCGTCGAGCCCGAGGCGTTCGCCGATTACCTCGGCACGCGATTCCGGAGCTACTACGACCTGGGGCAGGCCGCGCCGATCGCGCGCCCGACCGCCGAGCTCCCGGCGAGCCTCGGGCAGCTGGTGAGCTACAAGAGCTTCACCGATCTCCTGCTCGTGCCGTGACGAGGACCGTCTTGACTCTGGTCGCCGTCTGCGGGAGCCTCGGTGGGGCCCAACGGAGGGAGAGGCGATGACGACCCAGGCAATCGAGCCGCGGATGGAGCTGGAGCAGAACCTTCACATGTACCGCCAGATGGCGAAGATTCGCGCCTTCGAGGAGCAGGTGCACGAGCTGTACAAGAGCGCGAAGATGCCGGGCCTGGCCCATCTCTACGTGGGCGAGGAAGGCGTGGCGGTGGGCGTGTGCGAGGCCCTGCGCCGGGACGACTTCATCACGAGCACGCATCGCGGCCACGGCCACTGCCTGGCCAAGGGCGCGTCGGTGAACCGGATGTTTGCGGAGCTTCTCGGCAAGGAGCCGGGCTATTGCCGCGGCAAGGGCGGCTCGATGCACATCGCCGATCCGGAGACCGGCAATCTCGGCGCCAACGCGATCGTGGGCGGCTCGGCCGGCATCGCGACCGGCGCGGCGCTGTCGGCCAAGATGCGGGGCAGCGGCCAGGTCGCCACGTGCTTCTTCGGCGACGGCGCGCTCGGCCAGGGGCTGCTCTACGAGACGATGAACATGGCCGCCCTCTGGAAGCTGCCGGTCATCTACGTGTGCGAGAACAACCTGTACGGCGAGTACACCTCCTGCGGCGAGACGATCGCCGGCGAGATCCTGGCCCGCGCCAGGGCCTTCGGCATCCACGCCGAGAGCGTCGACGGCCAGGACGTCCAGGCCGTTCACGCCACCATGAAGAAGCTCGTCGAGCGCGCGCGCCGGGGCGAGGGGCCGGCCTTCCTCGAGTGCAAGACCTACCGGTACTACGGCCACCACGTCGGCGACGTGAACCGCGAGTACCGCACGCGGGAAGAAGAGCGCGAGTGGATGAGCAACCACGATCCGCTGCAGACCCTGGCCAGCCGGCTCACCGCGCAGGGGCTCGCCGACGGTGCGGTCTTCGAGCGCATCACCACCGACGTGAAGGCGGAGATCGACAGCGGCGTCCAGTACGCGCTCAGCGCGCCGTATCCGGCGGCGAACCAGGTCGACCAGGACGTCTATGCGTAACGGAAAGAGGAGACCGGCGTGAGCCTGAGCCCCGAGGAATTTCGCGAGCACCTGAAGCTATCCTCCGCCACCGCCGGGCTCGCGCTGCCGGACCTCGACCTGCCCGAGGCGCACCACGTCATCCTGCGCGGCATGCGCTTCCACTATGTGGACTGGGGCACGCGCGGCCGGCCGCCGATGGTCTTCCTGCACGGCGGCGGCCTCAACGTCCACACCTGGGACCTCGTCTGCGCCGCCCTCAAGCCGGAGCGCCACTGTATCGCCCTCGACCAGCGCGGCCACGGCGACAGCGAGTGGTCGCCGTCGATGGACTACCGCACCGAGAGCCACGTCGAGGACCTCGACGCGTTCGTCGACCACCTCGGGCTCGACCAGTTCGTCCTGGTCGGTATGTCGCTGGGCGGGGCCAACGCCCTGGCCTGGGCGGGCGCCCACAGCCGCCGGCTCGCCGCGCTCGTGCTCGTGGACATCGGCCCGGAGACGCGCCAGGCCGGCTCCCGGAAGATCGCCGCCTTCACGTCGGAGGCCACGCCGCTCGACTCGGTCGAGGACTTCGTGAACCGCGCGCTCGCGTTCAACCCGCGGCGCAACGCCACGCTGCTCCGGCGCAGCCTCCTCCACAATCTCCGGCGCATGCCCGACGGCAAGTGGATGTGGAAGTACGACCAGCGCCACCGCGGCCGTATCGATCCGGGGGCCGTCGAGCGGCGGCGCGAGCTCCTGTGGTCGGCGGTCCCCGGCGTGACGTGCCCCACGCTGGTGGTGCGCGGCGCCGAGAGCGACGTCTTCCACGACGAGGACGCCGAGAAGCTCGCCCGAGCGCTGCCCGACGGGCGCTGGGTGAAGGTGCCGGGCGCCGGCCACACCGTGCAGGGCGACAACCCGGCCGGACTGCTGGTGTCGCTGCGGGAGTTCCTGTCCAAGGTGACCGAAGGGGCGCGCCGGGTCTAGAATCGGTCAAACGCGAGAGGGAGGTCGCTCACATGCCCGTCATCACCCGCCAGATCGGTCTGTGCTTCGCCGCCGAGGTCGAAGGCATCGACATGGCCAAGCCCCTGTCCGCGGACGAGGTGGCGGCGATTCATGCCGGCATGAACAAGTACGCGGTGCTGGTCTTCCACGATCAGCGCATCACCGACGACCAGCAGCTCGCCTTCACCCAGAGCCTCGGCGAGCTCGAGCACACCGCCGGCGCGAGCCTGCGCGCGCCCGACGAGTACCGGCTGCCGACCACGTTCGCCGACGTGTCGAATCTCGACCAGAACAGCAAGGTGTTCGCGCGCGACGACCGCCGGCGGCTGTTCGCTATCGGCAACCGCCTCTGGCATTCGGACAGCTCGTTCAAGGTGGTCCCGGCGAAGTACTCGCTGCTGCATGCCCACAGCGTTCCGTCGAAGGGCGGCAACACCGAGTTCGCGTACATGCCGGCGGCCTACGACGCCCTCGACGAGGACACCAGGGCGCAGGTCGAGGACCTGGTCTGCGAGCACTCGCAGATCTTCTCGCGGGCTCAGCTCGGCTTCACCGACTTCACCGACGAGGAGCGGGCGCGCTTCAAACCCGTGCGCCAGCGTCTCGTGCGCGTGCATTCCGGTACCGGCCGCAAGTCGCTCTACCTGTCCTCGCATGCGGGCACGATCCTGGGCTGGCCGCTGCCGGAGGCGCGCCTGCTCCTGCGCGACCTGATCGAGCACGCGACCCAGCGGGAATTCGTCTACGCCCACAAGTGGCGGGTCGGCGACCTGGTGATGTGGGACAACCGCCAGACCATGCACCGCGCCCGGCCGTTCCCGGTCAACGAGCCGCGCGACATGCGCCGCACGACGCTCAAGGGCGACGCTCCTACCGTCGCTCAAGCCGCCGCCTAGCCTCGGGGCGTCAGGGCAAGAGATCGGCGACCGGGATCGCCGCGGTCGCGATGCGCGGCCCTGCCGACCGTCAGCGTGAAGGATCTGATTCGCGCCTCCGGCATCTGTATCTATAATCACGGAGAGAGCGTTCACGAGAGGAGGTGATCCCATGGCGAAAGGCACCGGCATGCGGAAGGAAAAGAAGAAGCCGAAGAAGAAAAAGAAGTAGCGTCGGATGAGTCGTCCGCTCCTGCTCAGCTGCGAGGCGATCAGCATGGCGTACGGGACCCGGTCGCTCTTCGACGATCTGTCGTTCGGGTTGTTCGAAGGCGACCAGGCCGGCCTCGTCGGTCCCAACGGCTCCGGCAAGTCCACCCTGCTGAAGATTCTCGCGGGCGTCACGACGCCCGATCGCGGCTCGCGCTCGCTTCGCGGCGGCGTGCGGGTCGGCTACGTGCCCCAGGATCCGGTCTTCGAGGCCGGTCGCACGGTCGAGCAGGTCGTGCTGGCGGCGCTCGCCGGGGTGGACGAGGCCGACCGGCCCGGCCGCGCCGCGCAGGCCCTCGGGCGCGCGGAGTTCACGGATGGGCGCGCGGCGGTCGACACACTGTCGGGAGGCTGGCGCAAGCGGCTGGCCATCGCGCGCGAGCTGGCTGCCGCGCCCGACATCCTGCTGATGGACGAGCCCACCAACCATCTCGACGTGGCGGGCATCCTCTGGCTCGAGGACGTGCTGACCGAGCGCGCCCGGGCCTTCGTCGTGGTGAGCCACGACCGGTACTTCCTCGAGCACGTGGCCACGCGCATGCTCGAATTGAACCGCGTCTACCCGGCCGGGCTGTTCGAGTCCGAGGGAAGCTACAGCCGGTTCCTGGCGCGCCGCGACGAGGCGCTCCGCGAGCAGGCCGCCTATCAGGAATCGCTGGCCAACACCGTGCGCCGCGAGATCGAATGGCTGCGCCGCGGCGCGAAGGCGCGCTCCACCAAGGCCAAGGGGCGCATCAAGGAGGCGGGCCGCCTCATCGAGGAGCTGGAGGACAGCCGGGCGCGCGGGCTCACGGCCACCGCCGGGATCGACTTTGCGTCGGCGCAGCGACGGACGCGCCGGCTCCTGGCCGCCCGCGGCCTGACCAAGTCGCTCGGCGGCCGGCGGCTGGTCACCGGGCTCGACCTCGTCCTCACGCCCGGCACGCGCGTCGGCCTGATCGGCCCCAACGGCAGCGGGAAGACGACGCTGCTAAGCGTGCTCTCGGGCGAGCTGCCGGCCGACGCCGGCGTGGTCGAGCGCGCCGACGGCCTGAGGCTGGTGCGCTTCACGCAGGAGCGCGACGGCCTCGATCCCGCGCAGAGCCTGCGCCGCGCCCTCGCGCCCGAGGGCGACGCGGTCGTGTGGCAGGGCCGCTCCGTCCACGTCGCCTCGTGGGCCAAGCGCTTCCTGTTCCGGCCCGAGCAGCTCGAGGTGCCGGTCGGCCGCCTCTCGGGCGGCGAGCAGGCCCGGATCCTCATCGCGCGCCTGATGCGCGAGCCCGCCGAAGTGCTCATTCTCGACGAGCCGACCAACGACCTGGACATCCCGACGCTCGAGGTGCTCGAGGACAGTCTCGCCGAGTTCGACGGCGGGCTCGTCCTCGTGACCCACGACCGCTTCATGCTCGAGCGCGTGTCCACCGTCATCCTCGCCCTCGACGGCCGGGGCGGCACGGAGACGTTCGCCGACTACGCGCAGTGGGAGGCGGCCCGAGACGCCGGCGAGGCGCCGGCGCGCAAGGCGACGGGGCACGCGCCGGAGCGCGAGCGCGCGCGGCCCAAGCGCCTTGGCTACGTGGAGCAGCGCGAGTGGGACGGCATGGAGCGGGCGATCCTCGAGGCGGAGCGCGCCGTCGAGTCGTGCCGGCGCGCGGCGGACGATCCGGCGATTGCGTCCGATCCGACGGCGCTCCAGACGCGCTACGCGGCGCTCGAGACCGCGCAGGGCGAAGTGGACCGGCTCTACGCGCGCTGGGCGGAGCTCGAGGCCAAGCAGGCCTGACGCCCGCTCGGCTACTCCAGGCGGGTCAGCGTGACGTCGAGGGCGCGCGATCCGCGGTGACCGCGCTGCCACTGGACGAGGATCGGGCTCTGGTACTCGCCCTCGACGAATCCCCGGCGGTTGTCGTCCCGCGCCGCGACGAGCATGTGCACGGAGCGCCGCATCCGGAAGAACCGGGCGGCCGGAACGGCCAGCGTGCGCGCCAGCACCTTCTCGACGATCGAGCCCTGGAGCCCCAGCGTGTCGAGCCCCGAATTGAGCACGCGCACGAGGTCGTACTGGGCATAGCCGAGCGCCTTGCCCGGCACGGCGCGGGGGTTCACCAGGACGCTCCAGGATTCCCGGGTCACGAAGCGCAGCGGGTTGCGCAGCACCGCCGCCAGGTCGTGCTGCATGAGCAGGGTCTCGAACTCGTTGACCGTCAGCGCGGCGTGCCGCTCGCCCGGATCGAGCGCCAGGTGCAGGCGGCCGGTCCCGACGCCGGCGCGCGCGACGAAGTCAGCGAGGTGGTCGTAGACGCCGAGCTTCGGGTCCTTCAGGTTGACCGACTCGATCGGATGGCGCGACACCGGGATGTCGATCCGCGTGTGGGCGACGATCTTCTCGTGACTGAAGCCGATCACGCGTGTGCGCCGCCGCCGCGGCCGCCCCTCGTTGACCCCGTCCAGATCGACGAAGCACACCGTCTCGCCGGACCGGTTCGGGTGCGTGACGCAGGGGCGGAGCCCGCCCGCCATGAAGACCAGATGGGAATCCGCGTTGCGCGGCTCGACGGCGCGCTGGGCGGGGTCGAGATCCAGCCGCCGCTCGAGCTGGTCGTGCTGGTAGCCGGCGCCCTCGGGAAAGATCCGGCGCAGCGCGTCGACGTAGGTGGGCACGCGCTCCGGACCGAGCCGCGCGATGAGGCTCCGGTCGAGGAAGCCGGCCGTCGTGTGCGCGGACCAGTAAAGGCAGTACGGGTAGGGCGTGAGCGCGTCGTGATACTCGGTCGGCAGGCGCGAGCGCAGCTCGACGACGTCGAAGCGCGCCCGGGGCGCCAGCTCGAGGGTCAGCTCGAGCGGACCTTCAGCCATCGACGTCCATCGGGCCGCCGCCTACCGGTCGCGGACCGCCGCCGAGAGCGGCGAGCCCACGATCGCGGCCAGGCGCATCGCCGCGAGCAGCCGGATGGCGATCCACGAGGGGTCCAGCTCGGACCAGCGCAGGCTGAACTTCGGCGACCGCGGGAAGGCGTGATGGTTGTTGTGCAGGCTCTCGCCGCCGGTCAGCCAGGCCAGGACGCGTGAATTGTAGGCCGTGTTGCGGAAGTTCTGCGCGCCGGCCCAGTGCCCGAGGCCGTTGATCAGAGGGCTCAGCACCAGCACGAACAGGAATGCGTGCCCGAGCATCGCGACAATCGCCTGCCACCAGCCGATGAACAGCGCCGTGATCCCGATCCCGGCGAAGAGCCCGGTCCATCCCCACGAGAACACCCGTCGCTCCCACCGGTCGGGCCCCAGGTCGGGCGCGAACGTCGCGACGGTGCGCGGGTTGCGCGCCTCGTGGACGTAGTAGTACACGTTGCCGAGCTGCACCTTCCAGAAGCCGAGCAGCAGCGGGCTGTGCGGGTCACCTTCGCGGTCGGTGTAGGTGTGGTGCTTGCGGTGAACCGCGACCCATTGCTGCCGGCTCCCGCCGGTCACCAGCCACAGAGCGGTTCGGAAGAGCACCTCGACGAACGGCCTGAGCGTCAGCGCCCGATGCGCGAGCGCCCGGTGCAGGTAGATCGACGTCGCGAGGACGGCGATCTGTGACATGACCACCGACGCGATCGCGATGATCAGGATCTGACGGCCCACGTCCGCTCCTTTGTCAGTAGTCGAAACCGGCGCTCAGGCCGGTCCTCGATCGTAGAGTGGCTCGCGCGTGCGTGGCACGTCGCCGACCTTCGGGTCGCGGTGCTTCCGCATCAGGACCTGATAGAGGCCGAGTGAGCTGCCCTCGAACGCGACCGCCGAGCAGGTGAGGTACAGTCGCCAGGTCCGGTACGTGTGCTCCCCGGCCAGGGCCCGCGCCTCGTCGGCGCGCGCGCACAGCCGCTCGGCCCATTGCCGGCACGTCCGGGCGTAGTGCAGACGCAACCCCTCGACGTCCATGATCTCCCAGCCCGCGCGCTCCATCTCGGTGAGCGTCCCGCTGAGGCTGGCCAGCTCGCCGTTCGGGAACACGTGGCGAAGGAGGAACTCGAATTGGCTCGAGCGCTTCCAGCCAAATTCGTGGACGATTCCGTGGTTGAGGTAGAGCCCGCCGTCCTTCAGGCGGGCGCGAACGCCCCCGAAGAACGCCGGGTAGTTCGGGATGCCGACGTGCTCGATCACGCCGACGGCCGCGATCTTGTCGTAGACGACCTCTGCCGGCAGATCGCGATAGTCCATGTAGTCGACCCGGCACGTGCGCTCGAGCCCCTCGCGCTTGATGCGCTCGGCGGCGTAGTCGGCCTGCGCGCGCGAGAGGGTGACGCCCTGCGCACGCACGCCGTAGTGCCGGGCGGCCCACATCGAGAGCCCACCCCAGCCGCAGCCGATGTCGAGCAGCGTCTCGCCGGGGCGCAGATCTAGCTTGCGACAGACGTGGTCGAGCTTGTCCTGCTGGGCCTGCTCGATCTTGCCGTCGGGATCGCGATAGTACGCGCAGGTGTAGACCATCAGCGGGTCCAGGAACAGGGCGTAGAAGTCGTTCGACACGTCGTAGTGATGGGCGATCGCCCGCGCGTCCGTCGACTTGTCTCGCTTCACGACGCTGCCTCCCGCATCCCGAAGATTCCGCCGAGGACCACGTGACGCCGCGCGGCGCCGGTGGCCAGCACGCCCCGCACCAGCGCGCGGGTGAGCGCGTCGGGCAGGCGGCCGAGCTGCCGGCCGAGCCAGCCCGGCTCCCCCGGTCCGTAGCGCTTCACCACCGCCTGCGCGTACGACTCGAGCGAGGCGCCGCGCCGCACGTGCGCCGCGACCGCTTCTGCCCCGAGGATGCCGCTCCGGATGGCGGGGCCGATCCCTTCGCCGCTGAGGTCGCGCGCCAGGCCGGCGGCGTCGCCGATGAGACAGAAACCCTTGCCGGCGAGTCGTCGCGGCGCCCGGCGCCGCACCACGTAGGCGTGGCCGCGGAACGGCTCGATCTTCAGATCGGCGGGGAGGTGTCCCGAGGCGCGCAAAGACGCGAGCAGCGCATCGCGCCGCCTGGGCAGGTCCGCGCCCGGCCCCGCGACGACGCCGATGCCAACGTTGAGCACGTCGTCTTTCGGGAAGTACCAGCCGTAGCCCTTGAGATCCGGCTCCACGTAGAGCACCGGCGCGGCCTCGCGGAGGATGTCGCGGCGACCCGGCGGCAGGCGGGTCTCGCTTTCCTGGGCGACCACGACCTCCTCGTCCTCTGACAGCTCGCCGAACGCCTTCGCGACCGGGCAGTGGTGGCCGCCGGCGCCGATGACCACGGGGGCCGTGAAGGCGCCGCACTCGCTCACGACACGGAGGTCGTTTCCCTCGGGGGTCACGGCGGTCACCCGGGCGTGCTCGTACGTCTCGACTCCCGCGGCCCGGGCCCGGTCGAGCAGGTGATGATCGAACTCGCTCCGGACGATGCCGTAGCTGGCCGGCCGGCGCCAGCGTGTCTCGTGGTGCGCGCCGGCGAAGGCGAATCCGCAGGCCGTGAACGGCTGAATGGTGAGCGGATACTTTTCGGGATCGACCTCGACGTCGGCCAGCGCCTCCGGCGTCACCCAGCCCGCGCAGACCTTGACGCGCGGAAAGACCGCGGCGTCGAGCAGGAGTGTCCGGAGGCCCGCCCGCGCGAGCCGCCACGCCGCCGTACTGCCCCCCGGTCCTCCGCCGACGACGATGACGTCGTGGGCTGCCACGTCAGCTCCGCCAGAGGTCGACATAGAGCCGCAGTCGTTCCCGAAGCGGCAACCGGATCTCCTCCATCGCGTCGGCGACCTTCATGCCGGCGAACAGATCGCCCTCGATGTCGAGCGCGCCCGAGACATAGGCCTCGGCGAAGTTGAGCGGGGTCGGGTCCCGCATGAGATGGACGAACGTCTCGGGCCGGTGTACGACCGCCGTGCACGCCGGCGCGCCGTGGCCGAGCTCGACCAGCGTTCCGTCCCAGAGCCGGAACGCGAACCCGGTCTCCACCCTATCGAAGACCCGCTTTAGGATTCCCGCCGCTCGTCGGGAGCTGACGTTTCTTGGCAGCGCAATCATGGAGTAGTGGTGGCGTGTACTTGCGTGACACTAGCAGAGTGCCCGGACGGGGGCAAGAAATCTCGGGGCCAAGCCGACATCCACGTCGTTACACGACATTTTCCTCGATCGCGTGTGGGGCCGACGGCCGGCCGGCCGGGGCGGTCGCGGCGGTCGTCGGCTCCAGCCGAATCCGGCGCATGAGCGGCAGGAGCAGCGGGACGGCCGCGAACATGGCCGCCAGGAGCCAGAAGTCGTCGGCGTAGGCGAGGAGCTGAGCCTGCGTCATCGTTTCGCGATAGAGCATGGCCATCGCCTGGCGCTCGGCGGTGAAGGTGTCGCTGCCGCGGGCCACGAAGTGGCTCGCCCAGCGGGTCAGGCGCTCGCGCGTCGCCGGGTCCCACAGGGTGAGGTGGCTCACGAGCGTGGTCTGGTGGAACTGGCTGCGCTGGGCCAGGAGCGTGGTGACCACCGCAATGCCGATGCTGCCGCCGAGGTTGCGCGCCATGCTGTAGAGCGCGGTGGCGTTCACGAGCTTGTCACGCCGGACCGTGGCGAGCGTGAGCGTGGAGAGCGGCACGTAGATGAACCCCGCGGCGAACCCCTGGATGAAGCGCGGCAGGGCAAGCGCCCAGTAGTCCATGCCGAGCGTGAGCGTGGTCATCATGTACAGGCTGCCCGCGTTCAGGAGGCATCCGAACGCCAGCATCGCGCGCTGATCGACGCGGGTCACGATCCCGGAGGCGAAGAGCGAGAAGATGTTGCCGAGGCCGCCGGGCGCCAGCACCAGGCCCGAGGTCCACGCGTCGTAGCCGAGCAGCTTCTGCGTGAAAATGGCGACCAGCAGCATGCCCGCGAACTGGCCGAAGCCGATGATGGTGCTCAGGGTGACACCGGTGGCGAAATTCCGATCGGTGAACACTCTCAAATCAAGGATCGGCTCGCCGGCCGTCAGCTCCCGGATCATGAAGGCGGCCAGCGCGCCGACGGCAACCACCGCCAGCGTGACGATCGTCGACGACGCGAACCAGTCGAGCCGCTCGCCGCGGTCCAGGAGGAGCTGGAGGCACCCGAATCCCGCGATCATGAAGGCCAGGCCCCACCAGTCGATCTTCAGCGATCGCCGCAGGTACGGCGGGTCGAACACGAAGGCGCCGGCCATGACGAACCCGACGATTCCGACCGGCAGGTTGATGTAGAAGATCCAGCGCCACGACCACTCGTCGGCGAGGTAGCCGCCCACGGTCGGCCCCAGGATCGGCCCGAGGATGAAGCCGACGCCCCACACCGCCATCGCGAGGCCGCGCTGATGGAACGGGAAAATCTCCCAGAGGATCGCCTGCGAGAGCGGAATGATCGGCCCGCCGCCGAGGCCCTGGAAGATGCGGGCGGCAATCAGCGTGGTCAGGTCCGGGGCGGCGCCCGAGACGAACGAGCTGATCACGAAGACCGTGGCGCAGATCATGAAGAACCGCTTGCGGCCGAAGAGCCCCGTCAGCCATCCGGTGGCCGGAATCACCACGGCGTTGGCGGCCAGGTACGAGGTGATGACCCACGACGCCTCGTCCAGCCCCGCCGACAGCGATCCCTGCAGGTGCGGGAGGATGACGTTGGTCACGCTGGTGTCGAGGATCTGCATGAAGGCCACCACCATGACGGTGAAGGTGATGGCCCACTTCCGGGGGGCGGAGATCGGGACGGCTTCGGGAGCTGGAGGCGTCATTGCCTGGAGACGACTCGGGGTCAGTCCAGCCGATAGGCTCGCCGTGCAGTCCCGCTGAAGAGATCTCTCTTCTCGTCGTCCGACGCGTCGGCGGCGATGCGCTTGAACGCGTTCCAGAGGGCCGCGTAGCCGATGCCCATCTTCTCGACCGGGAAATTGCTCTCGAACATGCATCGGCTCGCCCCGAAGCGCTCGATGCAGATCTCGATGTACGGGCGCCAGTGCGCGGCCAGCACGGCCGAGGAGGGTGGCGCCGGCAGCGCGCCGTAGTCGTACGCGGCCAGCCGCATCATCATGCCGCCGAGCTTCATGACGATGTTGGGACAGGCGGCCAGCGCGGTGATCCCGGCCTTCCATGACGTGAACACCTCGTCGCGCTTGCCGGCGTAGGGGCCGTATCCGAGCGGTCCGCCCACGTGCCCCACGATGATGTTCGCGTCCGGCGCGGCGCGGGCGATGTCCACGGCGTCGGCGAGCTGCGGATGGAAGACCCACGCGTCGAGGGACAGGCCGAGCGCGGTCAGTCGGGCGAGGCCCGCGCGAAAATCGGAGCGTTTCATGAGGCTCGGGCCCGAGGCCACGGCGCTGTTGCCGATCACCTCGCTCGCGTCCCAGGCGGCGGCGTGGCGCACGCCGCGAAACCGTCCGCCGCCGGCGCGGAGCTGCGCCTCCAGCACGGGCTCGACCCGGTCGCCGAGCGTGAGGTCGGCGAAGCCCACGATCCCGGCGGCGACGCGCGTCGGTCCATAGGCGCCGCTCGCGCTCATCGCGGCGATGCCGGCGACAAACTCGGTCTCGCCCACCGGCCGCATCTCGACGGGGCCGGCGGCGCGATACATCGCGTGGCACTCCACGAACACGGTGGCGACGACGTTGTGGCCGGTGTTGAGATCGGCCAGGAGCTCGTGCAGCAGATAGCGGTGATCCCGGCGCTCCCACAGGTGATGGTGGGTGTCGATGATCGGGACCGCGGGCTCGAGGATCGGCTCGGCCGGCGCCTTGGCCAGCCACGCCTCGACGGGCGGGCGGATCCGGCCGTAGCGCGTCGGCTGGTCGTACTGGCTCACGTCAGTGGGAGCCGGTGGCGATGCCGGAGGCTCAGTCGCCGGCAGCCGCGACGTGCGCGGACCAGTAGTGATGGGTCTTGGCGACCACCGTGATGATGCTCTTCACCTCGTCCTTCAGCTGATAGCCCGGTCCGGCCGGCACCAGCAGTCGCTCGTCGTCCACGCGCGCCGCGACGTTCTCGAGAATGATGGCGGCGCACATCCACGCCGCCATCCTCGGCGACTCGCAGGTGACCGCGAGCCAGCCCGGCTCGGCCGATTCCGCGTAGAGCCCGGTCGTCTCCTGGATGCCCCGCCGCATCTCGGCCAGCATCGCGCGATCGGAGTCCGCGGCGTGGCCGCCCGGAGCCCGGAGTGCGCTCTCGGCTCCGCGCTGTGGCGGCCCGCCGTAGAGCGCCAGCTCGCAGAACGTCGTCCACATGCCGCTCCAGTCCGGGCGGCCGTCGTCTCGCCATAGAAACGTCGCCGACGACATCGCCGGAGCCGGGCGGGGCAGCGGCGCGTATTCGCGGCGCCGCGCGTCGGCGTCGCGCCCGATCGAGTCGAGGATGGCATCGAGCCGGGCGATCGGAACGGTGGAGACCGTGACCGGCAAACCGGCCTGATCGGCGAGCCTGGCGGCGAGCTCGGCGCAGGCCTGATGCACCGCGGCTTGGACGAGCGCGTCCACGACCAGGAGGAGACGACCGGCCATGCCCTCGCCGTCCGGCTGCTGATCGTCGGCGCTGATCATCGTCGCGCGGGATCATAGCACCAACGACATCGCGTATCATGCCCGCAGGCGAGGTGACGGCGATGCGCGTTTACGCCCTCTGCACCGGCTACATCGAGCTCGATCGCGCCAGCATGGTGTCCGACCTCAAGCCCGGCCAGCCGTGGACCGTGCCGGTGACGAGCTTCCTCGTAGATCATCCACGCGGACGGCTCCTGTTCGACACCGGCGTGCACTGCCAGGCGCGGCTCGACCCGCTCGCCCGACTCGGCCCGGAGCGGATCAAGCGCCTTACCGTCAAGTCGCGGGCCGGGGACGACGTGGTGCCGCAGCTGGCGCGACTCGGCCTCAAGCCCGAGGACGTGCGCTACGTGGCCAACTCGCATCTGCACTTCGATCACTGCGGCGGCAACGAGTTCTTCCCGCGGGCGACGTTCTTCGTGCAGCGTCCGGAGCTGGAAGCGGCACGCCGGCCGGGCTTCGTCCCGAGCTACAGCCCGAGCCCGATCGATTTCGACCATCCGCTCGATTACCGGATGCTCGACGGCGAGCACGACGTCTTCGGCGACGGGTCGGTCGTCCTGCTGCCGACCTACGGGCACACGCCCGGCCATCAGTCGCTGCTGATCCGCGACGGCAAGAAGGCGCAGCTCGTCTGTGCGGCCGACGCCTGCTACACGCGGGAGAACATGGACCGCGACGTGCTGCCGAACGTGCTCTGGAACCCGTCGGTCATGCGGGAATCACTGGCAGCGCTCCGCAAGCTCAGGGACCAGGCCGGCGCCACGATGTTCTACGGGCACGACCCCGCGCAGTGGGAGAGCACCCCGCAGGCGCCGGCGCCCGTGATGTAAACCGGCCGGCCATGCGCTTCGGACTCTTCTATCAGGCGTCGGAAGCCCCGGGGCAGACCCACGCCGATCGCTACGCCGAGATGTTCGATCTCATCGCGCTCGGGGACACGCTCGGCTTCGACGTGGCCTGGCTGGCCGAGCTGCATTTCGGCGGCGCGTTCTCGCTCCTGGCGAACCCGCTCATGATGGTGCCGGTCATCGCCCAGCGCACCCGCCGGATCCGGATCGGCACGGCCGTCACCCTGCTGCCGCTCCACCATCCCCTGAGCTCCGCGGAACAAGCCGCCACCGCCGACGTGCTGTCCGGCGGGCGGCTCGAGTTCGGCGTGGGTCGCGGCTCCATCCCGAGCCAATTCCACGGTTTTCGCGTGCCCGTGTCGGAGAACCGCGCCCGCTTCGACGAGGCGCTCGAGATCATTCGTCTGGCGTGGACGCGGGAGCGCTTCAGCTATCGCGGCGCCTTCTACCAGGTCGAGGACGTCGCCGTGGTGCCGCGGCCGGTGCAGCATCCGCACCCGCCGATCCGCGTCGCCGTCCACACCGCCGAGAGCTTCGCGCACATCGGCGATCTGGGGCTCAGCATCTATTCCGGGACGACGACCACACCCTTGCCGCAGCTCCGCGAGTACACGACGCTCTATCGCGCGCATCTGGCCGCCGCCGGGCACGCGTGGCAGCCCGATCAGATGGCGCTGATGCTGCCCGTGCACCTGGGCGCGACGGCGGCCGCCGCGCGGGACGCCATGCGGCCCGGCGTGCTGAAGTACTACCAGAACATCCGGACGATCTTCGCGCAGATCCCCGCGTCGTACGGCGAGCACCTGCCGCGCCTGAAGATGATCGAGGAGACGCTCGCCAACCTCCCGTACGAGAAGTTCTGCCGCGATCAGGGCGTGTTCGGCGACGCCGCCGAGGTCGTCGACCGGCTCCAGGCGGCGCGGGACGAGTTCGGGCTCTCGCAGATCATCTGCTGGTTCGACCAGGGCTCGATGCTGCCGCGGGCCGAGGTCGAGCGCGTGATGCGACGATTCATCGACGAGGTCGCGCCCAAGCTCGCCTGAACCGGCGGGCGGGCGCCGCGACGGCATACCGGCAAGGAGAGCAGGATGACCAGGAGCGTCGTTACTCCCGAGCGCTTCACCAAGGGCCTGACGTTCGACGAATACGTGAAATGGACGGGCAGCGCCGAGAACCTCGCCCGCGAGGCCTTCGGCAGCTACTTCGCCGACGGCGGGTCGATCGGCGCCGCCCGTCGGGACAACAGCGCGGTGTTCCGCGAGCGCTACGCGCGCGCGCGGCTCAGCGACCAGCAGGCCGCCGGCATCAAGTGGCTGGCCGCGCAGCCGAACGGACCCGCGAAGATCCTGGTGATCTCGGAGGACTGGTCGTCCGACTGCCGGCGCGACGTCCCGATGCTGGCGCGGCTGGCGGAGGCCGGCGGGCTGGAGATGCGGATCTTCAATCGCGACGGCAGGAAGATTCTCGGCACGCGGCGCCCTGACCCTGCCGCGTATCCCGACGCCAATCACGACCTGATGCTCGAGTTCCTGAACGCGAAGGACGGGGGTGAGTGGGCGTCGCTGCCGGTCGCCGTCTTCTACGCGAAGGATTTTCAAGAGCTGCATCGCTACATCGAGTATCCGGCGATCTATCACAAGGACAGGATCCGCGGCTTCCAGCAGGCGGGCCGCTCGGGCGAGTCGGAGGCGCAGACGAAAGAGCGCGGCCAGCGCGAGTTCGTCGCCATGCAGGCCTCGCCGTTCTTCGACGTGTGGGCGTCGGCCGGGGTCGACGAGATTCTCAGCGCGCTCTACGAGAAGCTGACGGTGAAAGCCTGAAGACGGCGCGACGGCTCAGCGCGCGGCCACGACCAGGAAGCCCTCGACCGGCTTGCTGAGCTCGATGCGCAGGTGCACCGGCGTCACCTGGAGGGGCGCGAGCTCCGCGGCACCTAGGACCCCGCGCACGTAGGCTTCGGTGTGGCTGTAGCGTCCGTGCGGGTTGAGGCGGAATCCCGAGGGCGTCTCGGACTCGCCCGCGCGCTCCACCGTGAAGACGAGATGGCCGCCGCGTCGTAGCCCGCGTCTTGCCGCCGCCAAGACGGGCGCGAGATCGCCGAAGTAGACCAGCGTGTCCGCGGAGATCACGACGTCCCAGGCCGCCGCCACCGCGCCGACGAAGGCCGTCAGCTCCCCGAGTATCAGGTCGTCATACAGCTTTCGCACCGCCGCCTTCTGGAGCATCTCGAGCGACAGATCCACTCCGACCAGTCGGCGGGCGAACGGCTTGAAGTGCTCGCCGCAAAGTCCGGTCCCGCACCCGGCGTCGAGGATCTCGAGCCGGGCCTCCGGCGGCCCCATCACCTCGGCCGCGGCCTGCGCCACCAGCGCCGGCGCGCGGTACTCGAGTCGCGCCAGGACCTCGTCGAAGCTCTCCGCGAAGGCCTTGAACATGGTCCGCACCGTGTCGTCCGAGGCGCGCACGGGCACCTCGTGGCCCGTGCACGCCGAGAGCAGGTGTCGCGCCACCGGACTCTCGGGCTCGAGGGACAGCCACTTCCGGTACACCGCCGCCGCCTCGTCGATGCGATTCCACCCGTAGAACAGGGCACCCAGCCGGCGATACGTGTCGAAATGGTACGGCCGCAGCGTGACCGCCGTCCGGTACTCGGTGAGCGCTTCGGGCACCCGCTCCAGCGCCTCGTACGCCTTGGCGAGATTCACGTGGGCGTCGGCCATGTCGGGGCGCAGCGCGACGGCCCGTTGATAGCAGGCGGCCGCGTCTTCGTACCGCTTCTGGCGGGCGAGGGTGTTACCGAGATTGTTGTGGGCGTCGGCCAGCTCGGGGTTCAGCGCGAGCGCCCTCTCGTACGAGCCGGCCGCTTCCTCGACGCGACCCTGCTGCTGGAGCACGTTGCCGAGGTTGTTGTGCGCGTCCGGATAGTCGGGCGACAGCTCGACCGCCTTCCGGATGAGCGTCTCGGCCTCCGCCGGGCGGTCGAGCTGAGCTACCACGACGCCGCGGAAGTGCCAGGCGTCGGGATAGTCGGGCGCCACGGCCAGGATGCGCCCGTAGAGCTGGTCGGCCGCCTCCAGACGGCCCTGCTGCTGCAGCTCGCGGGCGTACGCCATTGCGTCGGCGAGCGAGAGCTCCGCCGCCGCCTGGGCCGGAACCTCGTCGCTCGTGGCCATGAGGGAGATTCTAGTCGATTCGACCACGGCAGGGGCGTGGCCTCTTGACTCCGCGCCCCGATCGGAGCAGCCTCGCGTGAGGCTCGGTCACCGAGCGACCACGGAGGGCGTCATGAGCGAGCGGGAGCTGACGTACGGCGAGGCGGTCAAGGAGGCGATCGCGGAGGAGATGCGGCGCGATCCGCGCGTGTTCCTGATCGGGGAAGACGTCGCGGAGGCCGGCCATCCGTTCAAGACGCTGGTGGGGCTCGTGCAGGAATTCGGCACGGAGCGGATCATCGACACGCCCATCTCCGAGCCCGGCTACGCCGGCATCGGCGTCGGCGCCGCGATGACGGGCATGCGG
>Ga0137403_10000685_pt1 | contig 43708 bp, 33 predicted proteins | sample CZOMad2_1_16fung_FD_122057 | JGI IMG/M metagenome (GOLD analysis project Ga0137403, IMG submission 122057) | Vadose zone soil fungal communities from Angelo Coast Range Reserve, California, USA - CZOMad2_1_16fungal (Hybrid Assembly) | ecosystem: Environmental > Terrestrial > Soil > Vadose zone...
GGAACACTTTCCAGAAGCTTTGTTCCGTCAGGGAACAGCACAACGGGAAGGCTTGCGGATTCGGGACCCAGTGCCTCGAGCAGACGCTTGGTTTCCGGATCATTCGCGGAAATCTCCACGTCGATCCATTGATAAGGGACTCGATTGCGTGCCAGGAAATCGCGCAACTCATACGAGCGCGGTGACCACCGCGTACCCAGCACACGAATTCCCTCAAATGTGGGGCGGTAAGAACCCTGCCAGTCGTCGAGCAAGTCATCCAATTGAGGATAAAGGTGCTCTTCCGGCGGGTCCCAGGGCTTCAGAAAAAAGTAATTGATGTTGACCTGATTGATGGCGCTGATGGCGGCGCTAGTATCGGCATAAGCGGTAAGCAGGGCACGCTTTGCGTCTGGAAAGATATGCCTTGCTTCCTGAAGAAAGGTGACGCCATCCATTTTGGGCATGCGCTGGTCAGCCAGCAGCAGAGCCACGCTGTCACTGCGGACTTTCAACTGCTTCAACAGCTCCAATGCTTTTTCGGGAGCATCATTCGCCAGCACGCGATAGGTGGCGCCATAATGCGAACGCAGGTCGCGTTCAATGGCCCGCAAAACGTCGGAATCATCATCGATACAGAGCAAAATCGGTTTCGCCATAACAACCTACGTTCACTTTACTGAGAACTGCTTGATCTCAATGCAATGAAGAACCATTTAGATGCCGGCCTTGGAATTTGGTCGCTTTTTGAGGGTTAGACCGCCAAAATTTATGTTCCTGCCAACCGGCTCAATGAGATTCAGGCAAGGTGTACTCGAATTCATAGGAGTGCTTGCCTTCGTCGATCTTGATAGTGAAATTGCCCGCGAGGCCTGCAAGTTGTCCCGTTCCGGAGTCAGGCACCACGGTAATTGTTAGTTGCGGCACGCCGCGATTCATGGTGCCAGTGTGCTGCAGGATGAAAGTGCCGGTGCGGCCCTTCAGTGTACCGCTCACTTTCTCGATCGCCACGTATCCTGCCGAACCTTTTACTTCCGTCATGCCGGTCAACATCTGGCCCTTGCTGGTGCCTTCAATATCGCCGTGAAACTGTTTGTCAATGGTCATTCGTCCGAGTGTCGCGTCTGCGCTGTCCGTCTGAGGTGTAAGTTTTACTTCGAACGTTCCACTTGCATGAGAAGACATTGCTGTTCCCTTCTGAAATGCGGTTAAAGCCAAAGGATGGGAGCACGCCCAGGAGAGAGCACTGACCGACGTGCAACAAGCGATGAGTATTCCGAGGCGGCGGCCGGATCGAGAGTTGAGGCGGGCTCTTAAAAACATTCAGCCATTCTAGCGCAATGGGGCAGCGAACGTTCGAGCGCTGCAAAGAGCGGGTTTAGGTTTAGGCAGGTATCTGCGGGCGCTTGAACACCAGACATTTTGACGTGAAAGAGTGCACCGGCTCGGCATTCTGGTTCAGCGTCGTGCTTCGTACCTTGACGATGGCCTGGTTCGGCTTGGAACGGGAAGGCACAATCTCAAGGATCTCGCTTTCCACGTGCAGTGTATCTCCGGGGCGTGTCGGCTTGGGCCACGCCAGTTCGCCACCCAGGCCGATGATGCCGTTGCCCAGAGGCAGACCACCATCGACGAGAAGGCGCATAGCGACAGCGGCAGTGTGCCATCCGCTGGCCGCCAGTCCGGCAAACACGCTGGCTTTTGCGGCGGCCTCATCAAGATGGAACGGCTGCGGATCAAACTCTCTGGCGAACTCCTTGATTCGCGCCTCATCCATGTTGTGAGTGCCGGACACGAATCGCTGGCCCACGTGCAGGTCTTCCAGATAAAGTCCTTGAGATTTTCCGATCGCCTGGTTCATCGCGCATTTCTCCAGCAAAGTTTCAAATGTTGATAGTGGCTTAACGGAGCCTTACCTTTGGCTCCACCGACATACCCGGTCGCAAACGATGGTCATCATTTTCGCCTGGCTCCAGCACAATGCGTACTGGCACGCGCTGCACAACTTTTACGTAATTGCCCGTAGCATTTTCCGGAGGCAACAAACTGAATCGTGAACCGGTGGCGCCCCCCAGGGAATCAATGTGGCCGCGGTAGTCGCGTCCGGAGGCATCCGCGCGAACGGTCACGGCCTGTCCGGGTTTCATCTTCTGTAACTGCGTCTCTTTGAAATTAGCCGTGATCCACAGGTCATCCACCGGAATGATGGTAAGTAATTGCTGGCCGGGCTGCACGCGCTGGCCCGCTTCGACCGTCTTGCGGCCGATGATTCCGCTTACCGGCGCGATAATTTTCGTATAGCCAAGATTGAGCTGCGAAGTGGTAAGTTGGGCACGGGCACGGCTGGCGTCTGATACGGCCGCTGCGGCCTTGGCCCGCGACGATGCAATCTGCTGTGGCGCTGAGCCAGCTGAAAGAAGGTCGGCTTTGCGCTGTGCTAACCTGCTTTGCGCCTGCGCGATGCGCTTCTGGGCTGAGAGCGTCTCGGCGCGTCCGGCCGTGACAGCTTCACGATTAGTGCTGGCTTCAGTCGCCACGCGGTCATATTCCGACTGCGAGATCTCATGCTTGGCCAGCAGTTTCTCATAGCGCTGGCGATCTGCCTCAGCGCGGGTAAAATTGGCCTCCGCCCCGGCCAGCCGGGCTTCCGCCGCCTGCAAGGCCGCACGCTCTGAAGCCACTGAATCCTCTGCTTCGCTGATCGCAGCATGTGCCAGGTCAAGGCGACCATTGCTACCGGAAGACGTTACAGTGATATCCTTTTCCGCGGCGACAGAGCTTGCTTGCAGGCGCTCGTAGTCGGCCTGGGCGCGGTCGCGTTCCGCTTGAAAGTCGGCCGGGTCGATCTCCGCCAACACCGTGCCAGCCTGAACAAAGTGGCTGTCCTGCACGTCAGGGTTCACGCGAAGGATCGTTCCGCTGATACGCGCGCTGATTGGGTGCAGATGGCCGTCCACCTGCGCATCATCCGTGGATTCATAGGAAGAAAAGTAAATCCAGCCGGCCACGCCTGACACCAGCACCACGACAATCGCAGCAATGAAAAGAGATTTGCGATAGTGCTTCATCGTGGCAAGCAGCGAACGCTTTGGCTGCGGCGCAATTCGCTCAATGCCGGGACGATCGACTGAATGCAGATCACGGAGTTCCTCCTGCTCCTGCGGTGTCAACACCGGTGGCGGTGATTGCAGTTGAGTAGCCATTTTAGTTTCCTCCTAGATACTTGTTCACATCTTTTTGTGCCGACCCCATCGCGCGCAGCAGCGTAAGCTTGGCCAGGTTATGCGCGAATAGGCTTGAAATATAGTTTTCGTTGGCGGCCGCCACGTCCTGCTGCGCCTGGATGATCTCAAGATTGTTGGTGACGCCGTTCAGGAACCTATCGCGGGCCTGATCGAGCGTGCGCTGCGCCAACTGGCTGTTTTTCTCCGCGACTTTCACCGCGCTATCCGCAGCCTGGAGGTCAGTAAACGCATTGCGGACTTCATAGTCCACGCGTCCCACCAGGTCGGCGTATTCAGACTGCCGGCGGTCAAGTTGGGCCGAGGCGTCTTGAATGTCAGAGCGAATTCGTCCGCCGGTAAAAATCGGCAGAGAGATTGTGGCCACGAGTGAATAGGTCGCATCTGACCGGGCGAGATTGGTCCCTATGCTGCCGTAATACCCGCTCAGGCTCAAGCCCGGTGCACGCTCAAGCTGAGCGGCGCGCTTCGTTAGTTGCGTGGCCGTGGCAGTAGCAGCAGCAGACTTGATGTCGGCTCGGTCGTTGCGGGCCTGGGCCAGCGATGACGTAAGATCGGCGCCACTCCAGGCCTGGTACGCGGCTTTGCTGATGGTGCTGAACTGCTGCCCACTTGGCAAACCGATCAGCCGCGCCAGCGTCAACTTGTCTTTATCGAGATTTGCGGCAGAAACCGTGAGGCGCTGCTCGCTGGTCTGCCGTTGCACCGTGGCGCGGAAACCGTCAATCTCTGCCGCCAGTCCGGAGTTGACGCGATTGATTGCCTGTGCCTCGAGTTCGCGCGCAGAATCCAGTTCGGCCTTTGCTGTTTCCACCCGCGCCTCGCTTGACTGCACCTGAAGATAGGCCGTGCCCACAGCCAATGCCACCACGTTGCCGGCATCGTCGAGCTGCAGCTTCTGCGCCTCGGCTGCCTGTTTTGAAGCGCGATATCTGTACATCGAATCCAGGTTTAGCCCGTTGTCAGAAAATGTGAGGTAAGTTTCCTGATAGCCAAACTGGCCGGTCGAGGCGGGCAGGCCGGGAATCTTCAGCCCGATCGCAACACGGTTCAGGTCATCAAGGTTCTGCCGCAGCAGTGCGGACACGCTGGGAACCATGGTGGAAAGGGCACGCAGCCGCTGCGCCTGGGCCTGCCGCAAGGACGCCTGATTTTCAATGACGCCAAGGTTGTAGCGCAACCCGCGCGTGATTGCATCCGACAGCGAAAGCGCGATTGGCTCGTTGGACACTGTCCCGGTGGGCACGCTGCCCAGAAATGGGTTTTGCTGCTGCCCAGCGAGCGAACTTGGAGTGGTGCTGTTCGCCGCCGGATTGATGGTGCGCGGCGTGGCGATACTGCCCAGTTCGAAAGATGCAGCGTTCTGCTGGGCTGTAGCAAGGGGTGACAGTCCGGTAAGACCGGCGATAACGATGGTGCTGCAAATGCCTTTCAATTTCTGTTCCAGTCGTTTCATAATTGCCTCAGTGAGCTCCCGTGGAGCCGCCGCTACTGTACGATTTGGTCATCAACGCCAGAACCAGAGTGCCCAGAGCCACCCAGCCGAGCACATGGAAGCAATCCAGCGAGCCAAGAAACGCCGCCTGTTGATTGGCCAAGCCGGACACCATACCGTAGGCCTTTTCAGAGGCGTCAGCGGCGCTTGAGCCGGCGCCAGTGAGATATTGTGTGATGGTTTCCAGCTTCTGGGTGAAAATCGGATTGTCCGGGGTCAAGTGCTGCACCAGCACGCTGTGATGAAATTGTGTGCGACGCTCCAGCATGGTGGTCATGAATGCGACCCCAAAACTTCCTCCCAGATTGCGGAACAGATTAGTGATGCTGGATGCTTTGTTGTTCTTGTTCATCGGGAGATAGGAATAGGCCAGCGAACTGACCGGCACAAAAAAGAAACCCAAGCCAACTCCTTGCAGCGCACGCGCCAAAGCATATGCGCGGTAGTCAGAGCCAAGATCGAGCGATGCAAACCGCCACATGGCCAGACCCATGAAAATTGAGCCGACGAGGATCAACTTCTTCGCGCCTGTCTTCGGAATAAGACGAACGACGACCGGCGCCATCAATACGATCACGAAAGCGCCCGGACCGAGCACCAGCCCCGCGTCAGTGGCCGTGTATCCATAGAGCGATTGCAGCACCTGGGGTATCAGCACGGTGCTGCCGAACAAGACGAAGAAGAAGCCGAAGTAGAGAGCACTGGCCAGAGCGAAATTGCGTTCCTTGAATAGCTTGATTTCCATCACTGGGTCGTGATGCCGCCATTCATAAGTCACGGCAGCGATCAATGCAGTAATCGCAATGGAAAGGAAGATCACGATGAAATGGCTCTCGAACCAGTCTTCACGTTGACCCTTGTCAAGAACAATCTCCAGGGCGCCGAAGCCAAGAGCGATCAGCGAGATACCGATGTAGTCGATCTTCAGTTTGCCGCCGATTCTTGCCGCCTTGGCTTCTTCTACAAACTGCGGTGGGTCGGAAACGAGTCTCTGCGTGAGAATCAAGCTGACCAGACCAATGGGAACGTTAATGAAAAATACCCAGCGCCAGGAGAAATGATCTGTGATCCAACCGCCCAGCGGCGGCCCGACTGCGGGCGCGGTCACGATGGCCATGCTGTAAAGAGCAAATGCCGCCGCGCGCTTGGCTCCGGGAAATGTGTCCACCAGGATGGCCTGCTCGACTGGGGCCAAACCGCCTCCGCCCACGCCTTGTAGAATGCGAAAAAATACTAGCAAGCCCAGGCTGGGAGCGATGCCGCACAAAAAACTGCTGCCCACGAACAACGCGACACAGGCCATGTAATAGTTTTTGCGACCGAAAACCCGGCTTAGCCATGCGCTCAGCGGAAGCACGACAGCGTTGGCCACCAGATAACTGGTAAGCACCCAGGTGCTTTCGTCGTAACTTACGGCCAGCCCGCCGGCAATGTGTGGAAGAGAGACATTGGCGATGCTGGTGTCCAGCAACTCCATGAAGGTCGCCAGGGTAACGGTGATGGCGATGAGCCAGGGATTGATCGCAGGTTTGGCAATTGTTTGTGCAGCGGACGTGCTTAACGATCCGGAAAGTGCGTGCGTCCCCACAATCAGCTCCTGCGTACGCCGTAAACCTGCGGTTTTTAGAGATGCGTACGCTGTATACAGCGATGCAAAAAAATATAACTTTATTCGAATTGCCGGGTAACCGTTTCGATGACTATCTCTTTCATGCGCTCGGGTTCTTTCCACGGATAGCACTGGCTGGTGGTAATTAACATGCTGGCAATTCCGTGCATCGCCACCCGGAGGACCTGGGCCGCCATTTCCACGTCCACTTCAATGCCCTTCTCCGCCGCGCACTCGCGCACGCCTGCGCGCAACCGGTCCATGGCACGCTGCCCAATAGCGACTTTACGTTCGGCCACCGGGCCGGGGGGCATGACCGTCATAAAAGTTACCTTGTAGTGATTGGGATGGCTCAGGTGAAAGTCCACAATAGTGCGCACACAACGGCGCAAACGCTGAAGAGCAGTGCCGGGCTGAAGCCGCGTCTCATCCAGCAGTTGGATCATTCTATTAAAGGTCTCTTCGCATATTGAGAGCAGTAACTCTTCCTTGTTCTCATAGTGGCGATAGATTGCCATCGGCGAACAGCCGATCTTCGACCCAATGCGCCGCATGGAAACACTTTCATACCCTTCGCGCGCAAAGAGATCACGGGCGGCATCGCGGATCTGGTCACGCAAAGGAGCGGGCGAGCGACGGGCTTTTGCTCGTCGAACACCGGCCACTCGTTGGGTTGCAATAGGCAAGTTCCAGCTCCAAGAGATATGTTTACACCGTACGCATATAGATGTCAAGAAGAGGTTATGGATTCACTTTGATCGTTTCGATACGCCTGACTGCGAGCGTCGACGGGATGGAGCCGCAATATGAGAACGCTATTGCAATGCTGCTGCAGTTCTGCTCATATTGAACATGGACTTAGACAATCTCAAGACCTTTCTTGAAGTTGCAAGACTGGGAAGCTTCTCTCGCGCCGCGGAAAAAGTTCTCCGCTCCCAGCCCGCCGTAAGCGCGCAGATCAGGCAATTGGAGCAGGAATACGGCAAGCGCTTGTTTGATCGCAGTGCCAAGTCAGTCCGGCTGACTCCCGCCGGAGAGGTTGTGTTTGACTATGCGCAGCAGCTCCTGACTTTGCAAAGCAGGGCCCAACAGGCGGTCGCCGAGCAGGATGGCGTTCGCAGCGGAACCTTGTCGATCGGAGCGAATGAAGGCACATTCCTCTATGTTTTGCCCAGAGTCCTGGCAAAGTATCACAAGCAATTCCCTAAAGTTAAGATCAGCGTCTACCGCAGTTTCACTCACAAGGTCTCAACGAAAGTTGAGGAAGGTGTAGTAGACCTTGGGGTTTTAACCATGCCGGTAAAATCACCCAGCCTTGAGGTGATCCCCGTCTTTCGTGACCGTATCCTGTTGATGGTGGGTCCGGCGAGTCCGCTGTTCGGAAAGAAAACTGCGACGCTGGAAGAGTTTGCGGCCCAGCCTGTGATTCTGCCCAAGACCGGCTCGATTAGAAAGCTGATGGAAAAAAATCTGCGGCCGTACCGCGAAAATCTTAACGTCACCATGGAGCTGACAAGCGTGGTGATGATTAAGCGGTTCGTCCGCGCGGGCTTTGGCGTCTCGCTGATTTGCCGCAGCTTTGCGGCAGAGAATGTGCAACGAGGCGAAGTCAAACTGCTGCAGGTCGAGGGCCTGGAACTGTGGCGCGAGCTGGCCCTGGTCTATCGCAAAGACCGCAGCCTTCCCCTGATTGCCTCAGCGTTTGTGGAAGTCGCGCGGAAGGAATTGGCAGTCCAATCCGTGAAGTGAGCATTGATCCCACTGGCCGCGCGGACGAAAAGGGCGCCCGCAGCCAAGGGATGCTCATGTGCAATCGCACGCTCTACTGACACTTCAGGCAAGGTCACCCACGGTCGCCGATTTCTTGCTACGCGCCAGGCGCAATGACGTGTAAACAGCTGCCACGCCGACCATCAGGTTTGAGGCGACAACCGGAGCCGAATGGATTTCAACTCCATAAACGATCCAGAGCACTGCCGCCGCAGCCTGAATTGTGCGGAGTGCGCCTGCCTTCTTGAAGAAGTATGAACTGGCAAAAAACGCGGTTGCCGTCCAGCCAAGTATGCTAAGCCACATATAAACCGCACCTCAGATTGTCGCGGCATCAGCGCGCTCGCTCTTGGCCGAGCGCAATGTGAGCCAGTCTGTGCGGGCGCGTGCCCATTCTCGTACCAGAAATCCATTGCCTTCAAAGAACTCCTGGATCTCAGGCGGCTGCCATCCTGCTACCTCTTCCAGAATGGGTACCAGCATGGCAAGAGCATTGGCGCTGAGGACGGTGCGCTTGGCAATCTGCGTAACGTCGCGCGTTTCTGAGACGGCAATGGTCAGGCCTGCGTCGCGGTTCACGTGAAGCATGGCATGCACGTCAGAACTGCCGTCACCAGCGTAGACCACACGATCGGGACCGATCTGCAATTCTTCCTGCAACTGGACAATGCGCGCGACTTTCCCGTAGCCGGCAGTGACGCGAACAATGGTTTCGATTTCGCCGGTCGTGCTGTACTTAAACTCCGAACCAAAGATGTGGTCAGGGGGCACAATGCCCTCCAGCGCGGATTGCACTATCTCAGCGGGCGCCGCGGAGAGAACGTAAAAATTGAAATGATATCCGGGCACGCCCTTATCCAGAATCCTGTAAAGAAGATGGATCTGTTCTTTCAGAGGGATGCGCTTGCCTGCTTCAATCAGGTGCTCACGGCGGACATGGCGGAACTGCGGATCGTGCAACAGAAGGTAGGTCAGTTCCGCGCCCTGCTGCACCAGATTCAGCTTCGCCATACCCTGCGACTTGCGCTCAAACTCATGCGCCGGAATGCCCAGCATCTCGCTGAGGACGAAGCCGGAGTCATTGAAGCTCAGCGTCTGGTCAAAATCGCTCGCAAACAGGTATTCTTTTTTCACCTTACTATTTTTATTATCGATAGTCATGTATGGATATTAGATGTGCTTAGAGGCCATTCGATGTTAATTCATGGTCAAATTTCCGGATTGCTGCCTGAAAACGCATCCAGCGAAATTTGAACACCAGAAATGCAAAGAAGCTGTAGGTGGGGTTTCGCATAATCAACACTAGTTTGATTTGCAGCTGAAGTCCAATCGATTAAATCTATGTGGCGCATTCGCGTCCTTAGTAGCGCAACCGCGCCAAGCTGCGCTTGGTTTCACTTCGAAATTCATATAGCAAGAATCCAAATTCTCTATTTCCCTTTTCTGCGGCATCCATTTATCAAAGTCCATGGACACTACGTTCTCGCATGGGCATCCAGACCATGACGCGTGCGGCACAGGCTTCGTCGTACGGCCCGCATGTGGTGCGACGCATGAGGTAGTAGACCGTGCTCTGGTGGCGCTACAGAGGCTTTCGCATCGAGGTGGCATCGATGCGGACGCTTCCAGCGGTGACGGCGCAGGCCTTCTCACGGCCATTCCTCAGAGAATGTTTGCTCGCGCTGCACGCGACCTTTCTATTTCCTTACCGCGCGTCTTCGGTCTGGGAATGCTCTTCATTAGAGGTGGTGAAGAGGGTCGCGTGCAGGCGGAGCTAAAAGCTCTCGCTTCCGGCATGCAGCTAAAAATTGGCGGCTGGAGAGAAGTTCCAACCAACGCCGCTGTGCTTGGCCCGCGCGCGGCAGCGACTATGCCCTCAGTTTGGCAGTGTTTCATGGGCGCAACCGAGCAGATAGCCAGCCTGGAACGCCAATTATTTCTATTCCGCAAAGCCGCGGAGGCTGCCTTAGGAGACGCGGCATACTTCTGCTCGCTCTCATCGCGGACGGTGGTCTACAAAGGGCTGCTTTCGCCACGACAGTTGCCTGAGTTTTATCCCGACCTGCGCAACCAGGACTTCGAAACTTCATTTGCCATCTTCCATCAGAGGTTCTCGACCAATACGCAACCAGCGTGGCAACTGGCGCAGCCTTTTCGATTGCTGGCGCATAACGGCGAGATCAACACCATTACTGGCAATCGGCGGTGGATGAAAGCGCGTGAATCTGAAATTGGGATCCAGTTGAAAGCGGGCTCTCGATTTAATGCGCTGGAGGAAAATGTCAGCGATTCGGCCAGTCTGGACAACGCTGTGGAATTGCTGGTGCAGCAAGGCTACACGCTTGACCGCGCCATGCTGAGCCTGGTTCCGCCGGTTGTCGGGGCCAACTCTAAGCTTGATCCAGAAATTCTCGAAATGATAGATCGCGCTTCCCGCGACTATGAGCCGTGGGACGGCCCCGCTGCCCTTGTGTTTTCAGATGGCCTGATGCTGGGAGCCAAACTCGACCGCAACGGGTTGCGGCCCATGCGTTACACACGAACCTCAACCGGCTGGCTGGTGGCTGGATCAGAAACTGGCCTGGCTGATTTCGACGAAAAACATATTATCGACCGCCAGCGCTTAGGCCCGGGCGAAGCTCTGCTAGTGGATCTTGCCTCGGGCAAAGTGTTCCCACGGGGCGCTTACGTGCGAAGGACAAATGGCGTGAAGCACGCCTTAAAGCCGAAGCCAGCAGTCCGGCTTATGCCCGGCAGTGAAAGCGATGTTTCCACGGTGTCAGAGCCAAGAAGAATGGCTGCGGCGTTGGGCTGGAGTGAAGACCAGATCAATTTTCTTCTCTACCCGCTTGCCGAGGGGAAGGAGCCCATTTTCAGCATGGGCGACGATACGCCGCCGGCATTTCTTTCCAGGATGCGGCGCACCCTCTGGGACTATTGCAAGCAACGCTTCGCCCAGGTGACAAATCCTCCGATTGATCCGATCCGCGAAGTCCATGTGATGTCACTGGACACACGGATCGGATCAGATTTGATCGTCGATTCACCGATACTGGACCAGCAACAGATGCGTGCTCTGGAACAGGCTTTACCTGACCTCCAGCGCGTGGACGTTACATTTGATCGCGCCCAGGGTATTCCCGGCGCTTTGGAGGCCATGGAACGCGTGTGCAAAGAGGTTCGGTGGGGACACGGAACTGCTCCGGCGCTTGTTGTGTTCAGCGATCGCGGAACATGTGAACAGCGGGCGGCTTTACCCATTCTGCTGGCGGTGGCCAGCGCATGGAAGGAGATGGTGCTGGGAGGACATTTTCGGGTTCCCATCGTCGTGGAAACGGCCCAGGTGATTGAGACTCATCACGTGGCTTTGATGGTAGCGGCCGGCGCGGCGGCTGTCCGCCCATTTCTGGCCCAGCAGCTTGCGGAAGAGCGGATTGCGGGAGGCGCGGTGAATTATCGCGCCGCCGTTACCGCCGGCTTGAGGAAAGTTTTGTCGCGCATGGGCATATCGACACTGGCCAGTTATCGCAACGCGCAATTGTTTGAAGTAATCGGCCTGGACGCAGAAGTCTGCCGCGACTTTTTTGAGAGTGCGCCACGTTGGGCAGAAGCCAATTCTTTGCAACAGTTGCTGGGTGACTATCTGCTGAATCATGCCCAGGCGTTCAGACCGGAATTCAAGCAGCCTGCCGATGCGGGGCTGTATCGCTTTCGGAAACAAGGTGAGCAGCACGCCGCGTCAGCCGATCTGCTGCGCAAGCTGCATGCTCACATGCGTAACCCAGACGCGGCACGCTACCAGGAATTTGAATCGCTTGCATTGGAGCGAGAGCCGATGGCAGTTCGCGACTTGCTGGATTTTGTGCGTGCAGAGCCCGGGTCCTGCGATTCGGTGGAATCGGAAGCGGCCATCCTGCAGCGGTTCAGCGTGCAAGCCATGAGCGTGGGAGCAATTAGCCCGGAGGCGCACCGGACGCTCGCGCTGGCGATGAATGAACTTGGCGCGCGCAGCAATACCGGCGAGGGAGGCGAAGACCCCGAGATCTACAGCAACTCGCCGGAAGCTGCTTGCCGCGTGAAGCAAGTGTCTTCCGGCAGGTTTGGCGTGACGGCGGAATACCTGGTCAACGCCCATGAACTTGAAATCAAGATTGCGCAGGGGTCGAAGCCTGGTGAAGGCGGGCAGTTGCCCGCTTCCAAGGTGACTGTGTATATCGCGAAACTGCGTCACGCGGTTCCGGGGATGGCTCTAATTTCACCGCCGCCGCACCATGACATCTACAGCATTGAAGACCTGGAGCAACTGATTCATGATCTACGGCAGATTAACCCGAATGCGCGCATTGGCGTAAAGCTGGTAGCGGGCGCTGGAGTGGGAATTATCGCGGCCGGGGTGGCCAAAGCAGGAGCAGACGTAATTACCATCAGCGGATTCGATGGCGGCACGGGCGCTTCACCCTTGAGTTCGATCAAGAACACCGGCGTGCCCTGGGAATTTGGTCTTCGCGATGCGCACCAAACACTCATCAAGGCAGGATTGAGACAGCAAGTTCGGCTCAGGGTAGATGGCGGGCTGAAATTTGGGCGCGACGTGATCATTGCGGCTCTGCTTGGCGCTGATGAATTCGGTTTTGGGACGGCTGCGCTGCTGGCCATGGGCTGCGTGATGGCGCGGCAATGCCATCTCAACACTTGTCCGGTGGGGATCGCCACGCAGGATGAAACGTTGCGGACCCGCTTCACCGGGCGCCCTGAGATGGTAAAAAATTATTTCCGTGCTGTTGCAGCAGAGACGCGCGCATTGCTCGGCCGCATGGGCGCACAGTCGCTGGAAGAAATTGTGGGTCGCACTGACCTGCTGTATCCGCGCACACTGGGCGCCTACCGATGGATTCGCGGGTTGCTGCCGCCCACTGCCAGAGTTCCCCACGCAACCAAACGGCGCGGGACAACAAGAGACCTTTCCCGGCGTCTTCTGGATCTTTCGCGGAGCACGGGACACACCCCATCGCCAACATTGCCGATTGTCAATGCGGATCGCAGCATTGGAGCAGAGCTAACGGGCGAGCGCTTACGGAGGCAATCGCCCACTTCTGCCTCGTCTCCGCTGGAAGTTCGTTTCAGCGGCACGGCCGGACAAAGCTTCGGCGCATTTCTTGGCGCAGGCATCAAGTTCCACCTCAACGGAGCTGCCAATGACTATGTGGGCAAGGGGCTGAGCGGAGGCACAATCGCCATTGAAACCGGGAACGGAGCTTCACGTCGCGGTGATGTTCTGGCCGGCAACACTGTTCTCTACGGAGCGACGTCAGGAGAGCTGTACATCGCCGGCCAAGCCGGTGAGCGATTCGCTGTTCGCAACAGCGGAGCGGTTTCGGTGGTGGAGGGTGTGGGAGATCACGCTTGCGAATACATGACTGGAGGCGTGGTAGTGATTCTGGGGCCGGCCGGCATCAATCTCGGTTCAGGAATGACCGGTGGATTGACGTATGTACTTACCGACCGGGTCTCCATCAGTTCCTGCAATGCAGATTTCGTCCGGCTGGAGCCGCCCTCAGTGGAGGAAGAACAAGCGGTGCGACAGTTGCTGATCCGGCACTGGACGCTGACCCGTAGTGATCGGGCAGCTCTTTTGCTGGCGTCGGGCATGCGGCTTCCCATCACGCGCATGCAGCCGCTGGCGTTGCCCTGCCCTGTGGCCGAAACATGGAAACCAATCCTGCAGCGGTTTGAGCGCGCCGCCCTGAGTGGCCTGCGCAGTTCTCATCGGCGAGAGAAGGCCGCAAACCCAGACATTCCCAACCGCAAGGTCAGGATCGAACCGCAGCCAGTGAGAACAGGTACTTCAGGTGCAGCGGACTGATGGGAATCGCAACGCGTTCGGAAAATCTCGTTCCAATATCTCCGACTCGGCTAGCGTTTAAGGCCCTCTTTCAGGCGGCGATTAATCATCAACTCGCCACGGACAGTTCGACAAACAAGGTCGCCAAGACTGAGAACCAACACTGCCAGCTTTTCAACACGTCAACGCGATTCGAGGTGACGCAAGAGACGGTGAGGAGATTCCATAAAATCACCCTTATACCGTCGCGATTGTGGTCGAAAAAAGATATGGTAGGCACGAGGAGACTCGAACTCCTGACCTCTACCGTGTCAAGGTAGCGCTCTAACCAACTGAGCTACGCGCCTACAAACCGGTTGACAGAGGTTATTTTATCACCACTGCGGGGTGCTTGTAGCCGCCTGGCGGCCAAACCTTGGTACACTGGCGCGGGGCATGAGCACACTTCTTGTAATGGGCGACTCAATAGTCTGGGGCCAGGGACTGGCGTATGAGCACAAGACCGCCAGCATCCTGGCAAGGCATCTGGGGGCGGAAATAAACATGGTGGCCCACTCCGGGGCCAAAATCGGCATTCGCGACTCTTACACGGTCACCATGCCTTCACGGGAAGTGCCGTGCTTCTTTCCCACGATCCTGCAACAGCTACAGGAGTTCAATGGCGATCCCGCGAGCGTGAAATGGGTGCTGATGAATGGCGGGATCAATGACGTTGAGGTCCAGCGGGTTTTCAATCCCATGATCCCGCAGTACGAGCTGGAGTTGCACACGCGCAATTATTGCGGGCGAGACTTGCTGGCAATCCTGCAGCAGGTAACGCAGAAATTTCCGAATGCCCTGGCCCTGGTTCTGGGATATTACCCCGCGCTAAGCCACCTGAGCCGTCCGGAGGGAGTGGAAAGCATGTATTCGCTGGTCCACGGGGTCAGGTTTGCGCCGCTTTCCGATGCTGGTCTCTTCCGAAATGAACTAGTGGAGCATTGCCTGCGTTTCTGGAAGCTTTCCACCGGACTTTTTCGCAGCGCTGTGGAGCACGTGAATCGAGAGGCAGGTGTGAAGCGGGCCATCTTCGTCGATTCCGGCATGGAAGAAGCGAACGCTGCGTATGCTCCGCAGTCGCTATTGTGGGAATGTGACACGAATGATCCGGACAGGGCGCCGGACGAAGCTGTTGAAGAAAGGCGCGTGGCGTACGGATTGGTGGGGGCCGGTGACTTACAGAAGAACCAGGTTCTGCTCTCGGCGGTGGGGCACCCGAATGTCGCGGGTGCGGCGAGAATGGCCGTGCAGTGCGTTAGGGCCGTGGCGGAAGCCAATACGATGGAAGCCGCCGTTTAGCGCGCTTCAACTCAGGGCAACGCCGCGTTGAATAGCGTGATACCCTTGATGCTCTTTCAAGAATACCGCCAAAAGCCAACAGTAGAGGCCTGCAAACACCATGAATTCCGGACAACTCGTCCTGGTTACGCTGCAAAACCCGCGAGAAAAATTCTGGGGCATCCTGTTAGCTTTGACGCCCGCGGGGGCCAGCCTGCGCGGCGTGGATTTGCAGTCGTTTGATGATTTCACGCAGTTGGTAAAGGCAGGCGAGGCAACAACGCCCAGCACGGTTTTCTTTCCCATGCATCGCGTGCAGCGGATGGAAGTGGATGCACGCAACGGCGACCTGCCCTCGCTCGCCGACCAGTTCGCGGCGAAGACCGGATTTGATGTCAACAAATTCTTTCAGGATCCGCAATGATGCTCCGTCAATTGAGGTCTGCGCCAAATTTACTGACGCTGCTGCGGCTGATCTTTATCCCATTCGTGGTGGTCGCCATCCAACAGCAGAAGTATGCGTGGGCGCTGGGAATATTTGTAGTGGCGGGAATTACAGACGGACTGGACGGCCTGCTGGCGCGCGTATTGAAGCAAAAGACCACGCTGGGGCAATACCTGGATCCCATTGCCGACAAACTTCTGTTGAGCACGATGTTTCTGATGCTCTCAATAGCCCATATTATTCGTTGGCCGGTCACGATCCTGGTGTTCAGCCGTGACATCATCATCCTGATTGTCTGCACTTTGCTCTATGCCACCGGGACAATGCGGGTATTCCGTCCAAGCTGGTTTGGAAAAGCAAACACGGCGGTGCAGATTCTTAGCGTGCCGCTAGCGCTGATTTACCAGATCAATTTCTCAAACTGGGCCCGCCTGGGAAAGCGCTGGAGCATTTACGCTACCGTCGCTCTTACCATAATTTCCGGGGTCCATTATGTGCTGCGGTTGGCACTTGATCTGCGCTCTGCAGGCAATAAGGCGGAGCAGGAATAGGCCGGCGTTGCGAACTACGAGATTGTAAACGCATCTTTGAACAATTCAATATCCGCCGCAAGCCCGGGCTCAAAATAAACACTCACAATGTCAAAACGAAACAGCGCATCGGTCTTGATCTTGCGCAGGAATTCCCGGGCCACGCGGGAGAGATCGTGCTGCTTCTCGGCGTCTACCGCGACCTCGGCAGGCATGATATTACGCGTAGTGCGTGTCTTCACTTCGATAAAGCACAGTGTGGCGCCGTCCCAACCCACCAGATCAAGCTCGCTGCGGCTGCGCGGGCTGCGATAATTGCGGGCAATGATCACGTAGCCTTGTTTGCGGAGATGGAAGTAAGCGGCTTCCTCACCACGGCGTCCGGTGTGAAGGTGTTGTGCGGTTGAATCCTTGCGAGGCAGGAGCCGGGCGAAGGAATCGAGAGCGCGGAGCGTGAGGCGGGTCAGTGTACCTGACATTTTCTGAAACTCGAGACACCTTGACGTTGAAACGCTAGTCGGAATAATCTGCTGGACGCCTCGCGCAGTCACTGAAAATATTCCCAGAGACCGGTGACAGGATCTTTCCTCAGTCAGGCGCTCTGCTATCTTACAACTATCGCCCTTTAAACTAGCACCACTGCAACTTACGGTGCGATTATGCCAAGGGCTTCCTTTTCTTGTTCAGCAGATAACTTGCCTATCCATACTCTTTGCACAACACCTGTTTGATCAATCAGCAATAGGGTTGGGGTACCACCAACTTGAATATTGGAAAGAGGTGCTTGCAGCACTTCATTGAATGAAAGCCCCTGGTGGGACAGATAGTTTCTTGCCTCCTGGACTGGTTGCGGGAAGACAGCAACCAGAGGAAGCCCCTGTTTCTGAGAAGCAACCGCTACGCGCCGGTAGAATGGGGCGCTCTCCGTGCAGAAGTGACAATTGGTGGACAGCGCTAAAACCAGGGTGCTTTTTTGGGGCGTCCAGTTCAGACTATCAAGATTGAGTTTTTGCCCCTTGGCAATAGTTGGGTGCAACCCGGTTGCCGGTTTTAGCCAATAGCTCTTGACCAGAATGAAAGAGATTAGAAAAACAGCGACAATGATCGCAATATTCGTTGCGGTCTCGATTTTTTTTGCGATTAGCTCTGGTTTTGCAACTGCCATCATTGCCCCCGTTAGATGCGAATTGCGTTCCGAGTGATTCGCGGAAACTAAAACTTCGTTTTTGACAGACATCGAAAGGTTAGAGCGTATCCAGCTCTATCCTCACAGCTGACCAAAAACAGGTCTCAGTCAAAGCTGAAACAACCTTCCTTGGCCGAGACCCACCAACACATCTTTAAACTGATCTACCTTCCGGCAATGGATTGCTTATTGCGAACGCCTAAATCGTAACCCATCGCAGCGGCGAGAGGACCAGTTAAATACTTGCCCCAAGTTTTGAACTTGCTACAAACAGTTGTTAAAGCACTCCGCATGCTGATTGAGGCAGTCATCGTGACAGGCTTGAGTCTGACAAGCCCTGTTGCAAACCAAATATTGTTGACCACATGCATCAGAGCAGGCGTCAAAGAGGGCCTCAGCCCGTGGCGGATTCAAGAGCGTCCACGCTGTGAATACCAAGCCACACAAGACTACTAAACGGAAAGATAGTGCCCGATAAGTTGACATATAAGCCTTTCTTGGTCTCATCAGAGACGCAGAAATGCTACATCGCCAGCTATGTTAATACTAGGACTATTTCAGCCGTTCCCATTATGGGAACGGCTGATTGATCGCCACTCTGATCGATGATCATGAAGAGCAGATAATTCATAAATACTGTTATTGAATGCGGCACGAAAATAGTATTCGCCAATGAAGTGTTGATCAAGCTTTAAGGATTCTGAAATGTTTTCACCGCCTTGCGCAAAGAAAAACCTGCCGGGAACGGAATGTATTCTACCCGGCAGGCTCTTCCCACAAAAGTTGTTGCCGGATCTACGCACCTTTCTCCACGATGCCGATGCACTCCTCCAGCACGTCCATGGCGATGTCTGCTTGCTCCTGCGTCAGGATGAGCGGAGGCGCGATGCGGATAGAGTTTTCGCCAGCGCCCAGGAAGAGTATCCCGCGCTCAAACGCCAATTCAACAATGCGGTCACGCTCGTCGTGGGCGGTAGCCTTCGACTTTTTGTCTTTCACGATTTCCACGCCGATCATCAGCCCGCGGCCGCGCACGTCGCCGACCATGGGATGAGTCTTCACCCACCCGCTGAGTCGCCTCATCATGTGAGCACCGACAACTTCTGCATTCTTGATAGCTTCGCTTTCGAGAACCTCCATGGTCGCGAGAGCGGCTTCAATGCAGACCGGATTCCCGCCGAAAGTAGAAGCATGGGAACCGGGCACCCAGTCCATGATTTCCGCGCGCGCGAGCATTACACCGAGAGGCATGCCGGAAGCAATGCCTTTGGCAATGGTGATGATGTCCGGTTCAACGCCGGTGTGCTGGATGGCCCACCATTTGCCGCTGCGTCCGGCGCCACTCTGAACCTCGTCGGCGACGAGCAGGATGCCATGCTTATCGCAGATGCGGCGCAGTTCGCGCATGAATTCAGTTGGAGCCGGCAGGTAGCCGCCTTCGCCCTGAATGGGTTCAATGAAAATGGCTGCGCATTCTTCCGGCGGCATGATCGTCTTGAAGACGCGGTCTTCGATGAAGCGTACGCACTCGGCTATGTGCTCTTCCGCCGTCATGCCCTCAGGCTTGCGATAGACATTTGGATATGGCACGTGGGTCACGCCCGGAACCACGGGGAAGAAGCGGCGGCGCTGCTGCGCTTTCGATGCGGTGAGTGAAAGCGCACCCATAGTGCGTCCGTGAAATGCGCCGTAAAAGGCGATGATGCCCTGCCGCTTGGTATGGTAGCGCGCGAGTTTCATGGCTGCTTCAACGGCTTCCGTTCCGGAGTTGCCGTAATAAGCGCGGATGGGGCCGGACATGGGCGCAACTTTGCTGAGGCGCTGGGCCAGCGTGATCATGCTCTCGTAATAGAAGTCGGTGCCGGACATGTGGATCAGTTCGGCGGCCTGCTTCTGGATTGCCTCCACAACTTTGGGGTGGCAGTGTCCGGTGGAAACCACGGCGATCCCGGCGGAGAAATCCAGAAATTCGTTGCCGTCAACATCCTCAACAATCACGCCGCGACCGCGCTTGGCCACCAGCGGATAGGAGCGAGTGTAAGACGGGGAAATATACTGCGCGTCGCCTTGCAGGACAGCCTGCGCTTTGGGGCCGGGCAGCTTGGTGCGAATCTTGGGACCGGCGGCGGAAATAGTTTGCGTTGCCATGTTCATCCTCTTTTCAAAGTGGTTGCGTGTGGATGCCTTCGGCCCGGAGCGAATCAGGAACATTCAGGCCGATGAAAGAGCGAGGAGAGGCTCGGAGATTAGTCGCCGGCGAAAAGATTGGCGCGGGCGTGCGACGGCAGCACCGCCAGATAGCGGCGCGGGCAGACCAGAAAATCCACCCAGCAAGCGAGAGATCGCTTGGGGACACGTGTCGCAAACCAATATGTGCTGCGTGAGGCCATGTACACCTCTATTATAGCTCGAAACACCGCACGGTTGACCGTTACCAGAGTGCATTTCCATGCGTGATTCGCGCCTTCCAGTTATTTCGCATCGACAGGATGGGCGAGAGAGTCAGATGATAGGACTTAAGTCATGCCTCTCAGCCAGCAGCCCCAGCGCTCTCGCATAATTTTGGCTTTTGCCCTGCTCTACGTTCTTTGGGGCTCCACATATCTCGCCATGAGGGTGGTGGTGCGGGACATGCCGCCGTACGTGGCGGGGACGGTCCGCTACCTTGTTTCCGGGCCAATCATGCTGGCAGCCTGCGCGCTCATGGGCCGGAAAATCAGTCTGAACCGTCGCGATCTGGGACGGTTGCTGGTGATCTCCATCCTGCTGCTCTCAACCGGCAATATTGGCGTGCTGTGGGGCGAAGAATACGTTTCCAGCGGCCTGGCGTCGTTGATCGTGGCTCTGGTGCCGATCTGGGTGGTGATGATTGAGGCCTGGATTTTCCGGGCCGGACGCATGACCACCAAAGGGCTGGTTGGGCTGGCCATAGGGATTGTCGGGTTGCTGGTGCTGCTGTGGCCGCGGATCACTTCCGGCACACATCTGGGACAGCTGGAACTTCTGGGCGCGGGCATTCTGGCTGGAGCGTCGTTTTTTTGGGCACTGGGGTCAGTGTTTTCCCATCGCTTCAACCTGACGGTGGACGTTTTCGCTTCCGCCGCGTGGCAAATGACGCTGGGCGGCCTGGTGAATGGTGTTATAGCGCTGGTGACGGGCCAGTTCCAGAAAACACATTGGACCACCCCGGCACTTGCGGGCATTGGCTATCTCGTCGTTTTCGGATCTTGGATCGGCTACACGGCGTATATCTATCTACTGGAACATGTTCCCACGCCGAAGGTGGCAACGTATGCGTACGTCAATCCGATTGTGGCTGTCTTTCTGGGCTGGATTATCCTGCACGAGCAGGTAGATGCGTACATGCTTTTGGGGACCGCGATTATTATCGCGTCGGTTGCGCTGGTGAATACGTCGAGGCTGAAAGGGCCGCCATCAGAGCCTTCACCGATGGAAGAAGTGCCGTCCTGCCCGAAGACGGTCAATGCGGCGGGAGACTGAGACAATTTGGTAATTGAGTAATTTGGCAAATTGGTAATTGAGAATCCGAGTTGTCGATGGCTCTTCTCGGTGTCAATTAACAACTTACTAAATTACCCAATTACCCAATCTCATCTACTTTCGCTTCCACCGGCTTCCATCCTTCGTATCTTCGACGATGATTCCGGCATCAGAGAGTTGTTTGCGGATGGCGTCGGAACGGCCAAAGTCGCGGGCTTTTTTGGCGGCATTGCGTTCTTCGATCAAGCGGTTTATTTCGGCGTCAGACATGGCATCTGCCGGAATCTCCGAGTCTTTAAGGATGCCACGGGACCGGCCCCACTCCATGGCGGCTTTCATCTTTTCCGCGTCATCATCTTTCAAGACGGCAAAGATTTCGTCGAACTGCTGTAAGGCTTCCAGCAGAGGCGCTTTGTCGCCCTCGCGGAGTTCGCCGCGATCGGCCAGAATGTTGGCTTCGCGCACCATGTCAAAAATCGCACCTGCGGCATAAGCCGTATTCAGGTCATCGTCCATACCGGCGCGCATTTCTTGTTTAGCTTTGGCTGCTGCTTCCTGCGCAACGGGATTGGTCCCGGCAGGAAGCTGGGACATTCGAATGCGCGAATCAAAGGTGCGGAGCCGCTCCACGGACTTTGCGCCTTGCTCCAATCCGGCAAGAGTGAAGTTGAGCTGCTTGCGGTAAGGAACGGACGCCAGCAGGAAACGGATTGAGGACGGCTTGTGACCCTGCAGCACAAGGTCGCGCAGAGTATGGAAATTCCCGGCACTCTTGGACATCTTGTCACTTTCCACCAGCAGGAACCGGACATGCATCCAGTGCCGGGCAAAAATCTTCCCCGTGAGCGACTCTGCCTGCGCAATCTCATTTTCGTGATGAGGGAAGGCCAGGTCTTCTCCGCCGCCATGCAGATCAAAACTCTCGCCCAGATACTTCATCGCCATCACGGAGCATTCAATGTGCCAGCCCGGATGACCCTTACCAATCGGGCTGTCCCACAAGTCCTCGCCTTCCTTGGGAGATTTCCAGAGTGCAAAGTCGCGTGGATTTTCCTTTCCATACTCCTCCACGTCAACGCGAGCCCCCGCCTCAATGCCGCTCAAATCCTTCTTTGAAAGCTTCCCGTACTCCGGGAATTTCGCCACCCGAAAGTAATAAGAACCGTCGCTTGCGGAATAGGCGATGCCCTTCTTAGCCAGGGCCTGGATGTACTCTGCCATCTCGCGAATGTGTTCCGTCGCCCGCACTACCAGTTCCGGACGCTCCAGGTTCAGCCAGCGCATGTCTTCGAGAAAAGCCTCTTCATACTGGTGGGTATATTCCTGGACGCTCTTGTGTTGGGCTGCGGCATTCTTAATGATCCGATCATCCACGTCTGTAATGTTCATGACGTGCTTGAGTTTGAAGCCGCTTTGACGCAGGAACCGCCGCAGAATATCGATGGCTACAAATGTGCGGAAATTGCCAATGTGGGCATAGTCATACACGGTAGGACCGCAGGCATACATGCGAACGGTATTGTCAGTGGCCGGAGCAAACTCTTCCACCTTGCCGGAAAGCGTGTTGTAGAGTCGGAGAGGCAAACCGAGATTGTAGCAAAAGAGCGGCGGGCGAACGGTGCCGTTGAGATCCCGCGTGAAAAGCCTCGAGGGTTGTAAGATAGTAACCGTGCCTGAACTGAGAAAAGACCCTGTCACCGGACGCTGGGTGATTATTTCCACTGATCGTTCCAAGCGGCCGAGCGATTTTTCCCGTGAGCGCGTCACCTTAAAAGGCGGATTTTGCCCATTCTGTCCTGGCAATGAAAGCACAACGCCGTCAGAGATACTGGCCTACCGTCCGGGCGAGAACGCACGCCCTGACGCCACCGGCTGGAACCTGCGCGTGGTGCCCAACAAGTTTCCCGCACTGGGAATTGAGGGCGATCTGGACCGGCAGGCCGACGGAATGTTTGACAAGATGAATGGCGTGGGCGCCCATGAAGTGGTGATCGAGACGCCCGACCACGCGGAAACACTGGCGACCATGCCGTTAAAACGCGTTGAGGACATGCTGTGGGCTTTTCGCGATCGCATCCTGGACCTGAAGCAGGACCGCAGGTTCAAATATGTTCTGGTTTTCAAGAACCACGGCGAAGCGGCCGGCGCGTCACTGGAGCACCCGCATTCGCAGATCATCGCGCTGCCCATCCTGCCCAAGCAGGTAGTGGAGGAACTTGAGGGTGCCAAGCGGTATTTCGCAAACAAAGAACGCTGCATCTTTTGCGACATCATCCGGCAGGAGATGGAGGCGCAGGTGCGCGTGGCCGCGGAAAACCAGGACTTTGTGACCATTTGTCCTTACGCGCCGCGATTTCCGTTTGAGACGTGGATCCTGCCGAAGAGGCATGAGTCGGCGTTTGAGAACTCGCCTTCCACCATGTATGAAAACCTGGCGCGTATGCTGCGCACTGTGGTAAGTAAAGCGGTGCGGGTGCTAGACAATCCTGCCTACAACCTGGTGGTGCACAGCTCACCGATGCAGGAAAATACCAATGACTACTACCACTGGCATCTGGAGATCATTCCCAAACTCACGAAAACGGCAGGGTTCGAGTGGGGGACCGGCTTCTATATCAATCCAACGCCGCCCGAGGAAGCGGCGAAGTTCCTGAGAGAGGCAAAAGTCGGCGAGCCGCAGCCGGTTTTTCAGTAATCTCGAGCGAAGCGAGAGAGCCCTATGACAATGAAGATCTTACAGACCACGCATCACGGAAAGATCGCCGAGATCGCACGTGATTTGCAGACATCGCAAGTCACCAAAAATCTTTTGACAGCCGCAACACACGAATCAGGAAGAATTGCTCGATATCGTGGAGGCCCTGAAGTGAGTCGAAGGCGATAGGGATCCCTCGCTTCGGGAAAGGCCTCACTACAGCGCGGAAACTTCCCTGAGATTTTTTACCAACTCAATTATCCGACCAGCCACGTAATCAATTTCAGCTTCGGTGTTAAAGCGTCCGATACCGAAGCGGATGGCGCTGCCGGCGGCTTCGTCGCTCAGACCGAGGGCCTTGAGAACGTACGATGCGTGGGTTTTGCCGGAAGAGCAGGCTGAGCCGCTGGAAAGCGCAACGTCATTCAGGCCGGTCAGGAGCGTCTCGCCTTCTACTTCCAGAAAACTCATATTCAGGTTGCCGGGCAGGCGATGCTCCATGCTGCCGTTGATCGCCACGTGGTCCAGTTCGGCCATCAGGCGATCACGCAGCCGATTGCGCAGGCCGGCCAGACGGCAACTCTCTTCCGGCATTTCCTGCTGCGCGATTTCACACGTCTTACCGAAACCGACGATGCCGGGAACGTTCAACGTGCCGGAACGCAATCCGTTCTCATGGCCGCCTCCATCAATCATCGGGACAAGCTGGGCGGCAGCGTGATGGCGCACGTAAAGCGCGCCGCAGCCCTTGGGACCATAAAGCTTGTGGCCTGTGAGGGAAGCCAGATCAAGCAGGGCGCGATTGACATCCAATGGGACTTTACCGAGGGCCTGCACGGCGTCAGAATGAAAAAGCACGCCGCGCTCACGGCAGATCTTACCGATTTCCTCAATGGGCTGGAGCACCCCGGTTTCATTGTTCGCCGCCATGATGGTGACCAGTATTGTGCGATCGGTAAACGCGTCTGTTAGCTGATCGAGGTCGATAAGGCCGTCATTGCCCACTGGCAGGTAAGTCACGCGGCAGCCGATTTTTTCCAGATGCTTACAACTATCGAGCACCGCTTTGTGCTCAGTTACCGCGGTGATGATGTGGTCGCCTTTGTCGCTACAGGCCTCGGCCACACCTTTTAAGGCAAGGTTGTCGCTTTCGGTGGCGCCTGAAGTAAAGACAATTTCCTGGGGGGACGCGCCGATGCAAGCAGCGATCTGGCGGCGGGCCTTCTCGACGGCCGCGGCGGCCTCCCAGCCAAACGAATGACTATTGCTGGCGGCATTGCCAAAGCGCGACGTGAAAAACGGCAGCATGGCTTCCAGCACGCGCGGGTCGAGCGGCGTGGTGGCATGGTTATCCAGATAGACAGGAAACTTGATTGCGCCGGAAGTGAGGCCGTTGCTGCTCATCTAAAAATTATTTTACTAAAAGCAGCGACAGTTGATTTGGCGCGGCAAATAAAAAAGCCCGCCAGCAAACTGGCGGGCCGAAGGAATGAAAAGGTTAGAACCTGATGGTTCCACCAAAAGTGATGCGCCGGGTAGCGCCGTTGGACCCGGGGTAAGTGGTGTTGGTGACCGAAGGATCGCCAAAGCCAGAAAACGCAGTGTGTTGACCAGCGTCTTCGATGAACGGATCCACGCTCTGGAAGTTCTGGTGGTTTAGGGCGTTCAACATGCTCATGCGGAATTCAAAAGAGGCGTGCTCGCCCATTTTGACTCCCTTGATCACGGAGAAGTTAGCTGTGTTGGTGATCGCATCCTGCGAGAGGTTGCGAGCAGCATTGCCAAATGGCGTACCGAAGACTGTCTGAGCAGTGCCGGCATTGGTGATATAACGCACCTGGCTGTTGGTTACAGGAACCACAGCGCAGGGCAATGGATTGCCGAGTGAGTCAGTAGCGCCTCTGCCGCAGTTCTGGCCCATCGCGGTCAAGCTGAGCAGCTGCGTGGCCGGAGCCGCGCAGGCGCCACCCGCCGTGGGTTCAAACAGAGCACATGCATCGCCAGCGAAAATGCCCACAGCGGTAGCTGGAGCGCTTACGCTGCCAAGGAATGGACGGGCAGTATCAAACCCGACAAAAGCTCCCAGGAACCCAATGTCATACGGGTTGCCCGCAGCGGTTGCAAAGGCTGAGAAAATCTGGAGCGGTGTATAGCGCTGGCCGGAAGCCAGGATGTAGTTTCCGGAGAATGCCCACCCGCCGAGCACATGTCCAACCAGGCCATGCTGCTCTTTGAAGAACGGCAGTTGTTCAGTGAACAGGATGGACCACTGGTGCGGGATATCCAGACCGGAGAAAGAATGTTCCCCAGACGTGGTATTGAACGGGTTCTGTGCCCAGGTTGTGGAGTTTCCACCTGCGCCGGTCGAGAAGATCTCAGACACGTTGTCCAGAGTCTTGGAGTAAGTGTAAGCGCTACGAATCGTGAGCTGTTTAAACAGGTTATTGGCACGGAACTCGACTTGAGCGCCGTTATAGTCAGAATATCCACCATTGGTACGCGTGCGGGTAATTCCCAGGTTGCAGTTTGCGCGTCCAACTGCCTGGGCAACAACTGCATTCGCCGCGGGGCAGGGCGTGACGCCCGCAGGAACCAAGCTGGGGGCCGCAGCCAGCAAGCCGGCAACATCAGGATTGCCGTTGATGGACTGGAACAGGTTCTGGCCACGGTTGCCTACGTAACGGGCTTCAATGGCTGCTTTCTTCGTGATCTCACGCTCCATGCCAAAGCTCCAGGAATGAACTCTGTCAGGCCCGAAGTCTGGAGACATAGAGGTGTCGTTGAACTGCCGCGGATCAAATACGCCGCTTTGCAGGAAGCTGTTGTAGGCTGCCCGTACGTCGGGACCCTTGCCAGCACCCGGCAGAGGCTTGGTGGCGGAAGCCGCCGCGCCAAAGGACTGCAGGAAGACCGCAGGAGACGAGGACGACATGTTGATATAGATGTTGTAGAACGGCGGGTCATACAGCAAGCGGTAACCGCCGCGGAAGGTGGTCTTGCCGTGCCCGGTAAGGAAGCCGCCCCACTGAGGCGAATAGGCAAAACCCACGCTCGGGCCAAAGCTGTTCTTAGGCGCCGGGAAGTTGGGGAAAGCGCGAACGCCGACCAGCGGAATGGGCTGGCCGATTACGTTTGCTCCGGCAGTAGTGAGCGCCGAGCTGGTGGTAGCCCAGAGTGCCGTAGCTGGGTTGGTTTCACGGGGAACTTCCTGCTGGTTGAACAGGTTCGCTGGCTGGCCATAATAAGACCAGGTGAGGCCAAGGTTTACAGTAAGGTTGCGACCAATCTTCCAGTCATCGCCGCCGTAAAGGAACGTGTCATGCTCGCGGAAATCCAGGGAAGGATTGCCTTTGGCTAGCTGCACGCGGTTAGGCGTGTTAGCCATGAACGTGCCCCAGTTCGCGAAGCGGAAAGCGCCGTCAAGGTTTGGCAGGAAGATGTTAGGCGAACGCTGGAAGGTGTAATTCACACCCGCCTTGAACGTGTGCTTGCCCATCACAAAGTTCCAGTTGTCCTGCGCCTGCCAGGTATTCACGATGCGGCTCTGGGGCAGGTTGGTGGCGGCGCCGATGTTCGCGAATCCCGTAGCCGAGAACGTAACACGAGTAACTGCCTGATCGACCTGGTCCGCAGTGGGAACCGTGCCGAGGCTGTTGCCGCCAAAGTCCACATTCAGGCGGTTGAAGCCTACACGGGCCTCATTGACCATTCTGGAGGACAGATTGCGAGTCCAACCAATCAGGATTGCCTGGCTGAGGGCCGGGACGTTGACCGGATAGCCAGCGGCGCCGTCGCCGAAGTCCAGGTTGAAGTTGTTGCCGCGGTTGAAGATATACCGTCCCATGATGGTATCGCTGCCCATCTGGTAGTCAACGCGGTTGGTGAAGTTGAAGCCGTGGAACGGAGTTTGCAGGATGCGTGTAACGCCGCCGAATTGGACGTTAGGGCAAGTTCCAACAGCAAGTTGGTCGAAAGCGCCAGTGTTTGGATCAACAGTGGGGAACGGATTACCACCAGAAATGGCGAAGGGGCCTGTTTTCTGGAAAATCCCCAGGCTGGTGCTGGTCGGGAAGCAAGCTGCCAACTGGGCCAAGCCAGTGGGCGTGGGTGTCCGGTTGTTGGTGGCGAAGATGGACTTGGTGGAGCCAATCTCTTCATCAAAACCGCCGAACAAGAACAGCTTGTTCTTAACCATGGGGCCGCCGATGGTGAAACCGGCAAATTCGTCGTTCAATCTCGGCTGCTTGGTTAGCTTGTTGCCGAAAGCATCAGTAGTAAAGCCCTGCTTCTGGAAGTTATTCAGGGAGTTAAGGATCGAGTTGTTCTCGTTTCCGTAAATGCTTCCATGCCAGGCATTGCCACCGGATTTGGTGATGATGTTGACCACGGAACCGGCATTGCGTCCGTACTCTGGACCAAATTGGTTGGTAACCAGAACGTACTGCTGCACGAATTCCGCGTCGCTCACGAATAGACCAGGGCCAGCAACGCTGTTGTCGTTGTTGTTCTGACCGTCAATCTGCTGGTCATTATTGCGGCCGCGGAGTCCGTTTACGGAGAAACCGGCGCCGCCGTTGGTATTGGAAAACGCGTTGTCGCGGACGGAAACGACGCCCGGAACGAACAGGGCCAGGTTGTCAAGGCCTTCATTTTCCTGCACGCCGGCAAAGGTGGTCAGCGTGGTGCCAGCGAAGGTGTTCGTTACCTGAGCGCTGTTGGTTTCGATGAGCGGAGCGTCGGCGGTGACTTCAACCGTTGTGTTGGTTTCACCGACCGTCAACTTGATTGCGCCCAGATTGCTGTCGCGCGCCGTGACCAGAACGCTGTTTTGGACGGCCGTCTTGAAGCCCGCGGCTGAAACTTCGACCTTGTAATCGCCCACCGGGATCAAGTTAAAGTGGAAAAGACCGGATCCGTCCGTGGTAGTCGTCAGCGGGGAGCCAGTCGAAGTATTTGTCGCCTTTACTTGAGCACCTGATACAACCGCGCCTTGTGGATCAGTTACTGTGCCGGAGATCGAACCCTTCAGCACCTGTCCAAAAGAAGCAGCGCTCAGTAGCGCCAAGCATGTGGCGACCAGAATTAATTTGTCGCGCAGTTTACTATTCATCCTTTGCATCTCCATAGTTTTTCAGTTTGAGAGCACACAACACATGGCCCGTCACGCACGGAACACACATGTTACCTGCAGAATGTATTGCAACTCTGGTTCCTCACGGTTCTCCATTTGTTATCAATGATTTAGAGGAAAAACGTGCTGGCCGAATCCGCAATAGTGGATTTCAAGCGACTGGATATTCAAAATTTGGAAGAAAACAAGATTTTACCGCGGTTCAGGTGAAAAACTGGGCAGATCCACCGGCCGGTCAGACATCCGGAAGCGTGTCCGGAAGTGCTCTGAAATCAATGAGACAGCGTCTTTGTTCCGCTGCGGGTCTTGCTGGATAAGATACTTCATTGCCTCGACCAAAAGCCGCTGTCCTTCCACATAGCGTGGATCCGGTTTCCGCGGCTTGGCTTTACGACGTGCTGGATCTGGCATTTCCGGCTTGATTGGAAGAGTAAGAACTTTGGCCATTAACACACCTCAATCCAGATTATTCAGATGCCTGCCTCCGGCCCAGGTGCGCTATAAAAACCGGTTTTGCGAAGGAAATCGAGCGGAATGGTCCACATTCGATGTCAAACCCTACGGCTGGCCCACGTACTAGGCGATTTTACCCCTTCCGGCCTGCCCTGCGCTATCACCTTTTTTCCTATTGTGGCTTGACCGTTTTAGTATTTCCGTTGGTTTTTAGGCGGAACACGTCGTCCTGTATCTTTTCATTGAGCTTCATATTGGTGTAGTGAGCCAACCGGTAGTCGCCAGAATGCTCAAAAAACTGCTGTTTCAGCAGCACGTCCCGCTCCGGATCAATCCACAAAATGATCTTGTTGTACGTCTGCAGGACTTTTTCTTTCTTGGGCGTCAGGTCGAGCTTGGCGGTTTTTACGCCATCCACCGTCTCCCAGCTATCCATTTTTACCGCATAGTCACGCTGTAATTCATCGCCGCTCGCGCCAAAACCCAGGCTCAAAAAAGCTTCGACGTCAGACTTGTTCTTGCCCACTTGTCGTTCCGTCACCTGATTGATCTTCTTTTCGAAGATCTGCAGCTTGCCGTCTTTGTACACAACCTGCTTGGGCGCGGGGCCGGCAATTTCAAACGCCGCATCCACGCCGCTTTTCGTCCGGCGAAAATAAATGCGGCCTTTCTGCGTATCTGTATCGTCAGTCAGCTTCTGATAGGACTTAAACTCAAAATCTCCCTGCGCCGACTTGAATCCCGCCGCCGACTGATTCATCTTCGCCAGCACCGCTTTCAGATCGCTGTCAGGCGTCGTCGGCGTTGTTTGCTGTTCCGACGCCGGTAAGACTTTCGAGGGTTTTTTCGCCTTCCGGGCAACTGCGCTCCCCGCCAGCAGCAGCAGGCACAATGCGGAAAGAGTGAAACGTGAATACGTCAGGCTTGAGAACGGCAATCGTGAAAACCAATGCTTGGGCTTCATGGATAATCGATTCTTCCTTCTCGTCGGGCAGATAAGTTCAGAACGATTCCATCTCTCTTCGGCTGCTTCACTCGACCGCATCGCCACATCCTGGTCGTTACAACATAGTCGTCACAACCTGGTCTGCGTGTTACCTGGGGGCGTTCTATCTGTGAACCCAGCCGCGATACGCCACCACATGTCCGCTGCCATCACGCACTTGTTCCACGCGATCCACGGTCACTGCCCCGGCAATTGGCCTGAGCACACGCTGAAAATTCGCGCGCACCATGCCTTCGTCCTGGGCATCCACTAGAGAAGCATCCACCTGGTACGTCTTTCCATCTGCACTGACAACAATGTCACTGGGATGCTGTTGCTGGATGGGCGGTTTGTCTTTGATAGGCGGTTTGTCTTTGAAATTGATGTAATGCGGCGCAATAAAGATAAACGCCAGGATCAGCGTGACCATTACGTCGTAATGGAAGCTTCCCCGCGTGTGGGTCCAGAACAGATAGCCCTTCAGCGTGCGCCCAATGCGAGACATGTGGATAGTTTAGTGGAAGTGCTGGGCCGCATCAATCGATTGCCAAGATTGAAGATTGCCAAAATCGCCGAATTGAGCTTCTTCCGAAATCGCCGGAATTTGAGTTTCCTTCGAACGATTTGGTTGACCTAGTTTTCTAGACATCTTCCCTGATTTTCAATCCTGACAATCTTCGAAGTTTTGGCATTCTGGCAATTCTGGCAATTTCAGATGTCCCGATGTCCCAATCCCCCGATTCAGATCAGTGTCATCCATGTTAATCAGTGGTAAGGTCTTTGATCTTGATCTGCGATTATCCGTGTTGATCCGCGGTAAAACCTGTTCTGATTTTCTCCGAGCCTCTGTGTCTCCGTGGTAGGTTTTTGGCTAGAATTTTTTCGGCGTGATCCGCTCCGCGCCCACGTACTTCCGCAACGGTTCAGGAATCACCACGCTGCCATCGGCCTGCTGATAGTTTTCCAGGATCGCCAGCCACGTCCGGCCAATCGCCAGCCCGCTTCCGTTCAGCGTGTGCACGTACTCGCTCTTCTTGCTGCCTTCCGGGCGGAAACGTATGTTCGCCCGCCGTGCCTGATAGGCCTCAAAGTTTGAACAGGAAGAAATCTCGCGATACAGCTTCTGTCCCGGCAGCCATACTTCCAGGTCATACGTCTTGGCTGAACTCGGCCCCATGTCGCCCGTGCTCAGCAGGATGGTGCGATAGTGCAAACCCAGTTTTCGCAAAACAGTCTCGGCATCGCGTGTGAGCTGTTCATGCTGCTCGTAAGACTGCTCCGGACGCGTAAACTTTACCAGTTCAACTTTCTGGAACTGGTGCTGCCGGATAATCCCGCGCACGTCTTTTCCATACGATCCGGCCTCGCTGCGAAAACACGGCGTGTATCCGGTAACGGAGAGCGGCAGCCGCGCGGCGTCAATCGTCTCGTCGCGATAAAGATTGGTCAGGGGCACTTCTGCCGTGGGAATCAGCCACAGATTCTTCTTGAACAGCATGGTCGTCCACGGTATGTCGAGCTTCCAAGGGCCAACTTCCTCACCGTTACTGTTGAGAAGGGCAAGCTCAGCTGTGCGAGTGCCAGAAAGAATCTTCTTAACTCGAAACAGCTCACCTGGGTTCGCACCCATCGTAAGCGTCACCACTTCGCCGATTTCGGGAACGTGGAACGGGTTCGGCTCGAATGCATCTGTAGGAACCTTGAACAAGTCCTGCTCAAACTTGGGCAACTGCCCCGTTCCGTACATTGAAGCCGAGTTCACCATGTACGGCGTGAGCACTTCCGTATAGCCATGCTCGCTGGTGTGCAGGTCGAGCATAAAGTTGGCCAGCGCCCGCTCCAGCTTAGCACCCATGTCCCAATAGACCGCAAAGCGCGCACCGCTTAGTTTTACCGCGCGTTCCATGTCCAATATGCCCAGATGCTCGCCCAGTTCCCAGTGCGGCTTCGGCGTGAAGCTAAACTCCGGCGGCGTGCCCCATTTGCGGACTTCCTTGTTATCGTCAGCAGAGCGACCCACCGGCACCGACTCATGCGGCACGTTGGGGATTCCCGCCAGCATCGTGCGCAGTTCCTGGTCGATCTCTGTGGCCTGTTTCTCCAGATCGTCGCTCTGCGCGCGCAGTGCCTTCGTCTGTTCCATCTGCGCGGTGGCGTCCTGCCCGGCTTTCTTGAGCTTGGCAATTTCTTCTGACGCGCGATTCCGCTGCGCCTTCAACGTCTCAGATTGCGTGATCAACTGGCGGCGTTTGTCATCCACCTGGCGGAAGCCGCTCAGCACCTGCGCCGGCTCCATCCCGCGTCGGCGCAGCATCTCTTCAACCTGGGTGAGGTTCTCTCGGACGTAGGCAAGATCGAGCATGAATCTAAATACTTTACCAAAACCCGCCCTCTGGTTCTGATCCGTGTTATCCGTGTTCATCCGTGGTAAGGTTTTGCGTTTTCCCGATTACGCGCGATGACGGCGATGTTGTGCGATCACGGATTCCATCCGTGGTAAGGTTTTTCGGATGGAAAAGAAAATCTTCTGGATGCTGTTTCTCATCCTCGGCACGGCCATGGACTTTGCCGTGCCTCTCTGGTGGGGACTGGCGCTGACCTTGCCGCTCATGGTGCTCTGCTGGTGGGTGGCCTATCGCAGCGGGTGGTTTAGTTAGAGCGAGGGTCGATCCTACAGATGGGGTTAGTTGAAAATACTTCGTTCGCTAAGTCCTTTCATCAATTGCCATAAGAGCAAAAATCGAGGTACTCTCCTACCCATCCTCCTTTTGTTTACGCATGAGTGTGCTTATGATTCGCAGATGTTTTCTCTTCGTTGCCGTTTTTATCTGTGGTATTGCCGCGCGAGCCGACCAGCAATGGGTCGAGGTTGATTCATCGCATTTTTCCGTTGCCACGGACGGCGGTGAAAAGCGCGCCCGCGAAGTCGCGCAGCGTTTTGAACAGATGCGCACGGCGTTTGGCGTCCTCTTCAAGAAGCTTACTGTCAACACAGCGCCGCTGCAGATCATCGCATTTCGCAACGCCAAAGAGATGCGGCAATTCGCTCCGCTTTACGGAGGCAAGCCGATCGAGGTCGCAGGCTTTTTTCTGGGCAACGGAGGCCGCGGCGGTCCCGGCTCCAATGAAGAGCACCAGTACATTGCCCTGGATCTTTCCCAGGAAGACAGCTGGGGAACGGTCTTCCACGAGTACGCGCATCTGCTGATCAACAGCAATTTTCCGCCGTCGCCTGTGTGGTTCGATGAAGGCTTTGCCGAATATTGTTCTTCGCTCAAGATGGACAAGAAAGAAATTGTCATCGGGCTGGCGAAACCCGAGTTGCCGGAATTGCTGTCCCAAAACCGCTGGCTGAAACTGGTTGACCTGTTCAGCGTCAGCCACGATTCACAGATTTACAACCGTGACGATCGTCGATCGGTTTTCTACGCGCAGTCCTGGCTGACGGTGCATTTCTTCATGACGAAAAACATGCTGAAGCAGATGTCCGTCTATATCCAAATGACTGAGAACCAGCACGTGGCGGTGCCGGAGGCGATCCGGCGCAGCTTTGGCATGGAACCGGAAGCGCTGGAAAAAATGATAGAGAATTACTTCCGAGGCGGTGCTATGCATTTCACCGCACCCACACCGCCGGGACTCCCAGCGGTGCAATTTAACTCCCGCCCTTTGAATGAGCTTGAAATCAAGTCCGTCATGGCAGACCTGGACTATCATTCCCGCGATTATCGCTCCAGAGGCATCACCGAGTTCCAGGAAATCCTGGCAAAACAACCGGAAAACGTTGTGGCAAACCGCGGTCTCGGCTATGAAGCTATGCAGAAGAATGACTGGGACAAAGCCGGCGACCACTTCAGGCGCGCTGCTGCCCAGAACGTAAAGGACCCGCAGATTCACTATCTGCTGGCGTCAATGATGAGCCGGAAAGGCATGTCTTCCGGAAACAGAGAAAACCTTGACGCCATTAGAAAAGAGCTTACCGCCGCGATTGCGCTGGAGCCGAATTATCCTGACGCATACAGCCTCCTGGGCATGACGCTTTCCTTTGCCGGAGAAAAGCAGGAAGCGATCGATGCCCTGCAAAAAGCCATTGCTTTGAGTCCGCGCAATCCCTGGTATATGGGGAACCTTGCCAGTGCTTACCTCCAGGCGCAGGATTTCGATCATGCTATCCCATTGTTGCAGGAGTTGCAGACGAGCACGGAGCCTGGGATTGCGTCCATGGCTGCGCAACAACTGCAACAGGTGGAGGCTTACAGATCTGCTGTATCCGGCCGCAGTCCACAATCAGGCAGGATGGAACCGGCGGTCCAGACCATTGAACTCAATGACGTTCCTGGTGAACCAGGAAATTCCACGGGTTCGACACAGAACGTGCCGGAAAAACGGATGGTTTCCGGATCGAACGAACCGGTACTGTTCATGAAAGGTGTTCTCGTATCGGTGGATTGTTCCGTCGCGCCAGCCGCTACACTCACTATTTCGTCCGGCGGAAAGAAATGGAAGATGCTGGCGCCGCAATCGAAGAAGCTGATCTTGATCGGAGCGGATGAGTTTTCCTGCTCATGGACCAACCGCAAAGTTTCTGTGAACTATCGCAAGAGCGAGGGTGATCAGGGAAACCTTGTAAGCCTGGAGTTCGAATAAAAACGCAGCACGTGAAGTATAAATTTGGTTCGACGTCCTTGTGGATTCATGCGAAGGATAAGCTCGTCGAGGGGATAGCATCCCGTTGCAACCGCTATAGCAAGCTATATGCCCAGCCTGGCAAATAAAAGGGAATCCGCGATATCCAGCTAGGTAGTGTCTCAGATGGAGCTTTCCGGCCAACGAAGCGTGGCTCTTACAAGAAATGAAATTGCACACACACCACGCTTTGTGACATGATTTTTATCGTGGCAAAGCACCACAGACACGCGCACCACAAGAAAGATGAGCCAAAGTTGAAGTTGCGCAAGCTCGCTGTGCCGATAAGTCTGATCGTCATCCTTGTGTATGCAGCGCAGTGGGCGGTCCGTTTTTACCCCCGCAAAGCCGCCACAAACCTAGCAGCGGGGATTGCCATTGCGGCAGCGGCAGCAGCGCTCTGGATACTACATCCGCGTAAGGGTCGCTAATCACGTTCGCACTATTTCAAACTGAGACACTACCTCCAGCTACTCTGGATTGACAAACTAGACCAAACAGCATACCGTTACCTCCGCCAAACACCCCCGGCCAAAGTGAATTATTAGAAGTCTGTCTCTTAGAACAAGATCACAGGGAGTTAGCTTGCCATGTTGCCCAATGCCATCAGCATTTGCAGGAAAAGTCTGTCAATCGGAATTCTTCTGTTGGCTTGTTTTGCTCAGCCAGCCATAGGTCAGGTCCAGAGCACTTTCACCGATGTGCATCATGACGTCTCTCGGCCTTTGCGTGATCTGGCGGCCGCCGCCCCGGCCGAGGCCGCCGTGGCTCCGCGCGAGGCTGAACCTGCCCGGTTGATTCCCGTTCCTCCCGGAGTGAAGCCGGCCGGAGACCCGGACCCTGTGCTGCAAAGGACCTCAGCGGATGCTCCTACGTTGCTTGCTCCAACCCCTGGACTGAATTTTGAAGGTCTGGGCACCGGCATTCCCGGATTCTTTATCGCCGGCGCCCCGCCTGACACCAATGGCGCGGTAGGACTCACGCAGTATGTGCAATGGGTCAATCTCAGCTTTGCCATTTTTGACAAGACCACGGGCGCCATCACCCTTGGACCGGTTGCGGGAAAGTCTTTATGGACCGGCTTTGGCGGAAACTGTGAAACCAATAATGACGGCGATCCTATCGTCCTTTATGACAAGCAGGCAGACCGCTGGGTCTTCAGCCAGTTCTCTGTCCGCACACCAAATGTACCAAACAGCCTGGGACCATTTTTACAATGCGTAGCTGTATCCACGACTTCGGATGCTACCGGAACCTATAACCGGTACGCCTTTCAGTACTCTGCTTTTGATGACTATCCCAAGATGGGAGTCTGGCCGGACGCCTACTACGTTACCTTCAACATGTTCGCTCCGCCCAGCTTCTTTTTCGCCGGCGCTGATGCCTGCGCCTATGATCGCAATGCCATGCTTGCCGGGCAGGCCGCCACACAGATCTGCTTCCAGCAGGGATCATCGATAGGTGGCTTGTTGCCGTCGGATTTGGATGGCCGCACCGCTCCGCCACCAGGTTCGCCAAACTACATGGTTTTTTTTGGCGCCAATGTCCTGAATCTGTTTAAGTTCCACGTTGACTTTGCTATGCCAGCCAATTCCACCTTCACCGGCCCGACTGTTATTCCGGTGGCGCCGTTTACTCCGCTGTGTAACGGAGCAAGAGGTTGCGTGCCGCAACCTAATACCACTACCGGGCTCGACTCGCTGGCCGATCGCCTGATGTATCGCCTTGCCTATCGCAACTTTGGCGACCACGAGTCGCTTGTGGTGAACCACTCGGTCGCGGTGGGCACCCTCGCGAGTCCTGCCGCGGGCGTGCGCTGGTATGAATTGCAGAACCCCAGCGGCACGCCGGTGGTGGCCCAGCAATCCACGTTTGCGCCGGATACCACAGGCTTTCGCTGGATGGGCAGCCTTGCCATGGATCAGGCCGGCGACATCGCTCTGGGCTACAGCCTCTCGAGCAGCACCACTTTCCCGACGGTTGCGCTTACCGCCCGCGCAGCCGGTGACCCGGCAAGCACCATGGGACCGGAGACGATCATCGTCAGCGGCACCGGCTCGCAAACCACAGATCAATTCGGGAACGCTCTCACCCGCTGGGGCGACTACAGCGCCATGCAGGTGGATCCCAGTGACGACTGCACGTTCTGGTACACCACGGAATATCTTAAGAACAGCGGCATTTTCAACTGGAACACCCGCATCGCAAGTTTCAAATTTCCCAGCTGCGACAAAGCGGATTTAACCATTACCAGCGCGCACACCGGAAATTTCACCCAGGGCCAGACTGGCGCTACATATACATTGACCGCCACCAATTCCGGCGGCCTGGATACAAGTGGAACCGTCACGGTGACAGATACTTTGCCGACCGGGTTGACCGCCACCGCAATCGCTGGAACTGGATGGACGTGTGACCTCCCCACCCTGACTTGCACCCGCAGCGACGTGCTGGCCTCCAGGAGCGGCTATCCGGCGATAACTCTCACCGTAAACGTAGCGAATAATGCCGCCGGCATTCTGAGCAATAGCGCCGCTGTCTCGGGCGGTGGAGAGTTAAACACAACCAACGATTCCGCCACTGACTCAACAACGATTATCCAACTGGGCCCCGATCCCACGATTGCCATAACCCACACCGGCGCATTCATACAAGGACAGACCGGAACTTACAGTCTGGCCATCAGCAACGTTGGCTTATCGCCACTCGACGGCACGACCGTGACCGTCACGGACACTTTACCCACGGGCCTTACCGCCAGCGCCGCCAGCGGAGCAGGCTGGAGTTGCGTGATTAGCCCTGCGGTAAAATGCACGCGCTCTGACGCCCTGGCTTCCAATGCCAGTTATCCCGTTATTACGCTCACGGTAAATATTGCGGCCAATGCTCCTGCGGCAGTGGCCAACACAGCCTCAGTTTCCGGAGGCGGCGAGACAAATACGCTGAATGACAGCGCCACCGACAACGCAGTCGTAATTCCTCCGCCGGCCGATTTAACCATCACCAAAACGCACACGGGCAACTTCCAGCAAGGGCAGAACTTCGCTAATTACCAGATTACTGTCACGAACTCCGGCTCCAACCCGACCGTCGGGCTTGTCACGGTGACTGACACTCTCCCCACTGGCCTCACTTTCTCCAACATGTTTGGAGGAGGATGGAATTGCAACCTCACCACATGCACGCGCAGTGACGCTTTGGCCGCGGGCGCCTCGTACCCCGTAATTCAGGTAACTGTGAACGTGGCAAGTAGTGCTCCCGCTTCGGTTACAAATACGGCTGTCGTTTCCGGCGGCGGTGAAGTGAATCTCGCGAACGACACTGCAAACGATGTCACAACCATCACGCCGACTCCGGACCTTGCCATTACAAAGACGCACGTCGGCGACTTTACCGTAGGCCTGCCCGGCACCTACACGATCACCGTAAGCAACGTCGGAGGTGGTCCTACGGTGGGGCTCGTCACCATGAATGATTTCCTGCCCCAGGGCATGACAGCGACAGCTATAACTGCAACCGGCTGGACTTGCTCCTCTGTCCCCACGGCCTTTGTGAACTGCACCCGGTCAGACGCGCTGGACTCAGCCGCCAGCTATCCGCCAATCGTCCTAGTCGTGGCAGTGGCCGGCGGGTTCGCAAATGAAGTCAATACGGCCAATGTAAACGGCGGTGGCGAACTCAACTTTGCAAATGACAACGCCAGCGATCCAACAGTCGTCAACGCGCCCATCTTGGCCATCTCCAAGAGCCACGCTCCGGCCACGTTTATCGTCGGCCAGACTGAAACTTACACAATTTCGGTCTGCAATACAGGATCCACAGCCACTTCCGGCTCCGCTACTAACCCAGTAACCGTGACCGATTTCCTGCCCCAGGGCATGACCGCCACTGACTTGAGCGCCAGCACCGGGTGGACCTGCTCTCCGGTACCCACTTCGTTTGTTACCTGTACCAGATCAGACGTGCTCGCGCCCGCCAGCAGCTATCCTGCAATCGTGATGGCAATAAGAGTCGACGGCGCCTTTTCCGCTACCGTCACCAACACCGCCAGTGTTTCCGGCGGCGGTGATTTGAACTTCCACAATGCCAGCGATCCCACGCCGGTCACGGCGTCCATCCTCGGCATTACAAAGTCGCACGTGGGCAATTTCACGGTGGGACAGACCGGCGATTACACCATCACCGTCAACAATAGCGGAACCGTGGCGACCGTCGGGACTGTGAATATGTCCGACTTCCTGCCCTTCGGCATGACAGCAACAACTATCAATGCCACGGGTTGGACCTGCTCGACGGTGCCGACATCGTTTGTAAACTGCTCTCGCTCTGACGCTCTTGCTGCCGGTGGCGCTTATCCCTCTATTATCGTTACCGTAAGCCTGGACGGCACCGTTGGGCCTAACCAGACGAATTTCGCCAACGTAACCGGCGGTGGCGATCTCAGCTTTCACGGCGCGTCTGATCCAACAACGGTCAACGTCCCCGATCTCTCGGTTGCCGCTTCGCACTCCGGAAATTTCTTTGTGGGACAAATTGGGGCTGCATACACGGTCAACATCAGCAACGTTGGAACCACGGCGACAGCCGGAGGCACCATCAATCTGACAGACCAACTGTTCCAGGGCCTCACCGCTACCGCAGCCAGCGGAACGGGATGGAGTTGCTCTTCGTCTTTTCCCACGACGTTTGTGTTCTGCACGCGTCTGGCCGGTACGCTTGCCCCGGGGGCCGCCTATCCGCCAATCACCATCACGTTGAACGTAGCTCCCGATGCTCCTGCAGTTGTCTTAAGTCTTTTGAACGTAGGCGGGATTGGAGACGCCAATTTCACCAACAATTTCCTCAATCAATTCTTGCCTGTTTCCCGTGTGGCTGTTACATCTTCGGGGAGCAATAGCGCCACCGTTGCTGCCGGAAACGCAGCGTCGTTTGTCTTCTCTGCGAACCTTGCCACCAACCCGCCGGTCGGAACGGTCACGTTCAGCGCCACCGGATTGCCGCCAAATTCAAACGCAAGCTTCTCTCCGCCTTCACTGACTCTGAGCGGTCCCGTGGCCCTCACAATCAACACCTCCGGCAATGGACATGTGGCCGTCCTTCGCCTCACTGGCCCCGATCGCTTCGGTCTGGGCCGCCTCGCCGTGTTCTTCCCGTTCGCTGGAGTGATCGGCTTAGTACTCCTAAGGAGAACTCGCAGGAAGTCCTGGCTTAGTCCCGCGCTGGTGATTTCCTTCCTGGCGCTCACGTTAGGATTCGTCGGATGCGGCGGGGGCGGCACACCGCCACCTCCACCAACCCCGGTCGTGACGCCGGCTGGAACTTACACACTCACCATTTCCGCAACCAGTTCGAATGTGACCATCCCACCGGTCGTCACCAAAGTGACTCTTACCGTGCAGTAATGGGAATGGCAATAGGCGCGAATGCCGGGAGGCGTGTGCAGTTCGAAGAACGAGGGGGCGTGAGTCCGTCGCGGCCCTCCGCGGGGTGCTACAGAAGTCTTGTTCGAATTCCCAGGCGCCGCGATCAGAAAAAGCCGCGAGGCCGACCATGCGGCGAGCCCGCTGCAACAGGCGCTAATCGACTTTTAGGAAAAGAAGACTCTCTGGCGGTTTGCCGCGAAGCGGCACAAAAAAGATGGAGCCGACGATCGGACTTGAACCGATGACCTGTCGATTACGAATCGACTGCTCTACCAACTGAGCTACGTCGGCCTTCAAGAAGTATCAATCTATTCTAAGAGAGAGTTGCAAGGTCGTAAAGGCCGAGCGTAGACGGTGGTCGTGACGCTGGGTTGACTAAAGGGGTGAGTTTTCCACACGTTGCGGAGATTTCCTCTTGCAATTTCTCCCTGGTCTTTCGCATAATATTCTGTAGCTCGGAAGAAACCGCGTACTTCCAAAGGCCACGAGTGGAAAGATACGATCGATCAGACGTTCTGCGGATCCTTCGCATTACAGCTCGGCAGCTGGCAGGCTGGGAAAAAGCCGGTTTGTTGCCTGCGGTGGAATCCTATTCCTTCTTTGACCTTCTGCAAATCAAAAAAATGCGCGACCTTCGCGCCAAGCGTGTGCGCTCCGCTGTGATCCTTGAATCATTGCGCGCCATGCGGCAGGTTGCCGGCATGGAAAACCCGATGATGGAAATGGGGACCTTCGCCAGCCAGTCACGCGTCGTCTTCCGCCATCAGGGCTCCGCGGTTGAGCCCCTGGCCGGGCAGTTTGTGATGGATTTCAACCAGCGCGAGGTTGTGGAATCACACAAGATCCACGCCATGCGCGCCGCGGAAACTGCCGGTGAGTTTTTTGCCCGCGGCGTCGCCCTGGAAGAAGATCCCGGCACGCAGACCGAAGCCATTGACAGTTACAAGAAGTGCGTTGACCTTGATCCCACGCATGCCGCGGCCTATATCAACCTGGGCACGCTCTTTTATAACCGCCATGATTACGTGCAGGCTGAACGCTTCTACCGCAAGGCGATAGAAGTCGATCCGCGTTACGCGCTGGCTTATTTCGATCTCGGCAACGTGCTCGACGAAACCGGACGCCTGCCAGACGCCATTCGCGCTTATCAGTCCGCCATCTCGCTGGCCCCCACATACGCCGACGCGCATTACAACCTGGCGTTAGCTCTGGAAAAAGCCCGCCAGCCGCGCAAAGCCCTCAATCATTGGGAGGCTTATACCCGGCTCGATACCGCGGGTCCGTGGTCCATCCACGCCCGTAACCAGATCAGAAAAATCCTGGCCGCCGATGAGCTGAAACTGGTTCCGAAGAAGTAGTAGGGGTTTTTGTCCCGAGCGTAGCTTTTTCTGTAGTCCCGAGCGTCAGCTTTTTCGGTAGTCCCGATGGGTAGTTTTTCCGAAGTCCCGAGCGTAGCGAGGGATCACTATCGTAACGAAACTGATTGCTAAATGAACCCTGTCGAAGGACCTGTCATCCTGAGCGGAGCGCCGCGATAATCTTCTTTCGCTGAAAACTGACGGGCGCGTAGTCGAAGGATCCCGAGAATATTTCAAGCTCTGATGCAGCGTCAGGGAGTTCTCTCGAGACATTTCTTAAAATCTCCGACCACCTTGCGGCCCACTCATAAGACAATATTTCCTGTGACCAACTCCAACTCAACTCGTCTCCAGCGCTGCGAAACCCAGCTCCAGGATTTCCTGGCGGTAACCCTAAACGGTGTCCCTGTCGACACCCTGACCGCCACCGTCGTTCCCGGCAAATGGTCGGCACATGAGCAACTCGCCCATCTCGCGCGGTATCACCAGATTTTTCTTCAGCGCATTGATCGCATTCTTACTGAGCAGGCCCCGGAGTTTCCCCGCTATCGCGCGGAGGACGATCCGGAATGGCCAGCGTGGACGAGCTTACCCACTCCGCAACTTCTGGTACGGATCTCTTCCATGCGCGCAAAGCTGATGGCCCGCCTGCGGTCGCTGAGTGAGCAAGATTTCGACCGCACCGGTGTACATCCCAAGTTTGGTGCGATGAGTCTTGCACTCTGGCTGGAATTTTTTCTGGTGCATGAAGCGCATCATTTGTATGTGGTGTTGCAGTTGGTTGAGGAAGGTTGGGTAGCGCTTTCTGAAATCCCGACACTGAGCCTGGCGAAGGGGAGGGAGCCCTACCGCAGCGAGCAATCTAGGGGCGACGAAACTCTTGTCCACACCTATTCGACACTCAACCTCCGACTCACGGATACGGTAGGGTTCCCTCGCTGGTGCTCGGGATAAAAACAAAAGTTAGTAAGCCAGAAGCACCCTCAAGTCCCTCACATTGTTGCAAGTTGGCCCGGTCTGGATCGCATCGCCCAGCTTCTCAAACAACGGAAACGAATTGAAGCCGCTGAGATGCGCCGCAATGTCCAGCCTGGCTTTCTGCGCCCGTTCCAGAGTAGTGCCATCGGCAACGGCGCCCGCTGCCGGGCTGTTGCCGTCGATTCCATCTGTTCCAGCGCTCAGCACCGCTATGTTCTCGCCGGCAATCTTCTGCGCGCAATAGAGCGCAAAGTGCTGGTTGCGTCCGCCTGCGCCTGCGTTGGACGGGACTTTCACCGTAACCTCGCCGCCGGAAATGATGCAGGCCTTCGCGACGCTCTTCCTCAAAGTGCGCAGCCGATCAAGCAAATAATCCGCCGCGCGGGCATAGTCCCAGTCGTCACAGCTGTGATCGATCTCCACCGCAAAGCCATGACGTGCCGCTGCTGCGGCCGCTGCTTTTTCTGCCGTCTCGTTGGAAAGCACTTTCCACCAGCGCGAGCGGACAAACGCGGCGTCATCCTGCTTCGGTGTCTCGTCGAGCGCGCGCCGCTCAAACAGTTCGCGCACCGACGGCGGAAAATCCTGCAGCATGTTGTGCTCCTGCACAATGCGGTAACAATCATCCACGGTGCTGGAATCGGGCATGGTTGGCCCGGAAGACAGCGAATCCAACGCATTCTCAGGCACATCAGAAACCATGATGGAAACCTGTTGCGCGCCGTTCGCGGCCTGGGCCATGCGCCCGCCCTTGACTGCGGAAAGGTGCTTGCGTACGGCGTTGATTTGCGCGATGGGCGCTCCGGAATTCACCAGCGCCTTGTACGTGGCCACCAGATCGGGCAGCCCAATCTCGGGGTCCGCCGGCTTTTCCACCGCCGCTGAGCCGCCACCGCTCACCAGAAAGATGGCCAGCGATTGTGGATTCAGAGCGCCCAGCGTTTTCAGGATCGCCTCGGCTCCGCGCACGGATTCTTCATTCGGCTGCGGATGACCGCCGGCAAAATAGCGGTACCCAGCAAGCTGGTAAGGATGAGGGTTCGGATCGACGATAATGCCTTCCACCGTGGCGCCCACCTGGCG
>Ga0137403_10000686_pt1 | contig 43674 bp, 37 predicted proteins | sample CZOMad2_1_16fung_FD_122057 | JGI IMG/M metagenome (GOLD analysis project Ga0137403, IMG submission 122057) | Vadose zone soil fungal communities from Angelo Coast Range Reserve, California, USA - CZOMad2_1_16fungal (Hybrid Assembly) | ecosystem: Environmental > Terrestrial > Soil > Vadose zone...
AGGGATGGTGCAGCAGGATGTCGTGCTCGCGCAATTCTTCGAATAGATCTTTCGTTTTGCCGGTGAGCCGCAACTCGCGCGGACTGAACGTCCGGAACTTCAACTCAGGCCGGTTCGTTTCGCCGTAGATCGTAAACAGGCGCGAAAGATTCACGGGACCGTCAACGGAGAACACCTGCCAGGGATCGAGTTCGAAGTTCGTGCGCAAGCGATCAATAATTTCCGGGTCGGCGGTGGCCTCGATTTCCAGGCGAACGGCGTCGCCCTTGCGACGGTTGTGGAGTTCCGCGCGCACCGACTCGAGAATGTTGCGTGACTCCTCTTCCTGCAAATAAAGATTGCTGTTCCGCGTAACTCGGAAGGCTGCCGAGGACACAATCTCATAGCCGCGATACATCCGTGCGGCATGATGCGCCACCAAATCCGCCAGGAAAATATAGTCTGTGGTGCCCTGCGAGGGCAGGCGGATGAGGCGCGGAAGTGAACGTGGAACCGTCACCACACCCATATAAGTCATGGAGGAGCGGCGGCGGCGGCGCAGCAGGAAGGCCATGCACAGGGCCTTGTTGATGACTCGTGGAAAGGGATGCGCGGGGTCCACCGTGACCGGCGTCAGCAGTGGATCCAACTCCTTCTCGCAGTATTCTTCCGCGAACATCCGGGCCTCGGGGTCAAGATCCTCCATACCCAGCACGCGGATGCCCTGATCCGTCAATTCCGGAAGAAGCGAGTCGTTCCAGCAGCGGTACTGCTCGTCCACAAACTTCTTGGCTGTTTTGGCAATGAGCACGCGTTCTTCGGAAAGCGTCAGGCCATCCGGACCGCCCTGGGTAAAGCCATCTTCAATTTGCTGCACCAGACCAGCCACTCGGACTTCGAAGAACTCGTCGAGGTTATTGGCACTGATGGCGAGAAACTTAACACGTTCAAGAACAGGATTGCTTTCGTCTTCCGCTTCTTGCAAAACGCGCCGGTTGAACTCCAGCCACGAGGCCTCGCGATTGATGAAATAGGCCGGATTGTCGAGGGGAGCGCGGGCCATGGGATTCGGGGTTTTGGAGTTTCAGTGTTTCTTCGGAGCTTCCGAATCCGGAGCCGATGGTTTTTTCTTTTGAATTTCCCAACGCATTTCGGCGTCGGAGTCTAGGCACTGCACGAACAGGTGGCGATGGTCCACTCTTACCTTCACAGCTTGTCCAGCCAGGCATCCGTCTGGAACTACTTCGTTGGAAGATTTCGGCTCGTACTCGACGGTGTAGACCAGCCCGGCCGAGTCAATTTCAGCTTCGAAATATGGCTCTTCAACACCAACCGGAGTATTCACGACGTAATATTGCGTGCGTGAGCGCGATTTCTTTTCCACGGAGAGCACTACACCGGGCTGGCTGGCCTTGACCTTCTCGGCGGCCTCGGCACCCAGAACTCCAAGGCCCAGGGCAATGACGAGAAGTACCGTGCTACGGCTCATACGGCAAACTCCAGTCCTTAGTATAAACGACGGGCCTTGACTCGTTGCGGCCGCCAAAAAGGCTGGGCGCCGGCTAGTTGGCCGACGCCCGGATCAGTTCGCTCTCTCGAAAGCTAGAAGCTGTAAATGATGTCAAATTGCAAGCGGTTGAGATACTTGTCAGTCTGACCAGCCTTCACGCTAGTCGGAAAGACCGCGTTCTGGAGTGCCGTGTTCAGGGTGCGTCCACGCCAGAAGGTAAACCCAGCGGTCGTGTTCGGATTCAATCTGTACAACGCGTAGAAGCGATGTTGCAGGATATTTGTGGGAGCGCGCTGATCGCTTTCCACGAAAGAAGCAATCGCGGAATCCTGCTCTTGCCGCAGCCATGCGTAACCAACCTGGATGTCGCCCTTATGTAGCGTTTGGCCAACGCTCACATCAAGGGAGTACGCGAGCGCCTGTTTGCCGAATTGACTCAGAACCGGAACAACTCCCGTTGTAGAGTTCGGGTTTCCTAGTGGGTGGGCAATGGCATCGAGATTGTCCTCGAACTCACCCACCACGTTGAGGGGCAAGCGCTTGAACGGCGTTTTAAATTGGTTGTTGATGATGAAGTCTGCATATAAGAAGCCCGAAGCGAAGTGGGGGACGTTCTTCGAATCCAGCACTAGCGCGTTGGTCATTCCGTTCGGAGAAAAGATGCAAGGCGGCGTGATCACGACCGAAGTAGCCGTAGGCGTCGCGCCTCCCGTTGTCCCAACGGTAGCTGCCTTCGGGCTGGCGCAACCTTGGCCCTCTCCCGGTACGTTGATGGTGATGGTAACCGGAGTCGTTGTCGGAGGCGTAACGGGCACCGGAACGATTGGGATCTGGATTACTTTGCTCCCCGTCGTGGCTGCTACGGCAAAGGCGCTCGATTGCAAGATGGCGTCAGGGCGATTCCACTTAGTCGCTGAGAACGAAGCGGTCGCGGTCCACCAGGGGAGAGGCTGCAGTTTTGCTGAGCCGTGCGCACCGAGTGCGTAGGAGTCCTGGCCCCCGCTGGACTCGTTGTATACCAATTGATATACACCCGCCGTAAGGTTCTTAACGATTGGATTGTGCAGGTCGAAGGACAGCTTTTCGCTGAATCCTTCCGGGTTCAGATCGGGATCGAAGGTCATCCCTGTACGAATCCAAGGGTAGACGAATTTTCCGCCTGTCAGTTGCAGCGCTTTGAAGTAACTGGGGCTGTAGGTAACAAAGGCGCGATCGAGACCAACGGTCTTGCGGTCAAAATTGTTCGTCAGGGTTTCGTTGGTGGAAGTCGGATCGCCCAAAGAGCCCGACGCAATCGACAAGCCTCCGGTGAAATCGCCTACTTTGCCCTCAAAGCCAAAACGGGCACGGATGCGGGCGCGATTGCGGTCTTGCGTGGTTTCTTGATTGAAATTCTCACCACGAACGCGAATATCGCCCGTAAACCTAAAACGACCGAGTGCCGTTTCGAACGCGCTTAAACGCTTCTGGTCTTCCACCGTCGTCAGAGCACTGCTGGTCAGCGTCGTCTTCACGTCCGCCATGTCGTTGGCCAAGTGATTGTAAGCTTCCCGGTCCTGCGCGGCGCCCGCTTCGACGGCAGTGGCGCGGCTTTGGGCCTCCGCTGCCGACGCTTGGGCAGCCTGAAGCTTTTGCTGCGCGTCCTGCCAGTTCTGATCACGTTGCTGCAACTGGCCCTTCAGGGCTTCAATGGCCTGCTGTTGAGCCGCCATCGTCTCCTTCAGGGACTGCACATCCGCCTGCGTTACGGCGGGCTCGGTATGTTTGGCTGCGACGGCTTTGTGGGCTTTCTTCTTCTTGGGAGCAGTTTGGGCAGCAATATTTCCAGCGAAAGAACCCGCCAGGGCCAGTATCGCTCCCCATTTCGTAACGGTAGTCATGGAATCTCCTCAGCCTCCGCGCAGGGAAGGCAAATTGTTGTGCTTTCGAATCGCGAAACTACTTCACTTGCTTGATGGCGCCTTTTACTTTTTCCGCCACACTCGCGGGCAATGGAGCGTAGGAGAGTTCCGCCACCATCTTTTGACCGTCGTTCACCATCCAGTTCAGGAAGTCGGCAAGGATCTTGCCCTTCTGTGCGTCTTTGCTCGATTGCGGAATCAGTAGCCAGGTGAAGCTGGAGATCGGGTAAGCATCCTTCCCGGGTGCGTCCGTAATCGAAACCCGGAAATCCGCCGGCATGCTCTTGGACGAAGCGGCGGCAGCTGTCGTGCTCTCCAAGCTCGCCTTCATAAAGACTCCTGAAGAGTTCTTCACGCTACCGTAGGGAATCTTGTTCTGCACGGCATAAATCAGCTCGACATACCCAATGGAACCAGGAAGCTGGCGAATCGAACCTGCCACTCCCTCGTTGCCCTTGCCGCCAAGACCGGTTGGCCAGTGCGGGGATGTGCCTTTGCCGACCGTATTCTTCCACTCCGAACTCACCTTGGATAGATAGTCGGTGAAAATATAAGTCGTTCCGCTTCCGTCGGAGCGATGCACAACGATGATGTTAGTGTTCGGAAAATTCTTTATTTCCGGGTTCGCTTTGGCGATCGCCGGGTCGTTCCAATTGCCGATCTTTCCAAGGAAAATCCCTGCCAACACATCCGGCGTGAACTTGATTTCCTCGGTTACTCCCGGAACGTTGTAAGCAGGGACAACGGATCCCAAAACCGTGGGAAAGTGCAGAATCTTGGTCTTGGCTGAGCTCAATTGCTCATCGGTCATCGGGCCATCGCTGGCGCCAAAATCCACGGTGCCCTCGGACACCTGGCGAATCCCGCCGCCGCTGCCGATCGATTGATAGTTGATCTGCACATCGGAATGCGCCTTGCGGTATTCGCTGAACCATTTCTGGTAAATCGGATTGGGGAACGTTGCGCCTGCGCCGGTCAGCTTGGTTTGGCTGAAAGCGGGGATGGCGAGAAATACGCAGAGGAGTACGGCGATTCGACGCATGACTCTTTTGCTCCTAGGGAGTCTTGAAGTTTGCCTGCCGGAATACAACTGGGAGTGTAGTGGGGAAATGTTACGAATATGTTACAAAGCGGTTACGGCCTTGTGAATTCGCGGGAAAGAATCGATCACTTGAGCGGAGACGCGAGAATGACTCAAGGAGAGTTGCCGTCCGTCTTCTCGGCGCGCTAGTGGCTCGTGCCCGGCAAGGAACCGGGTTGCAACCGTTGCAATTCGCGCACAAAAAGTCCGTTTTCCGGAAAGTCGTCGTGCAGTGCAGCTAAGATCATACGCGCCTGGCCCTTGTCCTTATCCCGCACGCAAGCAATCGCCAGAAGGATGCGCGCAAACGGCGCGAAGTAGCGACCGTGGGCAGCCGTCAGCTTTACATCGGCAAGACCTTCTTCCTTGTTCCCGTCCACACCGCCCAGGTGCAGCAGCCAGCGGAACGGAGCGAACAGGCTTCCGATGATGTAACGGCTCAGTCCTCGCGCCAGATAGGCATCGTAGGCGTTCGGGTCGACGGCCAGCAATTGTTGCGCCCAGCTCGTTCCCTGCTTGGTGTAGCCGAGTGAAGCAAAATTACGTTTCTCGATGAGCCCAGCATAATCAGCTTGGAGTCCGTTGACCATCACCATGGCAAGCAAGGCGTCGTGGTCCTTCGGATCCTTCACCAGACGCGCCTTGGCCAGCGCTTCAGCCCGGTCGAGCGCCGCCTGAAAGCGACCACGCACTTCGGCATCCGGAGCCATCTTCTTGCGATCGACGAACGCCTTGTCGTCTTCAAAGAATTGAGATTCGAGGATTCCCAACCGGTCCAGTTCGGAGAATAGAAGGCCGGCGCCCTCGCTGGCAGGACCCATGGGATCGGCGGGGTTCTGCGACTGCCACTGGCTGAAGTTCTGTTGCGCTTCATTGAACTTCAAGCTGTAAAGCAAGCTAAACCCGTGGTCGAGCGTCGACACAGCAGCAACACCTGGAGCCGCCCAGCATGAGGCGGTCCTCAGAATGGCGATGGCCAATAGCCACTGCACCGGCCTGCTCCGCGCTAAGAATATGTATCTACTCATCCCAAGCTACTCGCAACGTTCCTCGCCCTGTAGTGTTGGATGCGTGGCAGGGCGGAATAAGCATACTGCTAAACGATTTGGTGAATCTATCCATTCGTTCGTGTACCTTCGCGCATGACTGGACCCAATTTGACCCGCCACTAAGTAGCTAGGTATCAACAACTTAGAGAATGCACCCCGATCTACTTCGTGAGCTCATTCCACAGTCATGGCATCCCCCGGCCTCGAACGCGAAAAGTAAGCTTCGATTTCCTCCAAGGTCTTACCCTTGGTCTCGGGCAGGAAGAATGCTGCCGTAACGAAGTAAGCAACCGTACAAGCGGCAAAGGCGAAGAACATTGTCGAGTATCCGTACTTACCAACCGTGGGCAGGAATATAGCAGCAATCGTCGTGGACACCGCTTGGTTGAGCAGCAGAGCGATGCTCATACCGTTAGAGCGAATCCGCGTGGGCATCAACTCGGAAAGAGCCAGCCAGACGCAGACTCCTGGACCGATCGCATAGAAGACCATGAAAACGAAAAGACTGATCGCCACAAGCCAGCCATCGTGAGTATTGGGGACGGGAGTAATCAAGGCGTTCTCAATATGCAACGGAGCTTGGCGGGCGGCATCCAGATCGCCAAAGGGATTCGAGAAGAAAGCCACTACCTTATTTTCCGGGACGCAGCCATCGCGGGTTATCTCGATGGGTTTAGCGGCGGCATCGTCGGAGCGCGCGACTTTGCTGGCCGCGCGGAAATCACCATACGAGTAGATCACGATGAAAGACGTGCGGCCCGCCCCGATTTCCGCGCTTTTGCCCCCGCTCAAGAGCGAGTTCGCCACCTGCGGGTTGTATGCGAGTGTGAGTTTCGAGTCTGGACCGGGCGTGACCATGGACTGGACCGCGCCACTGACATCCACCCGTCGAGTCTCTGTGTGGTGGAAGAGCAGACCGACATGCACGAGCGCGAAAATGATGCCCGCAGTCCCGAGGGAGAGTAGAAACTTACGGCCTTTGCGATCCACTAGCACAACACCTCCCCATGTCGCCAGGAAGTTAATGAAGGTAAACATCACGTAACCGAGGTGCGCGGATACATCGGAGAGACCGCTCTGCAGGAGGATGTCCGTGTTGTACCCGATAATGGAATTGATTCCCGTAGCCTGATTGCAGGCAAGGATGATGCACGCTAGCACAAATGGAATGACATATTTGCGTCGTAATAACGATTCAGATCTTCTGCCCTCCGAAGAGGCTTTCGCCTTTTCCGCAGCGGACACTTCTTCCATTTCCCGAAGTTCGATATTTGCCTGTTCCGGGGTACGGGAACGCAGGAGCGCGTTCAGGGCCGCATCCTTTTTGCCGCGGCGGAACAACCATCGGGGGGACTCAGCCACCAAGAAGCTGCCCAGGACAAATAACACCCCCGGCGGCAGGGAGACCCAAAAAATGCTGCGCCAGGCTGTGCCTTTGAAAGCGAGTAGCTTGGCAGGGTCCCCGAGCTGCGCCACCTGGTCAACGCGCCAGCTGAAATAAAATCCCACGACGGCGGCGGCAAAAATCCCAAGAGTGAGAAGCCACTGAAAGATGCCTGTCCCCTTCCCCCTCTGCGAGGCCACTAGACATTCCGCAAGGTACAACGGAATCACCACGCCGATCAGTCCCCCACTGACGCCCTGGAGGAGACGTCCGAACACCAACAACCCATAACTTTGAGAAAGTGCAATCACAGGGATGCTCAATACGAACAGGCACCCGCTCACTGTCATCAAGACCTTGCGACCCATCCAATCTGCGAGCAGGCCGGCAAATAAGGTGGAAATAACGCTACCCAGCAACACCGCCGCCACAACAAAAGAGAGCTGGCCCGCATTGAAGTGGGAGGTTGCCTGCAAGTACGGAAGCGCACTGGCAATAATGCCCACATCGACGCCGTAGAGCAGACCACCCAGGCCAGCCACCAGGAGAAGGAATCGATTGTAGGCAGCTCCGGATAGATTCGAATTCATGTCGAAGACAATCCCTTTCTCGTCTCGGGAAGCGGGAACTGGCGTGAGCCGATAAGCCCTGCCATCATGCCAGTATCTCGGCCGTGGGAGAAGTGCGAGGTGAGGTTACAGTAACCCATGGCAAAAGTAGGAGAAGGATCAGCAAGACCACCGGCAATGCCAGAGCTGCGTAATGAGGAAGCTGCCACGCCCGCTGGACAAATCCCTCGGCACCGAAGAATACTTTGGCGCCTATCAAAACCACGCAGGCAAACCAAGGCCATGCCACCAACGCCGCCAACAGTTTGCTGAGAAAGCGGGTCAGTACCCCCCGCAGTTGTGCGTTCTCGGCACTCTCGATCCAAAGGAGAACTCCGGGCAGCAGGAGAATCTGATTGTAAAGAGCCAAATTCGGGGACGTACACACAACCACCACCAACGCCAGGCAGAAGGCGCGGTGGGCATCGGAGGAATCCGGGTTCAAGGCGCGCACCGTCCACGCAATCCATCCTATTAACAGGACAAGCAACACCCAGACCGTACCACTCAAGCGGGGCGTGACCAGCCAGTCCAAGAAGGATGTATTTGCCATATAGATCTGGTAAAAGTGGACAGCCTTGTAGAATCGAAATAACCAGCCCGGCAGCACGAATTCTGCGGCGGCCAGCAGGGACAACATCGTCGCAGCGAATCCCCATAACCAAAGCTGCCGCTTCCGCCAGTCGCCCGATACCCACAACACCATGACGATCACCGGAAGAAAGGCGACTTGTGGTTTGATCGTCGCAAAAGCCAGAAGAACTCCTGATGCGACTAGCCATCCCCGTTGACGCGCGACCCAAGAACCGGCCAAGAGGAGCGCGACGAGTAAGACCGGCTGCTGCAGCGAAACCGCTTCAATGAAGGGATAGCTCCCCAGCAGCAAGACTACGACTGTCAGGGTGCGCCACCAAGAAAAGCGAATGCTCAACGACCGTTCCCATAAGTGAACGCTGAGCACGGCACACGCAGTCAAGAACCAAAAAGCGAGGATCTTCACCGAAGCGAAGGTCATGAAAACCGTCGGCGCAAGCAGGAACACGACGTAGACCGGGTAGGCGAAGCTGCTTTGGTCTTTGGGATCGTTGGCCCGCGACGAATCGAGCTCGCGCCCGTAGTAACCTCGCTGAATTTCCCGCGTGATCTCCAGGCTATAGGGATCGCGGCCGCGCAGCAGCAGCTCTCGGGCCCCGAGCCAGCGCGGATATAAGTCGGAGAGATTTCCGCGCGGGCGCTCCAGGCGAGCGCCTTCCGTTACCTGGCGAGGCACCAAGATGCGGCGGACGTAAAACCACATGCTAGCCGCTGCCAACAAGGCCAGGATCGGAGCTAGGATCCGTTGCCCCTTGAAAGGCGATGACATAGGTCGGGACCAGTGGAGAAGATGTTACAACTAACCGTCCGGGTCTGGAGGCTGAACTATGGCCATCAGCCTGCGGACGCCCAGACTTATAAGGCAATGAAGCGGCGACTGACCATCTCGATTGCGATCGGAGTGCTCAGCGGCTTGTGGTGTGGCGCAATCCTGATTCGCAATCATCAGGGAGCGGCCGATTTTCAGTGGAGCATTCGACTCGCCCAGCATCTGCTTTCTGGGCAACCTCCCTACGATACGCCAATGGAACAATATCCGCCTCCAGCGGCTCTCGTGGGACTTCCTTTCGCTGGTATGCGCGGCGAGATTGCCGGCGCACTCTTTTTTGGAATCAGCTCGGGGCTGCTGGCGTTCGGCCTGACTCGCGAGAATTACACGCGGCTGCTGATCTTCCTGGCCTACCCGTATTGGGCGGCAATGGTGACCGCGCAGTGGTCCCCGCTCATCGCCGCCAGCGCATTTTTTTGGTGGCTGCTGCCCGTGGTTCTGGTAAAGCCGCCAATCGCTCTTCCCGTTGCGTTCACTCACCTGTCGCGACGCGGGATTATTGCCTGCGCCTCTGTGCTTGCCCTCAGCCTCGCCATCACACCCCGCTGGTTCTGGCAATGGCCGCATCAGTTTGCCGAATACCGCCATTTCGTCCCCTTGTTCGTGCTGCCTGGCGTCTTGATCCTCTTGGCTTTTCTCAAAATTGGCGACAAAGACGCACGTCTCCTTCTGTTTGCTGCCGTTTTTCCGCAGCGCTGGTTTTACGACGCCTTCATTCTCTGGCTCATCCCCAAATCCCGCCGCGAGATTGTCGCCAGCGTCGGCGCCAGTTGGCTGGTGGGCTTGTGGCGCTGGTCCCATCCCCCGCTAAGCTTTACTCAGGTGGGACGATGGTCGGTGATTGGGTTTTACCTCCCCATGCTCGTCATCATATTGCTGCGGAACGGGGCTCAGCGACGCGTTCGGGCGCAGTCCAAATCTTGACGGCCCGAGCCAATCCCCAGGCAAGGCAGAGGGATGCCACTGCCATTAGGTTCAATCGCGCTGCGCTGATGAGCAGAAGGTAAAGAGGCGGACACAACAATGCCGCCGAGCCGAACAGCAATGCTCGGCGCGTGGTAATGTCCAACTCACCATCGTCGCATCCCGCACTTGCGGCCAACAGCGCAATCGGGAACAGCAAACTCAGGTCGTACCCGAACTCGTGGTATCCCGCCAGGAGTGTCGCAAGAAGAACGATCGCCAGGCCCGCCGAGTAGGCCTTCGAGGTACGCATCACGCCAGCAGGCCATTGCCGCGCTGCCCAAAGCAGGACAGCGAGCGAAAGCACTGCCGTGATCACATCCAACCTAGGAATTGGCTGCAGCGGATTGGTCCAGCCCTGGACCAATCCGCGCAGACTCGGCATCACGCTCGGATAAATCGCTGCCGCAGCTCCCTTTTCATTCAAGCGCCATAAATACGCTGGATAGGCCGCCATCCCCTTCCAGCCCACGACCCATAAGCTCAAGCTCGCGAGGAGGAAGGTTACCGAGGAAAAACCAGCAAGAGTGCGGAATTGCTTCTTCAAGCAAAGAATAAGAATTAGGGGCAGCACCAATTGAAATTTGATCAACGCGAGTCCCAGCCAACAGCCAGCTTGGAAATCCCTTCCTTCCAGCAAGCTCACCATAACCAGGCCGAACAGAAGAAAGACTAGGGCGGCATCCTGCCCCAAAATTAGTCCGAACACAATCGGATAAAAACTGAAACAAAGCGGGTAGTATGCCCACCAGGGAGTGGCAGCGAGGCCAGGCATTCGAGCGCGCAGGTGGGCTGCGGTGGCCCCAACCAGAAAGATACTGAACAGGACCCAAGCGGCATAGGCTCGCGGAAAGGACAAGTAACACAACGGCACAAACAGCGGCGCCTCGAATGGAGGGCGCATATAGGGCAGCGCGCGGTTGCGCAGCGCCGACGCTTCGGAGAACTCGCCCTGAACCTGATTCTGAAACCCTAGATCGTAGAGCCGTCCGCCTTGCCCTCTTTGAAGAATCTTGCCGGCAGTATAGAAATTGGAAAAATCCGCGTACCCGCGGGACATTCGGTCATAAGCTCGCGGCGCCATCCATAGATAACTGAGGAGCACTCCCCAGGAGAAAGTAGCGACCAACAGATGAAGTTTTCTGTACTGCGGCATCGGCGTGACGGCTCAAGAACTACGGACCTATCGTGGGAGATCGTGCTGGACAACCTATCACACCGGCCTTCCGCAGGCTCGGAGAATTTGGAGATCTTGAACGAAATCCACAGTTTGCGCGCAACCAATGCTTGACGTTCGCACCATAAATGGTGACACTATCAGGTATCGCCAGTTCGTTCACCAGCCAAGAGTGGGTGTACGATAGCCCCGGGGAGTGGCACCCCGCCTCCGCTTTCAATGGAGGAAGCGTGCCGCAACTTTGCTGAGGAGCCGACAATGATGATGACGTTGCGCAGGTTTTGGAATGACGAACAGGGACAAGATATCGCCGAATATGCTGTCATGCTCGCTGTGATCCTGGTCATCGTGATTGGCACCGTTCGCTTGATTGGAAGCAACGCCACCACGGTATTTTCGGAAGTCGCAAGCTCGGTCGGCTAGAAACCGAGGCCGCGCCCAACCGGGACTCTGAATGCCAGGGGGCTCTTTTGCGCTACATTAGGCAGGTTTGCTCGGGGAGCAGCTTTTCGTAAGGAGGCTCGATGAGCCGTTCTCGCCTATTTATTCTTGGTTTGGTGGCGCTGGTTTTTGGTGGTTTTCTCGCCATGCAGGTCTACCGGAACCTGCAGATCCGAACCAGCGCCGCAACTCCGGCATCAACCGAAGTGCTGGTGGCGGCGCGTGACATTCAAATCGGCACGAGGGTTGGCGAAGGGGATGTAAGGGCTGTCCGGTTCCCCTCGGCTGACCTTCCTGCCGGTTTTTTCACCAGCAGAAACAAGGTCGTGGGCCGTGGCGCAATCCTTCCTATCACCAAGGGTGAGTTCTTTCTACCTTCTAAGCTGGCCGCGGAAAATAGTGGAACCGGACTACCTTCTCTTATACCTCCGGGCATGCGGGCCGTTTCGGTTCGCGTGAATGATGTGGTCTCAGTGGCTGGCTTCGTAATTCCTGGCACACGTGTGGATGTCTTACTCACGGGAACACCTCCGGGAGGCAAAGAGCCAGTTACTACCACCGTTCTTGAGAACGCGCTCGTGCGCGCTGTTGGGCAGCGCATAGAAGGGACATCCGGCGATCCGCAAACCGCCGCAGTCATCACACTTCTCGTCAGCCCAGAAGACGCGCAAAAACTCACCCTCGCAACTTCCGAAGGAAGAATCCAGCTTTCGCTCCGTAACCTCGTAGATTCCGAGCAGGAGAATCTGGAATCCGTCCGCAATACCACCTTGTACCGCGGTGCTACACCTCTTCCGGACAACACACCGAAAGTACATATCGCCAAGACGAAAGCTGTTGCCCCCGCCCCCGTTGTGCCTTATTCGATCGAGGTCATTCGAGGCCACGACGTAACCACCACGAAATTCTAGAAGCACTCTCCCAAACGACTCGGATTCGGGTATGCTTTCTGGACCGTCTTTTACCGTCTTCATATTGGAGAGCAAAGTACCATGCATGCTGGGATTAAGTTGGCTGCCGCTCTCGGCCTGCTGACCGCTGCGCTGGGTTGTTTCGCGATTGCACAGAACCCTCCCCCGGCGACACCTCCCGCCGATATCCCTGCGACCACCCCTGCCGCTACTCCAGACACTGCAACGACCACGCTCCCTCCCCAGTCCCCTTCCGCCGAGCCACAGGGTTCCGCACCCCTACGCGTAATGGTCGGCAAGTCCTTGCTCATTAACACTAGCGAACGGCTCAAGCGCATTTCTGTAACCGACCCCGCTGTAGCCGATGCTCTTGTCGTCACCCCAACTCAGGTTCTCGTGCATGGCCGCACGCCTGGCGAAGTTTCCCTGCTCATCTGGGATGAACTGGAACGTTCCCGTGCGTTCGATCTGCGCGTCGACGTGGACGTGACCGCGGCGTCTGAGGAAATCCACCGCATTTTCCCCGACGAGGTGATCACGGTCTCTCCCTCGCGCAATGCCATGGTCCTGAACGGCCACGTCTCCACCGAGGACGTGGCGAAGCGCGCCGGGCAGATTGGCGAGGCCTATTCCAAGAATGTCGTCAACGTGCTCACCTTCGGGCCGATGGGTGCGCAAGAGGTTTTGCTGGAAGTGAAGTTCGCGGAAGTGGACCGGAGCGCGCTTAACACGATTGGTTTCAATCTGCTCTCGACGGGTGCTGGCAACGTACTCGGCAACATTACAACCGGACAGTTCGGCTCGACCACGATCAACCAAATCCAGGACGTCATCGCCACGCGAGCCACTCCGTATCCAGACGTCCCAACAAAAACGACGGGACCCGGCGTTGGCACCTTTACCAGCCAGACCACCATCGGCAACCTGCTGAACATGTTCCTCTTCAGCCCGGAGCTCCATCTCGGCGCCGTGGTGCAGGCGCTTCAAAGCCGGAACCTGCTCCAGATCCTCGCCGAGCCCAACCTGATAGCCGTCAATGGCAAAGAGGCCAGCTTCCTCGCCGGCGGCGAATTTCCCTTTCCCGTCATCCAACCAGCCAACGGTATCAATACCGTCACCGTCCAGTTCAAGCAATTCGGCGTGCAACTCAAATTCACGCCCGTGATTACACCGTCCGGGCTCATTCATCTTCACGTCGCTCCCGAGGTCAGCACGCTCGATTTCGCCAATGGCGTGCAAATTTCCGGCGTCACGATTCCGGCGCTCAGCACGCGGCGCGCAGAAACGGAGTTCGAACTCCAGGACGGCCAGAGCTTCGTCATCGCCGGCCTCATGGATAACCGCGTCACGAATGTGATCGACAAAGTCCCGGGCCTCGGCGACCTGCCGATTCTGGGGAATTTCTTCAAGAGCAAAAGCTATCAACGCAATAATTCCGAATTGATTGTTTTGGTCACGGCGCGCCGCATTTCGCCGACAACGGGCTTGGCCCCACTCCCCAAGTACCCGAAGCCTTTCCTGGATCATGACGAATTCGACGAAAAACTGGGCAAGAAGCCGGTTGTCCAACCTAAGAAGTAAGAAGTAGCGAGGAGTACAGTGGTAGCCATGCCGGAACTTTCGGTCGTCATCCTGGCAGCGGACAACGAGCAGCGAGCCGTGTTGCAGGTCCTTGTCGACGGCACCAGTGTGGCTCGCGTCGGCTATGCCGGCGCGCAACTGCCAGTCGCCTCCACCGATTCCACGCTCCGCCGCGTGCAAGCCGTGGGTGCGGACGTCATTCTGGTAGACATTGGCAGCGACAATTCTTTCCCCGCCATTCACGCTATCGAGTTGCTGCACCAGGAATTGCCCGATATCCCTATTTTCGCCTTCGGGCCGATATCGCAGCCGCAGTTGATCGTTAGCGCTATGCGTTCGGGCGCCCGCGAGTTTATCGAGCGCCCCACTACCACCACAGAACTGCTCGAAGCCTTCGTTCGGCTGACTTCGGCGCAACGAAAATCGCGCGGCGAAGCCCGCCGTGGCGGCAAAGTCTTCTCCATCATCAACGCCAAGGGCGGCAGTGGCGCTACCACTACGGCAGTCAACGTTGCGCTTGCTCTGCAGAGTTCTCTGGGTGCAACTGCGTTGGTTGATCTTGCTCCTCTTGGACACGCGGCTCTACACCTGAATGCGAAGCCGCAGTTCACTATTGCCGACGCCCTGCGCAATCTGCACCGCCTGGACAGTTCCCTGCTCGAAAGCTTCATGACCCAACAGGACAAGGGTCTTCATCTCCTGGCGGGCACTACCAATCCCAGCGGCGAGGGAACCTCGACCTCCGAACTGGCGCGTCTATTTGATCTGCTCGTTGGTCATTACCAATACACGATCGTGGACTTTTCGACCCGCTTGGACGCCACAGCGCGGCTCATCTGCAATCTCTCGGAAACGGTACTCATCATCGCCCAAACCGATGTCGCTTCGCTTTGGAGCGCCGGCAGAATCGTGCAGTTCCTCAGCGAAACTGGCGGACGAGAGCGCATTCGGTTGGTCCTCAACCGCTTCCGCAAGGTCCCCGGTTTCGAGGATCGCGATACCGAGAATGCCGTTGGCGCGAAAATCATCTGGAAGATTCCGAATAACTTCTTCGCCATCTCCGCGGCCATCGACCGCGGCAATCCGCCGAACCGGCAGGGCAGCTCGGAAGTAGCCCGTGCCTTCGCGGGACTTGCCAGCGCCCTTACGGAATACGATGATGTATCCAAACGTTCCGCCAAATCGATGTTCCGGAGCCTCTAGGCTCCAACTCGATGGAGCACCGGCGTCCTCAGCCTCTGCGCTAGGCGTAACTTTTTCAATCTTGCGGCTTGTGCGATGATTAGCGAAGCGCTTTAGGAAGTTGTTAGCGACTTCACAGGACTCTTCATGCCCGACGTTAAATCCTTCGAGCGCACCGAATACCAGCAGGTTAAGGCCGACCTCCATCGCAAAATCCTGGACCGGCTCGATCTCGAGAAACTGGGGCGCACTCCAGGCGACGCCGCCCGCGAGGAGGTCCTCGCTCTCATCCGAAGTGTCGTCAACAGCGAAGCTGTTCCGCTCAGCTTTGCCGAGCGCGAACGCTTGGCTCGCGAGATCCTCGACGAAATTTTTGGCCTCGGCCCTCTCGAGCCGCTGCTCAAAGATCCCACAATCTCGGACATTCTGGTGAATCGCTTTGACCGGGTCTTCGTGGAGCGCGCCGGAAAGCTGGAAATCACACCACTGCAATTTAAAGACCCCGCCCACCTGATGCAGATCATCGATCGCATCGTTTCCCGCGTGGGACGCCGCGTGGATGAGTCTTCGCCCATGGTCGACGCCCGTCTTGCTGATGGCTCCCGCGTCAACGCCATCATTCCGCCCCTGGCCCTCGATGGCGCTTGCCTTTCGATTCGCCGCTTCGGCCGCGACCCCATTACTGCCCGCAACATGCTGGAGAACAAGACCCTAACCGAGCCGATGCTCGAATTGCTTTCGTCCATGGTCAAGGGCCGCCTCAATCTGCTCATCTCGGGCGGAACCGGCGCCGGGAAGACGACCTTGCTCAATGTCCTCTCCGGCTACATCCCCAGCACGGATCGCATCGTTACCATCGAGGACGCGGCCGAATTGCAACTGAAGCAAGAGCATGTCGTACGCCTCGAAACCCGCCCACCGAATATCGAAGGCAAGGGCGCAGTCCGCCAGCGCCAACTCGTGATCAATAGCTTGCGTATGCGGCCCGACCGCATCGTCGTCGGCGAGGTCCGTGGCGAGGAAGCCTTTGACATGTTGCAGGCTATGAACACCGGTCACGAAGGCTCGCTGACTACAGTTCACGCCAACTCCACCCGTGACGCTCTGGCCCGTATTGAAAACATGGTATCCATGGCCAACCTCAACATTCCAGAGCGCGCCGTCCGCCACCAGATTGTTTCAGCGATTCATGCCGTGATCCAGGTCGCTCGCCTTTCCGACGGAACCCGTCGCGTCATTGCCATTTCCGAAGTTAGCGGCATGGAAGGCGACATCATTTCGCTACAGGACGTTTTTGTATTCGAGCGCCGTGGCATGGATGAGAATGGGCGAGTGCGCGGAACCTTCACGCCCTCTGGAATCCGCCCCATGTTCGCCGAGCGCCTCGCGGCGGCTGGCTACCGCCTGCGCCCAGGCCTATTTGAAGCCCGGATGGAGGTCTAGCGGAGAGCCGTTCCGCGCTTCCTCATGGCTATTCTCTTTGCGGTTCTCATCTTCCTCATCGTGGCCCTTGCTATCTTCCTGGGCGGCGCATGGATCGAAGGACGCAACGCTCAAGCCCGCATCTTGCGCGAACGCCTTGGCGGATCTCAGGAGCAATCCGCCACCGACAACCTGGAACTGCTGCGCGACGAAATGCTCAGCAAGATTCCCGCCTTCGACACCATCCTACGCCGCTCCGAACGCGCTTCCCTCTTGCAGAAGTTGCTGGATCAGGCTGGCATCAATACCCGCGTGGGCAATTTCTTTCTGCTGTGCTTAGCATCCGGGGTGGCAGGGGCCATCATTTTCTTTATCCTGGGCCACCAGAATTTGCCCTTGGCTTGGGCTGGCATGATGATCGGATTAATCGCGCCCTACTCCTACGCTTCTATCATGCGCACTCGCCGCTTTGGCAAGTTCGAGGAGATTTTCCCGCAAGCGATTGATACTTTGGGGCGTGCCGTCCGTGCCGGGCATGCCTTCACTACCGCCCTCGAAATGATCTCCAACGAAATTCCCGAACCCGTGGCAGGCGAATTCCGCAAGCTCTTCGAAGAACAGAAATTCGGCATGCCCGTCCGCGATGCCCTCATGAACCTGGCCGAGCGTGTACCGCTAGTGGACGTGAAATTCTTCGTCACCGCAGTTATGCTCCAACGCGAAACGGGCGGCAACCTTGCCGAAATCCTCGATAACCTTTCTTACATGATCCGCGAGCGCTTTAAGATATTGCGCCAGGTTAAGGTTTACACTGCTCAGGGTCGCCTGACTATGCTGCTGCTGATGATGCTTCCGCCGCTGATTATCGTTGTGCTGCTCATCATGGACCCGGGCTTCATTCGTCCGCTGTTCACGGACCCGATTGGTCACGCTCTCGTCGCTGCAGGGATCACATTGCAAACGGTTGGATACTTTGTAATTCGGAAGATTATTCAGATTCAAGTGTGAAAGCTGATTCAAGACCAAAATCATGGAAATCGTAGTCGCCATCATCGTTTTCCTGACCGTGGTTGCGGTCATCTTTCTCTTCGGCGCGGCCGCGTCCACGCCGCTCTCGGTGCTGGGAGAGCGCTTGCGATCGCTGGGCGGCGATGGAGGTAAACGGGCCGAAGATAAGCCCCAAATGCGAGAGCGCTTCCAGCAGGCCCTCGACCCGCTCAGCAAAGCTCTCCCTCTTTCCGCCGACAGCACTTCCAGCACCCGCCTGATGCTGATGCAGGCCGGGTACCGCGACGCGAAGAGCCTTACCTTCTATACTGGCCTCCGCGTCTTCGGCGCGCTGCTTGGCTTTGGTATTTGCCTTCTTTCCGGAATCGGAATTTCTTCTCCACTCCTGCTCCTGGGCGGCCCATTGCTCGGCTTCATTCTGCCGCGATTTCTCCTCAAACGCGCTATCAAGAAGCGCCAGCTTCGCATTCGCCTCGCGCTGCCAGATGCCCTGGACCTCACCGTCATTTGCGTCGAAGCCGGGCTCGGACTCGACCAGGCCCTGATGCGTGTCGCGCAGGATCTCGACCACGCGCACCCCGAGTTGAGCGAGGAATTTCGCCTCGTTAACCTCGAAATGCGCGCCGGCAAGCCGCGCTCCGAAGCCATGCGCAACCTGGCTCAACGGACCGGGGTCGACGACATTCGCTCCCTGGTCGGCGTGCTCATTCAGACCGACCGCTTCGGAACCAGCGTCGCCCAAGCCTTGCGCGTCCACTCCGATTCGCTGCGCACCGAACGCCGCCAACGCGCCGAAGAACAAGCCGCCAAGACCACCATCAAACTGGTCCCCCCACTGGTGATTTTCGTCCTCGTGCCGCTGTTTTTCGTGGTCCTGGGTCCGGGTTTCATCCAGATCTTTCGTACCTTCCAGGGCGCCCCTTAATTCTGGAACGGAGACCCCGACTCGTTCAGTCTTTTCTGGAAGTACGCGGTTCGCCGAGCGAAACTTTTCCGCTCTGGGCGAGGCTATTTCCGCTCGGCGGTTTCTGGGTGTTCTTGCCGCGGGGTCATGGAGACGACAATGTAGTCGCGTTCCTTATCGTCCATGTCTTCCACGCGCAGTTTCATCTTGTCCTTGTCCAGGCGGAATTGGGCTTTCTGACCCACCGGTAACAGTACGGGGTGCTTGTCGTCCTTGGGCCGAATTCTGTAGATGATGCGCTCCGACTGGAGCAAATACTCCTGGCACAGCAGCATGTGGGTCTTCTGGTGAGCGCCGTCGGTGCCGATAATCTCGCCGGCGAGGCTCTTGCCGCTCTTCTGATCGGTGCCGCATTCGGCGGAATCCATTTGCAGCAGCGTGCCGGAATCGTGAGCGTGTTCCTTGGCATATGCGCCCGCCGACCCCAGAGCTAAAACCAAAGCTAGAGTTCCTGCTTTCGTCTTCATTTTCGGACTACCTCCACGAAAAATAGCGCGGGGAACGCACTGAAACCGAACAAATTAACGGACGCACTTATGGTAGCGGCCTGGGATTTGCAGGCAAACCTTACGAAAGTCCAACCGCGAAACGTGAGGATGGTCGTCGGCGCTCTGGACAATTCGTACGTACCACGGTACATTGGTACAAATGAAGGAAGCTAATGAGAACAGCACCTACCTCGAAGTTGAGCGAGTGCAAACGGGCGTGCGTATTGAAAAGCACCTCCTCAAAGTGCTGAAGGCGGTTGCGGAGCTGAAAGACATAACGCTCGGCGACTTGCTCGAGGGCGTGATCCTCCATGCCTTCGAGGGAAAGACGCCATTTTCAGCGGAGACCCTCCAAGAGATCGAGCAGTTCAAGAGGATTTATGGGATGAGCTTGCGGGCGACCGACAGTCATCACCTGAAGGAGCGAAGGAAATGAACAAGGCGCTGCTCTTCGCACTGTCGGTGCTAGTGCTTGCCACCGCAGCTGGGCTGTTGTATCGCTTGCATCATCGACGCGGTTCTTCAGGCCCGCCCTACCACGTGAGGACGGAATTTGAATTTACGGTGCGTGCTCCTTACAACATCGCGGCGCCTTTGTTCGGCCCGGAAGGAGAGAGGGTCTGGGCGACAGATTCCTGGAACCCACACTTCGTGTATCCACAGCCCGCGCGGGATGTGGAGGGCGCGGTGTTTCGGGTCAGCCATGGACATCACCACAGCATCTGGGTGAACACCGCGTTCGATCTGGAGCACGGGCACATTCAGTACGTTTATATGATTCCAGAGATGGTGGTTACGGTGATCGACCTGAGTTTATCTAAGCCGAGCGCGGAAAGCACACACATTCGGGTCGCCTATGAGCGGACTGCGCTGAACACTGATGTGAATGAACGCGTGCGGGAATTTGGCGAAGCCGACCGGAAAAATGGGAAGGTTTGGGGTGAGGACATCGAGCGCTATCTTGTTGGCCAGAGATCCCGGTAAGTTGCCGCGCGGTGACGCGTCGACGTGGTACGGTAGGCCCAAGGAGTTCTCCCGCGGAGAGTGAGCCGCGACTATGAAACTGCGCATGCGGAGGCTGTTCCTTGCGGGTCTGAGCTGTTTCCTCATTTGCGTATCGTCCGCGAACGCCGCACAGCGCGTGCGGGAGGTAGGCTCACGGTGGAAGCGCGTTTCCACCGACCCAACGATCACTCCTTCTGGCACTTCCTGGGAGTCGGCAGGAACCTTCAATCCCGCGGTCATTCGCCAGGGAAAAAAGATCGTCATGTTGTACCGCGCTCAAGATGCCGACGGCACCTCCCGCCTGGGCTATGCTTCGAGCAACGACGGTCTACATTTCACGCACCGCGCTGAGCCGGTTCTCTCTCCGGAAATGGCCTATGAGGAAAACGGCGGGGTGGAAGATCCACGGTTGATTAAGATCGGGAAGACGTTTTACCTCACGTATACGGGCTACAACAAGAAGGACGCTCAGTTGTGCCTAGCGACTTCGCGCGATCTGCTGCGCTGGGAGCGCAAAGGAATTCTGTTGCCTGCCCACCAGGGCAATTGGAACAAGCGTTGGACGAAGTCCGGGGCGATCGTGTCCACGAAGATCCATGGCAAGTACTGGATGTACTGGCTCGGCACTTCGTCGAGTGGCATCGAAGACCTCATCCACTGGACGGAGGCGACGCAGGCCCCGGTACTGGCTGGTCGGCCGGGAGAGTTTGCTGCGCGGGTAGTGGAGCCCGGCCCCCTCCTCTGTTAACCGAACAAGGCATCGTGCTCATATACAACGGTGCTGACGAGCACTTGGTTTACCGGACCGGGATCGCGGTTTTTGACCGCAACGATCCGAGCAAGCTGCTGTGGCGCAGCGATCATCCAGTGTTCGCACCGGAGCAGCCTTGGGAAAAAACCGGTCAGGTACCCAACGTGGTGTTCGTGGAAGGCTTAATCAAGGAACCGAAACGCTTTTTGCTGTACTACGGAGGTGCGGACAAATTACGTGGGGATTGCCGAAGCGGGCCCGCGACTATGAGCGGCTCCGGACACAGTCGAGAGCTCAGAGAGCTTCGAATAGTTCCTGGTGCCGCGGTCCACGGTTGCTGGACAGCATCCGCGTGATCTCGGTGAGCCTGCGATAGTTGGCCAATAATTCAATCCCGTGCAGGACCCTCAAATTTGGAATCCGGGGCAAGAGCTTCTCCGGCCAACGGTCGATCCGCAGCACCGCCCAAAGCCAGAGCTTTCCCTGGGCCGCGACGGCATACATGCGTAGCTCGGTGGCGCTTTGCAGGGCTTCCACGACCAGGCGCTCGTGCAGGTTGTAGTCCTTAGGATTTTTTCCGGCCATCTGAGTATGTTCGCCTGCGACCCAATTTTGGATCACCCGGACGTTGTAGTTCACGCGATCGAGATATTCGCGAACGAGCCGGATATGCGTATCCAGTTCCCGCCGGTAGGCCTCATCCGACAATGATTCCCTAAGGGTCAGTGGAACCAGGGGATCGAGTAAAGCCGCAAGTCCCAGCACGTCAACCTGGCGCACAAAGAGTGCCACATCGTCCAGAGTGCTGGGAGGCCGGCGGTAGACCGTATAACGCGCAGCTAAAGCTAAAAGGGCAAGAGCGCCGAGAAAGGGCAGGAGGAACAGAGAGGCGTGGAACGCGGAGGCGATGTTCATATCGGCCAAGCCAAGGGTGCTGCGATTTTCGTACTGATTTGTCTTGGGCCCGTCTCGCTGGACTGCAATCGTATCAAACTAACGTGCACCCTTTCTAACAAAAGAACGCAGGTTACGCAACTGGAATTTTAAATCGGCGAGCGAGCCTTGTGGAAAACTCGCACCCGCCGACTTGTCTGATGTCGGATAGATAACCGGGCGGACAACCGCGGAGAGCCAGAGCAACAAGGCTATCAAGTAGCCGATCGGTTGCGCCTCCCGGCTCACCAGGGCAAAACCTTCGCCAAATGTGCCACGCAATGACCCGCCAAACGCCGCCGCCAGCGAGGCCACGCCAAAGCCCAGAATGAACCGGTCCTCATAGACACGCCCAGCCAGATGCAGCATCCGGGTCAAAAGAAAATACAGTATGCTCACGCTCAGTATGGCGTAGTCAGACATTAACATCGCGCTCACCACGGCGGCGGCAGCAGGCGTCATTTCAACGAGGACGAAATGATGGTGATATCCGCGCCAGGCCGAATATGCCAAAGCGCCGGCGACGGCGAGGGGAAGAACGAACCGAAACCACCGCAAGAGACGAAAGCTGGCGAAAACCAGCCAGAAGCTCTCCAGTACCGCCCAGACCGTTAAGACGACCTCAAGAGGTGCGCTGATCCAGTAGAAATCAAAATAGAATCTGGGACTCGATAACGCGATCGATCCAACCCCGGTTCGCAGCAGGATAAAACCCAGGTAAGCCGAGAAAACAGGCACCAAACGCCAAACACCCCATCGGGCGAGGCACGCGAGGACACTAATCTCGAGCACGATGCAGATGGCCTGCACCGCCAATTCCATCCAATACATTAGGGAGCCTGCGATGGATCAGCTTACAGCAGCCCATCGCAGGCTACAAGATAAAGACTCGTTGTCTCGCCCGGGCTAGCTTTGCTTGCCGCCCGGCTTCTTGCCCCACGGTACGGGCAAAGAGTCTGCGAGCATTTGCGGGGCGACTGCTCCAATTCCACCGGGCTTCTTACCCCACGGCACTGGCAATGAATCTGCGAGCACTTGCGGCGTTCTCATGTTCAAGCCGCCTGGCTTCTTGCCCCACGGCACGGGCAAAGAATCCGCAGTGACTTGGGGAGCAGTGAAATTGATTCCGCTGGGTTGCGTCAGGGTCGCAGCATTGGCGGGGTGTTTTGCATATGGAACCACTAACCCCGCCAACAGAAGCGCAGCGAGGCAAAACAGCTGATTTACTTTATTCATGGGAGATCCTCCTTGGAGTTGTGGGCCCGTAAAGAATCGGCAGCTCGGCTCTGACATGAGGGCCCGAGATGCGAAGTACAGAGGAGGGAGCTGGCTTAAGAAGATTCTGCTCCTGGAACCGGAAGAAGTGCAAAAATTGTGGTGGCCGGACCGCGAAGATAACTAAGGAAGATAACTAAGGAGGACAACTAAGAGGCAATCTAAGCAAGAACGGAACGGTTTTCTAAGGAAAACACCTGAGGGCTCCAGGAAGGCTCTTTGGCAAGAGTTGAACTGGAGTTCAGGCGCTTTGCCGCCGCCAATGGGGGATTTCGCGCAATCCTCTCGCGTCGCTGCGCTCGAAAAGACGCACCATATGCCGCATGTTCTCGAATTCGTGGATGTCCGCCCAGACCTCAGCCTGCCAACTGTGATCGTGGGCGGCGCTCACTCCGCAAGATGCACACCGCGTGTGCCACTGAGTGTGGCGGGCAGCACTACCGGATCCGGCACCTACGCCAAGCTCGATAAAGACCGAGCGAACGTCTTCGATCTCGTCTTCCTCACCCACGAGGTGCTCGTAGCGCAGAAGATAACCAAGGCGCAGGCGGCGCGCCGTGGTTTCCGCCTCAGCGCGAGTGGCGAAGGGCCCATACTCCACGCGGGTATTCTCGGTGGAATCGCACGCCATCCAGAAAGTTTCAGTCAAGGCCATGGTTTCGGAACCGGTCGCTCACGGACTAGGCTGCCGTGAAGGTTCGCCACACCGTGTGGAGCAAGCCGAGGACCGCTGATTTGGAATTAGTCTTTGTGTTTACAATGACTTAATATCCCAACCGAACTGAATCCATAGGCGGAACTGCAACAGCTTGCAGACTTCTACCCAAAAATCGCGCGTCCCTTGCTGGTTAGGCAACTGCGGCCCATCACGCGCAAAGACCTGAGTAGGCATGAACCTGGTCACTGGTCAATCCGTTCTGGCCGGAATAGGATGAACCAACCCTGCTCAGTCCGACCGAGCCGTTTCAGTTAGTTCGTCGAACGGAGACTTCCGCAATGGGTAAGCGCCGAGAGCCCAGAAAGCCTGTCCAAGTAACCGTCCGAATCTTGGGAACCGATGCCGCTGGACGGCCGTTCGCGGAAAAGGTCGAGACCATGGACGTCAGCCGATCGGGGCTGCATGTACGCGGTCTCTCCGTCGCCCTTAAGCTGGAGGATACCGTCTCCGTCAGTTACCAGGACCAGAAAGCCCGGTACCGTGTGAAATGGTTGGTCCCTGGGGCCACCGTCCCCGGCAAACCTGCCCGCTGGGACGCCGGTCTGGAAAACCCGTCTCCTGAACGGAATATCTTTGACTTTCCTCTGCCGACACCCATCCTGGACAACTATGCCGGTTTGGCATCAATCCGTTCCAGAAGCGGTTTGCCGGGCGCGGCAATGCCCGTTGCAACGGGGGAGCGCAGGTTGCTACCGCGAATGCGTTGTGTTGCTTCCGCGGAACTGCATCCGGATGGACAAGCTGCGCCGATTATGGCCGGAATCGCCGATGTAAGCCTGGGCGGCTGTTTCGTCGATATGCCCATGCCTTTGCGCGTCGGTACCCAATTGAAGGTTGTGGTTTGGCTCGACGCCGTGAAAGTGCAAGCGTCCGCGGTCGTTAGCAACATACGCCCCGGCTTCGGTATGGGATTGCATTTCCTGGGCCTCCCGGCCGAAGAAAAGTCCAAGCTGGAGGCGTACCTGGCCAGGATTCCGCGCTACCCGTTCCAAAATCCGCGCTAGCCCAACTTGCGACGGTCTGGGCTAGGGACGATGCGGTGGACCGGCGCGAGCGTCCCGTTTACAGCTAGTCCGGTACGCCTGCAGGAAATCCCTCCCGAATCTAGGCCGGGATTCCCCCGAGCGGACTCACCAGCCTCACTCCATCGCCTTCGACCGCGAGGACGGATCCTTCCCAAGCCGCGCCACCGTGACTGGCTACATACAGCGCCAGCTCCAGACGGCTCCACACCCCTAACTTGTCGAATGCGCTGCGCAGATGATTCTTAACGACCTGCTCGCTCGTGTGAATGCGGCCAGCGATGTCGCGATTAGTGAGCCCTTCCCATACCAGCGTGGCTACGATACGTTCTTTGGCGGTCAAGCGATCTCGCGGCGGTTGCATAGTTGCTCCTTTTCATAAACGGCGGTTGCTAAAATGACGCGTTTGCGGCCCTGCTTGATGCCCGCCCGTAGGAAGAGCGTACGCAGGTGCTGCTTGACCGTCCGGGGGCTAATGTTGAGCTGCCGCGCGATTTCCTTGTTACTGCACCCCTGCCCTAGCAGGCGAAGCACATCCTCATCCCGCGGAGTAATCTTGATCACGTTAAGGTCGACCACGTTTTTGTCCTCCTTCAGTTTGGGGCGCTTGGGATTTTCGATCCTTCGCGTCCGGCCTTTCGGTATTTGCACGGGCGCAGCCAAAGGAGGCAGCAAGCTAAAGGGTAAGAAACTCCGGTACTTACGAGAGGACGTGGAAAACCCAGAAGCCGGAACACGGCCCGGAAGGGGCGAGCCTTCCCGAAGCCGGAAAACAGCGACCCCGCGCGCGACAGGTTACCCGGGCCCCATACGGGGCAGCGCGCCAGAGCGACACCCAAGCGCTCTGCCCCGAGTGCAAACTTTTGCAGTCAGGACTTCGTTCGATGTGCCTGACTTTGGCCGTTGTGCTGAAAAGATCTTGCGAATAGAGCCCTCAGAAGAGTCAGGCAACCGCACTCGACTTGCGTTTTTTGCTCACTGAGTGCTGCAAGGACTACACTTAGCGCATCTTAAGTCGGATCACGGTAGCAATAGGGATGGAATGTTTGCTGGGGCGATAGCGGGAGCCATTCCAACTTGCCAATCCGTGGTCTTTGGATCGCCAATTGCATTCTGCACAGCAAACAGTGTGGAATCGGATTGGTGAATGCTGCTGACTAAAGTAACCAGCACAATGACGACAAGAGCTCGATTGGATGAGGAAGCGTTTGAGCAGTTGCTGGCCGCAGCCTATCTGCTGCAACAGCAGCGCGAGACTCTGCCCTTTCCATCTGCCAAACCTCCGCTAGTGATAAGCGAAGCCGAGCGACTGGCTGCGATCGCGGACGTCCAAGCGGTTGTGCACGGCGATCGGCTCCGTTTGCAGGATAGGTTGCAACTGGTGGCCGAGCGTGCTCAGCGCATCACGGGGGGGGCGGGAGCGGCGATCTGGCTGTTGCGCGGATCGCAGGCTGTCTGCCAGCTAGCATGTGGTATGTTGGCCTCGAGCGCTGGCCAAAGTGTGGCCGTCGAAGGGAGCCGACTTACCGCCTGTCTGAGCGACGGTGCAGTTCTTCGTTGCGCCGACGCCATGTCCGATCCGCGCATGCGCTATGAAGCCTTGCCTCGAGCGGCGGAGGGATCAGTGGTCGCCGTTCCCATTCACTACGAAGGGCGAGTGCAAGGCGCGCTGGAAGTCACCTTCGCGAAAGCCTGGGGTTTCGAGGACGCCGATGTACGCACCTGCCAGATTTTGAGCGGCCTCATCAGCGAGACGGTAACTGTAGCCGCGGGGCAAGAGCGAAAGAATGCTCTGGAATCGGAACGCGCTACCTTGCTCGACGCTTTGGATCGCCTCCAGCCTCATTTGTCAAAACTTCTGAATGGCGTCGAGGCACCGGGCGTTAAGACACGGAGCGAAAGCCACAGTTGGATTCAGGAGCAGAAAGAATCAACCATGGAAGAAACGGACGAGCCCCCCCTTCCATCCACCGGGCTGCCTCCTGCCCCTGAAGGTCCTACGCATGGCCTGGCCCGTCTCGGCAAGTACCTGCTGGATCAGCAGGAGCACCGCGGAGCATCATCTTATGAATTGGAACAGGAGGCAGTTTCCAAGCCATCCTCGAGAGAGGTTCACACGGCGCTGAATCTTTCCGTGATGACGCAACAACCCGGCCTCGACACTCATCGGGTGAGTACGGCTCATCCCGCAGAAGAACTGGGCTTTGAGTCTAATGGCAGCTCCCACGCGTTGGAACCCGAAGCTCAATCTTATTCCCTGGCTTACGCGCATCCGTATGATGAGCACCCATCGGAAGCTGGCCGCCCAGAACCCAGTGTGCTAACGCCCGCCGACGAACCTTGGTTGCACGCGGAACGGTTGCATGTTGAACGGGAAATTCCGTCGACAGACCAGCCGCAAGTTGTCGCTGGATTCTGGCGTCTGCACATGGCGGATGTTTGTCTCGCGGTCTCGACAGTTGTCCTTGCCGCCAGCCTGACCTGGGCACTTTGGCCGCAGCCGAAAAAGACGGTGGTGGCATCTTCCAGTTCGCCCACCGTTCCCGCCGAACGTAGACTCTCGCCATTTGAAGAGCTGCTCGTCTCGATGGGCTTGGCCGAAGCCCCTCCGCCGCCCGCCACCTATGCCGGCGCGCCGGGAACGCGAGTCTGGGTCGACGTCAAGAGCGCACTCTATTACTGCCCGGGCGCGGAACCTTACGGGAAGACCCCTAAGGGCAAGTTCCTGACCCAGCGCGATGCACAGGACGAGCAATTCCAACCCGCCCGCGGCCAGCCCTGTGACTAGGGCCGCGCAGAGCATCGTTTGCCAGGTCGATTTGCATTCTCCACCTCAGTTACACTAGTGTTTCCGCCTCCTTCTTCCTACAGGAATTTTGTCTTGCGATTTTCTCCTCGAAGGGCTCAGAATTGTGGAAAAATAGGAGGTTGGAGACAACAGCTTTGGCAACTGCGGATCGGGAAACAACAGATCGAGAGCCAGAAGTTCCGCGAAGCTCCGTGTCGCCTGCCCTACCCGACGCCCGCCTGAATCCTCTCCTAAATCCTCTGTTGGCCAAGCAGCTTGGCCGCTGGGCGCACATCTACTACACCGCTACGGTCGACAAACGCGAGGAAGCCATTGAAAAATTGGTTTGCGAGCTGGAAGCGGAAGAAGCGAGGCTCAGCGGAGGAGTCACCACCACCCCCGTTGCTGGACCCGAAGTCGCCCCGCAGAGTACTGACACGCCGCGAATTAAACTGGTGACCGGACAGCCGATGGAAGTGGCTGCTCAGGGACCAGCGGCAAGCGAAGATCCTCGCATTGCAGACCCTGGGATCGCTAATGCTGGGATCGCGAATGCCGGGGTTGTGAATTCGCGTAGCGAGGGGCAAAGCGTGCCGGCCTCCCCGTTGCAGGCGCGGCGGGAAATCGAAGAACGCGTCGAGGCGACTCGCGACACCGTTCCCGAATCCTGGCAGGAACTGCTCCGCAGCCCCGGCAGCGCACCGCCGAGAGAACGACGGAAAGATCAGTGGCAACCGCCGTACGCTCGAGAAGAGGAGACGACTTTCGTGCATCCCGAGGCCGGCTCGTATGTCTCTCGGGATGCGGTCCCTTATTCTCACTCGTTCGACGACTTGTTGGCAAAATCCGAGCAAATCGAATTGCTTCAGCCTTCCACTGGAGGTTGGCGTCGTCCGTTCATCGCAGTGGTCGTTCTGGCCGTGCTGGGCGGATCGGTCTGGATGGTCCAGAGCCGACGCTTCCCGCCCGGAGCAGCCGGGAAAGCTCAAGCGCCTGCGGTTCAGCAGCCTGCGGCCGCTCCTCCAGTCGCTCAAGCACCGGTTGCTCAGGCACCAGTTGCTCAGGCACCCGCTGCTCAGGCGCCCGGTGCTCAACCGCCCAACGCTCAACCTCCCAGCGCTCAACCGCCCAACGCTCAACCAGCTGGAGTTCAGGCTGCGGGGGCTTCGCCGTCGGCTTTAGCCCCAAGCCAAACCCCCGTGCAATCTCCGGCGTTTAAGGCTTCCCAGGCGAACACCGGCAGCCCGAACCACGGCCAAAGCAACGGCGCGACCTTCGCTCGGGGCCTATCGCCGCAAACTCCGTCGTCAGGGGATACAAACCCTCAGTCCGACCCGGATTTAGAGGCTGGCCTGCGCGCATTGCAGGGGCCGCAACGGAACAGCGCGGAGGCGGCACGCCATCTTTGGCAATCGGTGAAAAACAAGAATAGCTCGGCTCTCATCCCGCTAGCCGGGCTCTACGCGAGAGGCGATGGGGTCAGCAAGGACTGCGACCAGGCCAAAATCCTCCTGGATGCAGCCACGAGGCAGGCCAAATCTCACACGGAATTTCTGCGCATGGAAATGATTCGCGCTGACTTACGCACTTCCGGCTGCGAGTAGGCTTAAATCCCGACTGACTTTCCCTTGACTGATCTGAACCGTTCGCCAACTTCGGCGTGGGGCCTACCCCACCCCCCTCCCCCCTGGTCTAATGGAATCTAAGAGATACGTGGTGTAGGCGGCCAAAATCTTTGAGTTTAAAGGACTTACAGGCAAAATCTTGGAAACAAAGGGGTTAACTCTTACAAAATCATTTCGCCTTGAACCCCTTATAGCTATGGTGCGGTCGGTGATGCGTTAAGTCAACGAATAAGTGGGAATTTGCGGGCGGCGGTTCCATTATGGGAAGGAGAGTTGGGGTGGATGGGGAAGGTCTCGACAAAGTTTTGGGGTGGGGAGGAGAGGTTTCCGAGTGTTGGGTTGGGCAACTGGAACAGATCACTTACCGAACAGCCCCACTCAAACCAAAAGAGGGCTTGAGTGGGCCACCCGCCTGGGCCACCCGTCCCCGACGGAGTGGGGATCTAGAGATAGAGATGGGATCTGGCTTCTAAAATCGACATAGTCGGTCCTAGCGGCGTGGCCCTCTTTGTATGCGAAACGAGACATTGCTCGCCATAAAAGTTCGCATCAAAGAGTTCGATGCTCAGCGCTCTGCAATATGATTCCAGCATTTCGACGGTGAAACGGTCAACTACCTTTCTCTTTCGATAGCCTTCGGTCTTCTCATACGGCTGAACCTCGCCCTCTGCTGCAAATTCCCAGCCGCCGACGTCGTTTGTCACCGCAACATGGCGAATCCTGTTGAGCCAATCCGTCGTCTCGGAGCCGTACAAGGTGAATGCAACGGCCCCGTAAACGCGGAGTCCATCCTTGGCATTCCTGTCACTTCGGTCCGGAGAACACACGACCTCCAGGCCTCGACATCTCAGCTGGGTCGGCAGGTAGCTCACAGGGCTAAACACATCGTTCGCACGAAGGCCGTTACTGAAAACGGCGCTCCAAGCGGAACGTGTCTCGGTCAGAAGGTAGCGGTCGAGAGGAGTTGTAAGAGGCTCTAATCTCAAAAGAGCTTCAGACAACGGTGCGCGGAAGCGGCATAGTTCAGTTTGTGTTCCAAATTTTGCGTCGAGTTCGCTCTGCCATCCGGCAAATGCTCGCGAAAACTCGGCAAACGGGCATTCAACAAAACCGCAGGTAAAAGTAACCGGTGCATAGGCGTTATCGAGGATCGCATGGGTCATGAGAGTTCTATTTTACAGTTTTGGTCTCGACAACTCCAGCCGGATCGTTTGCCGAAATCCGCTGTTTGTGCGCCGCCCCACTGGCAGGATCTTGGTCATACTCGATGTAATGTCGTACACCGTTTCTCTCGGTGTACTGAAGGTCGGGCCGATTTTGTCCAACTCTGACGCCTTCGCCGTTGACCTGTTCCTGATTTGAACGGATGTCAGTCGCTCCATCTTGGCGAGCTTGCTGAATATCTCTGGCTAGAGCTGCCTTCTGATTTGGGTTTGTCCCGATTGGGCTACTTCCGCCGTTGGAAGACGGTGGGTCTGGATAATTATTCTGTCGTTTAACGTCTTGGGGAAGCCGCTCCGAATCGTGTATGTCGTGGAGCAGGGCACCCAATGCTTCTACTCCTGCGTATGCCGCAGCGAAAACCAATGCGTTGCCTACATAGTCAGTCGAAATATTTCCGTTTGGGTGTTGCCACGCGTCTTTGTCGCCTCCCGTATCACAGCTGCAATCGTAGTGCTTATACCCCTCTTGGTCATATGCTTTTTGCTGCTCCTTCGTGGAATTGACATAGTCAGAGTCGGTAAGGTCGCAAATCCCGTCCGTTATTCCCTGCTGTTGTTCCGACTCCGAAGCCGGCCGGCAAAAGACCTTACCGCTGGGGTCAATAAGACTCACCGGGTTATTGCGAACATACGCATACGCATTCCAGCTCTGTGGATCAGCATTTGTCACCCCAGCGTTACCGGGGTCGGGTGACATGAACCTTCCCAAACTTCCCGAATCATATCTCGCGCCGAAGTCGTCGAGACCAGATTCGGCGTCCCGTTCTTTGCCGGTGAATTTGTAGCGATTCGAGTCACCGCTCGTGATTGGAATCTCACCGCCGTATGGGAAATAGTCTGCCTCTTTTGTAATGGTGCCGCTAGCATTGACGATCACAGATGTTGATCCGAGCTGATTTGCCAAATAGAAGTTGGGCGTGTTGGCAGGCAGATCGACACGACCGATTACTCGACCGCCCAACGTAGCGTAGGCGTTCTGAAAGGTGCCCGCCAAGTTGCTTTCCTGGAGGATCGAACCGTCTCCGACGTTTCTAAAGTAGACCGTCCCGCTTGTACAAGGGCTCCCCGTGCATTTCTTCACGCGCTGCCCATCGCTGTCGTAGGTATATGTCCAAGCCGTGCCGTCGACGTTCAGTATCCGGTTTTCCGCGTCATAGGTGTAGTTATGGACGCCGTCATTCATGAGGTTGCCGGCGGCGTCGTAGGTGAAGCCTGACAGTCGATTGGTCAAGGTCGCCGAGGTGCTCAGACCCTCTGTTTGGCAGCCGGTCATTCCAGCCACTCCCGCCCGGTTGGTCAGGTTTCCCCAAGCGTCGATAGTGTACGCTTCGCCCCAACAGTGTGCTCCAGTCGTTGAGGTCGTGTTCGCTTGCTTGATTCGGTTTAGTGCGTCGTAGGTAAAATTCTGCGTACGAGTGGCATCGCGTCCGTTTGCGATCTGAAAGACATTGCCGTTGTCCCCGGCTCCGAGGTGAAAATCGTAAGTCAGGTTCAAGAGAGAGGTGCCTGTGGATGTCGCCGCCGTGAGCGTAACAGGCTGCAGGCGCTTGTTGTAGGTATTAGAAATCGTGTTTGCGCCGTTGAAGTTTGCCGTCGCCAGACTGCCCCCCGGCGTATAGTGACCGTTTCTCAGGAAATAGTGCTGCGCGTCCTGGACGGTCACCATGCTTCCAGCCGCGTTCCGCCCCCAGATAAGTTCGACTGTTGGTGGGCTAGACGGGTAGTACGCTTCTAGCTGTGCTCCGTCCAGATAGTATCCATAAACGGTGTTCGAGCTAAGTAAATTGGTTGTCCCGATCTGACGTTGATTTTCGTTCTTGGGTCGCCCCATCGCGTCGAATTGCCAAGACTTCGAGCCGGTGCCCCAGCAGAGAGAACTGCGGCGGCCAAGTTCGTTTTGGGCGGCCCCGCCGATGAAGCCAATAGGCGTTGCGCAACTGAGGAGGAGGCCGTCGTATCCGTACGAAACCGTAGGCGTCAGACTATCGTTGTAACTTTTTTGCGTCAGCCGGTTGAGGGCGTCGTAGCTAAAGGTCGTGGTTACGGTAGCTGCGCCGGTTTGGTTTGGTTTGGCCGCGACCTTTGTCTGAACGTTGCTATTGTTGTCGTAGGTATAGCTCACGCTACCCGATTCGGGATTGGTGGCACTGGTCAAACGAGACAGCGCATCATAGGCAAAGCTCCGCGTTCTCCAACTTCCGGATGTAGCCCCGCCTTTCTGCGTCACACTCAGCAGATTGCCGAGCGCATCATACCCGTAGTCAGTCTCGTAATTCTTATGCGGAGAGGATCCGGGATCTTCCCAAACAGCCGCTAGCCGTCCCAGGCCGTCCACGCAGAACTTGCCCGTGTTTCCCGCTTCGTCGGTCACGGTATTGCAGTTGCCGCCGTAGGCGGTCGACACATGTGAGTTGTCAGGCTCGGCGACTGAAATCACGCGGCTCAAGGCGTCATAAAAGTAGGTGGTGATGCCGTCCGTAGTGGACGAACCTGAGCGATGCGGGTTGCTTACAGTGGCCTTGCGGCCAAGAGCATCGTAGGCCGTATCCACGTAGGTCACCCCGTCGGGGTCGGAGGTCAGTTGCGACTGCATTTCCCGGCCAAAACCGTCATGAATCGAGGTGCTGGTCAGGTTCATGCTGCTGAAAATTGCCGTGCTGGTGGAAACGCTCCACGGGAGGGATGCGCCAGTGTTGTACGTCGTTGTTGTGCTCCCACCGTCTGGACGGCCGATCTGCGTCTGGCGCCAGAATGGGTCTCCGAGGCCGGTGCTTGGGTTCACGTAGCTGTAGGTTGTGTTCCTCCCGTTCGCGTCGGTGGAACTTGTGACTACACCACCGCCGCAATCCCAGGTCTGCGAAACTGTCTGAGTGATTCCATTCACCGCTGGAAGAGTGGTACCGGTAGGAAACAAGCTGTTGCAGGAACCATCGTAGTTCAGGGTCGTAATTGCTCCACGGGCGTCGGTGGTCGTGTGAACAGTTCCGTTGCTGTTGTAGGAGGTGTAGGAATTGACGTAGGTCGTTCCGCCAGTCCATCTTGATGTTTGCGTCAAATTTCCGTTCGCGTCGTAGGTGTAATTGGTTTGTGCAAAGACCGTTCCGGTTCCGTTCTTGGTAACCGCGCCGCATACGCGGTTGTTAATGTAGGTTCCTAATGACAAGCAGCTTCCACCCGAATATGAACCGTAGGTAAGCATGCGATCAGTGGTCGGAGTTGAGCTTCCGAAGTCGTACTCTCGATCCCTTGTTATTAGTAAGCCGTTGCTATTGAAGGTAAGCTTCGACTGGGAGGACGTGGTCATGCCCGCAATCGTCGTGGTTGTGTCTTTCTCCGTGATTGCGGCCCCGACCCCCGGTGAAGTTGTGGCGCAATTCGTCGTATTTCCGTTGTAGCAGGTGACGACGGTCTGAAGAAGCGTTCCCGTTGAATGAGGTCCGCTATAAATCAGTTTCCGAGATTCAAACCCATGATTCAGCTCACCATAGTTAGGAGTCGCAGCTCCGAAGGTGTACACAGTCTCATTGTTATAGGGATCCGTTACTAAGACCTGCGGTGCGGGTAGGGTCTGTCCGTCATATTTCCAGACGGCAGTTGAGCCATCCAAGTTTGTTAGCGTGCGAGTTAATATAGGCAGGTATTGTGAAGAGCACTCCATACCGCTATTGTTGTTGCCACCTGTGTACGAATATGAAATCGAGCCGCCGGTTGGGAGGGTTATTTTCGCGATTCTGCCCGTGACGCTACTTGGAAAGCCCGGGGTGGTCTCGTAGGTGATTTGGTACGAACTACCGTCTGGCATGCTGATGTTGCTGGGGAGCAAAGTGTTTGGTTGAGGCCCGAACTCATGCGGCCCTATTGCTGCACATCCAAAGTTTGTCTGCTCGGTATAGGAGGAATAGTTCACGATTACAGTTCGAGCCCCTCCAGCCGCATCGGTGTAGGAATACGTGGTGGGCCCAGTGCCGGTCCTGGCTACCGTTAGAACGGTCTGACCAAGAGTGTCGGTGCAGTTTCCGTAAGTTCCGGAAGTTCCGGAATAGGTGCACGTTATTGAGTTTCCGTTCGGGTCGGTGACAACAGCGGAGCCGTTGATGCCCGCGAAGACATGCATGCCAGAAATGTCCCAGACATCTTCAGTGGGCTGAGCCTGAGCCCCACCCCCGCTGTGGACTGTTAGATAGTAACCAGAGCCATCCTGTGCGACGCCCGAGCTTGTTCCGGAGGGGACGATGCATTTCACAGCATCAATCAACACCGAGAACGGATGCAAGGTTTGTGTTGAATCAATATAAAAGAAAGAGCTGTAAACGGGATCTCTGAGATCTGTGCCGCAGGACTGATAGGTCGTGGTAAACGTAATGTTTCCACCCGCAGTAGCGGAAAAAAGAGATGCAGGGGGCGCCCACGCGTTGGCCCTACCGTTGTAAGCCATGCTGTTATTCCATATCAATTCGGCCGAAAACGGTATCGCTCCGGCTTTCGCGCGGATTGGAATACTGAACAAAATGTTGCGGCTCCCGATATTCACGATATCGAACTTGCCGTTCGAGAAATCGTTCAGCGGGGGCAACCCGGGACTAACCTGGGCGCGCGCAGACTGAGGCATGCTCAAGATGAGAAACGAAACGAACAAAAAACATTTCGATGTTTTCATCGGTTTTCCTCGGCCAACAATTTGCTGAAAAAGCTTGACTGCGTATAGACGGGTACCCGGGTGCCGGGGAACCTCCCGCAGGCCCAGGGGATTCGTGCGACTTCGAGGAGGGCGAGTCCGAAGTGGCGGAAGGATAGCACGTTTCGGAACGGGGTCAAGAAGAAAGATTTCCACAAGCAAAAAAAATCGGCGCCGGTTGTCGGCGCCGTAGTTCAGAAATTGGTGGGTAACGACGCTAATGCGTTACCTGGACTCGTCGAGCGGCAGGGCTCGGAGGGTCCCAGTGGGCAAAGGAATCAGGCTTGGGCGAACTCGGCCCGGCGGGCCTCATACCAGAGGGCAAGCTCGACACGATTCCAGAGTCCGAGTTTGTCGTAGATAACGCGGAGGTAATTCTTGATGACGTGTTCGGTGGTGCCAACTTCGCTGGCGACGTCGCGATTCTTGAGTCCCTGGGCAACAAGTTCGATGATGCGGTATTCGCGTTCACTGGGGATCCGGTTGCCATAGCGTTCGACTGTAAGCACAGTTGCCTCCTGTAAAGTAAAGTTGCGAGCTGGACCCGTTTGATGCCTTGAGTAATTCCGAAACGCAGAAACAAACGGTTGAAATGGGCTTTCACGGTGCGGCGCGCCATATTCAGCTGACGGGCGATTTCTTCGTTGTCGCAACCCTGTAGCAGCAGTTCCGCAATTTGCCTTTCCCGCGGTCCGAGGTGGACCTTGGTTTCTTCCACTGGCGTCCCCTTTCTGGACGTGACTTGCCAGCCACTTCGGTAAAATTTTGGCGACTCCCGGCTTTCTGTGGCGCTAGAGAAGCTGGAGTGCATGTCCTGCATGTCCTGTATCTCCTCGGGCCAGAGTCGAGTAGAAATCGATACCAGGGACAGTACTTGCCCGATACCTAGCAGCCTGATTGCCATTTTGAGACGTTGAATTGCACAGACGGGTTCAATTCGGGGGGTGCCGGTGACAATTCTGTGACAAATGGAATTCGTAACTCTATGATTTTATGTAGGTTAGGAGCGATGTAACGCTGGCAAACTTTAGTAACATGGGGTGCCAAGAAAAATCGACTGCAGCCGCTGTGGTCCGGCCATTCGGCCTCAAAACTAAGAAAAACTACTTAGGACACACTTTCCATTTTACACGGTGGTTCCTCCCTTCCCTGCGGAACTCGGGCTGCAGGGCCGCCGCTTGAACGTGTCTTCGAACGGGCGTCTTCGAACGGGACAAGGTGTGGGATACTTTCCCTTGAGCAAAGGGGACGGGACGGGAATCGTGAAGTTGTCGGTAGTGATGCCTGTTTATAACGAGCGGGGGACCCTGCAGGAGGTTGTGCAGCGGGTGTTGGCCGTTCCCCTGGACGTAGAGCTGATTTGCGTAGATGACGGTTCGAACGATGGATCGCGCGAGATTCTGGAGGGGTTGCGGCAGCAATTTCCGCAGATCCGGGTATTGCTCCAGCCACAAAATATGGGAAAGGGCGCGGCGCTGCGGCGGGGAATCCAGGAGGCTTCGGGAGAGTACGTTATCGTGCAGGATGCGGACCTTGAGTACGATCCGGCGGAGTATCCCGTTCTGTTGGGACCGCTGGAGCAAGGGAAAGCGGACGTCGTGTTTGGCTCGCGATTTCTGGGCGGTGGGCCACACCGCGTGCTGTATTTCTGGCACTCGGTTGGGAATCGACTGCTGACGCTGATGTCGAATGTGTGCACGGACATGAACCTTTCGGATATGGAGACCTGCTACAAGGTTTTTCGGCGAGAGATTTTGCAGGCCATCCCGATCGAGGAGGACCGTTTTGGTTTTGAGCCGGAAATTACGGTGAAGATCGCCAAGCGGCGGCTGCGTGTTTATGAGGTGGGGATCAGCTACTGGGGCAGGACGTACGAAGAAGGTAAAAAGATTGGTTGGAAGGACGGAGTACGCGCGGTCTACTGTCTGGTGAAGTACTCTTTGAAGGAACCGGTCGCGGCTGCGCAAGCGGCATCGCTCGCGGAACCTGCGCGAACGCGCGACGCGAATTAGTGTCGCTTGGGGGCGGCCGCTCCGGGGGCCTTACTCGTAGGTTTGGTGGTGGCGAGGCTGTGCGCTGGGGCGTGTGCTGAGAAATTAATGGGAACGCTCTTGTTTCCGTTGCCAGCGCTGGATTTTGGCACGACCGCGGCCCGAACGCGAGGCTGCTTGGAAACGGCCGGCGAGTGCAAGGACTGTTGCTCGATTCGACTGAGATCTGCGGCGGCACCGCTGCGGGGATTCTCGTGCAGAATCAGGGCCGAATTGTCCTTGTGGTGCGAAAGACTGGCCTCAGTACCCTTGCCCGCAGCGTGCGAATAGGCGGCCTTGCCGCTAGTCTTCGTCGTCTGTGCGGCGGCTACTGCCGGAATTGTGCCCAACGCGATTGCAATGGCGAAGAAACGGGTCATGCGCATGCGGTTGACTCCTGTGTGAACCCCTCGTATCAAGTCTAGGCGATTCAAGGTCGCGCGTCGAAGGCACTCTGGCGGTAGGCCTAGGGGTCCTGAGTACCAATGTCACAACCCTGAAATCGGTCTCGACTGGAAAATCGAGGGCCCATCCCCTAGTATAGAAGTATTCGGTCATTATGTAATGTATGGGATGTAATGTATGGGCAGCCGTACGGAAAGAGTGCGGATTGCCGGTTGGTGTGCAACGGATTGCACATCGAGAGTGCGTCGAAAGCGATTGAAAAAAGCGTTGAAGGGTTTTGCCGCCACGAAGGTCTGTGAGCGGAGTTTCCAGCCAATCGGAAGATAAGTTGCGACTTCCGTCAGCAAGAGAGCACCCAAAGAGTTGAAATAAAAGATTTTGGAAGTACACGTTCTGCTCGTTTGTTCTGCGCGTCTTTAGCGAACGCCGGCAAAGTAGTCCTGTTTTTCAAATAATCTGTTCTTAATTTAAGGAGATGGATTTGACAGCAACCAGTCACTTGACCAGCCCGCACGGCGGCGAACTAGTGGATTTGATACTCACTCCGGAACGCAAGAAAGCCTTACAAGCCGCTTCCAAAGATTTTCCTTCCTGGGACCTTACACCTCGCCAACTGTGCGATTTGGAGCTTCTGCTCAACGGCGGATTTTCGCCTCTTCGCGGGTTCCTGAAAAAGGCAGATTACGACTCGGTTTGTAAGAACATGCGGTTGGCGGATGGGACCTTGTGGCCGATGCCGATCACACTGGATTTGCCGGAAGAGTTTGCCGGCAAGCTGGCGGTTGGCGGGAAACTGGCGCTGCGCGATGCTGAAGGCGTGATGTTGGCCGTATTGAATGTTGAAGACATTTACAAGCCGGACCGCGCCGCGGAAGCGCAGCAGGTATTTGGCACGAACGATAAGCTGCATCCCGGCGCTGACCAGACCATGAACCGAACGAACCCGGTGTACGTGGGCGGTGCGATTGAGGGCCTGCAACATCCGGTTCACTATGATTTCCGGGGGATTCGACTAACGCCGGCGGAGTTGCGAGCTGAGTTTTCGCGACTCGGTTGGAAGAAAATTGTTGCGTTCCAAACTAGAAACCCAATGCATCGCGCTCACGTGGAGCTTTCCATGCGTGCCGCGAAGAACGTGGAAGCGAGCCTACTGCTACATCCAGTCGTTGGGATGACGAAACCTGGCGACGTGGATTACTACACGCGCGTTCGCTGCTACCAGCTCTTGCTGCCGAAATATCCGCATGGAACCGTGAAGCTTTCTCTGTTGCCGTTGGCGATGCGCATGGGCGGACCGCGCGAGGCGATGTGGCATGGTTTGATTCGCAAGAATTATGGCTGCTCGCACATTATCGTCGGCCGAGACCATGCGGGACCGGGCAAAGATTCAACGGGCAAGCCTTTCTACGGCCCTTACGAAGCGCAGGAGGTTTTTGCCAAGCACGAAAAGGAAATGGGCATCATCATGGTTCCGTTCAACATGATGGTGTACCTGGAGAAGGAAGGCGTCTACGCTCCGGACAACGAGGTGGCGAAGGACACACCGACGTTGAATATTTCCGGCACGGAGTTGCGCGACCGCTTGAACCAGGGCCGCGATATTCCGGAGTGGTTTACCTATCCGGAAGTGGGTCGCGAATTGCGCCGCAGCTATCCGCCTCGCGCCAAGCAGGGCTTCACGGTGTTCTTCACCGGGCTTTCGGGGTCAGGTAAGTCGACTATCGCGAATGCTTTGATGGTAAAGTTCCTGGAAATGGGCGGACGTCCTGTCACAATTCTCGACGGAGATTTGGTCCGGAAGAATCTCTCTTCGGAGCTTGGGTTCTCCAAAGAGCATCGTGATATCAACATTCGGCGCATTGGCTATGTAGCGTCGGAAATCACTAAGAATGGTGGAATCGCGGTTTGCGCTCCCATCGCTCCCTACGAGGCGACGCGTAAGGCTGTGCGCGAGATGATCGATCCGTTTGGCGGCTTCATTCTGATTCACGTCGCCACTTCAGTCGAAGTCTGCGAACAGCGCGACCGCAAGGGGTTGTATGCCAAGGCGCGCGCAGGAATCCTCAAGGAGTTCACTGGGATCTCCGATCCGTATGAAGTTCCAGTGAAGGCCGACATGACGATCGACACAGGAGCTGTGAGCGCGGAGGAAGCGGCTCAGGAGATTGTTCTTCATCTGGAGCGCGAGGGCTATATCGGCGTCAGCGACGACAAATAAATCGATCGGGAAATCTTCGAGATATTTCTAGACCATGTTCGAATTGAAGATTCTCGTCGGTTTTCTAGTGGGCACCCTGATCGGCATGACGGGGCTGGGGGGCGGCGTGTTGCTGCTCCCCATCCTCATTTATGGATTGCATGTTCCCGCGATGCTGGCAGTCGGTTCCGATGCGCTGTTCAACTTCATCACAAAAATTGGCACCAGCTGGGTTCACCTGCGTAAAGGTACCGTTCGGCGCAAGGTTGTGATCGCGCTGGCGTGCGGCAGCATTCCTGGTTCGTACGGCGGCGTTGCTGTACTGAAGCATCTTCGCTTTCTTTACGGGGATGGCGTCAATAGCTTTATCTCCCACGCTATCGGAATATTGCTTATCTGCATCCCCATGCTGCTGCTGTTGCAGGGGCGGTTTGAAGAAGAGTTGCTGGTTCGTCAACCCACGGCGAAGTCGTTTCTTGGGATGACCGTGATCGGACTGCTCGCCGGTTTCCTCGTCGGCATGACCTCAGTAGGTTCCGGCAGCATCGTAATGATGCTCTTGCTGCTTTTCTACAGCTATCCTCCCCGCGTCATGGTGGGCACGGATATCGTTCACGCGCTGATTCTTACCGGCTTCACAAGCCTTCTTCATTTTCGGCTGCACAATATCGATTTCAATCTGGTGACGGCGCTGCTGATCGGATCGATTCCGGGCGGCTTGTTTGGTGCATATCTGGCTACCCGCGCGCCGGTTTTATGGCTGCGGAGAATACTGTGCGCAGTATTGCTCATCACCGGCACCCGCATGTTGTGGGCATAATTCCATTTTATGAATGTCATTTCGTACACTGAAGCTCTGTCCCGCATCGAGGAAGCACTGGAAGCTGCGCGCACGATTTTTGCCCGCTTTACCCCGGGCGAAGTTGAGGCGGAATATAAGGCTGGGCACGACCCGGTAACGGAGGCCGATCGACAAGTGGACACAGCGTTGCGCCAGCGTCTGCTGCGTGCTGGCGAAGGGTGGCTCTCGGAAGAGAGTGTGGATGACCAGATCCGGCTAGAGAGCAGTTGGGTTTGGATCGTCGACCCGCTCGATGGCACGCGGGAATTTGTGCAAGGAGTTCCGGAGTGGTGTTGCTCTATTGGCTTGGCGCGAGACGGCAAGCCCTTCGCGGGCGGCATTTGCAATCCGGCCACACAAGAAGTTTTTGTGGGGACAGTGGAGAGCGGTTTGCTTTTCAACGGGCAAGGGGCGCGGCCCAGTTCGCGAACGAACCTCGAAGGTGGCGTGGTACTCGCAAGCCGCAGCGAAGTGAAGCGCGGCGAGTGGGAACAGTTTCAGGGAAAGGGTTTTGAAGTCCGTCCCACGGGTTCGGTCGCCTATAAGCTGGCCTGTGTGGCGGCGGGTCTGGCTGACGCTACCTGGACCCTGACTCCTAAGCATGAATGGGATGTGGCTGCCGGTGTAGCGCTGATCGAATCGGCAGGAGGGTTTACGGGGACACTGGACCGCTCGCCCCTTCTGTTTAATAACCGGAAGCCGAAGCTGACGGGCCTGCTTGCGGGGGGAGCCGCTTTGAAAAACGAAATTATCGCGCTTACGGCGGCGGCTGAGAAGCCAGCACCTAAGAAACCGCAGTCCGTTCGCTAGCCCGCGCCGCCGCGGCCGGTCGGCGCGCCGACACGAGGTGGCCCGCACCGCTGAGCCACGCTTCGAAGACATACAACGGTTGCATCATCGTGTCCACGAAACGCGGGAGCAACAAGGGATGGCTTTGGGGACTGGCTAGAGCCGGATCGCAGGTCGTCGCTGACGCGATGCCTTCCATTTCCAGCCAGGGAACAAACATTGTCTCGTAATGACCTGACGGATAACAGAAGTGGGTAGGCGTGCGGCCTGAGGCTTCAACAATCCGCTGTCGATTGTCGGTAATTTCTTTGCGGAAGAGGGTTTCATCGAGAGGGGTGCGGTGGCGATGCGTGTGCAATTGGATGTCAAAGCCAGCGCGGGCCATTTCGGCGATTTCCTCGGGGCGCATGATCTGGAGCAGGCGCCTTGCCACAAACGCGCTGTAATCCAGACCCAGCAACTGTGCGAGCCGCTCCAGCAGATCGTTCTTCTGATAGCCGGTCAGGTTTTCGTGCAGGCAGAATTGCTCCAACGCCGCTACCGCCTGTTTGCGCCCTTGCTCGGAACGCAGGTCCATCCGTTCGCGCAATCCCAAAACCGGGCTGGGTTGCAGGAGTCCATCCCGGCGCTTCCACAACAGATATGAGGCGGCGACGCCAAAAATGGGCCGAGCGTAGTCGCTGTAGTAGGTTGTCTGGTAGACGGTGGCGGGATATGCAAACTCGCGCAGGATGGGGCTGGCCTGCCGGTAGAAATCATAGCCGCCGTCGTCGAAGGTGAGGACGACGCTACGCGGAGGCAGGTCGTTCTTGTAGAGCCGTTCAACGGCTTCACCCAGGGGAAGCACCTGGTAACCCCCTTGGCGCAACGTTTCGAAACGCTCTCGAAGAATCTCGGGAGGTATATAGAGTTTGGAACGCCACTCGTGCTCGTCTTCAAGGGAGACGCCGTGATAGCAGAGGATCAGAAGACGCTGACGACGCCAGCGGCTATCGCGGACACGAGCGAAGGCACCTGAATTCTTGAGGAGACGGAGAGCACTGAGCTTCATCGTTCTCAGCATGAGAGATTCCCTCGGTGGACTCAGACAGCTCCGATGGCTGAAAGGCTCACGGGTATTTCGGCGTCGACGAATACGCGATGCCACAACTCCAGGTTCATCAAGCGCCAGATACGATCGGTGTGGTCGCGCTGCTTTTTGCGATGTTCGGCGAAGATGCGGTGGAGCGCTTCGGGCTGGAAGAGTCCGCGGGCGACACCTCGATCGCTGGTTAACATCTGCTCCGCCTCGTTCAACTGATCGCCTTGCAGCCAACGCGCCCATGGGGTCGGAAAGCCCATTTTCTTGCGATAGAGAACGTCTCGTGGCAGTAGATCTTCCAGGGCCCGTTTGAGAATCATCTTTCCCGACAAGCCTTTCAGAAGGTACTTCGTCGGGATTCGCATGGCTTGCTCTACGAGAACGTGATCCAGGAAAGGGACTCGGCTTTCAATGGAGGCGGCCATGCTCATTTGATCCTGCTTCATGAGCAATTCCACGAGATAGGTTTTAATGTCGGTGTAAAGCATCCTGTGGAGCAAGTCGCCGAAAGAGCTCTCCCAATAACCCATCGCGCTGGAATAGGGACTGCCGGCGGTTTCCAGAGCCTCGCCGGTGAGCAAGTCCTTGTGTTCTTCTGATGGAAATGCGGAATAGAAATTGTCGAAGTAGAAGGACTCCCAGTGTTCGCCGTCGCGTCCGAGGAAGGTGTGTTCGAGGCGCCTTCGCTGTTTCGCTCCCGTAAACTCGGACTGGATTGCTCCGCGCACTTGGCGGCGAAGCAACCCGGGCGTAACACTACGGTAGACGCTATCGGCGCGAGTGTTCCACAAAGTCCGCGAGTACCGGCCGTAACCTCCAAGGGTCTCGTCGCTGCCTTCGCCCGTGAGGACGACCGTTACGCGCTCGCGGGCTAATCGCGCCACAAAATAGAGGGCTACACTGGACGGCCAAACGATAGGTTCATCCTCGTGCCAAATCAGACGGGGTAGTATGTCGAAGAATTCCTTGCGCGAAACGCGTACCTCGTGATGCTGAGTGCCGATATGGGTCGCGACTTCCTGCGCATATCCCAACTCACTGAAGGCCGCCTCTTCGTAGCCCACGGAGAAAGTCTCGACTGGCTCCTCGCGGACACGCTTAGTCAGCGCGGCCACGGCGCTGGAATCGACACCGCCGCTCAGGAAAACTCCCAAGGGGACGTCGCTCATCAAGTGGCTGGAGACAGCCTGTTCCAGTCCCGCGCGGTACATATCGATATAGTGCTTCTCCGGGAGGCTGCCGTC
>Ga0137403_10000687_pt1 | contig 43634 bp, 47 predicted proteins | sample CZOMad2_1_16fung_FD_122057 | JGI IMG/M metagenome (GOLD analysis project Ga0137403, IMG submission 122057) | Vadose zone soil fungal communities from Angelo Coast Range Reserve, California, USA - CZOMad2_1_16fungal (Hybrid Assembly) | ecosystem: Environmental > Terrestrial > Soil > Vadose zone...
TACGTCAAGCACCGTCAGTATGCGACGGGGTAGCTTCATTTATACGTACAACGAGAAGGGCGGGCAGATCAGTACCCATGCGGCAGGATAGGTGACCGAGGCAGGAGGCGGGGGCACACGACGCACCCGCCCCGCAGGGGCCGTGCACGCAACCGTGAGTGCGACACCGATCATCACGCCCTAGGGGCCGTCTGCCACCCCGACGGTGTGCCGGACGTCAGCTGATACGTGGTGGTGGCCTTCGGTTGATACAGCCGCGAGAGGAGCCGAGTATCACCTCGAGCGCTTGGGAAGAGGAATCATCATTCAGTCATGAACGAGCCTATTCTGCGTTTCTTGACCATGCTGCGCATGCTGCCACGGGCACCCCGGAAAATCGACACCGCGACCATGGAGCGAAAGCTCCGCGACGAGGGGTACACCGTCACCCGGCGAACGATCCAGCGGGACCTGCATCAGCTGGCGCGGACCTTTCCGCTCCTCTGCGACGAGCACCGCCCCGCCGGGTGGTCCTGGGCCCCGGATGCCGCGCTAATTGACCTGCCGGGCATGGATCCCACTACGGCGTTGACGTTCATCCTAGTCGAACGGTTTCTGGCCCCACTGCTGCCGCATAGCACTTTCGGCCGCATCCAGCCGTATCTCACCCAGGCGCAGCGGATTCTGGACGCCCTCCCGGCAAACGCACTGGGCCGGTGGCCCTCCAAAGTGCGCGTCATCCACCGCGGCCCCCGGCTGCAGCTACCGGAGATCGATGAGGCCATTCTGGACGCGGTGACCCGTGGGCTCCTGGAAGGCCGCAGACTCGAGGTGGCCTACCGGTCGCGTGAGAGAGGCGAGCTCCTACGCTGTGAGCTCAATCCGTTGGGGCTCGTCTTCAAAGGCGGCAGCGCCTATCTGGTCTGCACATTTTGGGACTATACCGACATCCGGCAGATAGTGCTGCATCGGGTGCAACGCGCCGAGGTGCTCGAGGTGTCCGCCGTCGTGCCCGAAGGATTTGACCTCGATGGCTACATCCAGGAGGGGGAGTTTTCGTACCCGGTAGGCGAGCCGATTCGCCTCGAGGCGGTGTTCAGCCATGGCGCGGCTTTCCACCTCCACGACACGCCGTTGAGCGCGGATCAGGTGCTCACGGAGCTGGACCACGAGCGCGTGCTCCTGCGCGCCACCGTTGAGAATACGGCGGAACTGCGCTGGTGGCTCTTGGGCTTTGGGGAGCTGGTGGAGGTGCTCGCCCCTGCAGACCTCCGGAGCGAGTTCCGAGAGCGAGCGTCAGCGCTGGCGGCCAGGTATCAACAACCCCCTCGGTCCCTGGCGACGCGTCACCGGAGCCCACGCGCGCCATGAGTGACGCCTCGTGTGGGTGGCTGTTCACCAGGCGTGGCCGGTTGTCTCGACCGTGGTACCGGCCAAGAGGGCATGGTCGGCGTCGCCCATCTGACGGCGATCGACGGGAACATCGCGCGGGGGGGTGCACAGTCTGCCATCGGGACGCCCGTCACCTGGGTGGTGTTCTCGTTTCTTATGAGCCATCAGGGGGATCATCAAATCATCGTCCGGCCGAGCACGGACCAGGACTTCGAACTGCCGAACGTCCGTCGGACAGATGGGACCTACGACACCTTTGCGCCCCATGAAGAGGTGCTGGCCGCGTATGACGATGTTGGCTTCGCCGCAACCCCCATTCTGTGGCGCGATGTGGGGAGTTGCCGGTATTGGCAGTGGTCCGTGTGGGGTGATTGGACTAGAGCCTTCACCGACCATTGAGATTCACCCCCTGGGACGCCAAGGAACGCGTCATGTCTGTCTTGTAGAAGAAGGGAGTTTATCTGCGTGCGTATTCACAGCGTGTTCGTACCGAATGAGATTCACCCAGCCAGTCTCTTGGAAACCTTGTTTATGGATCGCGTGCTGGCACATCCCGAGTGGCATATTCGGACCGCAGACTGGCCGACCGATATCCCACTGGCGGCCCTGACAGCTTTGGTGGGACCAGATCGCCTGGTCGAGTGTGGAAAGAAGTGGTACGGCTGGCGCGAGCGCGATCAGATGATCCTCTACCTCACGGTCGGCTATGGCGAGGCCAACGCCTGGGTGGCCTCCGCAGATCTGTGTGCGCTCGATCAGGAGATTGCCCGACTGCGAGCGCTGCTCCCGGAGTGCTCACCGGAGGACACGCGTCAGGTGGCGATTCGCTTCTGGACGTGGGCGGGAGAGCGCGCGACCTCCTATCGGCGTCGTCTTGACATCTACCAGTGGGAGACGATCCGGGACAATTATGTGGGGGCCACACAAGCCGCCCTGGACCACGTCATGGGGGAGTTCCGCCCGGATGGCAGTGGGCAACTCCTGCTGTGGGATGGGCCGCCGGGGACGGGCAAAACGTCCGCGCTGCGGGCGTTGATTTGGCAGTGGCGCACCTGGTGTGCCGCCGAATATATCGTGGATCCCGAGGTACTGTTCGGCGCCCAGCCCAGTTATTTGGTGTCAGTCCTCTTACATGATCACGACGAGAGAGAATTCTCAGACGAGGGCGAAGAGCCTAAGCATCCGTGGCGTCTGCTCATTCTTGAAGACAGTGGGGAATTCCTGACCGTGGACGCGAAAGAACGCACAGGGCAGGCGCTGTCGCGTTTCTTGAATGTAGTGGACGGACTGATCGGTCAGGGATTGCGCCTCCTCGTGCTCGTGACTAGCAACGAAGCATTGGGCAAACTCCACCCCGCGGTGAGCCGTCCCGGACGCTGCGTCCAGAAGATTCGGTTTCAACCCTTCCCCACCATGGAGGCCAATGCGTGGCTGGCGCGGCATGGGGAGACGCGGCCCATGGGCGATGCATCACGAACCTTGGCGGAGATCTATGCGCGGTTGCATGGGGAGGAAGAGGGTGAGCAGCGCCCAGCGGTTGGCTTTGTTCAACCCTAGCGGCGTGGTCAACGGCTGGCATGTTGAGGCGCGTATCGGGCCTGGCGGAGCATCCGTTCATGCATATCGACGCCTGCTGCGGCAGCTGTCCCTGTCACGTCATGCCATCTCTGGAAGTGCTGGCGCACAGCGTGGCGAGACGCTGAGGCGGAGCGCCGGTGACAGCTCGGTCGGGAAGGGTGGTGGGTCCTGATAAGGCGATTGGATGTACATGCGAGGACTCTGGCACACCAGGCAAGCGCTGGATAAGCCGCCTGAGACATTGATACGGCCCTGGCGCGGCATCAGGGCATCCCTCACGCGCGATGCGCCCACCGGAGAGGACGACTCGCGATGGACCTGGCTGAACGCATGAAACTCTACGAGCATATCGGAGCCGGACAACGCCTGATCCCGAATTTACCGGTCTGTATTCGGCTTGACGGCAAGGCGTTTCATCAGTGGACTCGCGGGTTGAGGCGCCCGTATGACGACCGCCTGCACACGCTCTTCGATGACACGACGAAATTTCTGGTGGAGGCGAGCGATGCGGTGGTTGGTTACACGCAATCTGATGAAATTACCCTGCTTCTCTCTAACGGCGGCAAGCCGGACTCGCAGGTCTTCTTTGACGGGCGCGTCTCGAAGCTGACCTCCGTGCTCGCGTCCATGGCGACGGCGAAGTTTAACGCGCTGGTGCCGTCCATCCTCCCGGAGAAGCACAACCGCCTGGCGTGCTTCGATTGTCGCGTCTGGAATGTGCCAACCGAACAGGAGGCCGTCAACTGCCTGATCTGGCGTGAGCTGGACGCCAGCCGGAACAGTATTCAGATGGCGGCGCAGGCGCTGTACAGCCACAAGCAATTGCATCAGAAAAACACCTCTCAGATGCAAGAGATGCTCCGGCAGAAGGGCATCAACTGGCATGATTACCCTACAAGATTTAAGCGCGGCGGGTATTTCCAGAGGCGAGTCATTGCACGCAAATTCACGGTTGAAGAACTGGCACAGTTGCCACCATTGCATGACGCTCGGAAGGATCCAGACTTGATGGTGACGCGACAGGTGATTGCGCCACTGGAGTTGCCTCCATTGCTGAACGTGGGCAATCGAGTTGATGTCATTTTTCGTGGGTGCACGCCTGAGCCGATCACTGAGCCACGGCAAGCCACCTCACTGGCGGAGGAGGCCCGGGCCAGAGGAGGACGACCGCGTGCCTGAACCCGATATCCCCAAGCCCTGGCCCCGACCCTGGACCTGGGCCATCGTGCTGGCCGTGCTGCTCTTCGGCGCGCATGCGACGATGCGCTGGTGGGGCCCGGCCCTGGTGCAGGTCCTGTTTGGCGACATCCCCACTCCCGCCGACGCGCCGCCCCTCGTGTGGGCGCTCCTGGGGTGCTGGTTCATCCTCTCGTTCGCCGGAGGAAAGGTGATCGGCTCGCTGATCGGCGACGGCAGCAGCGTCCGCGAGCGCCACCGTTGGCAGCAAGAGCAGGCCGAACGCCGGGCCCAGTGGGCCCTGCAGCGACAGCTCTGGGAGATGGAACGGCACATCCGCGAAGCGGCCATGTCGGACGAAGATCGCCAATGGCATCAGCCTCTCTACGGCAATCGATCTGTACCGCGTCATGGACATGACGTTCTGGCCCCCCCAGGCCGAGGGGGCGCTGGCGCAGGTTTAGAGCCATGACCATGGGGTGCCGTTTGGCCTCTCAGCGCCCGGACCATCCGATCGAAATCCTAATTTATCAACCTGAGGCATCTGTTGTTCATGCCACGCCCACGAGTGACCATTGACACTGGCATTATTTGGGCGAGTCGGGGATAATGGCCGGTGGCATATGGCAGACAGTCGCAGAGACTCTCACGGCACGCGGGGAGCCTGCAGGTAGAGGAGGGGGCGGCTCGATGGGTATGAGGGAGAACGCTATGGGGGCAACCGACAGACTGGTCCAGTTTATCACAGACACGCAGTACGATACCCTCCCCGAGGAGGTGGTCAGCGCGGCAAAAATCGGCATCATGGATGGTGTGGCCAATATGCTCGCCGGTGCCACTCAGCCTCTCGCGGCGGTTATCAGCACGTATGTACAGCAGCTTGGCGGCGCGCCGCTATGCAGTGTCGTGGGGCACGATTTGCAGACCAATGCCCCATCGGCGGCCTTCGCCAACGGGGTCTTTCTGCACAGCCTGGATTTCGAGATCCAGGGGCAGCCGCCGACCCATGGTACCTCGGCCGTATTGCCTCCGGCCCTGGCCCTGGGCGAAATGTCCAGCGCGCCGGGTGCCCGGCTCATCGAGGCGTACGTCATCGGCTGGGAGCTGCAGGCGCGGTTCCGCCGCGCCTCATTGCGCTGTAACCTGCGTGGGTTTCATCCTCCAGGTCTGTTTGGCCCGGTGGGAGCCGCTGCCGCCAGCGCCAAGATGCTTGGACTCGATCAGACCCAGACGCGTATGGCCCTGGGCATCGCAGCTTCCCATACCGGTGGGTTGACCGCCAACACCGGCACCATGGTGAAATCGACGCATCCCGGGGCTGCCGCGCGCCAGGGCGTCGAAGCGGCGTTGCTGGCTCAGGCGGGTTTCCTCAGCCACGACAGCATTATCGAGGCGCACCAGGGATATGTCGACGTGCTCTTCGGGGCTGAGTTCGACTGGGATGCCCTGACCCGCGACCTGGGTACCACTTTCCAACTCGTCGTCCCCGGCTTCAATATCAAGCGTTATCCGGCGCAGATTTATATGCAATGGGCGATCGAAGCGGCACAGACCCTCCAGCAGCGCCACCGCATTCGCGCTGAAGACGTCACCTATCTGGAATTGGAGGTCCCGGCGGGACTTGTCAGACGTGGGCATGAGGAGGTCAGGAGTGGCTTGGATGGCAAGTTCAGTTTCGCCTACTGTGGAGCGGTTGCACTCGCCGAGGGGGAAGTGGATATCGACTCGTTCAGTGATGCCACCCGCTTCTCACCGAGGGTCGAAGCCCTCTTACCCAAGGTGCGGATCAAGGCCAACCCGGACATTCCAACGGGTATCCCCGACACTTGGGCCGTCGCCCGCGTGGGCCTGGGTGATGGGCGGGAACTCAGCGAACAGTGCCGTCATTACCGCGGCTCCATTGCCAACCCGATGAGTCGCGACGAGCACCTCAGCAAAGTCAGAGCGTGCGCGCGGCGAAGCCTCCAACCCGCGGACGTTGAGCGCGTCATCGGCATGGTCGAGACACTGGAGACACTCCCAGACCTGCGTCAGCTTATGGGGATTCTGGGGCATAAGTCAGTGCCCTAACGTCCAGGGCAGCGTTCATGGCCCAAAGGCAATGCTGGAACAGGGCAAAAAATGCACCGCCTCTGCAACGTGACCGATGGGGCTTGACGGGGAGGTCCAAGGCAGTGTACTCTGCGCCGACGCATATCCTATGGCCCACCAGGAAAAGGAGGCTCACATGGCAACCGGCACACAGACAACGTATGACGTTGATGTTGCAGACGTGGAATATCTCCGGCATGGCGACAAACCCCTGCTGGCGCGTCTCTTCAAGCCGCGCGGCAGCGGACCGTTCCCGATCATGGTCGAACTGCACGGGGGGGCTTGGGTCCGGGGGGATCGTCTGAACGGCAACGCCGGCAACGAAGCGCTGGCGAAGAATGGTGTGATCGTGGCGGCACTCGATTTTCGCGTGCCGCCGGTGGCACCGTATCCGGCCTCTCTGGCCGACATCCACTATGGGATCCGCTGGTGTAAGACCCAGGCTGCGGTGTGGAACGGTCGCCCGGACCGGATCGGCGCCATGGGCACCTCCAGTGGCGCGCACCAGGCCATGCTGCTCGGCATGCGCCCGCACGATTCACGCTACGCCGCCCTCTCACTCCCGGCGGGTGCGGCGGCGGTGGATGGCAGCCTGGGCTGCGTGATCATGGTTTCTCCCGTCATCGATCCGCTGGGACGCTACCTTTATGCCAAAGGGCTACGTCAGGATGTTACCCCGCCCGCCGGGTTTGCCGAGCGCGTGGTGCCCATGCATGACCAGTACTGGCAGACGGAAGAGGCCATGGCCGAGGGGGCCCCGGCGCGTATCCTGGCTCGTGGGGAGCGGACGGCAATGCCGCCCGTGTTGTGCCTGCGACGCACATACGAGGAGGGGCATCCACGCCCGGACCTCGATGAGTTCGTCCGACAGTACCGCCAGGCTGGTGGGCAGATCGACCTGACCATCTTCGAAGGCGAGGGCGAAGGTCTGCTGCGCAATCTCTCCTCGCCAGTTGCACAGCAGGCGCTCGAGCAGATGACCACGTTCATCCATCAGCACCTGGGGTAAGCCAGGGGGCCCTGTCGATTGCTGTGACAGGGCCCCACGCACAGCCGGGGGCATTGTTAAATGAATCGTCCATGCAGGCGTAGCATGCACCCTCGCTGCACGCAAACAGCTTGACAGGTATTTGAGTGGTAACCTACGCCTGGTTGGCTCGATGGCTTTGTCCAAGAATCTCGAGTATGTGGCCATCCTGATCGACGGCCCACCCGAGGTCATACTGTGCGCCATTGATGGTGCAAAAGACTTCATCCAGATCCCATGCGTCGCTGGGTCTGGGACAGTCATGCCTTTCTCCCTCGAGGTCTCCCGACACAGGTGATCACCTCGCCTGCGTCGCAGGGGTGACGGTCCATACCAGTCAAGGGCTGGGTAGGATAGCCACAAGTTCACCATACCCCCTGTCGCGCTCATGCTGACTCCTCACGCCACCGCAATCGTTGACACCGTCTTTCATCCTCGCTATGTTCGCCTCATTCATGAGGCGAGACGGGTGTATCGCCCGGTTTTGCCCGTCTGGCGTCATCCAGGGGCGGGTCATCTTCGGCATGGGGCATAGCGACCAAACATGTGAGGTAGAGACCTTTGGCGGCTCTCTGTCGGGGCCTGAGGCGAATCGCACGCTCTTTGAAGAGCAGTGTGCGATTCTCACGGACGCGTTCGATCAGGAAGCGTTTTCGCACCATGGGAACCATTATATGTTGGCGCCCGACGTGCCCTACCGGGGCTGGTTGGGCGCGTGCGCGTCAACCTCATAGAGGAGACAGACCCCGATGAAGACGACCACTAAACTGCGGCAGCTCTTACACACGGGCCCGATGGTGGTGGCCCCCTTTATTCTGAACGCGATGCACGCCAAAATCGCCGAGGCGGTGGGCTTTCCGGCCGTATATATGACCGGCGCCGGCACCGCTGCCGAGCGCGGCTTTCCCGATGTTGGACTTCTGACCATGAGCGAAATGGTCACCAACGCCCGGTATATCGCCGACGCGGTGCAGATCCCAGTCATCTGCGATGCCGACACCGGTTATGGCAATCCGCTCAATGTGCAGCGCACGGTGCGGGAATATGAGCGGGCGGGGGTGGCGGCCATCCACATGGAAGACCAAGTCTTCCCGAAGAAGTGCGGCTTCTTCGCCGGCAAGCAGGTGATCCCGATCGAGGAGCACGTCCAGAAGATTCGGGCCGCGCTAGACGCCCGCACTGACCCCGACTTCGTGATCATCGCCCGCTGCGATGCGTATGCTGTCACCGGATGGGAGGATACGGTGAACCGTTGCCGGGCGTACATTGAGGCCGGCGCCGATCTGGTGTTTGTAGATGGCATCAAAACCCTGGAAGATTTAACGCGTTATGCGACCGACCTCGCCGACCTGCCCCGCATGTACAACGGCGATCTGGCGCCGACCCAGGACGTGGCGGCCCTCGGCTACCGGCTGATGATCTGCGGCAGTACCATTTGGCTGATCTACAAGCAGCTGCGCGAGGCCTTTGAGGAGTTGAAACGCACGGGTCGGGTCAACCCTGAGCGTTATGGGACGCGTTGGGATGTCGCCGGCCTGCTGGGCCTGGACCAGGTCTACGAGTTGGAACGCCAGTATGGGGTGGTCGAGACGCCCAGCGCCTAACACCAGGTCACGTCGTTGAGCCAGGGTCGCGATCTGGCGCGCCAGGAGAACCGGGCAGCAATCTGTCGGATTATGCAGTCCGCTCGATTTTCATATACCTCCCGAGATTCTGTAGCAGACACGGCATAGAAGCCCAGAGGAGTGGTTACCTGGCTCGTTTCTACAGCCGCCAGAGTCTGGGAATGCCCACCGCCATGCCAAGCGGGAGCGCCATCAAGGCGAGGCCGTTCACCAGCAGGGCGACGTGAGCGCTGGTGAGGCTCGCCAGAGCGCCTACCTCCAGATGGCCAACCGGGGCGAGACCTGTGCCGATGATCCACGACCCCATGGCGCGTCCGCGCTGCTCGTTGGCCACACTGAATTGCAACAATGTTTGGTGCAGCACATCCGTGGCGGCGGCCACGATATTGATAAACACGACGCACCCGGCGGCGAACCAGAACGTTGTCGCATAGGCCAGCAGCACCTGCCCAGCACCGAAGAGTGTCAAGGCGACTAGAAGCATTCTCCCACGACGATGCCTGGCACTGAGGACGGTGAGGCCGCTCACCCCAAGCACCCCCCCAGGAAGCGAAGGGCGGTGAGCACGCCGAGACCGCCAGCCCCGACCTGGAGCACCTCTTTAGCGAGAACGGGGAGCATCACTTGGTGGGAAAACCCCAACAGCTCGGCCGCCAGACCATCCAGGTCAACGCCGTTCGCCCCGACCGCGATCACCTAGAAATCCGCTTCCCGCGCGTGCAGGGCTACCGCGTCGAATCGCCCGAGGAACCGCTGACTGCGCAGTTCAACCAGGACCCCGTACTGGTAACCGGTCCGGATATCATGAAAATCTTTCCGTACAGCTCCTACCAGAGGGCGCTTTCTTATGTACGAGCGTTCATATCATGAATAGCAAGGACATCGGACACCCAGAAGAGGTAAACTAAGTAAGCATACTCGCACGCCCTCTTCAGCCGTTCGGCCCACTCGGCGATATCCGCCACCGTCATCTGCAGCTGACCTCGGAAATCGTCGGCCGGAAAAAGGTTCGCTCGCATGTCCACAAGCGCCTGCACTGCCGCGAAAAGATGGGGGCGCTGTGTTTGCTCTTCCGACGACAGCTCGTTGAATGTGCGTGCAATAACGCTAAACGCATCAATCGAAGACTGAAACGTCGTCCCAAGTGGTCCGCTGATCTGCCCCAGGTATGCCTGCAATTGTGCTTCACCTTCCTCGTCTAATTGTGGCATATTGAGGAAGTCGCCAATATGGGCAGCATAAAGGGACAGCTCTGTCGTACTGCCCAGGAATTTGAACGCTGGGTCCAGACGGGTGTCTTGCCACGTCGAGATAGCTAACTGTGTCATCGCATCGGCGGGGATTTGTGCTTGGACGTAGTTCCACCACCTCAGCTCGTCTTCCCAAAGCAGTACGGAAAGATTCAACCTCCAAGCAGCTGCGTTCAGAGATTTACCACGTACGAGAGGAACCACCACGACATACGGCCAATGGAAGTTCAGCACGTACCGTCGCAATTCCGTTTCGGGCACGGTGCGGACTGCCTGTCGCATGGCTTGAATGATGGCCTCAAGCATTTGGTACACGGCAACGGCGTCCTCACCATTAATGGTGAGCCACAATGCCGGTTCAAAGTCCCAAAGGGCCTTCTCAGAGGTGATGCTGACCTGAACCTCCCGCGCTGAAAGAGCACGCAATTGTCGCCGGAGCGAGGTGCGTATTCGCTTGACGATATCCGTGGCTTGTCCGATCAGCGACGGCGGGTTCGACACCACGCGACGCGGGTGAGCCCCGAAGAAATACCAGAGATACCAGGCCTCTGTGAAACTTTGCCGCTCCTGGCGTTCAACCTGAGTTAGCTCAGTGTCTAGTACGACATGTCCCAGAAGCCGGCGGAACTCACGCTGGAATTGCGGCAATGCCTTCACTGCTTCGGCCAAGTTATACGTTGAATTGGGGGCTTGGTTGGTCCTAAGACCCATCTGCTCCGCGTGTTCGACGAGGCGCGCTATCGCCTCGCCATCCATTGCATGCCTGCCGAGCCATGGATTGACTGCCATGACATGAATGGACTGCTCGAAAAAATTCGAGAGCGAAGTCGTGTAGTTTCGAAACGCATCGAGAAATGGTTTGTACGCTTGCAATGCTATGCCGTTCTTGCTAATCAAAGCCCGCTCATGCATTTCCAAGCTCATCGATCCTCTCGTATGCTCGTCAACCATGCCCCATTCATCCAGGACACACGAGGGCAACAGAGGAGGATGTCTGAGACGTCGGGAATACCTCTCCCAATCATCCGCGTCAACGATGCTATCCCTCCCAGAGACGTACTGTTGGCGTCGAAAATATCGCTCGATGCCAGCGGAAAGCTGCTCTAAGGCCACAACCACACCATGGCGCAGGAGGCAAATGAGTTGGACATATTCTGGCCAGGTATGCGGACGAAACTCACGTTCCGCCAGCCCTCGGAACATAGCGTTCACCGAGGTCAACCAGAGCGGAGGGAGGTATTTGCTGGCGATACCCATCTTCTGAGTGTCATCAAAGTCAAGGCTGGATGGCCCTATCTTGTGTCCATAACCCTGAGATGCATACAGTTCCCGGTCTGGGAAGAGGCGCCGCATGAGGTCAATCCGCATCATCGCTTCTTCGTGGAAGCGGTTCTTTGTCGCCCTGACTCGTGTATCGAGAACCGACTGCATAGTGGGAGAGGGCTCTATTTCGACAACAAAGTGTGCCGTGATTTTCTCGCCATCATCTTCCAGAACAATCGTCCGTGTCTCTTGCCGGAAGCGTCCTGCGATGCGATGCCTGTGAGTCATTATCCAGGTGCCGAAGAGGTCGGGATAGCCTTTGGACAGTCCCAGGATGACATCTCCCAGTGCCTGCAGGGGTAGCGTATCAATCATGGCATCGGATGGGACATCGTTCAGCCAATCAGCGAGCGGCCAGCTGATGCGAAGACGCCCAGCCCAGAACAAGGCTTCTGCCATTGCTGTCCAGTCCGCATCGGTGATCGGTGGTGCAGGTTTCTGCGTGCGGCTTGCCAACCACTGTTGAGCACGAATGAAAATTTGCTGCTTGTTTGTCTGCCGGGCATGCCTTGCTTCCAGTCTTTGGCGCCATTCTTCCGACGCCATACTGGATAGCGTGTGCCAAAGTTCTTCACTTCCGCCGGGCATGGCATCAGCGATGTCTTGATCGAGGTGGAAATCCCATCCTTCTCCTGCGTCTGCAAAGGCTTCCCGAATGAGTTCACGGTTCGTGTCCACATACTCGCGAACACCGAGCCAGATCAGTGCCCGTGTAATCCCAGCCCACGCCACCCATTGATCCGTTTGTTGGGCATGGAGCGTCTGCAGGAGTGGAGTCCTGTCCTCCTGCCGCCGGGAAAAGGCATGGAGGAGGAACACTTCACCGTCTGGCTGATGGATGACGGGGAGGCAGGCCTGCGCACTCTCCACCCAAGGCGTCAACGTCGGATCGGTGAGAAGGTCGCACAGCATGGCTGAACGAATCGGATGGAGACCGTATACCAATGATCCATCATCGTTCAAGCGGATCAAGTATTCTTTCTCGAAATACTGGAAGGTTCGCTTCGGTGCGGTCAGTCCTAAATGATCGACGAGCGGCTTCACGTGTAACCGTGCATCAAAGGCTGATGCTACCGAGACCAGTCTCAGCAGAGCCAGTTCATTGGACCGCAACGTCCCCGTCCGGGCGTCATCTTCAAGGCGTGCGACTTGTTCCGATAGCCGTTCATAGAGTGAATTGCCCTGGGTGACCAGGTACACAAATTCCATCAGTGGTCCGCCACTGCCGAATTTTCGCCAGGCTTCGTCGAACGAGAGAAACTGTGCTGACACCTATCGTTGTCCTAAGGCTTGATACAGCTCTCGGGCTTCTGTCTCGTCGAAGGTCAGATCGACGGCAGAGAAGCGCATAGCGGCACCGGTGAAGCTGGCTCTGTTGAAATCTTCCTCACGGATCGTGACAAGCACCTGGATGTTGGGATGGACAGCCAGCTGTTTCACAAGGTCAGGCCAATCTCGATCGCTGGCGCTCACATCTAGGTATACCACAACGGAAAAGTCTATGGCATCGGCCTGGCCGACGAGGGCCGTTGCAATGCTGAGGGCGTGCTGCTTGTTCTCGATGAGCTTGACTTGGAAGCGCCACTGACTGGGGAAGTACTCACGGAGATAGCGCAAGGCAAGGGTCGTTTTACCCTGTCCAGACGCGCCGTGAACAATGACTACCCTGGTGCTCTCGAATGCTTCAGCAAGCTTCTCCAGCTTGGTAGGGCGGACGACATCGAGGTCGGCCAGGATATGATCATAGTGCGTCGAGATGCCGCGGTAGAACTCGTCAGTGAGTTCCTGGCGTGCCTCGTCAGTGAGCGCATGATCTTCGATGGGCACGATCGTCGTGAACCATTGGCCGTGGTGCGCGGCGCGCTCAGCCGTGAACTTTCCAACTCGATTCACCCGGTCAATCACATCCTGCTGCGTAAGCTTTGTCTTTCGTTCCGAGCAGATGAAGAGCCAATAGTGGAGCAAGTCAAAGGCGGCTTCCGCGTCAACACCAGCAAGGCTATTCCTCAAGGTGCTATACACACTCTGCGTCAGGGCGGCTTCATCGACTCTCGTTAGCTGGATCTTTCCGAGCAGCGCTTGTGCCTCTGCCTCCGGCAGGTAACCGTGCTCGCTCAGTTTGTGGGCGACCTGTTGGCGGTCTGGCCCATCGATTGCCAATGCCTGGCGAAGTTCTGGGCCGACGGTGCCGAAACTGGCTATTGTTATGCTCAGGCCGGAATGTGCTTTCGAGAGCTTGGCGATACGGTAGAAGAAGGTGTCCTTCTTGTCTGGCTTGAAATCAGAGAGCGTAAGGGTACTACCATATGACTTCACCTGAACTACCTCGATAAGGTTGTTCGCGGTGTCACATATGGACAAATCTTCTTCGCCCTCGGGTTGGAAGATCAGGTTCGCTGCGCTCCCGGTCTCGAAGACTCGGAAGAGCGTATACAGTGCTTGGAGCCGGTAACCACGGTATGCATGGGTAGCATCTGACAGGTTGGACATAGACGTGATGAGTGTCGATACCAAACAACTACCACAGCAGTGTCAGGATAAGGACTGGAGCACGGTCCTACAATATCAGTGTCGCGTACAGGACGCACGCCGGGCTGCGCGACCAGCATCGCCTGGGCTCCACACAGTCCATGGTGGCGATATCACGCCACCCTCCCCCTCGCTGATCATTCAAAAGCCAGCAAGCCACAGCTCAGGGATCTGGAGCCATCAGACCGTCTATTCAGGTTTCGCCACGGCCTCGTACAATTGGGCAATGGGTAGACGAAAGCCAGGCAGGACCTCGCCGCCATCCAACGTGTCGGTGCGCTCCAGTATGCTGACGTGCGTCGGCGACTGATAAACGTAGACACGACCGGAATCCGGATAAAGGACCCATACCAGGCGAACTTGTGCCTGAAAGTAGTCGGTGATCTTGCGATCGATCTCCTCCGCAAGATTCGTGGGACTGACGATTTCGATGGCCAAGTCGGGCACGACATTCCAGGCGGATTCGCGTGCCACAACGGCTGTGGGCCAACGGGCATAAGACACGAAGGCCACATCAGGACGACGATGGAGAGCACGAGCTGCATTCAACACGAACAAGACTTCATTGACGGCTAGGCCCAATTTTTTGCCCGCCGCAAAACTATTCATCAGATAACACAACCACGATGCCAGCACCGCCTCGAAAGCCCCCATCGGCTCTCGCTCCACGCGCACGCCATCGATGATTTCGTAGCGCTCGATGTCCTCACCCGAGGCAGTGACTTGTGCCAATTCAGACCCTGAAGCTTCCATCACATGCTCCTCTCGACGTATGTGTTCGATTATACATCTTCCGCCGTTAGGCTACGCGCATATTCTTTGGTCTGCAACAATACCCGACGAGCACGTCGAAACGACCAGCGGGCATGGGTCGATCAGCACCATGCCTCTCGCCAAAGGCCTTGAGTTCCGCACCGTTGCTGTGATGGCGTGTGATGGCGAGATTATCCCCCTGCAGGCACGGATCGAGACGGTGGCCGACGACGCGGATCTAGAAGAGGTCTACCACACTGAACGGCACCTGCTGTACGTCGCCTGCACTTGGGCGCGGGATCATCTGCTCGTGACGAGCGTTGACCTGCCAGCCGAGTTCTTGGATGATCTTCGGATGTGAGGGTTCGCCACGCCGTCTCGGTAATAGTCGCGCACATTCGCCGAGATGCGATCGGAAGTCATGACGTCTAGCCCGCCTAAGCGTTGGCCTCTGTTCTTGCCATAACATGGTACCCATGCTATCAACATAGCATGATCGTGTCCTTCAGGGACTCAGGGACAGAGGATATCTTCAACGGTCGAAATTCCAGACATGCACGCCAGGCGTGCCCTCGAAACCTCTGGCCCATTGCTCTTCGCAAACTTGACCAGCTGGATTCCGTCGTGAGTCTCGACGAACTTCGGATTCCGCCTGGAAACCAGCTTGAAGCCTTAGGCGGGGACCGTCGCGGTCAAGCCAGCATTCGAATCAACCAGCGGTATCGAATCTGCTTTATCTGGACGGAGAGGGGTCCCGCGCAGGTGGAAATTGTTGACTATCACTAATCGGGAGACATCGTATACCATGATCCGAGTGCCTACCCATCGAGAACCAACGCACCCAGGTGAGATGCTGGTAGAGGAATTTCTGAAGCCCATGGGGCTGACGCAACGTGACCTGGCCCAAGGGATCTACGTGCCCTACCAGCGGGTGAATGAATTGGTCAACCGGAGGCGTGGCCTCACCCCCAGCACAGCGCTCCGGCTGGCGAAGTACTTTGGCACATCGCCGGATTTTTGGATGCATCTGCAGCTCCGTTGGGACCTCTACCATACCCAACAGGCTGAGGCACATGAGCTGAAAAGGATTAAGAAGGTCAAGGTCGTGAGCTGAGCCAGATGGAGAAGAGGTGGGCTAATATAGGGCTGGAGCCGACCGCTTGACAGCGTGCGGTTCAGCCCCAAGGCGTTAGGTTGCGGCAGTCGAGGGCTGGGCGGCAATGATGCATGCCAAGCCTGTAGGCGTGAGCCCCAAAGCCAGCAAGGATCGGCTCAGCAGATCCAATGAGAATGAGGGATCTCCCGCCTCTACTTTGGCGACCCGCGAGTGGTGTTACACGAAGCGACCGCCCCCATCCGCGTGCACCACTTCACCCGTCATGTAGGCATTGGTCATCAGCATTAGGATCACCTGCGCGACCTCGTCCGCAGTGCCGACGCGCTTCCCCGGCAGGATGGCGGCCCGGTTCTTGATAATGGTGTCACGCTCCGCCCCATAGGCCGTGTGGAGCAGCGGAGTGTCTATGAGGCCTGGGGTAACGGCATTGACGCGCACCGGAGCCAGTTCCAGCGCCAGGGCGGGTGCCAGGGCTTCCACGGCCGACAGCATGGCGGTCAGCATGGCCGCCCCGGGGCGCGGACGCGACGACAGACTCCCGGAGGTGAAGGTGATGGACCCCTGTTGCATTCGGGGGGCCGCATGCCGCACCACATACGTCAGTCCCCACAGGCGTTCGTCGACGATGTGGCGCAGCGTCGCCAGGTCGTTGTTCACGATCGCGCCATTGCGCAGCGTCCCGGCCGAGATGAGCACGTGGTCGACGCGGCTGAGGCCCGCAAAGACCTTCTCTACGCCGCCTTCATCGGTAATATCCATGACGGCCGTGTGCGCCTTTCCCAGCTCCTGCTGGGCCTGGACGAGTTTCTCCTGGGAGCGCCCGGCGATCGTGACCTCCGCGCCTTCCTCCCTGGCCAGCCGTGCGGCGGCCAAGCCGATCCCACTGCTGCCCCCGATCACCACCACGTGTCCACCGTGTAACTTCATCGCGTTCTCCTTGTGCATGCGACAGAGTTGAATAGCATAGAGGTGCACGCCGCCGCAGGCAGAGGGTGTCCGACGCCGCATCGCGCGGATCACACGACCGTGTCCATACGCGACCATCTATGCCGCCGACTAGGCCGGCATATGCCGCTGCCGGTAGTACAATGGCGTTGTCGCCGGGTCGGCACGGCCGACGGTGCGTGACACAGCTTCTCGTTGGGCGCTGGCCTGCCGACAGGCGCGTGTGGCATGCGGCGGCAGCTTGTGAGCCAGCCGCCCCGTCCGTCCAATCGTGCCGTCGGACGCGTGCCGAGGAAGGTCTCTAGCTGGGGTACTTCCCGAACATGATCCAGCCACCGCTGCTGGGGGTGGTGAAAGCAGCGAGCGCAGTCTCGGCCCGTACCTTAACCTGTCGCGGGCCGGCGGTGCCCCTGAGCTGTTCGATGCTATCCGTGTACATGGCGGTGCGAGTCCGCCCATTCCCGAGATTGCCCCCGCTGGAACAGAACGGATGCGGGCCCTCGACTCTGATATCCCCTGCATAAAACGCCAAGGCATCCCCGCGCTTGACGCCATGCCACTGGAACGCCTCCAGAAAGAACTGCGTCATGGTGGCATACCCATCGTAAGGGTTAAAGATGTCGACGTCCTGCGGGCCAAGCCCGGCCCCCTCATACATCCGCCGAGCTGCGCGGTCGGTCCACTCTTCGATTTGGTCCAGGTCTGGCTGCGTGGTACGCTGTCTGAAGTTGTGCTGCGAATGGTTCAGCACGTAGACCGGTGGCTGCTTCATATCCTTGGCGCGCTCGGCAGTGGTGAAGAGATAGGCAGCTGACGCGTTCACCGGCCGGTCACAGTCCCATATCCTGAGAGGATTCAGGATATACCGCGAGGTGACGTAGTCCTCCACGGTCAGCTGCGGAATCCCATGGGTGGCGTTGTACCCCCACGGCGTCAGCAGTCCGTTGCGGTGCTGGTTGATCACAAAGGGGGCCAGGTCATCATGTGTGCCACCGTATTTGAGGCAATACTGATTGTGCGGGAAGATGTTAATGAAGTCGTTCCCCCCGTGATTGCCCCAGGGTACCGTCCACTGGCGGGCTCCTCTCGCGTAGTCGTCGGCGTTCTCGCCGCCGCGGCGATACCGCCCTTCCAGGTTGCCCGTCGGGTAGATGACCAGACAGGTGGTGCACCGACCGTCTCCCACCGCCTGGGACGCCAGACCGACCATTTCGCTGATGGTGGGCACGTTGTCGGGGGCATACTTGACGTTGGGCAGATGCATTTGCTTGATCAGCCACTCCGCGTTCACCAGCGTGAGTCCCCACTCAGAGTCGTAGGGCGGGGCAAAGTAGGGCCGCGGCGCCCATTGCGACGCGGAACCGCCACTGGCCCCTGCGATGTGGCTCTGGCAGCAAATGATGCCATCAATCTGGTCTGGCGTGACGCCGGCGTCGTCCATAGCCTTCTGGCAGGCTAGTATGGAGTATGCGCCCAGAGTCTTGTCCATCGAGGTGCCGTCCCAACGCCGGTCAACCGGGGAATGACCGTACCCGGCCACAGCGACTTTGCCCCGGTGCTCCCAGACCCCCAGACCATCCTTATCTCTCCGCCAGGAATAAGTACTCTGCGTAGCCATTGGTCCCCTTTCTTTATTACACATAGCAATGTCGCTTGCGCCATAGCGTTGGGCTAGTTGACCACGCGCCATTCATGGATCAATTGGCCTGGCGCCACCTCCTCAAATGTGACCTCGACGGCGGCACCCACCGGGACCTCGTAGGGTGGGGTCCCTGGAAGGTTGGAGTAAAAATTGATGGTCGGGTCCTCGTCCAGGGTGATCAACGCCAGATTGTAGGGCTGATCAGGCATGCGCCGGTTGAGCCGGCCGTCCTCAATCACGATATACGTGGCAATGTGGCCCTTCCCCCTGACCTCTTTCCACGCCAGTTGTCCGGCGGACCCGCAGACCTGGCAAGTCTGTTGCGGTGGATACTGGAGCTTGCTGCAGGCGGTGCAGTGCTGCAAGACCAGCCGCTTCTCATTCACGGCGTCCCAGAAAGGCTTGCTTAACGCATCAGGTACAGGGATCACCTTTGGCATAGGTCTCCTCCGTGCTCAGGGTGGTGTACGATCCGAAATGCCCCATGGCCGTCTCTCCCGGCCGTCACCAGGACACCTATGGGGTGGTCGGAGCATAGTGCAGGTCTTGGGCGCCTGTCAATCGTCTCTCGCGTTTGCGTGGGATTGGGTATTCCCCCGACGTGTGGATCGGATGTATACTGGCACGTCTCCCGCCCCCGCGGGGAGAGACGTCACACGCCGGCGATCCTGCATACACCACGGCCCAGGAAGGGTTTCGGAGTCTGGTCAACGAAGGTTTTGCCACCCTCCCATCGGGTGCGGGCACAGGGGGCATGGTCGTGAATCAGCGAGATAGCCTGCGGAAAGACACCAGGAGCGAGGAAAAAGTCACCACCCGTCGGTCAGATGGGGAGCCTCCGCAGCGTGCACCGCACACCGACACAAGAGCGCCTGGAGCGCCAGGGCACGAGGCCGTCCAGCAGGGGGGTGCACAGGGCTCGTGGAGGCCTCTCAGGGGCTTGCTGCGCCTGGGAACCTTTGCGGCGCTGCGCCACCGCGAGTTCTGTCTACTCTGGGCCGGGCAGGCGGCCACGGCCATGGCGATGTGGATGGATCAGGTGGTCCGTGGGTGGCTTATATATGAGCTGACCAACTCCCCCGTCCAGCTCGGCCTGGTGCAGGGCGTCCAGGCCCTCCCGATTCTCGTGCTGTCTCCGATCGCGGGCAGTGTCGCCGACCGCTACCCCCGCAAGCTGCAGGTGGTGGTCGCCCAGGTGCTGGCCGGGGTGATGTACGCTGTGCTCGCCCTGCTCATCATGACCGGCCACATCCAGCCCTGGCACGTGTACGCGACGGCCTTCGGGATGGCCATCGTCCAGACCTTTCATCAACCAGCCCGGGCGGCCATGGTCGCCGATGCGGTGCCGCCCTGCCAGCTGACCAACGCGATCGGCCTCAGCTCCATCATGTTTAACATGGCCCGCAGCACCGGCCCCGCCCTAGCCGGCTTCCTCATCGCCACGCTCGGCACGGCGAGCTGCTATGTCGTCCAAGTGGGGTTCTATCTGCTGGCGATCGTCTGGACCCTGTGGCTGCGCCCGGCCCCGAGCGCTGCCACCAGCGGGCGCGGTCGCATCGCGCCCGGGGCCTCCTTCGGCCAGAGCATCGTCGAGGGGTGGACGTTCAGTTGGCGCACTGAGGCGGTACGCGCGGGGCTCCTCATCATGATGTGCGCCTCGTTATTCATTGTCCCCTTCACGACCCTCTTGCCGGTGTTTGCGCGCGACCTCCTGGGTGTCGGGGCCACCGGCCAAGGGGGGCTCCTGACGGCCATGGGCCTGGGCGCGCTGTGCAGCGCCGTCCTCCTCGCGTCCTTCGGGGACCGGCTCCCGAGGGGGCTCCTCATGCTGGGAGGGGTGACGGTGTACGGGCTCAGCGTCGTCGCCTTCGCAGCCTCCCCCTCATTCCGGCTGTCGCTGGGGCTGATGACCATCGTCGGCCTCGCCCACGTAAGCTCCCACGCCCTGGTGCAAACCGTCGTCCAGACATACTCCCCGTCCGCCTTCCGCGGGCGGACGATGGCCATCTTTCACATGAGTTCGGTCGTCCTGACGCTTGGCAGCATGCTGGCTGGGACGATGGCGGCGCTGGTGGGGGCCCGGTGGGCGGTGGCGTCGATGGGCGCGACGGGAGCCCTGATCATGGTCACGATCGGTGTGGCGCTGCCGCGAGCCCGGCTCATCCGGTAGGGCACTGGTCCTTGTCCTAGAGCATAAGCTTCTCAAAATCGGGGACACTAACCCACCGTGATGCTTTCCTGTGCCTATCTCACCGCTACACCACTCGTGTTGCTTACCAGGGTTTTTCCGTGCCGCGAAACCTGCCATGTATGCTGCGTCTCTGAGGTACTCGCGCACACGGGTTGAGGGAGGAAGGCTCATGGCTTCCCATTGCAGTGCCAGTCGAGAATGGGGTTGGCTGACCAGGCGTGAGGGACTATAATGCGCCAGGAGAGGGGGCACGAGAAGTACCTCTCCACCTGTCCGCTTGTATGGGCGACAGCCTGTAAAATCAACCTATGATAGAGGATAGACATTGTTGGTTCCAGGTCTACGGGAACGTCAAGGGGCACATCGCAAAACACCTTTTTACGGTTGGTGGATGGTCTGGTTGGGTGGCTTCCTCAGTTCTCTGAATAAAACCGCCGTCAATAAAGGCTTCCCCGTCTTCGTGGCCCCGGTCCGCGATGGCTTTGGGGCCAGCAACGCCGCCGTGTCGATGATCTTCTCGCTGGCTCGCGCCGAAAGCGGACCCACTGGTCCCATGGCCGGCTGGTTCATTGACCGGTTTGGCCCGCGCCGGGCGTTGTTTGTCGGGGCGCTGATGAGCGGTGGCGGGTTCCTAGCGCTGGGCTATACGACCAGCCTCTGGGCCTTTGGCTGTATCTATCTGCTGGTGGTTACCGCGGGGGCCAACCTTGGCTTTTCCTATGCCCTGTCCACCTTGATCAATAACTGGTTCTACCGACGCAAGGCCCTGGCCATGTCGGTGTTCCAGGCGGTGGATTCCTTTTTGCCCGCCGTACTGGTGGGGGGCGTGGCCCTGGCGATTGCCGCGTTGAGCTGGCAGACCACGGCCAAGATCATTGGCCTCGTCCTGCTGGTGGTGATCCTGCCCCTGTCGTTCTTCATCAAGGATGCGCCGGAGCGTATGGGCCTCACCATGGACGGGGACTCGCCCGGTGGCTCTGCGGACCTGCTACCCCCGCGAATTGCCCGGCGCACCCGGTGGGCGCCGCCCGCCTGGCGTCCCCCCGAAGAATACAGCATACGGCAGACGCTGCGCTCCTGGGCGTTCTGGAACCTGACTGGGGGGACAGCGTTGCGATTGATCTCGAAAGCTGGTGTGACGGTGCATATCATCCCCATCATGGCGAGTAAGGGCGTGTCCGAGCGGACGGCGGCGTTCATGTTTGGCTTGCAATTGTTTTTGACGGTGCCCATGTATCTGGTGCTCGGCTGGGCCGCGGACCGCTTCCCCAAACCGCCTGTACTCATGTGGGCCTCCCTGGCAGGCACGGTCTCCTTCGCGCTGCTGGCCTCGCCCTACCACGGCCTCGGCCTGCTCCTGGCGTACGTGTTTCTGTTCGCCATCTGTGACGCCAGCGCGCCGACCAACTGGGCGGTGGTCGGCGAGTATTTTGGGCGCCAGACGTTCAGTCGGCTGCGGGGCTATATCCAGTTCGCCAACTTCCCTGGGGTCCTATTTGCCCCGGTGTTTGTGGGGTGGTGGTACGACCATCACCACAGCTATGCGTTCCCTATCTGGATATACACCGGGGTGTCGCTGGTGGGGGCATTGACCTTCGCCGCCCTCAAGCGGCCCCCCAGTAACGCTCCGGCGCTGGGCGGGGAGATACCAGCGCTACAAGGGCCGGCAGCTGGAAGCCCGCAGTCCTCGGACTAGCGTTGGAAACCCAGCCTGCAGTTGGCCATGCACAAGAGAAGCTTCTCTAGGGTAGGGTCTGGATCCGCCGCACGTGGGCTTGTGTGGAAGTACTTCCCCATCGCTTGTACCACCCCTTGATGACGTGATATGCTCACGCCAGAGGAGAGGGAGAAAGATGCCGTGCAGCATGACCCAACACCGGCAGAACATTGAACGAAGGGGGAAGGTTATCATGGCGAAAACGTATCCAATGCTGTCCAGTGATGGGCACCTGGAGGTCCTCCCAGAGCGTTGGACCAACCGGATGCCCGCGAAATACCGGGAACTCGCTCCGCGCACGACGACCCTGGCTGATGGGAGCGACGCGATCGTGATGGAAGGCGCGGGGCCGTTCAAGGTCAACTACATCGACCTGCGAGGTGGCAGAAAGGCAGACGACTGGCAGCCCGTCGGCGTGAAAGTCGAGAATACGCCGGGCATTGGCCCACCCGAGCAGCGCGTGGAAGAGCAGGATGTGGACGGCCTCTCGGCTGAGGTGCTGTTCCCCAACATGGCGGCTGGGCCTGGGCTCTGGCGCAACATGAAGGATGATGCCGCGTATAAGGCGGCTGTCCGGGCCTACAACGATTGGCTGGCTGAAGAGTACTGCCCTGTGGCGCCTGACCGCCTACTTGGGATGGGTGTCATCCCGTGGACCAATATCGACGACGCCCTTGCCGAGCTCACGCACTCCGCGAAGATGGGGTTGAAAGGTGTCTTGTTGGGCGTCTTTCCCAGCGGCAAGGTCTATCCGACCGCAGAAGACGACAGGTTCTGGGCTGCGGCCCAGGAGATCGACATGCCGGTGACTGTTCACGTCGGGTTCAACCGCAACGGTCCCCGCGCCAGCGAGCCCATGTTCTTGTTCCCGAACCCAGATCCCGAGGTCTTGAAGTCGACCAGACATATCGTGGACTACGTGGCACGCTGGGGTATGGATGCCGCCAAGACCATGTCACCACTCATCCTGTCGGGCGTATTTGACCGGTTCCCTGACTTCAAGATCTTCTTTGCCGAGACCCGTGTCGGCTGGATCCCCTTCTGGCTGGAGATGGCGGACTACTGGTACGACAAACATTTGAGCTGGAACAAGCGTCTGCTCGGCTTCAATCCCCCGAAGCGAATGCCCAGCGAGTATGTACGCGACAACATCGTGCTGAGTGTGCAGCACGTTGAGCGGACGGCGATCGAGATGCGCCACCACATTGGTGTTGACCACTTGATGTTCGCCACCGACTTCCCGCACATCGAGTGCGACTGGCCGGAGACCCGGTCCTACGCTGACAAGATGTTTGCAGGTGTGCCGTGGGAGGAGGCGTACCCGATTCTGGTGGGGAACATGATCAAATTCTTCCACCTGGAAGACACGCCCATGGCGAAGAAGGTCGAGGCACAGGCCAAAGTCGCCGTGTGGTAAGCGCGATACGTTGCACTGAATCTGCAGTGTCCCCGGAAACCATCCCGGGACACTGCGCATGCCTGCCTGGCCCCGTGAGCACGATGCAGCGCCCAGCGGCCATCTCGTTTTTCTGACCGATACCACAACGGCTTCGAGCACTGTGGTCATCTGGACTACAGCGGCAAAAACGCATGTTCGTTCTCACCAGGCCAATCATGGAACGGCCGTTCTTACCCACTTTCATGGGGGAGAGCGCACAGGCAAGGGCAACCAGCAACGGATTGCACGAGCAACTAGATGGTGTTTAAAGGAAGCCCATGGCTAGAAGAAGCCGTCATTGAACCCATCCGCGCTGCGCGCCCTGACCAAAGAAGCAGTAGAGGAGCAGACCTGAGAGGTGGCGGGGCAGCAGGCATGGCACGAGTGGGAGAGGGAGGGCGATCAGCATGAAAGTGTATAGGGTGCCACTGCGGCTGGAACCCCAGCCAGAGGGTGGGTTCACCGTCACGAGCCCGGCCCTCCGCGGGCTCGTGACCGAGGGAAACACCGTGGCCGAAGCGCTGGCGCACGCGGCCGAGGCACTGGAGCTAGTGCTCGAGGACTACGAGGCGGAGGGTACTCCCCTGCCCGAGGCATTGCGGCAGGAGGTGAAGGTCATCGAGATCGACTATCCGGTTGTGCGGCTGTGACCTACCGCGAGGCGGCCGCGAAGCTGCGGCAGTTGGGCTGTGAGGAAGTACGGCGGCGCGGCTCACACCGCCGCTGGGTTAACCCTACCACCGGTGGGCGAACCACCGTGCCCGACTGGGGACCGCATGACCTGAAGTGGGGCACGCTGCGCGCTGCGGTGAGTAAGCTGGGTCTGGAGTGGCGGGTGTTTGAAGAGGCCTAACTGGACGCTGGAACCCCGCCGGGGCCAGGTCTAGCAGGTTACATCTATCGGGCCCAGGCGCCAATTCTGCCACAATCTGCTGGTAGATGTCGGGGTGGATCGCCATCCTCGTTTCCCTCCTTTGGATGGCGTCAAGGACCACATGCATCTGCCATGTACGCCGCAACCCTTCAGGAACGTGGTGGAACTGTGACAAACGCCAACCAGATGCAGGCCCAGCGCTGCGCGAAATACTATGGCACCTTTGACCGGATCTTTGCCCACTACCGGCAACGACTCCAAGCCCGGCTTACCGCACTGGCTTGCCTGAACGCCAGCCCCAATTGTCAGGCGGCCAGACGTTGCGGCCACGCCTGCCACCGGTGCGCTCACCCGCGTACCAGTCCTTCACGGTGTCACGCCACTTAGCGATGTGCGGCGTCCTGGTGTGATACTCGAACGCTGCCTTGTTTACGTAGACCTCGTATAGGTACAACTCATCGGGCTTCTGGATATTCTGGTACACATCGAATCGCAGGCAACCAGGCTCCTCATGGGTCGAGCCCAGTCCATCAAGCCTGACCGCCGCGATGAAGAGGTCCACCTTATCCGGCAGGATCGGTAGCGGGCCGTGGATGATGTACAAACTGCTGCTGAATGCGGGGTCCTCCACGGCACCCGGGCGGTGGGCATCCCAGCTGGCATCGCCTAGCGGAAACACTGGACGACAGAAAGATACCTCGAAGGCACCATCCAACATGTTCTTCACCGCGGCGTCCCACTGCGCGAAGTGCGGCGTGGTTTTGTGATGCTCAAACGCCGCCTCATCGCTGTACACCTCAGTAAAGGCGAAGAGCTTGGGGTTGGTCTCGTCCTGGATAATGTCGAACCGGTGGCACCCGGGCTCGTGCAGGATTGAGCCGGTGCCGTCTGCAATAGAGGACTTGATGAAGTCGTCGATGTGATCTTGCTTGACTGTGAGTCGCACCATGAGGATGTACATAGCAACTCCTTGCATGCGCGCTGTGATGCGCGGCTGGAACGCGTGACGTGTGAGGCTGGTCTTCCCGTGCGCCGCAGTATACTGGATTCGCTCGGTTGATGCGAGTGTATGGCCGTGGAACAACTCAGTATGGTAGGGGAATTTTCGGCTCGCACGCTGATGGCTCTCTTGCTAGATGGAGCGCCAGCCAGCGTGAGAAGATGTTGTCCTCAGGATGCGCGTGGCTTACAAAGAGCGATGGTAGGTCCACCGTTTCGCCAGCGCAGCGCAAGCTGCTTGTGCCGCCTCAGGCGTTTCAAAGCGTTGGACTTGCATTGGAATAGCCATGCGTGACCGTCATGGCCTGCTCGTCGCTGTCGGGCACATACTCCCCGGTCAGGGCAAAGCTTGTCGTGTCTAGGTGATTGAAGCGCAAGTCAAGGCCTTCGTGGGCACAAACCGCCACGGCCATTTCGCGAAACAACAGATCACAGCCATACGTGTGAACCTTCTCGAGCGTGCGACCGAGCTTAAACCGGTTGAACATCTCCGCCCGGACGCCCTCACGGATAATTGTTTTGATGTCCGCCTTTGCGCTGATCCATTCGGCACACTCGCGAGCGATGCGTTTCTGCTCGAGTTTATTGGTCAGTCTCAGGACGTCGTCTTCAATTCGGAAGGATTTCCGCTGCCGTTTCTCTGGGTCAATCCCTGAACGAAACTCGGTTCCCCGAAAAGAAAGCGGAGGCGCTCTGCTTGATCTAATTGTTCCTTCAGCGCTTCATAGGCATAAATGGTGAAGTAGGCTGATACGAACGAAAGATTCGCGCCAGGATGAATTTTATCCTTGAGAAAGGACGCGACCGTTCCTCGACCTGGACAGTTGTCGCGAATACCAGACTTCACAGAGACGGCCTGATCCATATCGCCCTTCGCTATCAGAGTCTTGCTTGTGAGCAGCTCATCTCTGGCTCACCCGCAATGTCTGCAATATGAGTGCAGTCTTTACTCGTCAGTAAAAGAGCCAATCCATCTTAGCCGGGTATGTCCAGAGCTGGCTGCTCTGTAGAAATGCTCGTCGGCGGTCCACAGGTCGCAGTTTAACGCCTCTGCAAGTGCAAGATAATGAGCATTATAGACACCTTCTTGCTTCAGTTCAGCGGATCAGTTCAGTCGAGTCCCCGGGCAGCGTCCGGCCCTGGAAGATCTTGGACTGGAGTGCTTCCAAGCGATGCAGGGCCTCTTCCCCAAAGGGTAGAGCCGTCAGTCCCTGCGCCTCGTCTTTGGTCAGCTCCTTCTCGATGGCAGTCTGGCAGTACTGGCGCATGCTGATGCCTTTCAGTGCGGTAACTGCCTTCAGGCGTCGCTGCAATGGGGGGCCTAGGTCCAGGGTGAGCCGCTTTTTGGGGGTGTCCATACGCCTGTCTCCATGATGGTAACCATTTAAACGGAGTATAGCGTAAATACAGAAGCCCATCTAGGTGAAATGGCACGAACTTGGCGAGGGTCTGACCCATGGGGATGAGACTCATGGTTCGCTCATTTTCAGGGCGGTTTGTGAGAATTAGCACCGAGGCGCGTGTAAATGTCCGCCGAGCAGTCCAGGAGCGCAAGGATGCGTTGGTGCACGCGCGCGAGTGACGTGAGATGATGGCGCCGGCGGCAGCCTTCGATGATGATCGTCAGCGTCAGTCCTAGGACCTCCAGCACAATCGCCAGCCGGTCGTCGCTGAGGTCCAGCGGGTGCACCGGCTGCCCGGTGCACTTCTGCAGCGCGTAGAGCCACTGTTTGGCCCAGGGGGGGACGTAGTTTAGCCGAGGGTTGCCCTCGGAACGGTGGAGTCATCTGTGCTACAGAGGCAAAAATCTCCGTGTCACAACTCGTACAAGAGGACAGCCGTTGGCACGGTGATCACGGCACAGGTGGTGGCCCAGTATCTCATCCCTTGTCACCACACTATACCAGGGCATACAGAGTTGAGCCGTTCACCAAGGGCTGTGGCAGGTTACGGAGCACACAATCGTCGTGTACCCCCGCGATACGTTCGTGCACCCTGGGCCGACGAGTCTCATCAGCCCCCACGGTAGGAGGGCGCCTCTGACGCCCTCCTCTCGATCGCTTCGCTCATCGGGGTGTAATGGTGGGGTTATACCCGGACAGGTGTGTGATCTCGGAGGAATTGCTTCATACGGACCTTGGCTGCCGCCAGGGGCGCGCCTTCCTTCCACTCCGGGATGAACTCGGCGTTGGGGAGCAGCTTCGCCACTTCCTCGGAGATCGGGAACGGATGCGCCGCATCGTTGCCCGCCAGCACCAGGCAGGGCGTCTGGCAGCCCGACACGAAGGCACGGTCCACGCTGTAGACGAAACCAGGGCCGTAGAGGTTCTGGGAGAACGCCTCCAGCACCTCATCGGTGGCCTCGGGGTGGTCCTTTAGGGTCTTGGCCCAGGCTTCGAAATTGGCGGAGCGGGTTGACGGCATGGGTCCCACCCGCCCGATGGACTGCGCAATCACCGCACACGCGATTCGCTGGGGCTGGGCCTTCAGCATGCTGAAAATGAAGGGCCCACCAATGCACTGGCCGTACAGGTGGCACTGGTCGATCCCCAGGTGGTCGAGCAGGGCGATGTGATCGGCAAGGTAGCTGGGCCAGCCGTCCTGGGCGGTGATGGGTGCGCGGGACTGGCCGCCGGCGTTGCGCTGATCCATGGCGATCACCCGGAAGTCCGTGGCGAACTCTTTGGTGGGGTTCACGGGAGCGGAGGGACGGTTCCAGACGTCAATGACCGATTGCAGGCCCGCGGGCGCGAACGTGAGGATGGGAAATCCCCGGCCGAATTCCTCGTAATAAATGGTCGCGTCGTGGTGTGTAAAGCTGGGCATGTGGTCTCCTTTGGTCATAGCGGTGGGTGCTGGGCGCAGGATCGTAAGACAGTATATAGACATAGCGCACCTGGAAGCGCCCATGATTGACAATGACACACAAAATCCGCGAAAATCCGCCCTCGGAGTATAGGATATTCACCAGGCTAAGCAAAAGCCCTTTTTTGCCTTGGCACCTCAGGCGTGTACCACCTGCCCCGCCGGCAGGCAGCGCTGAGAATCTCCGGAGTCTAGGTTCCCGAGCACACGCCTTGTCGTATGCCGAGCCGTTCATATGAACACACACGGGGAGGAATATGTATGGGTACGTTTCGAATGTACAGTGGTACGGATGGTCAAACTCACATCGAGACCATTGACCTAGACAAAACCGCGTCCTGGAAGGATGGTCTGCAGACGACCAATATCGCGTTCCGCAGCGCGCCAGTGGGAAGATTCCAGGATTGGCATCCGGCACCGCGCCGCCAGTTCGTCATCATCCTCTCGGGCCACCTCGAAATCGGCCTGGGCGATGGCTCAAAGCACATCTTCGGCCCTGGCGATGCACGCTTAGTCGAAGATACCACGGGAAAGGGCCACACCACGGCGGTGCATGGCGCTGAGCCGTGCGTCACGGCCACGGTGCCACTGGCGAATTAGTAGAGTCCTGCCAGGGTGGGTGAGCAGACGTCATGGCTCTCCCGGATTTTCCCCCAGGCATCCCTCACGGATCTCCAGGCGAGTCGTTCTACTCGTCTCCTGGGAGCGCCGGCGTTCCTCGTGCTCCGTAAACGAGCCAGAGACCCGCGCTCCCAACATCTCACAATCGCATGGTGGGACCAGGCAACACTATGCGACAGCACCTGAGGGGCTACTATGCGCACGCATCGGGAGTTCTTCGAAGATATGGTTGGGCCCATGGCAGGCATCGCGTTTGTCGGCTGTTGCGTCACAGATGCGGCAGAGCCCCCGTTGCCGTCCGGCGGCGCCACACCGCGCCGGCAGGTGGTCGTGGGTGGGCGTCGCGTCAAGACTGTAGACGTCCACGCGCACTGTGCGGTGCCGGAAGCCATGGCCGTGATGGGGATGAAAATGCCGTCCGAGGGATTGCACCTTGGGCCGGAGCGTTTGCGGGCGATGGACACCCAGGGCATCGATGTCGAGGCGCTCAGCATCAATCCGTATTGGTACACGGCCGACCGTGACCTTGCGCGCCAGCTCATCAGGGTCCAGAACGAAAAATTGGCAGAGATCTGCGCGGCACAGCCGGACCGCTTTGTGGCATTTGCCACGGTCGCCTTGCAACATCCTGACCTGGCGGCTGAGCAGGTAGAGGATGGCATCAAACGTTTGGGGCTCTGTGGCGTCTCGATCGGCGGGAGCGTCAACGGCGAGGAGCTGTCCGATCCGAAGTTTCACCCCTTCTGGGCCAAGGCCGAGGAGCTTGGCGTTTTAGTGTTCCTGCATCCCCAGGGCGTTCCGGATCTCGCGAAACGGCTCAAGGGCAACGGCCTGCTGACCAACGTCATCGGCAACCCGCTCGAAACAACGATTGCCCTCTCCCATCTGATTTTCGAGGGTACACTGGACCGATTTCCTGGACTGAAGCTCTGTGCAGCGCATGGCGGGGGCTACCTGCCGTCCTACAGCGCCCGGTCGGATCACGGCTGCTTAACCTTTCCCGACCGTTGCAGTGGGATGCCGCTGAAGAAACGTCCCAGTGAGTATATGCGGGATCTCTATTTCGACTCGATCGTCTTTACCTCAGAGGCGCTGCGGCATCTGGTGGCGGAATGCGGTGCGAGTCAGATCGTGATGGGGACCGATTATCCCTACCCATGGACGAGTACGGCCGTGGAGCACATTCTCGGCACCCCGAGCTTGAGTGACGCCGAGCGAGCGGCGATTCTGGGCGACAATGCCTGCAAGTTGCTGCGTATTCCATCATAGGTCGACCTCGGACGCAGGGTCACCTGTGCAAGAGCCGGTCTCAGGTAGGCAGGTCCATGTGGTCCGTGTCGCCACGAAGGCTACGCTCCAGCTGGCGTTTCAGGACGGTTGCATCGAGCTCTGGCACATCCTCCAGAAAGAGCTGGTGCATCCAAAATTCCGGCATCGGTGGCTCCTCGTTCCACACGGTTCCTGCTTCATAGAGGAGAAAGATATCCCACGCGATGTGATGCGGCCTGGGGCGTTGTCCCAACTGCAACACCCGATGATACTCGCGCGACAGCATCAGGTCGTGATCCCAAAAATGCCTCAACCGATCGTCTATAGATAGACGCTCTTGCATCTGTTCCGCCCCTTGGGGGGTATCCCCCTCCAGCACGGGCAGCCACAGAATATACAGGCGAAAATCGTCGGCGCGCGGCAACGACAGCACGGTCTGCGCGGCGGACATGGCCCCAGATAGGCAGATTTCACAGGTCGGAGAGACCAGAAATAGCAGCCGGGGGAACAACGCATCGGCATTGAAGCACGACGGCAGCGTCGAGTCCATATCACTCTGTGACCGCTCCGGATGCTGGGAGATCTGCTCACTCGTTCTCGGTGTCGACACGATGACGCTCCTCACGGACAGAGGCGGCCGGGGGCTGGTCCGCCCACGCATGCTTTTAGGTTTTCTCGAAGAACACAGGATATTCTTTGCGGTAGGAAAATATGTCCTATCCTGCAATCAGTTGTAAGCACGATTAAGGAACGATCCGTCAATGAGAGCCTCAGCTAGATACTCCCAGAGCCGTTCAGTAGGAAGAGAAGCCTTGCATCTTGCCATCTGAGTATACATCATTTCAGCAACGTGTGATGAACGAAGCGAGCTCAGAGTTGAATAGCTTTAAGTTACGCTACAACAAACATTGTATCAGTATCGTACGGGTCGCTCGGCATGAGCTCAGGTCGCTGGTCAGAGCCATGCACGGTGGCATGATGGCGCGGGATTTAGCAGGATTCCGTTCACACAGCGCGCGGATGCACAAGACATGAGTTGCCATAACCCTTGATATAATAATAGGTTCCGACTAGCCAAATGTCATTCGGATCAGACTGGGATTTGGGGATTCGGATTAGGAAACCGTCTTCTCGGAACCGTGTGCTTGCCGGTGGGTCGAGTTCGCTGACTACACCGCTCTGTACATGGCCTGTCTACTCCGACTCTCACCGCTCAGTGAGTCGCTCCTCAAGATAGGCAATATAAAGATCACGCCGGGCAATCCGCGCCTGCAATGCCTTATTCTCCACCATCGCCTGTTCTAGCCGTGCTTCCAAGAGCACCACTAAATCACGTCTTTGTCGGTGGACTATTAATGCAGGCCGATTCAAACGTAGTGCTTCGATGTGAAAACGCCCCGTTGCGGTGATCCCCTGTAATCGTCCAGTGCGCTCATCTTCTCGAATGTGCGTGGCAAGGTCATCCCGCAATGGATGCAAGAGGCGCCATTCTTGTGTGAGATCCGTCGCTTCGGGGAGCAGCGCCCCTTTGTACTGGTTACATCGAACACACGCATACACGAGATTTGCATCGCTCTGATCTCCACCCGCTGATACAGGGCGGAATTGGTCCACCGTCAACTCGCCACCGACATCCGCCTCGGAAACTCCGCAGTACCCACAACACGAGGCATAGCGTTCCCGAACCGTTTGCAGTTTTGGGTGTGCCATACGGCTCAGTTGCTGATGCCGAGGAGTTGGCGCGTCCGTGCGTCCAGGCGGGCTTCTAGTGCTGCGATACGGGCGTCGAGTTCCGCCTCTCGTGCTTGCAAGCGTTGTTGCTCCGTTTCTGCTGCGGCGATTTGCGCGCGAAGTTCCCGAAGGCGCTCCAGGTTGCCGTCCAACCTCTCCTCAGCGTCCATCTCCTGGCATCCGGACTCATAAACAGCCTGCTCTGCTGTGGTTAACGTCTCGCCCAACGCCACCCGGCGGTGTAAAATCTGCCAATACTGATACGCCTGCTCGTCCATTGCCCCTGCTCCTTCTCTTCACACGCTTGTCTTGTTCCTAAAGATACCACAGAAACGAAAACCCCTGAAGAGCAGAATTGGGACGAAGGAGGGGAAGGAAGGGGTCTGCTACTGGCACCCACGGCTCGCCGACCGCGTTACCACCAAAAATTTCTCTCATTACTTGCGGAGCAAAGGATCCCTTACGTAGCGCTTGACCATACCGCTGGAATCACATCAGTAGAAAGGCATCAGGTCCGGCCTCGCTCTGCAACGATTACTTCAGATAGAAGCCCCGCGGCCCCCAGCTTTGCGGCCAGTTCTTTCAATCGTTTTTCGGAGACGGCCTGGTAACGCGGCTTGTCCTCTGCCCGCCGCTCAACAAACAGGCCGCTCTGCTGGAAGAACCGCTCATATTGTTCCTCAAGATTCTCCGTTGCCGGCTCAAGTAACGCCTCCAGTTGTTCAATAGCCACTTGCTCGACGCTTTTGTTCTGCTCTGACGCTAACCAAGCCAAGCGCCGTGCCAGTGCATCGTGAATCTCAATCGTCAGTTGTGCCATGGCTGTCACCTCCTTTCGAAGCGCTCTTGTCATGGTACGAATAAGAAACATCCATGCAACCATAGGTTGCGCCCTGCCGGATGCGATGCGTCCCACGCGAGCATGATTTTCTGGATATAGACCATAAAGACGTCAGCTAGAGGACGGTTTAGATTTTGTCGCCCTTGAGCCTGGAGAGGAAACTGTTCGTCCCGCTCGCGGCGCCTTGCCACGTCGATAGACGCTAGTCACATCTGGGAAATACACACCGAAGAGCCGGAGTCCTGACGTCCCTTCCATTATCATGGTTCTCACTCCGGAGGTCAACGTCACGCAAGTTGTTCACCCCGTTTGTTGTGGGATTGATGGCTATGCGGACTTCACGTCGGAAGTCGCCCAAGTGGGCATTGCCTTGACGGAAGAGTCTACCGCGTACCATAGGCGTTTGATTCAAGGCAAAGTGGAGTTGATGGAGCCATTCTCCCCTTCTCATGCAGACATCAAGCGATGACAGATGCCCTGCTACCGAGATGGTGAGTTTGGGGCCGCCTCTGCCGTGCGCCTTATTGAAACTGGACCCGAGAGGGAGCCCTGTCAGTAGTGCGAGATGCACGATGGGACGCGCCCGGGACCTGACGGTTTTCTGGGGCATGAACGAAGCCAGGGGCAAACGCATACTTGGGCCCCGGCGGCAGCGGGAGGTACAACGGGCGCGGTCCTCGGGCGGGCGGGGCATGATCACGAGGGGCCGACCATGAACACGTCGGGACCAACACCGGAGCATACTCCTGTAGCTTCTGCTCGCTGGCTGCCCACCTCCCTACCCCTCTCAGGCTTCGCAGACGGCGTCGCGAAGCCTGGCAATACGTTCGGGCAGCGGTTCGGGAAGGCCGGCGGGAGGTGTTGCCAGAGCGGCCACGGTGTCGCACGACGGTCTGGTGGCAAGACGACGGAGATAGCGGGCAAGCGACTGCAATGGACCGGCAGCTTCCGATTCGAGCTGCGCAATAGCGGACTCGGCCTTGGATGGCAATCCGGTGCCACCCTGGTGGTCGAGCGTCTGCTCAAGAGCATCCGTAAGCGGCCCGACGATGATTCGGTGCTCAAGACGCTTCAGAAGATGCTATGGTCATAGTGCTGCGCACCGCCAGTGGGCGGTAAGACCTCTCCATGTCGGGACGCGTAACGGCAAGCCAGGGCAAGGGAAACAACCGAATTAGGTGACACGGCGGGGAAAATGTGTTCTATTCTTTCTATTCCTCTTTTCCTTGTCCGTTCGCCCTTGCATCTCCTGACGTCACAGCATAGGAGCATCGCATCATGAATATTGGCACCTCTGTTCCCTTACCGGCCTATACCATCGATCCAGCCTTTATGGCCCAAAAAGCTGAAGAGCTGGGGTTCGAGTCGATCTGGTATGCAGAGCATCCCGCCGTGCCGGTCCACAGCTCCAGCCCCTTTCCAGCCACCGGCGGCGAGATCCCCTGGACCTATTCCCACTTTACCGATCCCTACATCGCGTTGGCCAGGGCTTCCGGGGTCACCCGCACCATTAGACTCGGCACGGGCATTACCCTGGTGCCCGAGCGCAACCCACTCCTCCTGGCCAAAGAGATCGCCAGCCTCGATCGGTTTAGCGGCGGCCGGTTCCTGTTCGGCATCGGCACGGGATGGCTGCGGGAGGAAACCGAGCTCATGGGTGGCGACTTCGAGCACCGTTGGACGCAGACCAGAGAAGCCATCGAGGTCATGAAGGCGCTCTGGACCCATGACGAGGCGGAGTACCACGGGCGTTATTTCGATTTTCCGCTGGTCAGATCCTTTCCTAAACCGGCCCAGACGCCGCATCCGCCGATCATCATCGGGGGGCACGCCAAGAATGTGTTACGCCGGGTGGTGGCCCATGCCGATGGCTGGTTGCCCAACCGCATCACCCCCGCGGAGATCGAGAAGAGCCGTGAGCAACTCGATGCCATGGCGAAGGAGGCGGGTCGGGATCCGAAGTCGATTAGCATTTCTGTCTATGGCCAGCTCCCGGACCGTACGGTCGTGCAGTCGCTTCTGAATGCCGGTGCCGACCGGGTTGTGGTACGGCCTGAACATGTTGAGACCGAAGCTGAGATGGGCGAACAGTTAGAGCGCATGGCTGAGGCGGTCCTGCGCTAAGAGAGCACGGCGCGGTCGGCGTCGAGATTGGCCATAAGGGTGTCGCGATGATTTGAGACCTGACCTGGCGGCATACTCTGACGCTGTATGGGCTGCTCATCTCCCTTATGCAATGTCGAGGACCACAATGCCAATGTGCTGAGCTGCTTCGACCGTTCCGTGCGCTGCCGCAATATCGTCCATCTGAGAGCGCGCTGCAATCGTCGTCTGCAGCGCGCCGTCGGTGAGCATACGGTTCAAATCGGCTGTGCCAGCGTGGCGATAGGCATCTGCCAGGCCATAGACGATGGACCATTTGAGCGTTGCCGCACGTGCGATGCAGGCTTGTGCCGCTATGCTTGCCATCGGCGCATCCGTACCGTCGATAATAGCTGTGCCACCCGGTGCCATGCTGCGATCGTATAAGCGATGGCTTGTCGATCTCGCCAATTCGCAAGACATCCCTAGCAGAACCGAGTTTCGTGTCATCGGCGGCGCGCTGCGTTCTCCTGTGTGTTTCTTCATACAGCTAGCCAATCGCCGCCAGCTATCGCCTTGACCTGGCCCAGTCTCGTATGGGCAGATGGGTAGGCGAAGCGCTTACAGCGCAGGGGCCGGCACTGGTCTACGGCGGGATTGCCCGGGCTCCCCCGCCACGCGTATAATCGTCCCGACACACCGCGTGCACGACACCAATCCGAGGCCGGTGCTCTATCGCGACCCATAACATCGAGGCCATACCTATGACTGTCGATCTGGCTTTCCTGACGATCGCGGAGGCGTCGGCGCTGATCAAGGCGCGCCAACTCTCCCCGGTGGAATACGTCGAGGCACTCATCACACGCACGGAGACCTTCGACCCGCAGCTGCACGCCTATATCACCCCGACGTTCGACCTGGCGCGTCAACAGGCGAAGCAGGCTGAGCACGAGATCATGGCTGGCACGTACCGCGGGCCGATGCACGGCATTCCGTTCGCGTTGAAAGACATCTACGACACCAAGGGGATCCGCACGTCGGGTCATTCCAAAGTATGCCTCCATCGCATTCCCGAGGCGGACGCCACGACGACTGGCAAGCTTTACGAGGCTGGCGCCATCCTCATGGGCAAACTCGCCACGCATGAATTCGCGCACGGCGGGCCCTCCTTCGATCTCCCGTGGCCTCCGGCACGGAATCCGTGGCATCTGGCGCATTTCACGGGGGGCTCCTCGAGTGGCTCTGGCGCGGCCGTCGCCGCAGGACTGGTGCCGATGGCGCTGGGCTCCGATACCGGAGGCTCGATCCGTGGTCCGGCCTCCTTGTGTGGCCTGGCCGGACTGATGCCGACCTTTGGCCTGGTTGGTCGCGGCGGCGTCCTTCCCAACTCGTACACCTTTGACCATTGCGGGCCGCTGGCGCGCTCCGTCGAAGACTGCGCCATCGTTATGCAGGTGATCGCCGGCTTTGATCCCAGGGATGCCGGCAGCATCCAGCGCCCCATCCCTGCGTACCGCACGGCACTGCAACGGGACCTCAAGGGCCTCAGGATTGGCGTCCTGCGCCACCACTGGGAAGAGGACCTGCCGGCCTCGGAGGACGTACGCCGGGCGATGGAGGAGGCGTTGCACGTGCTGAAGAGCCTCGGCGCCGAGCTTGAGGACTGTCATGTGCGTTCGCTGCAGCGCTACTTCGACATCAAGGTCATCATTGCGGAGACGGAGATTTTCAGCATTCATCAGCCGGACCTGATCGCTCGACCGGGCGATTTCGGTGCTGACTTCCGCGCCCGTGTGTTGCCAGCGGTGCTCTTCACTGCCAATGATTATGTGCAGGCGACACGCGAGCACCGGAAGATGGTGGCGGAGATGGCACCCCTCTACCATCAGTACGATGCGTTCATCACCGCGGGCCAGGGCGAAGCTCCGCGTCTTGACGCGCATCGGAGCCTCACGTTCTGGCAACGACCGAACCTATTCACCGCCGCCAATGTCACCAGCCAGCCAGCGCTGGAGATCTGCAATGGCTTTGGCGCACACAGCTTACCGCTTGGGATGCAGATCCTTGGCCGCCCCTTCGACGACGCGACCGTGCTCCGTGTCGGCCATGCCTACGAGCAGGCGACTGACTGGCATTGCCAGCATCCGCAGCTCCCTGCGGGTGCCGAGGCACCCGTCCTGTCGCCACCGGCCATACTGGCTGGGACCGCCGACCAGACAGATGCGGCCACACGTGAGGCATGTGCGTACGCGGCGCAGCGTGCAGGACTCACACTCAACGACGAGCAGTTTGCGCAACTCCTCGAAGGTGCGCCCTACGCGCTCGGCATGGTGCAACGCCTGCGACGCGACCACAGCTATGCGGACGAGCCCGCCAACGTCTTCCGTTTTCCGGCGAGCGTTTGACACCCCTGAATGCCGCGTGACCATTGGGTCTCACGCGGCTTCCACAGTGTCCCGAGGCTGCTCACGCAGTCCCCGTCAACAGCAAGAGCGCCCGCATCTCCAGCGTCATCGCCCCGGGAAGATGGCCTGTCGTCCCAGTTGTGGCCATGCCGCGGGCGCACTGGCTTTCTCCAAACGCGCCTCCAGGGGAAGGCTTTCATCCCAGAAATACGCGATGATTCGCCGGCCATTCAACCCGTTCGACGCCTCGGACGCCAGCCAGACGACGGGGGCTTGCATGACGTCGGGCTGGATCAGTTTTTCCTTGTCATAGGCGGGGTTAGAGGCGGTCATGTTGGTGTACGTCGCGCCGCCTGGCACCAGGACGTTCGCGGTCACGCCCGTCCCTTCGAGCTCTTGCGCCATCGCGGCGACCAGGGCTTCGTGTCCGGCCTTGGAGGGACCATACGGTGTACCCCCTTTGCGCCACATGGTGTCCATGCTCGTCGTGACGCCGATGATGCGCCCCCAGCCCTGGGTGAGCAGATGGCCTACGACGGCCCTGGCCATGAAAAAGGCGCCGCTGAGATTGACCGCCACCACGCGGCTCCACGCCTCGGGCGAAACCTCCCAAAAGTTGCTCGTTTGCCCGGTCGTCAACCCGGCGGAGCGTTGATTGATGCCGGCGTTATTCACCAGGATGTGCACACCCCCGAGCTCGGCAATCGTCCGCCGCACGGCCTGGTCGACGGCCTCCGGCTGGGTGATATCGGTGACGAGTGGCAGGGCGCAATCCGTTCCACCGATCGATCGCATGTCAGTCGCGCTTTGTTCCACCCAGGAGGCGTTGAGGTCGAGGAGCGCCACACGCGCCCCGGCGCGTACCAGGCCCACGGCCATCGCATGCCCCAGGCCAATCGGGCTGCCCGCCCCCGTAATCATCGCCACTTTGCCCTGTAGAGGTCTTTCCGCCATCATGTCCTCTCCCTGTCTGTGTGATGGGTTCCAATCGCCCGCTGGCCCCAGGCATGCGCGGTTTCTGCGAAGCGACGTGACCGACGACGCGATTCGGCATTGTCAATTTATTGAGTGGCTCGTCCGGCGCCTGCATGGTGTGCCATACTTATCTGGTGCTGGGCCTGCGACAAGAACCGTGGGCCAGGCCTAGCTCCCGGCAGGTGGCACTGGGAGACTCTGGCGTGTGCATTTCCGAGCACACGCCTTGCGGCATGCCTCTCCGTTGCTTCCGGCTCGGGTTGGTCTATGTCGGTTAGTAGGGGTCTTTGACGAAGATGAACGTGGTCCCTTGCACAATGGGCGCGCTGGCGCCAACGAAGGAGACCTGGACATCTTTGACCTGGCGTTCCCCCGCCCGTCCTGACGCTTGCAGTGCCCCCTCAATGATGTGGGACAGCCCATGGATGCGCCCGGTGCTCAGGCTCCCACCGAAGGTGTTCAGTGGCAGCTCGCCATCCAGTTCCATGCGCCCGTCCTGAATGAAATCCAGGGCTTCGCCCTCCTTACAGAACCCGTAAGACTCCAAGCCGTAGATGACCGAGGCGGAGAAGCCGTCATAGATCTGTGCCACATCGACATCCTTGGGGGTGAAACCTGACCGCTCCCAGGTGAGGCGGGCTGAGCTGCTGCCGCCCTCCATGTAACTACTCAGGCTGCCGATGCGCCCAGCCACCTCAAAGGCGAGCCGCTGGCCGTAGCCTGCGATATAGGCGGGTCGCGGTTTTAAATCGCGTGCACGGTCGGCGGTCGTCAGGACAATGGCGACGGCCCCCTGCACCGGGATATCGCAGTCGAATAGGCAAAACGGATAGGCGACCATGCGGGAATTCAGGTAGTCTTCTCGCGTCAAGGGCGTGTTGTAGAAGAAGGCATAGGGGTTCTTGTGGGCGTGTTTGCGTTGGGTTACGGCGAGGGTGGCCATCTTCTCCCGATTCTGGTTGTGCCGTTCCAGCCAGCGGGTGTATGCGACCGCCATGCCCTGTCCGGGACCACCGAACCCGTACGGGGCGGTAAACTGCGCTGCTCCCTGGGCATAGGTGCCAGGCAAGTTCTGATAGGTGCCGCGGGGATTGTGCATCGCCCGCCAGACCACCGCATACGTGCAGACCCCGGCCAGCAGCGCGTTAATGGCCTGCTGGACGGCACCGCCAATATTGACGGTCTCCACCTGGATGTGCCAGCATAGATTCGGGAGCTTCAGCATCGCCATCATGCAATTGACCGACACGATGCTGATGCCGTCCACAATGGCGTGCCCGGACGCCGGTAACTCCGCATATGTCGCCAGTCCATCAATGGCTGACATGTCCAGCCCGGAGTCTTCTACGGCGGCTTTGACCGCCTCCAGCGCACGCGCTGCCAAGGGGACATCCGCCGACCGGGTTAATTTCGAATATCCCACTCCGCTGACGGCAACCTTACATCTGTTCTCCCACATACCACAGATCTCCTTTGAGACAACGCCTAGTCGTTCGCCAGCCGGAACTGCGGCAGCGTGATGTCATCGTTCAGCTTCTGGAAGACAACCTCGACGCGACGCCCCACCTTCGCCTCGGTATAGGGGGCGTCCAGCAGATTGCCGGCCAGCAGTGCCCCTTTCGCTTCGTCGAGTTCCACAATGATGCTGGCGTAGGGTACGGCCGCCGCAAATCGTTGGTCACCGGCGTGGTACATAATCGTGTAGGAATAAATGGTACCTCTGCCTTGCACGGGTTCGAACGCGAGGTCGATGGACATGCAGTTCACACAGGTCGCGTATGGGGGATGCTGGAAGTGGCCGCAAGACTGGCAATGCTGCAGCGCCAGCACGCCCTGCTTGGTGGCTTCCCAGAAGGGTTTGGTCCACTCATTCGGCACTGGAATGGGCCTGGTCACCTTGCTCCAGTCGCTCATCGTCATGGTCTGTTACCTCCCGATCTCATGGGGTACCAGTCTATCACGGATCGGCATTTCTGACGCGCCTTTTCCGCCTGTCAGTGGTCGCTTTCACACCGTCTCCGGGTTGTGAGCGCCCCCTGTTGGGTTGGCGGCATTCTGGCGATCGAACATCGCAAAGATTCGCGCCCACGACCGTTCTGCCGCGTCCTGATGGGGTGGTCCCGCGGCCGGTGGACGACGCTGTATGCGGTGGATTCCATCTACCTAACCGGCCTCCATGTGATGCCCTTTCAAGCCGCGACCGCCTTCTATCGCTGGGGCATACTGACCACGGGCGTTGGGTCTCTATGCCGAGATGTGCCTGGGTTTCTTCTCACGTCCCCTCGACCGACCGGTGCCTGACGACCCACAGCAGGATCTGCGCGGCTGTGCCTGCAGAGCACAGCTTTCAGGCAGGATGCCAGGTATGATACAGTACGTAGGTCAGATCAGCTTGATCGCAAGCTGTGTCATCGAGGCGTCTCAGTACCCTTGCATAGAGGAGGAGATTACGATGCGGACACTCATGCTGACCACGGTCGTCATGGCGCTGGCGCTGCTGATTGGCGCGCATTGGGCGGCGGCTCAAGAGATGGGGAAAGCGACGGCCAAGCTCACGGGGGACGCTGAGGTGCCCGGTCCAGGGGACCCCAAGGGCAGTGGCACCATGCAGGTGACCCTCAATCCCGACAAAGGCGAAGTGTGTTATGAGCTGAGCGTGGCGAATATTCAAGAGGCCACGGCGGCCCATATCCATGAAGGGGCGATGGGCAAAGAGGGTTCCGTCAAAGTGGCCCTGGAGGCTCCCAAGACGGGCTCCGCGAAGGGGTGCACGAAGGCTGATGCCCCTGTGATTATCGCTATTATGAAGGACCCTGCCGGCTACTACGTCAACGTCCACAACGCCGCCTTTCCGAAGGGGGCTGTGCGCGGGCAGCTCTCCAAGTAGGGGCTGCAAACCAGTCCTGTGGTTCGCTGGCCTTGGCGCATGGGAGGGTGTCTGCCATGACCTGGCAGGCACCCTCTCGCGGTCTGCGCAATCGCACAGGGCAGCCTGCTCCCCTGCATACTCACAAGAGCCACAGTCGAGTGATACCGATGTCTCGCCTATGCTGCCGCTGCGATCGAACACGTAACTCACATTGAAAACGTGATCGCTGGCCCGGACGGAGTCAAAGCCTAGCTCCTCGGTCCGGGGCGCCAGACAGACAATGGTCTGGACATCTTCAGTGCCCTGATTATTGGATTACGAAAACCCGAATTTCATGCGGTGACCCTCGCATGCGACCGAGAGCAAGACACGCCCGCCATGCCTCGCTCTCGACTCCCCCGATGACCTCGTGCTCCCACCCCTAGCGGCCCGCGGGGACAGACGCTGCACGGAAGTGTGGCAACACTTCTGTACAGAACAGCTCGATCGAGCGCAACACCTTCCACTGCGGCAGGCCGGGAAAGCCAAAGGCGCCAAAGATATGCTCAATGCCCGCGGCCTGCACCTGCTGGAGGCGCTCGATCACCACCTCTGGCGTGCCCCGCAGGGGGGGCAGGCCGGCATGGCCGGGATCGTCCCGGCGTTCACGATCGTGCTGCCGGTGGGCCCAGGCTTCGTAGCCTTTGGGGAGGTGACCATCCTTATCGGCCGGCAGGCCAATCGGCGCGCCAGACGAGCCGGTCGAGCGCAGAATGCGCGAGGAAAAATCTTCCAGGCCCACAGGATCGTTCAAGGCTTCTTCCATTGTGGGCGCCACATAGATACCCTTCGCCATAGGCGGCTGGAGATGGGCGTGGGGGTGGCCGTAGGCCTCCATCTTGTCTCGCCACCGCTTCAGCACCTGCGGGGCCTGGCCCATGATGTCGGTTGGCCCGCCGAGGATAGGCTGGATGTGCCGACTGGCAGCCCACTCGACCGTTTCCGGACTGGTGCTGATGGCCACATAGAGGGGCGGATGGGGTTTCTGCAGTGGTTTGGGGATGACCCAGAGGTCGTCGACCTGCGTATATTTTCCGCGGAAGGTCAGCCTCTCCTCCGTCCACGCCTGTCTGATGACCTCGGTGGCTTCTCGAAAGCGCTCACGGCTTTCCTCAATGTCAATGCCGATCCCGTCAAATTCCTGGCGCTGATAGCCACTGCCAATCCCGACCTCCAGGCGTCCGCCACTCAGCACGTCCAGCATGGCGAGTTCTTCAGCGACGAGAATCGGGTTGTGCAGGGGCAGCACGACTACCGCCGTGCCGATGCGTAGCCGCGTGGTGCGGGCGGCAACGTGGCCGGCAAAGGTAAAAAACCCCGAGAGTAAGCCGTGACGCGAGAAACGGTGCTCGCCGAGCCACACTTCGTCGAGTCCCAGCTGGTCTGCCAGTGTGATCTGCTCCAGCGCGTCACGCAGCGATTGCTCGGCGGTCAGGCTTTCATGCCAGGGAACAATGGTAAATAGGCCAAATTGCATCCTTCACCTCCTTGACGATGCCGGGGATGTCCGCCCCGCCTCTCGCCAGCGCCGAGGGGCCGGACCAGTGTCATGCGGGCTGCTGTGCCAGGCCATCTGCCTGGCGGCAAGCAACACCAGGCCGGAGAGGCCGTGCCACGCCGATGCCTGGCACAGCTGTAACAGGCACCGGCAGGTATCAGTGCTAATGCTCACGCGGAGCTGCCGCCGCCAGAGCCGGATGACCTGCCTTCGGGGGGTGGATCGATTATCTCACAGGGAGCGATGTCCATCATAACATTTTCATGCATGCCTTCTGGCGTGATTATGCCGCAAGAACTTCCATTAATGAAGCAGGAGGTCTCTGATCATGCGTGCTCGCAATACGGGCATTAATCATGGTTTTTCTGTGTGATAAATATTCGACACCTATATCTAGTTCCGAAGCTGCATGACCGCATGTCCCAGACGAAATCACCGATGCACGCCGGGCGCTCATTTCTTGGCGGCGACCGGAAGCGTCTTGAGGCCGCGTAATGCCAGGTTGTCCTTGAAGGCAGGACGATCCGTCGCCAGACGTATTTCCGAAAACCGCCGCAGCAGAGCCTCGACGGCGATGCGGGCCTCGATCCTCGCCAGCGGTGCCCCCAAGCAATACGCGAAGGGACAGCATATGTTTGACAAGATTCAGCGCATAGGATACCTGGTAGACGATCTGGACAAGGCTGTCGCGAGGTTCAAGCACAGGTTCGGGGCCGAGAATGCGCATGGGGGCCCGGTGTCGATCGTCTGGCCTATCTTATCCATGCCGCGATAGAGCCAATACCACTGCCTT
>Ga0137403_10000688_pt1 | contig 43625 bp, 48 predicted proteins | sample CZOMad2_1_16fung_FD_122057 | JGI IMG/M metagenome (GOLD analysis project Ga0137403, IMG submission 122057) | Vadose zone soil fungal communities from Angelo Coast Range Reserve, California, USA - CZOMad2_1_16fungal (Hybrid Assembly) | ecosystem: Environmental > Terrestrial > Soil > Vadose zone...
CAAAGAAAAGCTCGCAGGCGCAGCGTGGTATGAAACCCCGCCGGAACCGAAGCCCGAAGCGAAAACGCATCTCGGCATGCTCAAGAAACTCGTGAAAGAATACGGGAAACCCGTACAAGACATCATCGACAAATACATAGTGAAGGGCGAAGCGCCTTTCAAGAAGCTTGTATTTGAGCCTAAACCTCTGGAGGTTTCAGTTGGAGCAGAACCAAGCGTCGCAGCAGCAGACGCAGACCAACGAGGAGCGGTCAGCGCCTCGTAATTTAAAGTCGATACCAGATCCCGATCACCGCACTCTCAATGAACGTATTCTTGCGGTCATTGAGGAGGTTGGTTGGATAAAAAAAGAAGGCAAGAACGATTTCCATAAATACACTTATGGTCGCGCCGAAGATATCGTCGCGCATTGTCGACATGCTTGTTCTCGCCATGGATTAATCGTTTATTTCAGCGAAAAACCGGATTCGCTTGGAATAGATAGCTCGCTTTTAACCGCCAAGCACGAACCATGCACCGGAGCGAAGATCACGCTACTTATGCATGTCCGCGATAAATCCAATCAGGAGATCGTAACAGAAACGTCCGGGTATTCCGTCGATAAGGGCGATAAGGCGCTCTATAAATCAAAGACGGGCGCGCGCAAATACGGATACATTGAATTTTTCCAGCTCTCCATAGGAGACGATCCCGAAGAACCCGGAGACGGTCGGCATGTTTAATGCCGCGCGCCTGAAGCGGATGAAGCCGACCGCCTATCTGATCAACACCGCGCGTGGCGGGATCGTGGATGAAGCCGCACTGCACGATGCACTGGTGTCCGGTCGGCTTGCCGGCGCCGGTCTTGACGTGTTCGAGCAGGAGCCGCCTCCGGCCGGTCAGGCGCTGTTCGCCCTCCCCAACGTCATCATGGCGCCGCACGTCGCCGGCGTGACAGTGGAGGCCGTGGATCGCATGAGCGAACAGACCGCCCGCAACATTCTGAGCGTGCTGGATGGTGTCCCTTTGCGGCAGAACGTCATCAATCAGGACGTGCTCGGCTGAACGATCGGGCATGAATAATTAAGGGGCGCGGCCGATCAATCGATCGGCCGATAAGCGGGGAACGCGCATGGCCTTCAAGGAATACGGCAACTACGACGCGGTCGGCCTTGCCGAACTGGTGCGGAAGAAGCAGGTCTCGGCCAAGGAATTGCTCGACGAGGCCATTACCCGCACGGCAAAAGTCGATCCGCAGATCAATGCGGTGGTGGTCAAGCATTACGACTACGCCGAGCGCCAGATCGGGCGTGGCCTTCCCGACGGGCCGTTTACCGGCGTGCCGTTTCTCCTGAAGGATCTCGATCTTCTGGAAGGCACGCGCACCACGTCAGGGGCGAGTATCCTGAAGGATTTTGTGGCCGACCACAGCGGCACGCTGGCGCAGCGTTTTCTCGATACCGGCGTTTCGATCTTCGGCAAGAGCTCCAGCCCCGAATTCGGCCTGATGCCGACGACGGAATCGCGGTTGTTCGGACCGACCCGCAATCCCTGGAATCTCGCGCATTCCTCCGGCGGTTCGTCCGGCGGCGCTGCAGCGTCGGTTGCCGCCCGCATCCTGCCGGTCGCCCATGCCAGCGATGGTGGTGGCTCGATCCGCATCCCCGCCTCCGCTTCCGGCGTGTTCGGATTGAAGCCGAGCCGGGCACGCAATCCGCTCGGTCCGGATCGCGGCGAGGGCTGGGGCGGATTTTCCTGCGGCCATGTCGTGAGCATCAGTGTGCGCGACAGCGCCGTAATGATGGATGCAATCCACGGCCCCGAGCCGTCGAGCCTCTATGTCGCGCCTGCACCTGAACGGCCGTTTTCGCAGGAGGTCGCCCGCGATCCCGGCAAACTCCGCATCGCCTTCACGGACAAGTCGCCGTTTGGCGACGCCATCGATCCGGAAATCGCGGCAGCCGTGCGTGAGATCGCTGGCCTGCTGGCGGGGCTTGGTCATCACGTCGAGGAACGGGCGCCGGTGCTTGCCGCTGATCCGGCCGCAGCCATGACCACCATCGTCGGCGCTAACACCGCGCTGACGGTGCGGCTGATCGAGCAAAGGCTCGGGCGCGCCGCAACGGAAAACGATTTCGAGATATTGACGCTGGCGTTCGCTCACAACGCGCAAAAGAACACCGCGACCGACTATGTCGCCGCCCAGCTCGCAGCCTTCCAGATTTCACGCTCGCTCGCCACCTTCTTCGAGAGCTGCGACGTCTTCCTGTGTCCGACATTGTGCTCGCCGCCGCTGCGCATCGGCGAACTCAACTCCATGTCGAACGATCTGTCGCACATTGCCCCGATCCTGCGCCGCTATATGCCCGGAACCGCCATGTTCAACATGTCCGGCCAGCCGGCGATGTCAGTGCCGCTCGCCTGGAACAAGGCCGGATTGCCGCTCGGCATGATGTTCGCGGCCAGGTACGGCGATGAGGCGACCCTGTTCCGGCTCGCCGGGCAGCTCGAACAGGTGCGGCCCTGGAAGAACAGATTACCGCCGATCTGTGCTTAAGCGCGCCCCGAAAGCGCCACAAATGGACAAAGCTCACGTCATTCGGTAGCGAGGAAAGGCACCGGGCGGCAATCGGGACACCGATTCCGCAGACGGGTTCGATCCGGAGGCTGAATCGTGAGTCAAAGCGACCCCACCGACAACGCGCTTGCGGCCATTGCCAGCATTCTCGACCAGCCGGAAATTCACCGTGAGCCGGACAAGCCCGCGACCGAGGAGAGGCCCGCCGTCCCTCCTCCAATCCCCGCCGCCCATACGCCCATCGAGGCCCATGGCTACTCCAAAGTCGGTCCCGGACCGATGGCTGCGATCCGTTTCAGATGGACCGTACGTGCCGAGAATGGCGAGTACTACGTCGATGAAGCCATCGGCCAGAACTCGAACCCACTCGTGACTGGGCCGATGACCCGTGAAGCAGCGATCCAGCTGGTCGACGACCGCGAAAGCGACGCTCGCCGGCGCTTCGAACAATTGAAGAGCGAGATGACCGGACGCGGCATGCAGTTCTCAACTACCACTGAATACTTAGCCTGAAAGGGGACACGGATTATGCCAGTACTAAACAGTCTGGATCTGTATCAAATTGATTTGCCCATCATTGCGCAGGATTTAGAACATGAAGTGTACGTATATGAAGTTCCAAAGAGAAACAAGAAGTATAATTTGTAATTAATTGTTGGGTTGTGGATCAAAATAGTCTTCTTTTGGGTTATAACTTTTTTAATTTTAGCATGAACCATCGAAGTTTGTCAGCAAATTTGTATCCTTCATATAAGATCGGATTGATAACTAAGTCATAACTTCCCACAAATTCCACATGGGCAGGTCCGTATCTTTGTTTAAAACTATGAAAGCCATACCACGGATCTTTGATATCAGCATTCGGTCCAAGCGCTCCCCACATGTCAAATCGTTTCAATCCCAATTTTTTACCAAATCGTATTGCCTCCCACATCATCAGATTTGATGCCATCACTTCCCGATGCACACTTGCTGATGCACCATAAGGATAATACAACTGGTCTTTAAAGACAAAAAGAATCCAGGCTGTCAAAATTTCTCCATTATATTTTGCAACTAAGAGATGTGATGATAATTGGTCTTTTGTAAGCTTGTGCGGAAGCGTTTGCCATTGCAAGCGGTGGTATTTTTCTGTGTGAGCATAAAATTTTTGCCTTGTAGTGGTCTCTTTGGTTAAGCGTAAGTATTCTTCAAATGCGTGATCTGAGTTGTCTTCAATAATTTCAACGTTATGTTTTTGTGCTACTTTATTATTGTACCTTGCTTTTGGGTGCATATTTTTTAAGAGTTCTTCTTCAGATTTTGTCAGATCTAAGACAAATGTATATTTGGTAAATAACGGATGAGCAGCGGGAACAAGGTTTACTTTCTTTAGACTGTTCTCTCGAAGTCTTGAAATGGCTGAGAGATCCCCAAGGGATTTCTTGCTGTCGCTCGAAATGACAGGAATATTAGGTTCTAATTGTATAAAGATGCTTTTTTCTTCTTCCCCAATTTTTTTTAGTTCTTCCAAAACCTCTTTCGTTGGCTCCTCCCCTTTTGGAAGATAACCAATTGTCCAAGGCATTTTTGGAATTTTGTGGATTGTCAGCTGAAATCCTGAGATAAGTTTATTATTTTCAAACAAACCACGTCTTATGACTTTGACTCCTGTTTTTTCTCGAAATTCTCCCCAGCCATAGGTTTGGAGCGGATGTTGTACAACAGCATCGAAGTCTTTTTTTTCTTCAGAAGTAATTGCTTGCGTTGTCATATGATACTATTTTATCAGATGAGAGAAGTAAATGTCATAGCCTATAATATTGACTTCTCAATTGGTTTATGGTTTAATAGGTATTATGCCAAGTGCAGAGCGTTTTTCGCGAAGAGGATCTGAGTTAAGAAGGTCTCCTCTTGAAATAGCGCCTAATAAAACATTTTATCCTTTCATACAAACAACCCTCCCTCGAGAACTACATATAGATGATATAGATGAACATATTCCAGTCATGTATAAACCAATACGATTTAGAAATATTCCAGGAAGCATTGGTGTTGTGCGACTTACTGAAGTTACATCAGATATGGAAAAGCCATTGGGTCCAGTGACAGTGATCACAAGATATAGTACGGATACTGTCTTTACGCAAGCTCCTCTTGGATTACATCTGTCTTTTGATATTGATAATTCATTGAAGACTCTCTCTCCCGATATTCTTTCCCGTGAGGAAAGATATCTCGATTTAGATAAATATCTTGCTAAATGTAAAATTGGAAAGAAAACGTATTATTTACAATGTGGTGGAGAAGAAAATTTTAGAAATATGCATGAAGTCATTAAAACAGATCCAGTGGTCTGGGTTGAAGATTTTGTTCCTGATGTAGAAACTAATGGCAAGTTTAAGAGAACCCAGGTTGTACTTCCTTATAGTGCTCGTATATTGGCAGGAATTTCAGTAGAATTTGTCGAGAGGGGTCCGTCTGCAATTCCAAATGATCTTGCAAATTTGTGAAGTTAGATTCAAAATGACTTTGATTCATTGTTCAGAAATTTATTTCATCCTTGCCAATTTTGATTGATCCTTTGTCTTGGGCAATAACATGTTCTGGAAGTTCCAAAACAAATCGTGAGACAGTATTGGTCGTTCGTTGTCCAAAGAAAAGCCTTCGTCTTGCATAGGTCAAAAATAATTTTGTTTTTGCGCGAGTCATCCCGACATAGCAAAGCCTCCTCTCCTCTTCCAGCTCTCCCCTATCCATAAGACTTCTGCTATGTGGGAAAAGTCCTTCTTCCATACCGATAATAAAAACGATAGGGAACTCAAGTCCTTTTGCAGCATGCAGCGTCATCAGCGTAATGGCATTTTTCTTTTCTCCCTCTTTTGTTTTTTCAGAAGAATACTCTTGTTCTACCAAGGCGACATTTTCAAGAAAGTCTGAAAGATCTGGAAAGGAAATAGCAACAGAGCGCAACTCTTTAATATTTTCAAGGCGCATACGATCTTCTTCGATTTTTTCGTCATAGAGCTCAAGATAGCCGGTTGCTCTGATCACGCCATCAAGCATGTTGATGGTTGTCAAGTCATCTCTGTCATCGCTCGTTTCACTCGAAATGACAGATGATTTTTCCATTGCTTCCTTTTCTAAGATCAGCGATTGTTGATATGCAATAAATTTGACCAGTCTCCCCTTCCCTAACTTTTCTGCACGTTTATAGGAAACCATATCTTTGGGATTATGAAGAAGGCGAAGATAGCAAAGAACATCTTTTACTTCTTTCCGTTCATAAAACCTTGTCCCACCAATCAAAACATATGGTATCGCGTGATGTAGCAATGCTTCTTCAATAACACGTGATTGGGCATTGGTACGATAGAGTACAGCAACATCAGTTAAAGTTTTAAGACCCATAGTAGCTATGCGGCGAATGAGATAGTCTGCTTCATCTTGTTCATTTTGAGCTTCATAGAGTTCAATTGCCTCACCATCAGGGTTTTCTGTCCAGAGCTGAAGAACTGGGTGGGATTTGTTTTTTGCAATAACCGTTGAGGCTCCGTCAAGAATTTTTTGAGTTGAGCGATAATTTTGAGAAAGAGAAAATGTTTTGACATTTGCATAGTCATCTTTAAATTTCATAAGGTTTCGATAATCCGCCCCCCGCCAACTATAAATGCTTTGGGAGAAATCACCAACCACACAAATATTTTGCTTTGCAGGATCCTGTCCAACGAGAAGTTTTGTCAGCATATACTGGGCACGATTAGTGTCCTGATATTCATCAACAAGAATATACTGAAAACGGTTTTGATATTTTTTAAGCACTTGCTCGTTTTCTCTAAAAAGTTTTATTGTCTGAAAGATCAAATCATCAAAGTCAACAGCATCATTCTCTTTAAGAACTGTCTGATAGACAGGATAAATTTTGGCAACTGTGTCTTGAAAATAACCCCTGGCAAATTTGCCATACTCATCTGCATCGATAAGCTCGTTTTTGGCTTGAGAAATTGTTGCGTGAACTGAATGTGGCTTAAAGTCCTTTGTTGAAATATTGAGCCTTGCCATTGCTCCTTTCAATGCATCAAGTTGGTCGAGCGAATCATAAATAGCAAACTCTTGTGAAAGGCCAATATGTTTGCCATCAATACGAAGAATCTTGGCACACATTGAGTGAAATGTTGCAATCCAAGGTTGTCCAGATGTATGCATGGTTTCCTGATTTTCAGAAAAGAATTTCATCATACGTTCCTTCATCTCCTTAGCTGCTTTATTAGTGAACGTGATCATCAAGATAGATTCTGGTTCAATATGTTTTTCAATCATCAGATACAGCACTTTGTACGTTAGAACACGCGTTTTACCTGAGCCTGCACCAGCCAGAATAATTGTCGGGCCCTCTGTTGCAAGAACTGCCTTTTTCTGCTCAGGATTTAAATGCTTGAGTAGTGGACTTTCCATAGAGTATAATAATTCTTGTTGGGGGCCCTGTTACTTCTCCTACCCCTTAGTAGTTTATTGATTGTAACATATGAAAAAGCTTTTTATCATTGCTAATTGGAAATCACATAAAACAGAAGAAGAAGCTGAAGTATGGCTTGATGCATACAAAATAAAAGAAGCTCCTGTTGCAGAAAAAGAAGTGATTCTTTGTGGTCCTTTTACTCTTTTATCGTTTTTGAAAGCTTGTGTTGTGTATAATAATTCACAAATAAAAATTGGAGCGCAGGATGTCTCCCCTTTTGAAGAAGGAGCCTACACTGGAGCGGTGAATGCCAAACAATTGAAAGAATTTGCAAGTTATGTCTTAATTGGTCATTCAGAAAGGCGAGCCAATTTTGCTGAAACGAACGAGATAATTACCAAAAAAATCCAAATGGCAAAACAAGCTGATTTGATTCCTATTCTATGTGTGCAAGGAATCGATACGCCTATCCCAGAAAATGTGACAATGGTTGCCTTTGAGCCGATTGGAGCAATTGGATCGGGGCATCCTGATAGTCCAGAAGATGCAGAACAGGTTGCTAAAATAATCAAAGAGAAGCATTCTGTGCAATATGTTTTATATGGAGGTAGTGTTACGCCAGAAGATGTTAAGCGTTTTACGCAGATGCCATCAATTGATGGTGTTTTAGTCGGTGGCGCAAGTTTGGATCCAGACAAATTCACACAGATCATACACAATTCCTAATACTGTTTATGGATAATTATTCTCATATTCGTTCTCGAAGAAGATCGCCTGTTCGTAAAAGAGTCGGTGTTGCTTTTTTTGTTTTTTTCTTGATTCTGCTTGGAATCGGAATTTTTAACATCGCGAAGTATCTGGTAATTGTTCCTCAGGTGATTTTCAATAAAGGTGTTCAACTCAAAGAAACAAAAGAAAAACATATTAATATGCTGCTCCTTGGTATTGGTGGAGGTACTCATGAGGGGCCAGATCTCACCGATACGATTATTTTTGCAAGTATTGATCCACAAACAAAACGAGTCAATCTGGTTTCACTTCCTCGTGATTTGTGGGTGCCTGATCTTGGCGCAAAAATTAACGCAACATATACATTTGCAGAAGAAAAGAACAAAGGAACAGGTTTGCAAGTGACCAAAGAGACAGTTGGTCATATACTTGGACAACAAATTGATTATAGTTTTAAGATTGACTTTAATGGCTTTGTGAAAGCTGTTGCTATGATGGGAGGGCTTGATATTGATGTTGATAACACGTTTGACGATTATGCCTATCCGATCACTGGTAGAGAAGATGAATCTTGTGGTCACACAGATCAGGAGATTACAGATTTATCGGCACAACTAGCAAGTGGGAGTGCTACAGAAGTTGATTCCTTCCCTTGTCGGTATGAGCATCTGCATTTTGATAAAGGACCAACCCATATGGATGGAACAACAGCACTTAAATATGTCCGTTCTCGTCATGCAGAAGGGATAGAGGGATCTGATTTTGCCAGATCAAAACGGCAAGAAAAAGTAATCAGTGCGTTTAAGGAAAAATTATTTTCAGCAGGAACGCTTCTGAACCCAGTAAAAATTGCAGATTTGGTAAAAGTATTGCAGGATAGTATTGAGACTGATATTAAATCAGATGAGTATGATGATTTTGTCAGACTCGCGCAAGAGTTTAAAGGTGTTCCAATTAAAAGTACAGTTTTGGATACCGGGCAAGGTGATCGTCTGGGACTCTTGATTAATCCACCTATTAGTCCAGAATTTAACAATGCCTGGGTGCTTTCACCACGTGCTGGCAATGGGAAGTATAATGAGATTCAAAAATATGTGCGATGTTTTATCGCAGGAAGTACGTGTATTGTGACAGAGACTGGCATTATAACCCCTACTCCAACTCCAACACTAACAGTACCTAAATCAGCAAAAAAGAACTAGGATGAAACGTAGGTTTAATGTGAGGTTAATTAATTTGATAAATCTTCGTCATTCCATTGTGATACGCCACTTTTCCTAGCTCCTTAAATTTGGTTTCATCCAATAGTGGATATTTTTGATATTCCAACGCACCAATAAACACGTACTTTACATTATATTTTTTCAATAAAGTATTTGCTTCTTTTACATCCGTTGTCTCATACATTGTCTTCACTTCATTAATTCTTGGTGCAGGAATATCGTATGTTCCTCTCCAGAGCCATTCATGCACTGTCCATCCAAGCACAGTTGGAAGACCAGTATTAGTTGAAACTCGTCCATAATCAGTATACGAATCGCCTTGTGCCTCCAAAATAATTGGTTGTCCTTTGATATGCTCATTGATCCAGTGGATTGCTTTGTAATCAGCAGGATACAATGTTTGTAAATACGCTGTGCCATTGAGTCCATAATATGTTTTTAAATTGCCATAATAGGCATTAATTGCTTGATAAGGATACAACATAACTACGATAAAAAGTAACAATGAAAAAAGAAAAAAGAGAGAGTAAAGAATTTTGGTTTTTGGTTTTTGGTTTTTGATTTCAGATATAAGACGTACCATAATATAGCCACTTGAAATTGCAAGCAACATAAATGCTTGAAAAACTAGTTTAAACATCGTATTGGCGCGGTAATGTGCAGGATAAATATCTTTGACATAAATAAATTCAGGGATAAGAATAAGAAGCGTTGAAAGGATAATCAAGAGGAGCACAAATTGATCGGTTGCGAGAAGTTTTTTAACTCTGAAAGTAAAGATAAGAAATGAGATAACAAAGAAATAGAAAAAGCCATACAATATCAGAAGTTCCCACCAAAGAGAATGCTGACAATGATTTGCCTCAAACAGAAATGGGCCTATTTTTTGTTTGGCAACCAAAAAATCTGGAATACACAGCACACCGATACCTGAAACAAAAGGTTTGAAGTTACTATTGTACGGATAAGAAAAAATGATAAATCCTAAAAGAACAATGGCAAACGAGAGAAGCGTTTTTTTGTAAGATATTTTTTTTTCAACTGCAAGATACAATAAAATAAGTGCTATAAGCAAAAAATAAATTGCACCATCCCATGCATTGGTCATATACATGATTGCCAAAAGAAAACTCAAAACGAGCAAGTGAGCATATTTGAGATTCTGGAGTCGTTTTATTTCTCCCCAGAGTGACGTCATTCTGGCTTTTCCAGAATCTTTTTTAGTATTTTTTTCTTCTAATTTTTCAATGAAAAAAGAAAGCGAGACGGCAATAGTCAGAAGAACAAAGGGAATATCAAGAACATGACCATGTAAGTCTGCGACTGTCCAAGAATAAATAGGAAATTCATGGATTGTATGGTAAATAAAACGGGTTGCATTTGGATACCAATAGTTATTGGGAAAAGAAAATGGGAGAAAAGGCAGCTGCCAGATTGGTACAGGATTTTCGTTTGGGTAAGCTTTGAAAAATGCATAGAGAATATGCAGATTGCCTCCAAGGGTGACAAGTAATGCAGTCAGCAGTCCTGCAGCGCTTCGTTTAATAGTTGATAATTTTACTTTTTCTCCTAAAAAGCTGTAGAGATTTGCGCCAAGTGAGAATGTTTCTGTAAAGCAGAACGCAAAGATACTGGACAACATTAAGTTAAATGTTACATTTGATGGAAGGTTGGATAATTTGGTGAGGACTGCTGTCATCAGATGACCAAAATAGTAATAATTGATAAAAAATGGTGTAAACCACATATCTTTTGGCGGGAAGTAGTCAGCTCGAAGAATTGAATTAATAAAGCCAAAATCCATGTATTTTTCAAGCCCATGAATATCAGGTGCAAAAGAATGAATATATGCCCAGAAAAAAAGTGCAGCAAGGAAAATAATTTCTTCAGTTGCGAAGGTAAACCAATGTTTTTTGATAATACTAAATGGTTTGGTTTTGCGAAGCAGGAATAAAAAGATTGCAGCAACAATCAAGAAAATACCATAACTTCCCCCAATCGAAAAAGGGACAATATGAAAGAGTCCAAGAAGAAAAATTGCATATGATGCTACAGCAAGACCGATAAGTTTGGCAAAAATATAGCCTTTATCAAAAAAGTTTTTAAATAAGACAAAAGTAAGTGGCAAGAATCCTATTCCCAAAAGGAATAAAACGAACCACCATTGTAGTGTTGCAAGACTATCTGAGAAAATCATACAAAAATCTCCGACAATTTAGAAATTGGAAAAATATTTTTTGCTAATGGTTGTTTGGTATGTACCTGATTGAGCCAGAAAAATTTCGTTTTGGGATTTCCTTTGGCAACATGTCTCAGAAGTGAAAGGTCATCATCAATATAAAAATCAAGGCGTAATTGTTTGAGGACTTCATCTTTAAAAAGATGCGGCTGTTTGTTGCCAAAGTTAAAATACATGTGATCAAAAATTGTATCGAGTTGATATTTTTGTATGAGACGATTGGTTTCTTTTTCTAAAAATTTATATCTACTTGAGATAAGATACAGTTTATTTTCTTTTTTGGAAATACTTTTGAGAAAGGCAAGATTTTCTTTGATAGGTGGACGAAGGAAAGGCAGGTGCGTTGCTTTACGAAAAAGCTGTTCTGGGTATGTTGGGATGCGATAGAGAAGAATGCCATTATCTTTTTGTTTATACATTTTATCGATGAGTTTGCTTGGGAAAAATGGCGGATAATCAATAAATATTTTGTCAAAGTCAAAACCGATATTCATAGAAGATGGTTTCTATTGTACTATGCAAAAAAGAGACTGGCAAGACTTCGATTATGTTACAATGAAATGACTTTTTATGAAATCCTTATGTTTTCTCGTTACTGGCGGATCGGGATTTTTAGGAATTAATCTTATTCGTTCTCTTTTCAAAAAAGGCGCAAGGATTACTTCTTTGGATATTGCACCATTTGACTATCCTGAAAAAAAGAACATTACTGTTATTCAGGGTGATATTCGTGATCCGCAAACAGTTGCAAAGGCAATGGAAGGAATTGATGTGGTCGTTCATTGTGCTGCTGCTTTGCCACTCTATAAAGAAGCTGACATTTATTCAACTGATATTAATGGTACAAAAAATGTTATTGAAATAGCATTCAAGCACAAAGTACAACGTTTTATCCATATCTCATCAACTGCTGTCTATGGTATTCCTGATCATCACCCACTTTTTGAAGATGACCCACTTGTGGGTGTTGGTCCTTATGGTAAATCAAAAATTGCAGCAGAAAAAACGTGTGTCTCTTATCGTAAAAAAGGCATGTGTGTCAGTATTATCAGGCCCAAATCATTTGTCGGGCCGGAGCGTTTAGGTGTCTTTGCTCTTTTGTATGATTGGGCAAAAGATGGACATAATTTCCCAATGATTGGCAGCGGTAATAATCGATATCAACTTCTGGATGTTGAAGATTTATGTGATGCAATTTATCTCTGTAGCACAAAAGATAAAAAGTTGGTGAATGATACATTTAATATTGGCGCCAAGGAATTTACGACAATGAAGGAGGATTATCAGGCAGTACTAGATAAAGCAGGATATGGGAAAAAGATTATTGGTTTTCTAGCAAAGCCTGTTATTCTCGGCCTTCGTATTCTTGAAGCATTTCATTTGTCTCCGTTATATAAATGGGTTTATGAAACTGCATCTGAGGATTCATTTGTCTCAATTGCAAAAGCTGAGAAGCAATTGGGGTTTAAACCAAAATATTCAAACAAAGAGGCGCTTCTTCGAAATTATAAATGGTACATGGACAATCTCAAATCGTTTGCCCATCAAAGTGGCGTGAGTCATCGAGTTCCTTGGAAGCAAGGTGCGCTAGGAATGATTAAACAATTATTTTAAGACGTTATTTTTGAAGTACTTGCCGATTTTACAATGAATTATCGCAAAAATTATCCAATTCGACACAATCATATAGACTGGAAATCCATAATAAGCAAAGGTCCATTGTTTAATGGTAAGTGTGGTAATAAGTCCGTTTAATCCACTAAGTAAATAAGCTTGCTTGCTTTCTGTTTCTGGAGCTTTATATGATTTAATAAGTGTCGGAATGGCCGCAATTGCATCAGATATAATAGCAAAAAAGATTGCAGTATTTCCTAACTTTGTAACAAACCACAAGAGTAATCCAAGAAGCGATAATATTCCACAAGCAATATCAAGCCGCGTTATTTTCCATGCAGCTTGTCTGTTGACAAATGACGCAAGAAAAATAATCAAAGGGACAAAGCCAACGCTAAAAGTCATCAGTGAAATAAGCCCAATGCCTTGCTTGAATTCAGCCGCAAATGCAATTAAAGGCGCAAGAGCCCAAAGAAACCAAGTTACTTTATTTGGTTTGGTTTTTCCTTTGAGTGTGTCAAAAAGATATTTGGCACCACCAATTGCATTGAGTAGCACACCAACAATAACAAATCGTTCATCAATCATAGACCCAAGTATAACATTTTTGGTTACCAAAGCATGACCCAAAATTCCTGCATGACAAGAATCTGAATGGCTTGCAGTAACAAAAAGCCGGCAAAGAATTTGGTTGCAAAATTTTTCTTTGTTGTTATGACATTTGTCACAAGCAAAATAAGAAATGGTGTATAGGGTGACCAAAGTCTTCCTGTTTCGCCGCGGACACTTCCTGAAAAATTAAGAATAAGAATCATAAGAAGAAAAGCAAGAAAGAGCGGATCGATTTTTGTTATCTGTTTCAGAAGATTATTTTGTGATAGTTGTTTGATTTCGGTTAAAAAAATAATTGTTATCGGAATTCCTGAAAAGACAAAAAAATCATACAGATTATAAAAAATCCAAATCGTGTAGGAGCGAGTATGGATATCAGGAACATGTTTCATAATTGTTTGTGTCACTTGCAAAAAGTTAAAGTGAAAGACTATCAGTAAAAAAAGAGGAAGCAAAAGAAAACCAAGTGCAAAAAATATTCCACCTTTTGCTATTTTTAATAAAGGTTTTTTATGGTGTTGATAGACTGAAAGAAAGAAAAAAATCGTAAATAAAATCCCAATTGGTAAAAGCGATAAATTAAAAAAAGCACCAAGAAATAAAACAAAGCCCGAGAGCAGTAACCAAAGAAAACGTTTTGTTTGCAATGCTTTGACAAGAAAGAAAAAAGCAGTAATTGAAAAAATATGCAAAAAGCAATCATTGATTGGAATAAAAAAAACGATTGTTGGTACGAGGGAAAAAAGGAAAAGACTTCGTGTTGCAACTTTTGTTCCATAAAGTATCTTTGCACTGGAGTAAAGAGGGACAAGAGAAATTGTTGAAAGAAATGGGATAAAAAATGAAGAGAAAATTGCGGTTGTCCTATCAAGTGGAGAAAGCGTATTCCAAAGCAGTTTGATATCACTATGGTTTGGATTAAAATGATTTGCAAATGTTACAACAGAAGGAAAAAATGAGAGCAGTTGTTTGATGAAAAAAAATAGGAGTATTGCTCCAGGTGGATGTGCTTTTGCGTGATACACAAAGTGCAACATTGTTTGATTGTAGTTACGCAAAAAGTCAGAGAGATTATGGATTGAAAGAGCAGCTGTAAAATAGCCATTGAGTTCGGGGTCAATAATTCTATGAATTAAAACGCTTACTCCTGAGCGACTAAAAAAAAGAATGCTTAGTTGGAAAACAAAACTAAAAAGCATAACAAGCAGCAAGAAAAGATGTGGATGTTTTTTTGTCAAATAATTTTTTGTTTCTGAAAGATAAAAGAGTTCCAAAAAAACTAGTAGTATAATAATTGGGAAATAGATTCGTGAAAGTGTATTTACAAATTGATAGGACCATTGCCATTCTGGTGGATATGGGGCAGGACCACGAAGATACGGACTTACATCAAATCCGATTGTGAGACAAAAGAGTAAGGTAATAAGTAGAATGATACGAAACATAGTTTTTAATTATATTAATAGATACGAGTAGAAAGTTCTTTAAAAGAAATTTGTTTGTCTTCCAAAGAAACAAAATATTTTATTTCTTTTTTGGCATTTTTATCATCATCAAAGTAGAGTGCGTTGATATCTGAGCCAGGAATATCTTGCAGATAATCCGCTGGCAGGATAGAAAAATGGACTTTTGTCAGTCCATATGCTTCTTGTAGAGTAAAAATATCAGTAAAATTGTACAGTTGGTCACTAGATAAAAGAAGAGAAACGGTTTTGTTTGGTGAATGATTTGCCAGAAACAATTCTTTAAGAACAAGAGCTGTTTGACTGTACCCTGTTTGTTTAAAAACTCCGATTTGACTTTGATAAAGATTGAGCGTGAAAATTCCAATCAATAGAATAGCGACAGCAAGACGAAAATAAGCATACTGGAAAAGCAACGAAAGACTTATGCCAGCAAAGATACAACCGAACGGTATAAAAAATATTCCTCGTGTGGTTGGTGCATAGGCGTAAGGAGACGTAAGAGCGATAACAAAAATGACGCTTAGGTATGTCAGGAGAAAAAGTCCATAGCTCTTTTTTCGAAAATTGACAACAACAATAATGCTTCCAATAAAAGCCAATATACCACTTATCACATCTAAATATGCTCCTGCAATAAAATGGTTATAAATAATGTCATAGTTTTTATAGTACAGGAGAAAATTATGCATGATGTTGATGATAATTTGTGAATTGTCATGAAATTCTTTAAAGAAGATAGTTTTTTTTGCTGCTGTATGCCAGTGCTGAAGATCAAAGAGACCAGGTAGTAAAAGAACAAGATAAGGCGTGAGAAGATAGAGCCAATAAGAAGTGAAGACGTGTGTTTTCTTTTTTAGCAAAGGCAATAATAATGGACACACAAAGAAAGGAAAGAGGGGGCCAATATAAATATAAAAAGATAATCCAAGACAAATTCCTAAAAATAGCATATGCTTTCTTGTCGGAGATTCTCCAACGAGAGATGCTGCATAAAGGCTTATCAAAAAAAGCGTAAATGCTTGTGGATTGACATAACCAATTTTGAAATAGTTACTAATATAAAATGAACTTTGTAAAAGAAGAGTACTTAGTAGCGCAGTATTTTCATTAAAAAGTTTTTTTACCCAAAGAAAGAAAAAAATACTTGCTGGAATGATAAGAATACTATTAGAAAGTCGCCAAGAAAAGTTAGAGTCGCCAAAAAATTTTAAAAAGAATGCCTGATATATGCTCCCAAGAACTGGATTTTCTCCATACACTCCTTGCATGCTAAATGGATTAATAAGAAAGTGTTGTCTTACAATATCTTGAGCAAAGGTATAAAAAGTCCATTCGTCTCCGATATAGGAAAATTTCCATGAGTTTATATTCCAAGAGAAAGAGATTAGAGCGAGACATGTTGTAAGTATGAGTACAATATATGAGCCAGGAATTTTTTTAATTTTCATATTTTTTAAATATCATCACTCTTGGGTGATCATAGACAGTGAATGATTCATCGGCCCATTGATCATTAATTGGAATGTTCAGAAAAGGTATAACTGGATAATCAGTAAATTCCGCGACTTTTTGAAAACCAAGTTTGCCTGAAAAGAGTGATTGATAGTAAAGAGCTGTTCTTTGATAACACCTGTCGGGTGGGAGTTTAGTGCAGTTTGTCAATTTCTGAAGGGGTGTATAGAGCCGATTTGATGCAATGATGATGTCGTCTGTTTGTTCAAGTTGCTTGTTGATAATTTGCCATTTCAAATCAGTATCAGGGTCATAGAGTGCAAGAGTTTGTGTTTGGTATTCTTGACTATCTGTAAGCGGCAGTTGATCATCCCAATGTTCAACCGTAAGTGTTTTGCCAACAGGAATATTTTGGTGGATCCAGAAAGAAGCAGAAACGCGGGTATTTGGTTTGCTATAAATATGCATAAAACTCATGGGCCATAGTAATAGCAAGATAAATAAAATAATAGAGAGTGCAGAGCGTAAAAAAATGTTTTTCAGGAGTTGATTCATAAGTTGTATTAATGTGAATGTGCTAAGTGCTGCAAATAAACAACAGAGTGGATAAAGAGGAAGCATATATCGCATAAAACCAATTGCAAATTTACCAACGGTAAAAAAGTATGCAGCAAAAAAAACAAGCAAAATAATTTCTTGTGCCCATTTCCCTTTTTTTCCTTTGCGAAGTGTAAGGTTTGTAAACAAAAAGAAACCAATAAAAGCAAGGACTCCAAGCATTGGTCCTAAGCCAAAAAAGAAAATATTTTTTAATTCATAAAAATAAGGAATTTTACCAACATATTGCAAGGTGTAGGGAAAGGTAAACGCATCATGTGTCATTGCAGATTGTTGTACTGTCTGCATCCAAAAGTTGGGAAAATCGATAAGAGCATATGGTTCGAGAATAAGAAATGTTCCAAATGTTACTCCACCAATAAGAAGAGCGTGGGTCAAAAGATGTTTAAGAAATGAGGGAATATAAGGCAGATAATGTTCTGGTTTGTGGGGTTGTTTCAGAAAGAGTAATAAGAAGTCAGCACTTAGCGCAGCTCCTAACGAAATCAGTAAAACAAGAGCACTCACTTTCGTTGCTAATGCAAATCCAAAAAAGATGCCAACTGTCAGTGCTTTTGAAAGGGATGGTTTTTCATAGAAACGGATAAGTTGATAAAGTGTTGCTACTATAAACAGAGTAAGAAGTGTATCAACAGCATAAAAATGAGAGAGTTGTATGGGAAGGACGCTAATACCATAGAAAAATGCAGCCAGCAGGCCAATTGTTTTTCCAAAAAGTTTGCGACCAAGGGCAAACAAAAGAACAAGTGTTAGCAAGTCACTGACTGCTGAAATGAAACGCCCTGGAATATTGATCAAAACATATTGAGCAAAATCTGGATTGATGGCAGTAAGACTTTGTCCGACAAAATAGAGAAAATAAAAAGGGAAACTGCCATAGGCAAAAAAGTGTGGATTCCAAGTACTATCTGGAGAGAGAAATTGCGAGAGTATTTGAGGAAGGTGGAGTTTGGTTGTCGTGAGAATAATTGCCCGTTCATCTGGATGCAAGTGATATCCTTGATCCCAGTTGCTATCATACAGACGAAGTGCTCCAGCAAAGAGAAGGATTACGAAAAGAATGAATTTGGTTGAAAGCTTGAGTTTCATAAACTTTCTCTATTGTACTCTGAGGAGATTTGGGGAGGCAAGGGTGATTAAACTCTTTGCTTCACAAGAAACATCATTATGTATGGGAAAATTTTTGCAATTTTTTTTCAGCAGCTGCTAAGTAAGTTGCATACTCGCGTTCATCTTCTTGATTTCTAGCGATCATTTCTGGTGTTTCTTTAATAGCAAAATCGAAGAAATCATCGTCTTTTTCATAGTCGAATTTTGTCACTTGACGTTCTGTAGGAGCAAGGTCACCCTTCCGTAACTTGCTGATATTAGTTAACATACTCGTTGCTAAATCATTTAGAAATCGTGAATTTGCAGGTGCCTTAGCTGCTGCGTTATCAACAAAGTCATGCAATTTTTGCCATTCTTCTTTTGTTGCCCATTGGGTCCATTCCAAATCAAGCCAATGAGTAGTTGGTTGATTATATAGACCAAAGTTTTCTGCTATCGCCCATTCGGGTAGCATCTTTTCAATCTCGGCTGTATGAGCTGTTTTTAGTCCTCGTATTACCTTAGGATTAATTTCTAGATGTTCCAATTGAGCGGCAATATCACGGGCATTGAGTAATGTTTGCGTAGTCACTTTGTTATAAGCATTGAATGTATCCTTATTGGTTGTCACTTCCGGTTGAAGCTTGGGATGAAGATGCGCTGTATTGTAGTCTTCGCTATCAATATTTGGCACATGGGCAAGTCGTATCGTAGTTAATGAGTGCCTAACGATATCTTCTACGCCTTTCTTAAGTGTTTTATTTCCTTTTGGTATGTTAGCAAGTGTTTCTGCAAACAATTCTCCGTCAGCAATAGCGAGGCCTGGCAAAAAAACATCCTTGCTAAATTCAAGACCAGTTGCTTGAAGTGTCTGCCTATACTGCTCGGCCACCAGCTCTTGATTAAACTGCAATTTACTTTTTTCTGTTGAAGGTATATCAAATGCTGCAAGTCCCTCTTCATTTGAAGGCTCAGAAGAAGGATGTAAATTTTCTTTTTTCAGCAGTGCAACAAAAAAGGATCCAAAAGCTACCGGTGCAACTTTGGAGAGATAACCTATAAGATCCTCAAGGTGTTTTATATGCCCTTCACCAGGCAACTCGGCTGCGCCGCCTCGGGGAGTTTCTCTTGGTGGTTCATTTCCTGTTCCCCCTGGAGCTTTTGATGGTGCATCTTTTGAAGTATATTCATCTGGAGCTCCTTTTTTAGGTATTTGCCTATGAAGAGGTTTATTTGGCTCTTCAATAGCTCCTCTCATCATTTGTTCTAAATTTGTACTAGATTTTTTTTGTTTGCTACCAGCAGGTGATAGAGGTAGCTCAACGCCTTTATGTAAAAATCTTGCAGGTATTCCCCATGGACGGATATTTTTTTTTGGTAAATCGGGTTGTTTCCTTGAATGTTCAATCATATTAGTAAGACTAGATTATAGCAGAAAGCTTACCTTTTGAAGTGAAGATAATACTTAATCTTCCTTTTTAAATATCATCACCGTTGGACGATCAAAGACATTTGCTGTTTCTTCAAAACTAAAAGTTGGATTTCCTAAGTATGTAATTTTGCAAAAAATGTCGCAAGGAGATTCATATATTTTTTTATATCCCAATTTGCCACTCAGTAACGCGTGATAGAATGCGTTTCCTTTTGGAAATTGAGTAGGGTTTTGTAGTCTGGTTTTGAGAATTCGTTGACTTGGTAAGATAATATAATCTGACCTTTTGAGATATGCTTGTAATATATCAGGTGTTGCTTCGACAGAATTATTATCAAGATCATAAAATTGAAAAAGATGCATTGTTGAGAACGAATTATTAAATGGTGTGATACCCAAGTCATACACCTCACTCAAAATTGGTGCTTCTGGTGGTATGGTTTGTTTTGCAAAAGTACTTGCTGCAATTCTGGTATCTGATTCCCAAAATGCAGTGACAAAATACGAGAAAGTAAAAAGAATATTTACAAAAATCACAATTATCATTGCGAGGAGCAAAAGGCAACGCGGCAATCTCGTTAGAGATTGCTTCGCTTTGCTTACAATGACGTCTGAAAAAATCACTGCGATAATCAGATAAACAAATGGCAGCGTTGGTATCATGTAGCGTGTCCATTTCGCAAAAAAGAATGCTTGCGAGAAGAAGAGAAGTAAGAAATAAGAAGCAAGAAGCAAGAAGGAAATGTGTCTATATTTGATTATGGTAAAAATGAGAGAGCAAAATGCAGGAATAAATGCCATCATGAGTACTGGATTGATGAGAAATGGATAAATATGCAAAAACTGAAAGAGAACTGGGATAGTATGAAAAAATTCACCGGTATAAAAAACTGGTAATGTTCCTAACACAACACCTGATTCATATTTCATGCTATCCCTAAATGCCTGAGGATCGATAAAAACAAACGGATTTGTCGTGCAGTAAATGACAAAGGTGATTATAAAAAAAAGAAAAAAACCACGTAACGTTCTTGCCGTTTTGTAAAGATGGTGTTTGTCTCTGTGGTGATAGAGTTCTTGAAAAAAAATAACAAAAAGGATAATGGGGATGATGGCAAGATGTGAAATTTTAATAGATACTAAAATACCTGAAACAACACCTAACAATAATAATGCTAGATCTGTTTTCTTGTCTTTATACACAAGAGACAGTCCCAAAAGAACCGTCGTAAAAAAGGTTAACCACATTTCAAATGTGCCAAAGTGCGCAAATTGCATAAAACCAGTACTTGTTGTTGCAAAAAATGCGGCCAAAACACCAACTGAATCATTTTTTAATTTTTTCCCAAGAGAAAAAAGCAACGGTACAAGAAGCGTTGCAAAAAGTGCAGAATAGAGTCGACTAATAATAATTGCTTGTTCAAAAGTCGGATTCAGAGAAAGAGGTAATGGTGTAAAAAAATGGCCAATCATGTTTATGAAAAGTCCTGTGAAATAGATTGTATAAATAGCTAAGGAGCCATATGCAAAAAAATGCGGATTCATTTGCTTGGGGAAATTAAGTTGCGAGACACTTGATGCGATATTTCGTTCATCGGGGTGAAAATAAAAAGGTGCTCCCCAATTGAGATTATAAAAATGAAAAAAAGCAGCAAGACACGTTAAGATAACAACAAAAATGATAATTCGTATTGGCGATCGTTGTAGCATAAATATAAATTAATATGCTTTTATTGTAGCTTACTTATGAGAAGATTTTGAGTGGGAATTACGAATCAATGAGCTTTGCAACTTTTTTTCCAAGTGCTACTGCATAATTTGTTCCGCGGTCCCATGGGTAGACTTGCTCAATATTTGCGAGATAGACGTTTGGTAGTGGCGTTTTCATTGAGGGGATCATTCTGGAATAGTTTGTTGGTATAACTGGTTGGGCAAAAGGTGCTTTGAATAATTCATAACCAATGAGATTTTTTTTGTAGTCGGGATTGATCTTGCGGAGAAATGGATCAAAGAGTTTTAATTTTTCTTCTTTGGTCATCAGAAATTCGGGATGAGTCGGGGGAAGATAATTGCCAAGATAGACAATATGCTCGTTGTCGTAATGCGATTTATCCATGTAATTGGTATGTTCAACAATTGCCATGACAGGTGAATTCGTATCACAAACACTAAGCCAATAGGTGTTATTACGAAAGAATGGTTTTTTAAGACGAAGAACTAAATTTGTTGCGCCGAGTCCTTTGAGCCGAACCATTTTCTGGGTGTAGTTTTTTGGTAATTGAGGAGCGGTTTTCATAAAAAGAAATGTTGGCAGCGTGAAGATGACTTTATCAAATGTATAACTTGTTGTTTTATTATTACTTTTTACCTGCAATGACGTTTTTTTCTCATTGGTTATTGCAATCAGTTCGTTATTAAAGAGTACTGTTCCTCCTTGTTGTTTAATCACCTTTACGAGATGATTCGCAAATGCCAAAAAACCTCCTTCCGGATAGGCAAGTGATGGTGTTCTTTTGGTAATTCTCGCCCAAAACCAAGCAAGTGAAACATCTCTTGCAAATTCTCCAAATTTGTTGCGAAATTGCGGTTCCCAAATCATTTTGTAAGCTTTTTCTCCCATCGCCTTTGGCAGAAAAGTACTTGCGTTAATTTTCTCAAGTGGCTTCCAAAATGGATTGTAGCGAAGCAGTCCGACAACTGCTGCCATACGAAATCGATCGATGAAAGAAAGTTCTGGAAATAGTAAGACTTCTTTTGGAGAATCAAATTGGTAGATTTTGCCATTCACATAGACGGACGTTTTCGGTCGTTTGATCAACACAGGATGCCCAATTTCTCGTGCTAATTCTAAGACAGCAGCATCATTGGTGAACCAGTGATGGTAATGCTTCTCAAGTGTCCATTCCCAAGCTTTCTCTTGGTAACCAACAGCCAGTCCTCCTGGATGTGGATCTTTTTCAAACACTGTGACTTCATGGCCTTGTTTGGTCAAATAATATGCTGCAGAAAGTCCAGTAAATCCTGCACCAATAATTGCAATTTTCATATTTTAGCTACTAATGCCCTTTTATACGGCAGTGAAGAAAAAAAGTAAAGCACCAATTCCAACAATTGTCACAACGCCAATGATACTTGCGATAAACGAGGAACTTCCTGTGACCGGAAGTGGTGCTCTGCTCACAAAAGTTGTTGTTGCTTTCGTTGGGGTTTTGGTAAGCGTGGGCGTTGCTAGTGTCGTGGGTGTTGTTGTCACCGTCACTGTTGGTGTAACTTTTGTTGTTGGAGTGGGTGTGGCGGTCGGTTTTGTTGTTGGTTTAGGCGTGGAAGTAGGCGTTGCTTTTGCTGTTGGGGTTGGCGTTTTTGTTGGGCTTGCAGCTGGAGAAAGAGAAGGCTCGGTAAATTGGCTTCCTTCTGCGTAGACAACAAATGATTGGGTTATTGTTTTGATAAATCCTTGGGCATCAGTTGTTGAAATAGTTATTGTATGATTACCCGGTGTAAGTGCGGTCGTCGGACGATATTGCCAATTACCATTGCTATCTGTCTGGACTGAGGCAGAAATCGCTTCGGAAGAATGGATGATGATGTCAACTTCTGCATCTGGGGCTGCTGTGCCTTTAAAAACTGGTTTGGGATCTTTAAATGATTCTCCATCCTGTGGATTGATAATTTGAGGAGTGGTACTTGTTGGTTCATCGCTTGTAGGGAAAGCTGCTGGTGTTATTGTTTCTGAAGCAGAATCTGATGCAGTTGGAGAAGGTGAAAGTGGTAAATCACTCACTGCAAAGTCATACTCTTTTGAAAGCGTAATCATCGGTACGTTTTCCGTCTGATTTCTCAGTAGAGAAACATGTGATTGTGCTGTTTGATTAACAATAAGAAGATGAAGTGTTATATCTGGCAATAAAGAAGCAAACGCGTTAAGTTCTTTTTTGCGAAGTGTATCAAGAGGCAAACGATAGCTTCCATCAGTAGCACCAAGCGTTGAAAGAAGTTGTGATGTATCAGTTGAGACATAGGCAATTGCTTCTGTTGGGATACTGCCATCAACAAGGGTAACATTTCCCGTAACAGGTGCTTGAACTGGAGCTTGATCAGAGAGTACTGGTGCGGTCGTAACAGTATAAGGAGTATTATTATTTGAAAAATTTTTATCTCCTGAAGTAAGAGTGAAATAATATTTTGTTGCCGCATCGAGGTGTCTAAGCGTAATATGATGAACAAAATGCGGTGCAGGGTTGCCTGTCTCTTGATCACGGTCGTCAAGTGCAATCTGATCAGTTTGTTGTGATTTGCCGTAATTCACTGAGCCAACCACGCTATCGTATGTTACGTAGGAAACAGTGAATGAGAGATCACTTATATTACTAATTTGGACGTTTTTAGGAATATTTGATACAGCTGCTTTGCTTCCAGTAAGAATAGCATTGCGACTTAGCCAACCGATAGTTGTCACTGAAAGGACCAAGAAAAACAGCCCTACAACCGAGGGAAGGCGTTTGTTTAAAAGATTATTCGCTACTATATTCATGGTGTAAGATTAGGATTAATTGTCGGTGTTGCTTCTGTTGAACCGATTGGTTGTGTTGGTGTGATTGTCCCACTGATACTTGCTTCTGCTTCTTGATCAAGATTAGGTAAAACAGTTGTGCGGTTTTTTAATTGATCAATCACATCTGTATCAAATGTTGGTGATATAGGAACAATTTGTATCTGAAGATCAGGAGAAATTGTTGATGTAACCCATGCATGATAGAGATTTGATCCAATCCATAAGAAAACAATCACAAAAAGTGAGCCTGAAAGAAATAAAATATCATTTTGAGTAACATGCTTATTTCTCATTGCTTTACATACTCCCTTCCTTTAACCGTTATTGTCAGAATATTACTTTTTTGATCTTTCGTAAGTCCGAGGGATTCGATTGTGACAATGCGATTGAAGTGCGCAAGTGATGCTGCAAAATGTATCATGTTATCATATGCGCCTTGTGCTTCAAGCGTAAAGAAAAAAGAAAATCCTGCTGTAGATGGCTTTTTGTTGCTTGCTAATTGCACCTGACCAACTCGTAACGAAGTAATGCTAACGTTCGTGTCTTTTGCAAGAGATTGGATTTGGCCAACCAAATGCGTCACTTCTGCCGTTTGTGGAATAGCATTATAAACAATTGGTAGATCACTCGTGAGATTGTTATATTGTTGTTGCAAATGACTCAGATTGTTCATTTTGGTTGTAAGCTGTTGATGGACAAATGTACTATCTGATAATTGTTTTTGTAATGCAATAATGGTTGCAAAAGTAGGATTAATGGCAAAAACACCTAAGAACGAAAGCGCAAGGAAGGTAAAAATAAGCATAGTAATTGCTTTGTTACTTTCTTTTTTCATATCTGGCAACAGCTTCAGATATTCCCGGTATTTACTTGCTGTAAGATTATCGAAATAATTTTTTGGTAATTTCATATAATGTTTCTATTGTTGCGTACCTGGTTTTTGTGTTGGTTGTACGACAAATGCCGCATTTTTTAATTGTCCTGTAATACTCACATTAATAATTGCACTTGAAGTTTTATTTTCAACGCGATCAACGCTCACGCCCGTAATATTTGGATAATTTTTCAATGCTTGAGTAAAAAGAGAGAGCGAGGTCGCTGATGGGGCTTGAACGTCAATTTCGGCAGTATTGGTTCCAACGATAAGATTTTTAAAAGTAACTTTGTTACGGCCCATATCAATAATATCTTTAGTTATGGTTAAGGTTGTATCGCTCAAAGTATCATATTGGTCTACTGATGCGAGTCTTGCCTGTAAATTGCGATAGGTATCTTCGCCGCTTTTAAAATTTTGGACAATGATACTTTCTGTTTTGATTTTGTCATGCAGGTCAATGATTTGCCTATCAAGTGAAAACCGATAGGCAAAAACGCTTAAGGCAAGTGTTTCGGTAACAATAATAAGAAGGCGTCCTACTGTTAGTGCCCAGCCCAAAAAATCGTTAATAAGATCATCTCCTTTGTTTGGAAGAAGGTTAATACTTTTGATCTTTTTTTTCTTTTCCATAACCACACCACCACGAACAAGTGGCTTAATTCCAGTCTAGGCAGTTTGAGGGGAAAAGTCAAAGAAGAATACAGCCTTTTTTTACAGCAAGTAATATGGTATACTGAATTTGTTCCCGAGAGGGAATTTTATTTATTAGAAACTTATGGCTGACGCAAAATCACGAATTTATCCTTTAGATCGTATCCGAAATATCGGTATTATCGCCCATATTGACGCAGGGAAAACTACAACCACTGAACGTATTCTTTTCTACACAGGCCGAACGTATAAGATTGGTGACATTGATGAAGGAAATACTCAGATGGACTGGATGGCACAAGAAAAAGAGCGAGGTATTACAATCGTGTCCGCTGCAACAACTGCTTTTTGGACACCCAAGACAGGACTTTTTCCTGATATTGAACATCGTTTCAACATTATTGATACTCCAGGTCACGTTGATTTCACGGCAGAAGTAGAACGATCACTTCGTGTTCTTGACGGAGGTGTTACTGTTTTGGATGCTGAAGAAGGAGTGCAATCTCAATCAGAAACAGTCTGGCGGCAAGCTGATAAATACAATGTTCCACGTCTTTGTTTTGTTAACAAAATGGATAAGCTTGGTGCAGATTTTCTTAACTGTGTTCAGACAATTGAGAAGAGACTTGGTGCCAATCCTGCAATTATGGTTCTTCCAATTGGTGCAGAAAATCTCTACAAAGGAAATGTTGATCTTCTGACTCGTCAAGCAATCATTTGGGGATCAGACGAACTTGGAGCCAAATTTGAAGTCTCTGATGAAATTCCTGCAGATATGAAAGAGCAGGTTGAGGAATACCGAAGTAAGTTGATTGAAAAGATTTGTGAGACAGATGATGCTTTGCTTGAGAGATACTTGGGTGGAGAAGAACCAAGTGTTGAAGAACTCAAAAAAGCACTTCGCGCAGCAGTTATTGCTTACAAATTAGTACCAATTTATGCCGGTACATCACTTCGCAACAAAGGAGTCCAACCACTTCTTGATGCAGTTGTCGATTATCTTCCGTCCCCTGTTGATTTGAAAGAAGTTAAAGGAATCAATCCAAAGACTGATGCCGAAGAAGTAAGACAGCTTGTCATTGAAGAAAGCTTTGCCGGTCTTGCTTTCAAAATTCAAAATGATCCTCACGTTGGAAAAATCACTTATTTCCGTGTCTATTCCGGTAAGTTAGAAGCAGGATCATACGTATATAACGCAAACAAAGGCGTGAAAGAGCGTATTGGTCGTTTGCTTTTGATGCATGCGAATGACAGAGAAGACGTTAAAGAAGCATATGCTGGAGAAATTGTGGCAATTGTCGGTCTTAAAGAGACAATTACAGGGGACACATTGTGTGAAGAAACAAAGCCAATTATCCTTGAGCAGATCTCATTCCCGGAACCTGTTATCTCCCTTGCTATCGAGCCAAAAACAAAATCAGATCAGGAAAAATTGGGTTACTCAATGAAAAGGCTCCAAGAAGAAGATCCTACTTTTACCGTCAAGACCAATCACGAAACAGGTCAAACAATCATTTCAGGTATTGGAGAACTCCAACTGGAAATTATGGTTGATCGTATGAAGCGGGAATTTGGTGTTGAAGCCAATGTCGGCGCACCACAAGTTGCCTATAAAGAAGCCATTGAAGGGAAAGCAGAAGCAGAAGGGAAATATATTCGTCAATCTGGAGGCCGTGGTCAATATGGGCATTGTTATCTTCGTGTTGAGCCAAAGGCTCGTGGTGAAGGAAATGAATTTGTGAACGCGATTAAAGGTGGAGCAATTCCAGCAGAATTTGTCAAAGCAGTTGAAAAAGGTGTGAGAGAAGGGTTGGATAATGGTATTCTTCTTGGTTATCCAATGATTGATGTGAAAGTTACTTGTTATGATGGTTCATATCATGATGTTGATTCAAATGAAGTTGCTTTTAAGATAGCAGCAAGTCAGGCACTTCAGGCTTCAACCAAAAAAGCAGGTATTACGCTTTTGGAACCAATCATGAAAGTCGAAGTGACAACTCCATCTGAATTTATGGGAGAAGTCATCGGCGACCTTTCATCAAAAAGAGCTCAAATTATGGGAACAGAAGATCGCAATATGGCAACAATTATCCTTGGCATGGTGCCACTTGCTGAGCTTTCAGGATATGCAACACAACTTCGCAGTATGACCCAAGGTCGCGCAAGTTATTACATGGAGCCATCCCATTACGAAATTGTTCCAAGGAATATTCTCGAAGCAATGGTCTCCAAATCCACCTTTACGGGAAGAGTTGAGTAAACTCTCAATAGAGTGTATATTAAAATAATAAGATGCAACAAAGAAGAGTGGCAAAACTTCGAATCTTTTCAGGATTTTTCTAAACGTAAGCGCAGGATATTTTTTGCTATTCCTATTTCTGCATCGTTTCAAGACTTGCTTGGCAGAACAATTTTATGTATAGTATCTCTATACTTTTCCATTATCCTTGAGGAAGGTATAAACTAAAGCAATTATGAATCTTGATACAATAAACTATATTATCGATAGATCTGAATTTGTTACAGCACTCGTACTTATTGCAGCTTTTCTTGCAGTTCTTGTCTACCGTCAAGAGCGCCATCTACATAAGAAAAAATAAATTCTATCAGATAGACTAATTTCATGAAACCAGTTGTTGCTGTTTTTGCTCACCCGGATGATGAAGCTTTTGGTCCCTCAGGGGCATTGGCGCAATTGGCAAAAACAAGAGATGTTTATCTCATTTGCGTCACTGATGGCGCAGCAGGCATAAATAGTCTGGCAAAGCCAGATTCTAAACAATCAGAAAGTGATAAAGTTCTGACGTTGGCAGACATCAGACACGAAGAACTGCTTGAATCAGCCCAAATTCTTGGCATAAAAAAAGTTTTTTTTCTTAACTACGAAGATGGAACTCTTTCCAACAATCTCTATCATGAAATAGCCGAGAAGATCCAAAAAATTCTTGACCAATTACAGCCTGAACTTTTGTTGACTTATGACATTCGCGGTGTGTCTGGACATCTTGATCATATTACAGTTGCGTTGGTCACGACATTTGTTTTTGAAAAAAGTTCATATGTCCATGAACTCTGGTATTACGTCATCACTGAAAAAAGACGAGAAGCATTTAAAGAGTATTTTATTTATTTCCCTCCTGGCTACAAGAAAGAACAGATAGACAAAACAATTGACGTTTCAGATGTCTGGGAGCAAAAACTACAGGCAATGCACAAGCATGAATCACAAAAGCATGACGTTGAAAAGATTCTTGCAGGCTATAGAGTGCTTCCAAAAGAAGAAAATTTCGTTATTCGCAAGAAGCATTAAAGATGGTGAGGAGTATAATAAATCTATGAAGAAATTCCTCGTGCTGATCACACTGCTTTTCCTTATTCTCTTATTTGTCTTTGTGATTGCTAGACAGAAAATCAAGCAAGATCTTGCAAGTGTTGTTCCCTATCCAACAACTACCCAATCGCCGCCATCGCCAACCGACGCAAGTACAACAGCCAAAGAAACAACGTCACTTTTTGTTCCGTATTGGACAATCAAAGGACAAAGCATTGAAGACGCCTCATATGATCAGTATATCTATTTTGGTATTGCACCAACGATTGATGGCATTGATCCAAAAGAGCAAGGGACAAGAAGTCTTGATCAATTTCTTTCTGTTGTTCCTGCTGATAAAACCAAACTTCTTGCTGTGCGTTTAATTGATTCCAATACGAACTTTGCGATTTTAAAAGACCAAAACGCACAAAAGAAAGTGATGAATGATACCATTACCCTAGCAAAAGAGAAAGGTTTTGAGGGTATTGTGCAAGATTTGGAGGTATCAGCAATTCCTTTTGATTCGGTGGTGAAACAAATCACTTCATTCACCACAGCATTTGCACAAGAAACAAAAAAGAACAAGATGAGTTTTTCTGTACTTGTGTATGGAGATGTTTTTTATCGGCTTCGGCCTTTTGATGTCAAAATTCTTGCCAAACAGTCAGATCAGATTATGGTTATGGCGTATGATTTTTCAAAAGTAAAAGGTGATCCCGGACCAAACTTCCCTTTGCGAGGGCAGCAAACTTATGGCTACGATATGACTAAAATGGCAGATGATTTTGTGCAAAGTGTTCCTCCACAGAAGATAACGGTTGTTTTTGGACTTTTTGGTTATGACTGGCAAGTTGACAATCAAGGTAAAACAATCCAGCAAGGTAAAGCAAAAACAACACAGGAAATACAAAAAGCGTTTATTGACAGCTGTCAAGCAAAAAGGTGCGCTTTTAGTCGGGACAAAGATGCATCGGAGATAAAGATTAGCTACACAGATCATGCTGATGCGAAACATAGTATTTGGTTTGAAGATATGAATTCAGTTGCTGCCAAAAAAGCGTATCTTAAGAAACGAGGAATTACGTCATTTAGCTACTGGGCTTATTCATACTTCTAGTGTCAGGTTTTTGTCAGCTTTCAGTCAAGCCCGGCAATTCCGACAGGAATACAATTACCACAGAGCTATGCTCTAGAATAAATATGACTCCAGAAATGAGTCTACCTTCGTTTAAAGGTAGTGGAAGGTCTCCTATAGCTATACATGATCAGCTCGGTCATACGATAGCAGGTGACAGGCTGCCTTTGAGGTTTTCTTTGTTAGATGGTGATGGTGCTCCTCCTTCTGTCTTGTCTTATAACTCAGCTATTGCTATTCTTAAAGAGCCAGCAACTGCTGAGCAAGAGAGTATGACAGTTCCAATGAAAGAGTATAAAAGAAGAGAGGGAAGATTGGAACTTGATCCTACAATTAATTCCGATATTCGAGATATTCTTGCTGGCGTAGAACGATTTAAACAATATAATATTCATGAGCAAATTGATGATGATCCTGTAACTGACGCAATTGGATTAGGTCCTGGAGAATATCGTGTACCAAACAAGGATCGATTCCCCTATCCTTTTCCTCATGATGCTTATTATATGGCAAAGGGAGATAGAAATACTGAATATGGGCGTAAACTTGTAGAAACATTTTTAGATAAACAAGTACAGCTTTATAAAAGATTTAAAATTATGCCAAATTTTGGTGCATATGGTTCTTTAAATACGGGAAGTCCTGAATTTTTTATTCCTATGGCGATGGAATGGTATGATTCGCATCCAGGCAAAGAAACAGATGAGATAAAAGATAAATTGAAGATATATATGGAAGTAGGAGCGGATGAACACGATACTGTATGGAACAATCCACGAGATTTAACAGGAGCAATTGGGAGCTATCATCATATGGTTCCTGGCTATAAATATCTTCGTCGAGTAGGTGATCGAGATGCAGGTTATGCAACAAATGCAGGAAGAGAATGGGTGTGGGATTTTAGTTCGGTTCGAGGAGCGGGCAGTGAAGATGCGTTGTTGCCTATTTGTGTTAATACGATTCTTGCTTCAAATAAGGAAACGTTTGGACGAGCTGCTGAAATTTTAGGTATGGAGACTTTAGGAGGACGTACACCACAAGAATGGAGGAGCGAATCAGCAGAAATGAAGCAAGAAATAAATACATTCCTCTATAATCCTGAAACAAAGAATTACCATGATCGAGATTACAAAGATAATATTTTACGAGAAGAAAGTACTCTAGCGGCTGTTTGGGCATTGTGGGGAGAAGTTGCATCAGGAGAGCAAGCGATGGATGTTATCCGAAATTTGGAACGATTAGATCATGGACATGGTTTGGTAGTTACAGCACCTGAAGATTTCGCGCCGGAAATACCTGATGAAGCATTTTTAAAACTTGGTATTCCCAAAAGATATATAAAAGCAATTCAGCGGCAACTAGATCCAGCCAATTGGGATGGCAATGTCTGGCCACCACCTCTGATTACTATGAAAGAAGGAATACTTAAATACGTAAGGTCAACGGATAAAGGTTTAAGTCCTGCGGATAAATTGGTAATGACAAGATTTGCCATTAGACAGACAGAAAATGAGATTAAGACACAAATGAATATTCGTAATACAACAAATGGAAAGTTCTCCGAAAAATGGAAAGCAGATGGAACTGATGATAATGGACACTTTCATTATGAACCTCAACAAAATGGACTGGGGTGGTCAGCAACTCTTGCGGAATTAAATGTCACGCAATTTTTACCAGAATTGTATAGTTTGGAGGATGAACTTGAGATGCTGATTGCAGCAGAGCAACAACCTGTTTCTGTTCCAATATTTGAGTCGGTATCTGCCTAAAATATTATTTTTTTGTATAATTCTTTGCAGTTCTTTGAGGGATTCTTGAAGGAATTGTTGATACTGCATAATTCTATTTATCAGTGAGTTTTTGTAATTTACCTATTGACGGCTAGAAAAAAATATTGTATCATACATTCACTCTCAATTTTTGATTGAGATTTATTTTTAGTTTCATTTAGGAAAATATATGGCAACATTTCAACGCACCAAACCACATGTTAATATCGGTACTATCGGTCACGTCGACCATGGTAAAACAACAACAACTGCAGCTATTACCCACGTTCTTGCAAAGAAGGGTATGGCAACAGCTAAGAAATACGAAGATATTGATAACGCCCCAGAAGAAAGAGCACGTGGAGTCACGATTAATATTTCTCACCAAGAATACGAAACAGCAACACGACACTACGCACATATTGATGCTCCAGGTCACGCAGATTACATCAAGAACATGATCACCGGTGCAGCTCAGATGGATGGAGCAATCTTGGTTGTTTCAGCACCAGATGGCCCTATGCCACAAACTCGAGAGCACATTCTTCTTGCCTATCAAGTTGGAGTTCCAGCAATCGTTGTTTATCTTAATAAATGTGATATGGTTCAAGATGAAGAACTTCTTGATCTCGTTGAAATGGAAGTCCGCGAACTTCTTACCAAATACCACTTCCCAGGAGATGAAGTACCAATTATTCGTGGCTCATCTCTCAAAGCACTTGAAGGCGACGCAGTATACGAAAAGAAAATTGAAGAACTTATGGATGCTGTTGATAAATATATCCCAACACCAGTTCGGCCACTCGACAAGCCATTCCTTATGCCTGTTGAAGATGTTTTCTCAATCAAAGGCCGAGGCACAGTTGTAACTGGAAGAATTGAAAGAGGCGTTGTCAAAGTAAACGAAGCAGTTTCAGTCATTGGACTCGACAAAAATAAAGAATCAGTTGTTACTGGAGTTGAAATGTTCAAGAAGCAACTCGATGAAGGTCAAGCTGGAGACAATGTCGGACTTCTTCTTCGAGGTCTTGAAAAGTCAGATGTAGAGCGAGGTCAAGTTATTGCCAAACCAGGCTCAATTACTCCTCACACAGAGTTTGAAGCAGAAGCATATGTTCTCACCAAAGAAGAAGGTGGACGTCATACACCATTCTTTACCGGATATCGACCACAATTCTATATCAGAACAACTGATGTTACTGGTAACGCAACACTTCCACAAGGTGTTGAAATGGTTATGCCAGGTGACAATATCAAAATGACAGTCAAACTTATCGTTCCCGTTGCTCTTGAAGAAGGTCTTCGATTTGCTATCCGCGAAGGCGGAAAAACAGTTGGAGCCGGAGTTATTACAAAGATAATTAAATAGTTCTTTGACAGTCTGTTGCTATTATGCCAAAAGGAAGAATTAGAGTTCGATTGAAGAGTTATGATGCACGCGTTCTTGATGCGTGTTGTCAACAGATCCTTGATTCGGTTATTCGTACCGGAGCAAAAGTAGTTGGTCCTGTACCTCTTCCAACTGATAGAAGCGTCTATGCAGTCAATAAATCTCCTTTTATTGATAAAGATGCACGAGATCATTTTGAAATTCGAATTCACAAACGGCTTATTGACATTATGTCGCCAACAGACAAAACAATTGATAGCTTGACAAATCTTGCTTTGCCAGCAGGAGTTGATGTAGAGCTTAAAATGTAGTTTTTTTAAATAGATGCCCAAATTAATTAATTACAAACGTCATATGACAACAAAGCCTAATTAGGACTTACGCAGAAGATATATGAAAGATCAGGTAGCCTAAGGGCTATCTTTTTTTTGACTATGATACAAACACTGATTGGAAGAAAAATTGATCAAACACAAAAGTTTCTGGAAAATGGGAAAAGAATTCCTGTTACCCAGATTTCTGTTGCAGATAATGCAGTTTTGCAAGTAAAAACCTTGGAAAAAGATGCATATACTGCAGTGCAGCTTGGGTTTGGTACCAAAAAGAAACCAACAAAAGCGATGAGCGGACATAATAAAAAAGCAGGTTTTGAAAAAACTTCTGCTTTGATTAAGGAAGTACGTCTTGCCGATGCTGATGCGCCAACTGCTGGTGAGTATATTACTGTTGATGCTGTTTTTAAACCAGGTGATATTGTTTCAGTTTCTGGAACATCAAAAGGAAAAGGGTTTGCAGGTGTCGTGAAGCGACACAATTTCCGTGGAGGACCAAAGACCCACGGTCAATCTGATAGACATCGTGCGCCTGGATCTATTGGTCAAACAACAACACCAGGAAGAGTCTATCGAGGAAAGAGAATGGCAGGTCGTATGGGAAGTGATACCGTTACTATTCCTAATTTGACTGTTATTACAGTTGATGCAGAGACAAAGTCGCTTTTGGTTTCTGGGTTGGTTCCTGGTTCAAAAGAAACCTATCTTGTGATCACTAAGACTGGTGAAAGAAAGCATTTTGTTGCATTATTAGGCGAAAAAGCAAAACGTGAAGCGCTTGAAGCAAAGAAAGCTGAGGAAAGAGCAGCAAAAGAGGCATCTGAAAAAGAAGAAGAGCCAAAAGCAGAAGAATCCGTAAAAGAAGTTTCAGAAAAGAAAGAAAAAATCGAAGAGAGCAGTGTAGCTACTGAGAAGGCAAAATAATCTATGGCACAAGCAAAGAAAAAAACAACAGAAGAAAAAGTAAAAAAAGAAGCAACAGATGTTGTTTCTAAGTCAGATAAAAAGACTTTAGCACTTGATGTCTATGGATTGGATGGTAAGGTTGCAGAAAAAGTTACTGTTCCTGCGGCTATTTTTGGTGAAAAGGTAAATAAGACACTTCTTGCCCAAGCAGTTCGTGTGTATCTTGCAAATAAGCGTCAGGGAAATGCATCAACCAAGACTCGTGGAGAAGTTGATGGATCAACGAGAAAGATTTACCGTCAAAAAGGAACAGGAAAAGCACGTCATGGTTCAGTGCGCGCGCCCATTTTTGTTCATGGAGGAGTTGTTTTTGGTCCAAAACCACGAGATTTTAGTTTGGATTTACCAAAAAAGATGAAGAGAAAAGCGCTTTTCTCAGCTTTGTCAGCTAAATTGCAAGGAAAAGAGTTGATAGTTGTTTCATCGCTTGAAACAATCACGCCAAAAACAAAAAACTTTGTTGGTGTTTTGGAGAAATTAGGTCTTTTGGGGAGAAATAACAGTATTCTTTTAGTCACCGATCAAAAAGCAGAAAAAGCTAAACGAGCTGCACGAAATGTAGAAGGTGTTGATTTTACCGCAGCAAATAGATTAAATGCTTATGAAGTTTTGCGAAGTAAAAAGCTTGTTATTATGAAAGAAGCACTTTCGGAAATAGAAAAAACATTTTTGACAAAATAATTGTATGAATAGTATTATCGTCAAACCATTAATAACTGAGGCATCAATGAAAGCAGTTGATGCTGGCAAATTTAGCTTTGTTGTTGTAAAGCATGCTGATAAAGAAATGATTAAAAAAGTTGTCAATGAGTTATTTAATGTGCATGTTGTTTCTGTTGCAACGAGTGTTCTGAAAGGACGAACAAAACGAGTTGGGAAACGCCGAACAGAAATAAAGGATGCAGCTTGGAAAAAGGCAATTGTGACTCTTACAAAAGGTGAGAAAATTTCTTGGTTTGAGCCAGGCGGAGGAGAGGAACCGAAGAAATAATGAAAAAATTAAAAACAATTAAGAAAAAACATTCAGGAAGAGACGCAAGTGGCCAGGTGGCTGTTCGCCATCAAGGTGGCCAACATAAGAGATTTTTGCGTGCAATCGATTTTAAACGCGACAAAGTTGGTATTGTTGGAAAAGTTGTTGCAATTGAATACGATCCTAATAGAACTTGTGACATTGCTTTGGTACAATATCCAGATGGAGACAAGCGTTATATTTTGGCTCCGCATGGAATCAAAGTTCATGATAAAATCATGGCAGGCGTTGATGCTGATGCCACGCTTGGAAATGCTCTTCCAATGAGTCAAATTCCTGTTGGGACGATTATTCACAATATTGAATTAACTCCAGGAAAAGGTGGGCAACTTGCTCGAAGTGCTGGAGTAGGAGCGATCGTTTCAGCAAAAGAAGGAGCATTTGTGCATCTCAAATTGCCCTCAGGTGAACTGCGTAAAGTTCGAGCTGAAGGGATGGCAAGTATTGGTCAGTTAGGCAATATTGAGGCAAAGAACGAAGAATTAGGCAAAGCAGGACGAGCTCGCCATATGGGACGCAGGCCTACTGTTAGAGGTGTTGCTCAAAATCCAAGATCCCATCCTCACGGAGGAGGAGAAGGGCGTAGCGGTATTGGTATGCCAAGTCCTAAAACCTTTGCTGGACGCAAAGCTGTTGGCAAGACACGAAACAAAAAAAAGTATTCGGCAAAATATATTTTACAGAGAAGAAAAATAAAGAGTAATAGTAGTAAATAATTATTATGAGTAGAAGTACAAAAAAAGGACCATATATAGACGAAAAGCTCATGAAGAAAGTCATGAAGCAAAAACAAACTGGCGATAAGTCAGCTATCAAAACATGGGCACGTGCCTGTCAAATTCCACCAGAATTTGTAGGACATACCTTTTTGATTCATAATGGGAAGCATTTTATTAATTTGTTTGTTATGGAAAGTATGGTCGGACACAGACTTGGTGAATTTTCACCAACGCGTTTGTTTAGAGGACACGGAAAAGTCGTTGCAAGAGAAATAAGTAAGACCTAATGATAAATACTATGAATGTACAAGCAGTAGCTAAAAATGTCAGAGTAAGTCCGAGAAAAGTGCGGTTAGTTGCGGACGCAATCCGTCATCTTGGCATTGATGAGGCGTTATTTTTATTGCAAGCAACACGAAAGCAAGCAAGTATGCCTGTTGCCAAAGTATTACAAAGTGCCGTAGCAAACGCAACAAATAATGCAAAATTGGAAAGAAACAATTTGGTTATTGCCAGTGTTCAAGTTAATGAAAGTCAAGCATTTAAAAGGTTTCATCCTTCCACTCGAGGAAGAATTCACCCTTACAAAAAAAGAGGAAGTACGATTACGATTGTGGTAAAAGATAAAGTTGTGGCAATGCCAGTAACTGCAAAGAAAACAGAAGTAAAGAAAGTAGCAGAAAAGAAGAAAGGAGGAAGTGAATAGTTACACGTTTTGAGTTATAAATTAAAAGTTAATTTATAACTTAGCACGAAGAACTTATAACTTCTAAAGTATGGGACAAAAGATTAATCCACACGTTTTAAGACTTGGCGTAGTGTATAACTGGACGAGTCGATGGTTTGATGAAAGACGATACAAAGAAACAGTTATTGAAGATTATGAATTAAGAAAAAGTCTGATGGCTAAATTAAAAGGTGCAGGTGTTGCACGGGTAGATATTGAGCGATCGATTAATAGTTTAAAGTTAATTCTCTATGTTTCTCGTCCGGGAATTGTTATTGGACGAGGTGGTACAGGTCTTGAAGATCTTAAGAGACAAATTAATCTTTTCTTTTTGAAAAATCGTAAAGGTAAAGGAATGCCAAAGCTTGATATCCGAGTTGAACCGGTGAAAGATCCAAATCTTGACGCACATTTGGTTGCAACAAATATTGGAGATCAATTGATAAGACGATTGCCTTTTAAGAGAGTTTTGAACTCAACAGCAGAGCGAGTTATGGGATCAGGTGCCCTTGGTGTCAAAGTAGTTTTGACTGGCAGAATTGGTGGGGCCGAAATTGGAAGACGAGAGAAGATTCAGGTTGGTACAGTACCACTCTCAACAATTCGAGAAAATATTAATTATGCTCAGGTACCAGCATTAACGAAAAAAGGATATATTGGAGTGAAAGTCTGGATTAATAGACCAGAAGATAAGGGGATAGACAGATAATATGTTACAACCAAGAAGATCAAAATATAGAAAACAAATGCGAAGAAGTATGAAAGGTAACGCAACTCGTGGAACCAAGCTTGCTTTTGGTGAATTCGGCTTGTTGAGTACGAGTACAGCATGGATTTCAGGTCGCCAAATTGAAGCAGCTAGACGTGCTATTACCAATTACACCAAACGAGGTGGAAGAGTATGGATTGATATTTTTCCAGACAAGCCAGTTACACACAAGCCACCAGAGGTCAGAATGGGTGGAGGCAAAGGTGATATTGCAGAATATGTCGCACCAGTCAAGCCAGGAAGAGTGCTTTTTGAAATGTCAGGCGTAACCAAGGAAATTGCGCATGCAGCGCTTCGACTTGCAGCATACAAATTGCCCGTTAAAACACGAATCGTTACTAAAGGAGATTTATAATGACAACCAAAGACAAAAAAGAATTACAAACAAAAACAGTGGAGGAAGTAAAAAAGCTTTTACAAGAAGCAAAGACAGCATTAATTGCTCTACGCTTTGACCATCAGCAGAATAAATTGAAAAACACACGGGATATTTTTAATACTCGTAAAAAGATTGCAGTTTTACAAACAATTATGCAGATAAAAAACACAGAGACAAAGGAGGTAAAGAAGAATGGCTAAAGTATTAACAGGAAAAGTTATCGCAACAAAAATGCAAAATACCGTTGTTGTCGAAGTGGTTCATATGAAACCACATCGATTGTACAAAAAACTCTTGAAGAGAAGTAAAAATTACAAAGTTGATCCAAATGGTCAAACAGTAACTGTTGGTCAACGCGTCAAAATTGCTGAAACAAAACCTATGGCAAAAGAAAAATATTTCAAGATTGTTGATGTTATTGTCGAAGAACACGAAAAAGGAGGCAAAAAAGTATGATACAACTTCGAAGTATTTTGGTTCCAGCAGATAATTCTGGCGCAAAAGAATTGACAGTAATCCATGTTTTTGGCGGATCGAAAAGAAAGTTTGGTACGATTGGTTCAATTGTGAATGCAGTTGTAAAGACAGCGACACCAACTGGTCAAGTAAAAGATGGTCAGATTGTCAAAGCAGTTATTGTCCGAACCAGAAAAGAAGTACGTCGAGAAGACGGATCGTATGTCAGATTTTCAGATAACGCAGCAGTTGTTATTGATAATCCAAAAGATAAAAATGTGGTAGGAACTCGTATTTTTGGACCTGTTGCTCGTGAAATACAAAAACTTGGATTTACTAAAATTGCCAGTATGGCTGTGGAGGTTGTTTAAACTATGAAAATAAAGAAAAATGATCAAGTAAAAATTGTAGTAGGAAAAGATAGCGGAAAGCAAGGAAAAGTTGAAAAAGTATTTGTAAAAGAAGATCGAGTACTGGTTGAAGGTGTGAATCAATACAAACGACATGTCAAATCACGCACACCTGGACAAAAATCTGAGATTATTACACTCACCAAGCCATTACCAGTGACAAACGTTGCATTGATTTGTCCTAAATGCAAAAAACCAACGCGAGTTGGTTACAAAATAATTAAAGATGGAAAAGTTCGAGTATGCAAGAAGTGTCAGCATGAATTTGTATAATTATTATGGAAAATCAAACATTACAAGAACAATTTAAAACAACAATAGCAAAGAATTTACAACAAAAGTTGGCAATCAAAAATCCTATGGCATTGCCACGGCTTTCAAAAATTGTTGTCAATATTGGAGTAAAAGATGCTGTTGCTGATAAGAAAAATATCGAACGGATGAATGTCGCAGTAGCACAAATTACTGGGCAAAAACCAAAAGTTGCTAAAGCAAAAAAATCAATTGCAAGCTTTAAGGTTCGGGAAGGTGATGCAATTGGTGTTGTCGTCACGATTCGAGGCAAACGCATGTATGCCTTCTTTGATAAACTTGTTAAAATTGTTTTACCTCGTATTAAAGATTTCCGAGGAGTACGCCGAACAAGTTTTGATGGACAAGGCAATTATACGCTTGGATTGCACGAATATTCTGTTTTTCCAGAGATTGATCCAGCAAGTGTTGAAAGATTGCAGGGAATGGAAATTGTTATCGTCACAACAGCCAGAACCAACGAGGAAGGTATTGCGCTTCTTGAAGCATTAGGTACGCCTTTTGTCAAAGAGCAGAGTCATGGCTAAATATGATATAATACTATTTCGGTAGAAAAAATTATGGCTAAATTATCAGATATTGTTAAATTTAAAAAGAAACAGAAATTTGCGGTAAGACAAGTTAATCGTTGTAGTATTTGTGGAAGAGCTCGTGGTTATATGGGGCGATTTGGTTTGTGCCGGATTTGTTTTCGAGAACGAGCAGTGAAAGGAGAATTACCAGGGGTATATAAAGCGACTTGGTAGACTAAAATATATGAATTACACAATCGGAGATTTTATTATTCAATTAAAAAATGCAGCACTTGCTCGAAAAAAAGAGTTGGTGACGCCTTATGCAAATATTAAACAGGCAATTGCGAAAGTTTTGATAAAAGAAGGATTTTTAGATAGTGTTAAGGAAGAGATGGTTGAAGGCAAAAGAGTACTGCATGTGACGCTTCGTTACCAACGAAGAAAACCAGCATTAACTGATGTTTCACTTGTTTCAAAACCTTCCCTTCGGATCTATATTGCTGCTGGAGATATTCTGCGTAACCAAGGAAGAGCTGCAACAGCAATTCTGTCAACCAATATTGGTGTACTGACTGGCAAGGAGGCAGTCAAAAAAGGAGTGGGAGGAGAACTTCTTTTTAAAGTTTGGTAATATGTCTAAGATCGGTAAGTTACCAATTATATTAGGAAGCGGTGTTTCAGCAACGGTACAAGGAAGCCAAGTGAATGTGACAGGGCCAAAAGGAAATGTTAATTATACATTTCCTCAAGGTATAGAAGTCAGCGTTACTGAGGGTAAAGTTACTGTCCAAGCAAAGGATCTAAGTGATAGAAAAGTCAGAGCATTGTACGGACTGACACGAGCAAATTTGAATAATGCGATTAAGGGTATTGATACGGGTTTTGAGAAGAGATTGGAATTAGTCGGAGTTGGGTATCGTGCTCAAATGCAGGGAGCTGATTTAGTTTTATCACTGGGATTTTCTCATCCAGTAAAATTTCAACCAAAGGCTGGTATTACGATTGATGTCAAAGATAATGGTATTATTATAACTGGAACAGACAAAATGTTGGTTGGAGAAACAGCAGCAAATATTCGTGCAATCAGACCACCAGAACCATATAAAGGTAAAGGTATTAAATATAAAGGTGAGCGAATCAGAAGAAAAGCTGGAAAGGCAGCCAAAGCTGCGGGAGCGAAATAAAAAATATGAATAGAAAAGATACAAAAATACAACGACAAACGAGAATTAGAAAAACAATCGCAACAGTGAGTGATAGACCACGATTGAGTGTATTTCGATCGAATCGCTATTGCTACGCTCAGATTATTGCTGTTGATGGCAAAACAGTTGTGGGTATTTCAGAGAAAGCAGTTGCTAACGAAACAAAACTTTCCTCTCTGGAGAGCGCAAAACAACTTGGTGTTGCAATTGCAAAAGCTGCGCTTGAGAAAAAAGTAAAGACAGTTGCTTTTGACAAAGGACGATTTGCTTATCACGGCCGCGTGAAAGCTGTTGCAGAAGGAGCACGAGAAGGAGGATTAGCTTTCTAAGCCTATGAATAATCAAAGTCGAGTACCATATCAAAGAGAACCAAGTGAATTTGAAGAGCAGATCGTACAGATCAATCGTGTTTCCAAAAAAACAAAAGGTGGTAACAAGATTGGTTTCTCAGCTCTTGCAGTTGTTGGTGATAAAAAAGGACGAGTCGGCGTTGGTCTTGGAAAAGCTCCTGATGTCTCAAGTGCAATCCGTAAAGGAATTGCGTATGCAAAGAAACATTTGATTGATGTGCCGCTTATTCATGGCACTATTCCTTTCCGTATTGATGTTAAACTTGGTGCAGCTAAAGTTATGCTCAAGCCAGCACCTCCAGGTTCAGGTATTATCGCGGGTGGAGCTGTGCGAAGTGTTGTTGCGGCAGCAGGTATTCAAAACATTTCATCAAAAGTATTGGGGACAGAAAATAAAGCAAACAATGTCCATGCAGCACTTGAAGCATTGCGTCGAGTTGGTGAACAAGCAAAGAAGAATCAGGAGAGAAAGAGAGATAAAGTAAAAGCATAAATATGAATTTAACAACCTTAGAAAAAATAACAACTAAAAAGAAAAAGCGAGTCGGTCTTGGTCATGGATCAGGTCGAGGCAAGACCAGTGGTCGTGGTACTAAAGGCCAAAAAGCACGCGGAGATATTCCACTCGATTTTGAAGGTGGCGCATTGCCACTGATCAAACGTATGCCTTTCCTTCGAGGTAAAGGAAAAAATAATTCTTTGCAAGCAAAACCAGTGGTAATCAATCTAAGTGCCTTGCATGTCTTTGCAAAAGACGCAATAGTTGATCTTGAATCACTGGCAAAACATAGTATCGTTCGCCTTGCTGATGCAAAGGAAACAGGTGTTAAAATTCTTGGTGATGGAAAGGTAAACGTTTCCTTGACAGTGAAAGTACCAGTATCAAAAAATGCTGCCGAAAAGATTACAAAGGCAGGCGGAAGTATTGCGTAAGCATCGCGTTCATGAATAGTTTTTTAACGACCTTTCGGAATAGTTTTAAATCACCAGAGATCCGTTACAAGATACTCTTTACTCTTGCCATATTCCTCGTTTTTCGTATCTTTGCCCATATCCCCGTTGCAGGTGTCAATCTTGCTCAGTTAAAAAGTCTTTTTGCCAGTAATCAATTTCTTGGTTTACTTGATATTTTTTCAGGAGGAACACTTGCGAATTTTTCTATCATGGCACTTGGTCTTAATCCATATATTAATGCCTCAATTATTATTCAGCTTTTGACGATGGTTTTTCCAAAGCTTGAAGAATTACAAAAAGAAGGCGATTCTGGCCGTCGCAAAATTAATCAATATACAAGAATTTTGACAATTCCTTTATCTGCGCTTCAAGCAATTGGTATGTATGCGCTTTTGAAGAGTCAAGGTATTATTACGACGCTTTCTCCGCTTGCGTTTATTTCTTTTATCGTGACGATGGCAGCAGGAACAATGCTTCTGGTCTGGCTTGGTGAACTTATTACTGAACGAGGCGTTGGTAATGGTATCTCTCTTTTGATTTTTGCTGGTATCGTTGGCAGATTTCCGGTGATTTTTGGGCAAACAGCATCAACTACCACTGCAGAAAATTCCTTAAATCTTATTGTATTTGTTGTTTTAGGATTTGCGGTTATTGCTGGTATTATTATCGTCAATGAAGCAACAAGGCAGATTACCGTTCATTATGCCAAGCGTATGCGAGGAAGTAAAATGTATGGTGGACAATCAACACATCTTCCTCTTCGTTTGAATCAAGCAGGAGTTATTCCGATTATTTTTGCCATTTCTTTAATGATTTTTCCCTCTATGATTGCCCAGTTTTTTATAAACGCTAAGTCGCCATTTTTGTCCGGTTTGGCAAGCAAAACTATTAGCCTGTTCCAAAACCAGGGGTTATTTTACGGAGTGATGTATTTTATTTTAGTTATGGCCTTTACCTATTTTTACACCGCCGTAGTTTTTAACCCTGATGAAATCGCGGAAAACGTCCAAAAAAATGGCGGCTTTGTCCCCGGCCTCCGCCCCGGCCAACAAACCGCAGACTTCCTCAGTATGGTCCTAAACCGTATCACCCTAGCCGGCGCCTTCTTTCTCGCAGTCATCGCCATCCTGCCATTAATTCTCCAAAACTACACCGGCACCACCTCCCTAACCTTTGGCGGCACATCTTTGTTGATTGTCGTCGGCGTTGCGATGGATACCGTGAATCAGATCGAGGCGCAGTTGATTATGCGCCACTATGAAGGCTTTACTCCGCGCGCGGGCCGTATCCGCGGCCGCCGGAGCGGCGTTTAAGTTTTTGAATTCCGAATTGAACCGGC